>OGGK01001684.1_pt1 | contig 13266 bp, 14 predicted proteins | sample 1571171 | NCBI WGS metagenome assembly OGGK01 (sample SAMEA2581958, study PRJEB24529) | metagenome | biome: Human gut stool | place: China | collected 2011 | reverse complement strand
ACTATAATTCAACTGTTTCAAAGATCGAATTGCCCTTTTTTATTGGACAGTAGTGACCTTTATTTTAAAATAAGTAGCCAAATATCACATATAAGTTTCTATTTCGTATATTTTTAGCAATAATTATCCCAATTTTCTTGCATCGTATCTTAAAATGTTATATCTTTGTAAAGTAAGAAAGAAAGGAAAATAATTATGACTACACAAGAAAACTCCCCCTATACTCTTTGAAGTGTAGGGGGAGTTTTATTTTATTCTTCATCCTCGTCCCAGTCTTCTTCGTCAAATCCAAACATGGCTGGATCTACGAAGGCGTCCAGGGCTCGGCGTTCCTTCTTAGTTGGGCGACCAGTGCCTCTTGCTCTATCTACGAATCCGCTGATGCGGCTCATCTCCAGGAGCTCGTATTGCTTAGGGTCGGTTACGTTTTTATAGACACCATACAGCATCTTGGCGCCTACGCGCTGCTCTATGCAGTCGAGAACCTCGAAAGAGTAGGTGATAGGGGCTTTCTTTACGCTCACCACATCGCCACGCTTGATGATGAAGGAAGGCTTTCTCGTTACGCCTCCCACCATGACGCGGCCATTCTTACAGGCATCGGCAGCAATGCTGCGGGTCTTGTAAATGCGGGCAGCCCAGAGCCACTTGTCTATTCTTGCTGATTCTTTCATGATTATTTCTTTCCTAGCTTATTGTATTGGTTCATGGTGATGTCGATACCAGCCAATACGAAGCTCTTGATGATCTCTACCCCCAGGTCGATGGCTGGCTGCAGCTGCTTCATGTCTTCCTCAGTATATTTGCCCAGCACCCAGTCTATCTGGCCGCCACGCGGATAATCGTTGCCGATGCCCATGCGCAGGCGGGCATAGTTCTGACCGATAAGCTGCTGGATATGTCCCAATCCGTTATGGCCACCGTTGCTGCCGTTCGCCTTCAGTCGGAAAGCACCCAGAGGCAGGGCTAGCTCATCGCTGATAACGAGCAGTCGGCTCTGGTCAATCTTTTCCTGATTCAGCCAATATCTTACCGCATTACCGCTGAGGTTCATGAATGTGGTAGGTTTGAGCAGGAAAATCTTTCTTCCCTTGAGCGTAGTCTCGGCTACGAAGCCATATCGCTTATCCTCAAAATGAATATTGGACGCTTTAGCAAAAGCGTCCAATACCATAAATCCTGTGTTGTGCCTGGTGCCGGCGTATTCATCGCCAGGGTTACCAAGCCCACAAATCAAATATTTATCCAATGTTTGATAATGCTTTACTCAGGTTCGTAAAATCTCTAGATGACTCAGTGATTAAGCCTCTTCTTCCTCAGCAGTCTGAGCTGCGAGCTGAGCGTTACGTGTCATCTTGATAGAGCAAACTACAACAGCCTTGCTTGTAGCCAACTCGAGACCCTCGAATGAGAGGTCACCTACCTTGATGCTCTTACCGATCTTCAACTCTGTAACGTCGATATCGAGGTGCTCAGGGATAACCTGGTAAGGAGCTGTAACGTTGATCTTACGGATAGAGAGGTTCATACGACCACCATCACGTACACCCTGTGCAAGACCTGTCAACTTGACTGGAATACCGATAGTGATAGGCTTCTTGTCGTTAACCTCGTAGAAGTCAACGTGCAGAGGAGCGTCTGTTGTTGGGTGGAACTGGATTTCCTTCATGATAGCTGTGTGGCTCTCACCGTCGATGATGAGGTTGATAACGTATACATGAGGAGTGTAGATGATTTTACGCAACTCAGCGAATGGAACTGCGAATGACAAAGCCTCAGGAGCACCGTTCTCGCCCTTCTTCTCACCATAAAGGTTACATGGAATCAAACCTTCCTTACGCAATGTCTTAGAAGCTTTCTTGCCAAGGTCTGTACGCTTCTGACCTGTTACATTAATCTCTTTCATTTTGTGTTACTCTAAATTAAGTTATTAATAAAAAATGTGCCTTAACTCGCCATCACACGGATTAGCTTTGCTTAAAGCGGGTGCAAAATTACGAAAATTATTTGGAATGAGCAAACTTTTTGCCGAAAAACATGTTCTACATGCAGAAAAAATATTGAAAATACAATTTTTTGCTTAAATAAACTGAAATTTTTGCCCGTTTTCTTGTCTATTACCTATTTAATGTGTATTTTTGCAAGCGTATTAGGTAATTTAATAAATGAATCTTTTAAAAACATTAGAGAATGATTAATAGGGATTTGATAAGACGTAAGATTGTGCAGTTAACCTACGCATACTATCAAAACAGCGATCATAACATGGAGAACGCTGAGAAGGAGCTGATGTTTAGTCTCTCCAAGTCATACGATTTGTACAACTACATGTTGCAGCTCATCGTTGCCATCACCCAGGAGGCACGCAAGCGCTACGATGTAGATGTAGCTCGTGCCAAGAGAGAGGGTGAGCAGGAACCTTCACCACGTTTCGCATTCAATAAGTTCGCTCTGCAGCTCGAAGAGAACAAGATGCTGCTCGAATGGATAGATGTTAAGCATTCCAACTGGGATGAGGATATCGAAATGGTGCGCAAAGTGTATACTGCGATTACGTCTAGTGATCTCTATGCTGATTATGTCAGCGGTGCTATTGATGAGGAACTCGCCGATCTCGACGAGTACATCCGCGACCGCGAGGTATGGCGTCGCATCTACAAGCAGTTCATTCAGAATAATGAAGAACTTGATGCATTCCTCGAGGAGAAGAGCCTCTACTGGAACGATGACAAGGATATCATAGATACTTTCGTATTGAAGACTATCAAGCGTTTCGACCCGGAAGCTAAGGCCAAGCAGGAATTGCTGCCGGAATATAAGGATGCTGAAGACAGAGAGTTTGCACGCAAGCTCTTCCGTGCTACCATCCTCAACTGCGATACCTACCAGCGCTATATGAGCGAGGCTTTGCGCAACTGGGATTTCTCACGTCTTGCCTATATGGATGTGATTATCATGCAGATTGCCATCGCTGAGGTGATGAACTTCCCTGGCATCCCGGCTACCGTCACTATCAACGAGTATGTAGAACTTGCCAAGGCATACAGCACTCCTCGCAGCGGCGGTTATGTTAACGGTATGCTCGACAGCATCTGCCGCGAGCTCATCAGCCGCAACCTCATCCAGAAGGAGATGCCTGAGCGCAAGCAGCATCAGCATACACAGCACGGCGAACATGCCGGCAAACAGCGCCCAGACAACCAGCACCCAGCCGGCCATCGTCCGCGCATTCATCGCGCTCCGGGCAAGGGTGAGTAAATAACGGAGGCCTATCTTACAGGCCACACCTTATTTATATATAGAACATAAAATAATAATAGATAATACTTTAACGACATGACAAATTTAGTATTGCAAGCAGCTGCCGGTGGTAGCAGCATGAGTTTTCTCATCATGATGGTAGCTATTTTCGCTATCATGTGGTTCTTTATGATCCGTCCTCAGCAGAAGAAGCAGAAGGAAATCCGCAAGTTCCAGAATGCTTTGGCTGAGGGTACAAAGGTTGTTACTGGCGGCGGTGTTTATGGCACTGTTAAGCGTGTTAACCTCGAGGCTAATACCGTTGATGTTGAGATAGCTCGTGGCGTGGTAATCACTGTAGCTAAGGGCTACGTGTTTGCTGATGCAGCTAGTCAGACACCTAATGCATAGTATCAAGAGCATATTAAAAGCTGTCAGAAACTTCCTGTTCAGTGGTCTGAATAAGGAGTTTCTGATTTTTTTGTTCTTTCTCGCTCTCAGCGGCATCTTCTGGCTGATGATGACGCTCAATGAGACTACCGAGAGAGAATTCAATATTCCTGTGCAGTTAACGGGCGTGCCCCGCAATGCGGTGATAACCGGCGAGCTCCCTGATACCGTGCATATTACGGTGCGCGATAAGGGATTCACACTCGTTACCTATGCTTACGGAGGCAAGATTCATCCGCTCACATTCCGGTTTGCCAATTATGCCGACGAGGAAACGGGAACGGGACAGATTCCGATGGCTGATGTGCAGAAACAGGTGGCATCCCAGCTCTATGGCTCTACCAAACTGCTCTCCATCAAGCCGGCAAAATACGATTTCTTCTTCACCTACGGCTCTTCCAAGCGAGTGCCTGTGGTGTTCAGAGGTAAGATTACAACCAGCAAGAGCTATTATCTGGCACATACCGAATTCCTGCCGTCTACGGTTACGGTTTATGCCAACAAGAAGCAGCTCGATGAGTTGGAATCGGTAGAAATCGAGCCGTTCAACATGCGCAACCTGCAGGATACCATTCATCGCAACGTACCTATCAAGAAGATACGTGGCATGAAGATTGTGCCTCAGATGGTGCGACTGGCGGTATATCCTGATGTGCTTACCGAAGAGTCGGTCGATGTGCCTGTTACGGCCATCAACATGCCTGATAACATGGTGCTCCGTACCTTCCCATCTAAAGTGGCGGTAAGATTCACCATCGGAGCCAGCCTCTTCAGAACCATCAAGCCGAGCCAGTTTAAGGTGGTAGTAGATTATAACGATCTGGCTAACAACCCTTCTGACAAGTGCAAACTCCAGTTGCGCAGCGTGCCGCGCTCGGTGAGCAAGGCGCATCTCGACCTGGAAACGGTAGATTATCTGCTGGAACAGCAATGATAGTTGATAATTGATAGTTTATAGTTGATAGTTTTTCTACTATGATGAAGATTGCGATAACGGGCGGTATAGGTAGCGGAAAGAGCTATGTGTGCCGGATATTGGAGAAACAGGGCATCCGGGTTTACGACTGCGATGCTGAGGCTAAGCGGCTCATGCGTACCGATGCCCGCTTGCAGGCTGGTTTGAAGAAGCTGGTGGGCGAGCAGGTTTACAGCGCAGAGGGCGTTTTGCAGAAGCCCGTGCTGGCTCAGTTTCTGCTGGCTGGCGAGGCTAACAAGCAGGCTGTCAACGATGTGGTTCATCCGGCTGTGGCGCGCGATTTTGAGCAGAGCAGCTATGAGTGGATGGAAAGTGCCATCCTCTTCGATAGCGGTTTCTACCGCCGTATCCACCTCGATTTCGTGGTCTGCGTAACGGCTCCCGTACCGGTCCGCATCCAGCGCATCATGCAGCGCGACCATATCCCGGCCGAGAAGGCGCAGCAGTGGATAGATGCCGTCATGCCGCAGGAAGAACTTGCAGCCCGCTCCGATTTTGAAATCGTGAACGATGGCGAGCAGGATATCGATGCACAGGTAAGAAAATTATTAGATATCATTAATAATAAAGAATAACAGAAAAGACAATGGAAACAATCCTTTCAATTGCAGGCAAACCAGGCCTTTATAAATTGGTATCAAGAGGTAACAGAAACCTCATCGTAGAAACACTCGATGAGACTCACAAGCGTATCCCAGCTTTCGCTACCGACCGCGTAACAAGCCTTGGTGACATCGCTATGTATACAGACGCTGATGAGGTGCCACTCTGGGAAGTTCTCGACAGCGTAAGCAAGAAGGAAGAGGGCAAGCCTAGCACTTTCAACTACAAGAAGGCGCCTGTTGCTGAGCTCCACGCTTATTTTGCTGAGGTTCTTCCTAACTACGATCGCGACCGTGTTCACGACAGCGATATCAAGAAGCTCCTCCAGTGGTACAACATTCTTGCTAAGTACGGCATCACCGATTTCAAGGCTACTCTCGCTCCTACAGAGGGTGAGAACGTAGATGATCGTGCTGAGCAAACTGCTGAATAAGAATCATTTATCAGAGTTAGCATATAACAATAAAAAAGGCTCCTGCAACACTTGCAGGAGCCTTTTTCGTACATTTATTTTTTTCAATCTTCTTTCTCTCTTTTCTTTCTTTTTTTACTTTTCTTTTTTTACTTTTCTTTTTCAATCTTCTTCAGTTCCTTCTCAAATCTTCTTCGATACATTTCTCCCGCTATGGTCAGACCAAACGGGAAGGCTAACCAGATGCCCAGAATGCCCAAGCCGCAAGGAAAACCCAGGGTGTAGCCCAGCGGCAAGGAGATGACGAAATAGGCGATGAAGGCATAGAGCACCATCGGCTTCACACAGGCGATGCCACGCAGCGCATTGGCAAACGTATACTGCAGTCCGTCGCCAAACTGATATACCATCAACAGGATAATCAGCGTAGCCACATACGCCTGCACCTCCATATTATCATTAAACCAGCCACCTATCTGATGGCGAAGCAGGAGCACCGGCAAACCCATACACAGCGAGAACAGCAGGTTCAGCCGGAACCCGTCGTAGGCATTGCGGCGAACTGCCCCGTAGTCCTTCTGTCCCATAAAATGGCTCACGCGGATAGCCAGCGCAGCCGCCATGCCCGAAAGCACGAGATAGAAGAGCTGCGAGAGGGTAATCATCACCTGATGAGCCGCCAGCGGAATGGTTCCCAGCCAGCCCACCATCACACAGCTCAGCGTGAAGGCAGCCGATTCCATGCCCAGCTGCAGCGCCACAGGCCAGCCCAACCGGTTCATCTCCCTGAAGTCAGCCTTGGTCAGAGAACTGCGCAGAATATCGCGTCTGTATTCCCCGAAATTCTTGCCCGTCATCAGCATGCCCACCATTGCCAGCGCCATCAGAATGCGGCTCACCAGCGTCGAAATACCGGCTCCCAGCAATCCCAGTTCCGGGAAACCCGCCACACCGTAAATCAGTACCCAGTTGCCCAGAATATTGATTACGTTGCCGCCAATCATCGCCCACATCGCCACCTTGGTCTGTCCGAGTCCGTCAAGAAATTGCTTCATCGTGAAGAAGATGCCCATGAAGAGCACCGAGGCGAGGTTTACCAGAAAGTAAGGACGGATGAGTGAGAGCAGCTCTTCAGGCTGTCCGATGCGCCCCAGATTCAGGTAGAGCACAATGAGGGCGAGGGTGAAGATGATACCCGTCAGCATGTTGGCACAGAAGGCATTGCGCACTTTCTGTCCGATGCAGTCGGTCCGTTCCTCGCCGTAGAGTCGTCCGATGATAGGAGTGAGTCCGTAGGTGAATCCCATATAGGATACGAAAACGAGACCGAAGATATTGTTTACCAGTCCGGCAGCCGCCAGTTCGGGTGTACTGTGATGGCCAATCATCAGCGTATCAGCAAATCCCAGGATGATGGTACCCAGCTGTCCGATGATGATAGGAATGCCGATAGCCAGCAGTTCCCGGTAGTGATGTTTCTTGTTCGTCGTTATTGATGTCGTATGATTATTCATATTTGCTTTTAATTACTAATCTATTTCCTTTATTCTGCTTAAGAGCATGCAAAGTTACGGCTTTATTCACTAACTACCAAATTTTAAAAGGTAAAAAAGTAAAAAGGTAAAAAGAGCCTAGCGGGGGTAAGCTAGCTAGGGGGGATTTAAAGGTAAAAAGGTAAAAGGGTAAAAAGGTAAAAAAGAGCCTAGCGGGGGCAAGCTAGCTAGGGGCTCTTTTTACCTTTTTTAGGGGACCAGCGATAAAATCGCTGGGAACGGGGACAGGAAGGGGTTAAAGCTTCTTTTTACTTTTTTACCTTTTTACTTTTTTACCTTTAAAAGATGTATGAACTTCCTTCCTCTTTCTGTCCATACGAGGTAGGTGTGGGTGTAGGCGGTGCCCAGCTTCTCCTGTACCCCATCGCAGTGAGGGTCGGGGAGGGTAGAGTAGCGGGTGCGGCTCTTCGCCAGGCCCATGTGGGCATAATCGGCATAGAGCAGATACTGGCCGCTCTGGTAGTACTGGATATGAAGGGCACAGAGCTGGCGGTTCAACTCCTGTGCCGTGATACCCAGCTCCTTCGCTATCTGCGTGGTGGTATAGCAGGAAACAGAGTTGAGAACATTGTCGGTGTAGAGCGCCTTCGGCAGAAGATGATCCACCTGATTCTCCAACTGGATGATGTTCTCACCGTTCTTGGCGATGCAAACCACCTGTTCGTCTACCACACCGTTCAGCCGACGAATCTCCGTATCCTGTTCTCCGATGAGTTTCTTCTGCTGATCAATCTGCACTTGCTGGTTTTTCAGCAGATTCTCCTTCTCCTTGAGTGTAGCTCTGAGAATCTCTTCAGCATGCCGAATCGTCTCCTCATCACTCTCGCCCTGCTTTACCGGAATATAACCGCCCGTCTTGCGAATCTGTGGCAGCACCTCGGAAGTAACCCAGTTTTTGAACTTCACCGCCGTTGGAAGCTTGGAGCCGAGAACCAAAGCATAGAATCCGCTCTCGTTGACGAAGAGCATCTGCTGTAGTCGTTTTGCAACAACTCCATCCTTCTTTTTGCCAGTCACTACCCATACATCGCGTTTCGCGATGTATGGGTCATCAACATGTCGCTGAATGGCAGCCCACAGGTTCTTATACCCCAGCGCATTGCAGACATCTTTCGCGCAGAACAAAGGTTCCCCGTTTTCATCTATCTGAGTAAGAATCTTACCGAATTCAGGGTTTTCAAACACGACAGCATTACCCGCTGTCTTTTCATTCTTCATCTCTTCCTTTTTTGTTTTATAATTTTTTTCCATGATATAAAAATGTTTAATTATTAATGTTGAATGTTGAATGTTAAATTGAATGTTGAGTGTTGAATGTTGAATGTTGATTTTTTGCCTAACGGACTCAAGGGCGCTAGCCTAATTCAACATTCAACACTCAACATTCAACATTACAAAATCGTTCCCCAAATGCTCTCATCCCTGTCTCTCGCAGCGGTAATGGCATTGATGAGGCGGTGGAGCCAGATGCGGGAGTTCACAACCATGCCTTTTACACGGTTCTCACCCACCAGGATGCAGCCCTGCGTATCATCGGGATAATTGCCGGCATGGATGCGGATGCCCTCAAAATTGGGGACACCCAACAGCAGCGGCAACCACATCTTAAACCTCGGCGACTTGCTGACCACCACCGGATAAGTGCCCTCAGGTATCGCCGTCGTGCCCTTCATCTTCTGCGCCTTCTTGCCCGATACACGCCCCAACCGCACATTCTCCTCGGCAGGACTTAGCTCTACACCCAGAAGGTTGCGCCAGCACGGCTCCAGCGTATCACAGAAATACGAGTCTGCATTCAGCTTCTCCGCAGGCACCTCACACACCGTCTTCAGCCCCCTGCACTTGTTCACACTCTCAATCGTGCGCTTCTTTACATCCTCATCCTTCAGGATGTAAAGGCGACCTATCGTGTAGGTCTTCTTCTTCGCTATACGTTTTAAAACTATCTGCATAAGTAAAAATAAATTTAAGATTTAATAACCATACCGTCGTGGCGGTACTTAAGCTTCTCAAAACTGTCACAACTGTCACAACTGTCACGCTTGCCCGTATACTGATACGCCCGCCTGATGTAATTCCGGTGCAGCCATTGCCTGATCATCATATCGGTACCCTTCGCATCCAAACCATGCTCCAGCCGGATGGCAAGCAACTGCGCAGCCGTAAAGTTATCGGGCAGTATCTGTAAAAGATTCTGAGGCCCACGCTTCGAACTCCTCTGCGCCGTAAAGTTCTCCTTCGCAATCATGTCGCCGAAGAACCGCATCTTGCAGTACAGGTCATACTGCTCACTCCAGCGGATAAACTCGTCAATCTCCGGCTCCCACTTGCAACCATTGGCTACATACAGCACGCACGCCTTCAGGTAAGCGATGACGTTGGCACGGAACGAGAGATTCTCAAACGTCCTGTCCTGCGACAGCCGGGCAAACTCAGCATTCTCATCCTTCAGTTTAAGGGCAAGCTGAAACGCCTCCTTACACTCAATCAGGCCCGTTACTTTGTTCAGATTTTCGATGTAAGGCCGCAGCGCCTCACGGTACGATTCATCATAGGTTCCGTAAACAGGCATATCCTCGCCGATTTCCCTTTCTGGGATGGTACAGAAGTTGATACGGCTGATAGGACCATCGGTAAGAACCTTAGAGAAGTAACGCTGCCCCTTCTGGATGGTGGTAGATGCATTCCAGTTGAACCGGATGGTAACACGCTCCGTTACACTCATCGTTCCTACGCGAGTTTGTCCATATTTGTTACCCGGGTCTGCTGCCAGACACATGATACGGAACTGCTGACTTCCGCTACCCTTGAGCGCATCAAACTGGTCTAGCTCATTGAGCGAAGTATAGAGGAAATGTTCCTGCGCTTCAGCCGTTCTCATCACGAAAGCCGGGTTCGTCATATCTGCATCAATCTCCTGGATAATCAGGTTTTCAGGTCTCTTGCGCTTATCCTTGTTGGCACCCTTGCGCAGCACCTCATCCTTCCACGCCTTTTCGCGCTTCAGGTTTTCAGCATCCCTCAGCCTGATATCCTCCATAATGAAATCGATGGGCCTGTTCACGCTGCTCTTACCCGCTCCGGTACCCGCAAGCAGCAGCGTCATCAGTCTCGCCTCGTGCTCCACGTTGTCAATATACCGGAACCTCGTCTTCCAGAGATGCGTAGCCAGCGGCGGGAAGATAGCGTGCGCCACAGCCGGCTTATAAATTTCCGGCGTCCTCGATATCAGCAGCTCCACCAGCTTCGGCAGCTTCTTCGGCATCTCCGGCGGGTCAGGATAATCCTCATCAGCCCTATTACCTGTTAACTGTAAACTATTAACTTGTTGATTACCCCTATCAACTGTTAACTGTAAATTATTAACTTGCTCAGCCCTATTAACTTTCAACTGTAAACTGTTAACTTGCTGGCTGGCCTTTTGCTCCGCCAGCGCATTCACCCTCATCACTTCCCTCGACATCGGCTTCGTATTGTCAGCATATTTCGCATAGAAGTCGTGAATCAGCTGATGGCAGTCGTTCTCCTGATAGTAGCTCGGCATTTTCACCCTCACCACCTTCATCAGTTCCTCTTCCTCCATCACCCTCGAAGCACCGGCGCTCATGATAGCCAGCAGCGAGGAGTGTCTCGACCCCACGGTATCTATCTCCATACCCCCGAGTCCGGCAGCCTGCGTAAAGAGGTCAAACGCAATCAGATTCTTCTCCCTGGCTCCCAGTCCGCCAGCATCCTGATTGCCTCCAGAATCCCCGATATGAGGAGCATCAGCACCATGGCTATTACCAGGTTGGGCAGGCTGAACAGCAGAGCCAGCAGAAACAGCAGGATTGCCGTCGTTGCCCGATAGTCTATTATTTTCATTATTCTTACCATTGCTATTAACTTTAAACTGTAAACTATTAACTTTTGCATCTCCTCTTCCGTCCACGGTCAGTCCGCGGTCCAGATACGCCTGCCTTCGCATCAGAATCTCCTTCTCGCTCAGCACGGCGCACCACATCTTCGACCTGTAGATTTCCGAGTCCTTATCCGTGAGATAAATCATTCTCTCGGGTGTGATGCAGCTCTCGTCATACGGCACCCCCAGCGCCTCGCAATACGCCTTCTGCGTCTCCTCGATGGTCATTCCCACCGGCAGTCTGATACCGATGTGCAGTTTCTTCCGGGCACTGTAGCAGAGGTGCAGCAGCGAGCCGTTCCAGATGCTGTCAGAGCAGTTCAGCTCCCTTGCCTTCTCGATAGCCTTGTCTACATACTCCCTGTCATCCACGTCGATGATAGTCTGGAACATGAAGCTCTCGGGCTGAGCATTCTCCTGTCTGCGCACATTGTTCTTGAAAATGCCGTAGTGGGGACAGAAGAAAGGCAGTTCGCTCTTCAGCCTGTCCTGCGCCTTCTTCACCGCCTTCTCGTCGTTGGCATTCACCTTCGGGATAGGCAGTTCGCCCCTAATCTGCTGAATCATCTTCTTGATTTCCGGCGATGCAATCACCTTGTCATACACCGCCAGACTGTTGGAAAACACCTTCCCCTTATTGCCCTTGCGATAAGGGTTCAGTGCAATTACATGTTGTGTTTCTGTCATGTTATTTCGTTAATAAAAGATTGGTTTGTGGGGTAATGCCCTCTTCCGTTTTCACTACTCTCAGTCGCCTGTAAGAAGGATGACTGAACACATACGCTTTCACTTCCATCATTTTAAATAATTTAGAAGATTGGAGGCTCCCACCATGGTTGATGTGCAGATACACAAAAGCCCCCGAAACTCAGACCGCATTGGTTCTGAATTCCGGGGGCAAAGGTAAGGCAAATTTCTCGCTTCTACCTAGTACGTACTATGTACGCGTACTAGTACTACCTGCCAGATTAACCTCTGATAGCAGGCATCACTTTTTCGAGGAAGGCACCCGTTTTCTTCTGTTCTATTCCTCGGTTGTAGGCGGCTCTCATCGAGTTCGGATTAGGACCCCAATAATTGCCGAATACGCTCCATATATTATCGATTTTCAACTCTGTACCTATCTGGTTGGCAAGGATGGCAGCTTCGGATGATGACAGTCCTGAGGGCATGAAATTTTCGGTTACCATGCCTATCTCTATCAGGTTGTTCTTTATCCTCTGAGCCTTTTCCGTTTTCAGCTCTTCCGGCATCACAGCATTTCTGCATGAGTTTTGCTCACAGGCATTGCTGCCATAATAGTTCTCCACATGCTCGAAGTACGAGCTACCAGCGTTCATGATGATCACTCTTTGTCCAGACATTTCTCATCCTCCTTTCCCTGATAGTTGTTCATGTGCTCGATATACTGTCCACCATTCATCTGTATGGTATTGTTGATAACGATGGTGAAATGCTTTATTACAAAGCGAATAAATTTGCCTAAGAAAAATGCTTTCATCTTCTTTTATTGATTTTGTTGTTAACTGTTTCCTCCTCATTTTAGTAAAGGTCGTGTGTTTGCGCTAACGTTTTTAGCGTAAGCCGCTGGAGAACTGCCGAGCGCCTACTATCGTAAGGTGTGGGGGCGGGTAGGGTTGTGTGTTTACTTTCTGGTTTTTGATATGGCATTAAGTTGATACTTGGTCGCAGATACCTGGCATCTCGACCGATTGTTAGTAATTATAGCATACCACAGCTCGCTTAGGAGTTCTCCTAAGCTTCCGAAACACCTTTTCTTCATAAAGTCGAGGTGATTGCTGTTAATATGCTTCATTTTTTTCATAATTTCAAAATTTCGTGCAAAGGTAATAAAAAACATTCAAATAACCAAATAAAAAGTGAGCGTTATGGCGCTCACTTTAATTTAATGTTTATTATACATACGTGTGATGTTTTTAACAGATTAAACGCCATTCTCCCTCACGCATCCCTGCAATTCCCCTCACGCATCCCTGCAATTCCCTTCCCGCCCTGAAGGGGCAGAAGCTCCTAGCCCAGGGCATCCGCCCTGGGTATCTATGTCCGCACACTTGGCGCCCTGTTTTACTCTAATTGAGCAAGCTTTGAGCGTATTTTTTAACGTTAATTA
>OGGK01001656.1_pt1 | contig 13526 bp, 10 predicted proteins | sample 1571171 | NCBI WGS metagenome assembly OGGK01 (sample SAMEA2581958, study PRJEB24529) | metagenome | biome: Human gut stool | place: China | collected 2011 | reverse complement strand
GCGCTTTGGAGAAGGTTGCGCCGCTTTCCAGAACCTTACCAACTAAGCCCTCCGGCGCAATCAGAACCATGTTTGCGCTGATGCTGCTTGTTGTGCCCTTGTTGATGGTAAAGCCGTCATACCAGATGCCGGGGTCCTTTGCAATCACGCGTGCCCCGACACTGTCATAGGCAGGGTATTTCTGCGCAATTTTCAGCAGAGCGGTCAGACGCTCGTTTTCCGTTTCATACATGGAAAGCTTTCTGTTTTTATTTGTCAGCTCTGCAATCTGCTGCTTCAGCTCCTCGTTTTCATCCTTCAGCTTTGTTTTGTTGCGGGCGGATGTCACCGTATCGTCTATCCAACTGCTGATGCCGGTTGTCAAATCCTGAAACGGGGTGACAACAACACCGATGGCGCTTTCCAGCAGAGTGGCATTCAGCTTTATACCGCTGGCAATCACGGTAACCAGAACCAGAATGGCGATGCCCGCACCAATGATGCGTTTTTTATGTTTTAAGAAAAACTCCTGCAACGTGAAATGCTCCTTTCGGTGTGTTTAAAATCAGAATAATGCTTTTCTGGGAGAAATCAGAACAGATTTCAGCTTATCTACCTGTTCCAGAACCATCCCTGTGCCCAGAGCAACACAGTTCAGGGGTTCGTTTGCAATATTAACGGGCATGCCTGTTTCCGCGGTAATCAGCTTATCCAGTCCGCGCAGATGCGCGCCGCCGCCTGTCAGTGTAATGCCGTATTCCATGATATCCGCAGCCAGTTCGGGAGGGGTTGCCTCCAAGGTCTGCTTAATGCTGTTGATGATAGAGCCAACGGGCTCCGCCAGTGCTTCGCGAATGTGAATGGAATTGATTTCGATGGTCATGGGCAGACCGCTGACTAAATCGCGTCCGCGGATTTCCATTTTTTCCTCTCTGTCCAGAGGATATGCAGAGCCGATGGTAATCTTGATTTCCTCTGCGGTACGGTCACCGACTGCCAGAGAAAATTCCTTGCGGATATAGTTTACAATCGCGCTGTCCAGTGCGTCACCTGCCACACGCAGAGAGGTGCTTGTAACAATGCCGCCAAGGGAAATGATAGCAACCTCGCTTGTGCCGCCGCCGATATCAACAACCATGCTGCCGGTAGGCTCTGCAACGGGCAGACCTGCACCAATCGCCGCTGCCATGGGTTCTTCAATCAGATAGGTATCCTTTTCCTTGGAGCCTGCGGCAATGGCAGCCTCCAGAACGGCGCGCTTTTCTACCTCTGTTACGCCGGAAGGCACACAGATTACAATGCGAGGCTTGGGCCCAAAGAGAGAGCGTACATACGCCTTATTGATGAAATAACGCAGCATAGCCTGTGTTACGTCGAAGTCTGCGATAACGCCGTCCTTCATGGGGCGGATGGCAACGATATTGCCGGGGGTACGCCCGATCATATCCTTCGCTTCGTTGCCGACAGCCAGAACCTCTCTGGTGTCCGTGTTGATGGCAACAACGGAAGGCTCATTCACGATGATTCCTTTTTCTCTCATATAGACAAGGGTATTGGCAGTACCCAAGTCAATTCCCATATCTTTGGCATTGAACATCATATTCTTTTTACCCCTTTCATTATTGGAAACGCCGCCGTGTGTGCGGCAGCTATGGTATCTCTTAAATTTTGTCTTACATTTTATCATACCGCTTTTTTGTATTCTTTTCAAGAAAAGAGCCGTATTTTTCATAAAAAAAGAATGGTTTTTCCTGAAAAAAAGGAAAGGGCAAAATCGTTTGCCCCCTGAAAATCATTATAGCTTTCTGTAAATGAAAAACGCCAGAATAATGCCGATGATACCCGCAATGGTAAAGCGGATGGTCAGCCCAAATTGCAATGTCAGCACGCCTAAATCCAGCATAAGCGGAGAGGAAAGCCCGAAGCTGTTGCCGTATGCAAGCCAGCTGAGTGCGGAAACACCGCCGACCAGTTTTGCGATAAAGCCGCCCAGAACCACGCCTGCAAGGATAAGCAGCACCAGTATCCAGATATTTTGTGAGGAACGTCCTCTCATAGCAAATCCTCCTTTACAGAAAAAATTCATTTATTTATAACTGATTTAGTATAGCATACTTTTTCAGAGGGGTAAAGCGAACAGAATCATAAAAGATTTTTTTGCAGCAAAAAAAGACTCCCTGATTTCTCAGAGAGTCTTTGAAAAGTCTGAATTATTCAGCCTTGGGAGCTTCTTCTGCCTTAGGTGCTTCAGCCTTGGGAGCTTCAGCAGCAGGAGCAGCCTTGGGCGCTGCGGGTGCAGCAGCGGCGGGAGCCGCAGGCTGTGCAGGTCTCTTGCCTGTCAGCACGCCCTTAGGGCATTTGTTTGCACAGATGCCGCAAGCCTTACATTTGGTGTAATCAATAACAGCAAGGTTATCAATTACATGAATAGCGTCGAAAGGACAGTTCTTTTCGCAAATCTTACAAGCGATACAACCAACGGAGCAGTTGGGGATTACATTCTTACCCATATCCTTGGAGGAGCACTGTACTTTAACTTTCTTCTTAGCGGGCAGCAGCTCGATGATGTGTTTGGGGCAAGTGGAAACGCATTTGCCGCAGGCAACACATTTATCTTTATCAATTACTGCAACACCGTCAACGATTTCGATTGCGCCGAAGGCACAAGCCTTCTTGCAGCTGCCCAGACCCAGACAGCCATAGGAGCAGGATTTTGCACCCTGACCTGCAAGCTGAACAGCCATGTTACAATCGTCAATGCCGAAATAATCGTATTTATTTTTTGCTTTATCGCAAGTACCACCGCACTTTACGAAAGCGGCAACGGGTTCAGCAGAGGAAGCTGCAACACCCATGATAGCGCCAACCTTTTCAGCAACTGCTGCGCCACCAACGGGGCAGGCATTTACAGGAGCTGTACCGGCAACGATTGCAGATGCACAACCACCACAACCGGGGAAACCACAACCACCGCAGTTAGCGCCGGGCAGACATTCCAAAACCTGACCGATACGAGGGTCTTCTTCAACCTTGAAAACTTCACTCGCAACGCCCAAGCAAGCGCCGAAAACAACGCCCATACCGCCGACACTCAGAACGGGAAATAAAATACTCATTGGATCCATATTCTTTTACCCTCCTCTATTACAGTTTGATCAGACCGGAGAAGCCCAGGAATGCGATAGACATCAGACCAGCTGTGATCAGAGCCATAGGGAAACCATCGAAGGCCTTCGGTGTTTCATTGTCAGCGATTCTTTCACGAATACCGGCAAACAGGATGATTGCCAGAGCAAAACCGGCAGCACCACCAACTGCGTTCAGAACGGATTCGATGAAGTTGTAGCCCTTCTGCATATTTGTAACGGCTACACCCAATACTGCGCAGTTTGTTGTAATCAGGGGCAGGAATACACCCAGAGCCTGATACAGAGCAGGTGCAGATTTTTTCAGGAACATTTCTACGAACTGTACCAAAGATGCGATCAGCAGAATGAACGCGATGTTATACAGGAATGTAATGTTCAGAGGCACCAGAATCAGGTTGTATACCAACCATGCTGCTGCTGCTGCCAGAGCCATTACGAAGATTACAGCCATGCCCATGCCGGCTGCTGTATCTACCTTCTTGGAAACACCGAGGAAGGGGCAGATACCTAAGAACTGGGACATAACGTAGTTGTTTACGAAAATGCCAGCCAATACTAACAAAATCAGATTCATTTATTTTCCCCTCCTTCTTATGCTTTTTTGTTTCTGAAATGGTTCAGAATAGCCATCAGAATAGCCAGTGTGAAGAAACCACCGGGAGCCATAACGAACAGCAGTGTTCTAGGGAATGCTTCGGGCAGAACTGTTACGTCGAACAGTGTGCCGCTGCCGATGAATTCACGCACCAGACCCAGACAGCCCAGAGCGATGGTGAAACCAAGACCCATACCGATACCATCGAATGCGGAAGCAACGGGACCATTTTTGGAAGCGAATGCTTCGGCACGCGCCAGAATCAGACAGTTTACTACGATCAGTGGAATGTACAGACCCAGGGATGCGTTCAGTGCAGGCAGATAAGCCTTCAGCAGGAACTCGATGATTGTTACGAATGTAGCAATAACAACGATAAAGCAAGGGATACGTACTGTATCGGGGATTACCTTTCTCAGCAGAGAGATAAACAGGTTCGCAAAAATCAGTACTGCTGTTGTGGAAAGGCCCATGCCGATACCATTGATAGCGGAAGATGTAACCGCCAGAGTAGGACACATACCAATAACCTGAACGAATGTAGGGTTTTCATTGATAATGCCGTTTTTGATAATTTTAATAGGGTTAGCCATCAATAAGCACCTCCATTCGCTGCGACCCAATCAAGAGCTTCCTGCGCACCGACACAAACTGCTCTGGAAGTAATTGTTGCACTTGTGATGGGAACAATTTCGCCGCCATCCTTTGTTACGGAAACAGAACCGGACTTGCCTGTGAACTGTTCGTAGAAGGAAGGATCGGTTGCCTTTGCACCCAGACCTGCTGTTTCGGAGTGACCTGTTACACGCAGACCTGTGATTGTACCGTCAGCATCAATGCCAACCATTGTTTTTACAGCGCCGCCGAAACCGCCGGGCTCTGTTGTGATAACGAAACCGCCGTTATCGCCTTTGTATACTGCTGTGATTGTGCCTGTCAGATCAGCATCCAGCAGCTCGAAGGAGGATGCGTCGGGCATAACTGCCTGCATACCTTCATTCAGAGATTTTTCGTTCTGTGCAGCAATAGGAGCAGCGGTTACTTCGGATACAACACCCAGAATACCGGCTGCGATAGCGGAGATAAGCAACAGAACGATCGCGGGTTTAACTACTGCTTTAGAGTCCATGCTTATTTCGCCTCCTTTGTTTTAGGCAGTGCACCGAAGATTGTAGGTTCTGTGAATCTTTCAATCAGAGGTACACAGCAGTTCATAATCAGAATAGAATAGGATACGCCTTCCGGATAACCGCCGAAGGTACGAATCAGGTAAGTCAAAAGACCTGCGCCGACAGCGAAGATAACCTGACCCTTAGGGGTTACGGGAGAAGAAGCGTAGTCAGTTGCCATGAAGATACCACCCAGCATAACGCCGCCGGCGAAGATTTCCTGCAAAGGCATACGCATGCCGTGTCTGCCGATTACTGCGAACAGAATGAATACGGTTGCGATGTAGATTACGGGAATCTTCCAGCTGATTACGTGCTTGTACAGCAGGTAGATACCGCCGATAATCAGAGCGATTGCACAGGTTTCACCGATGGTACCGCCAACCTGACCCATTACCAGCTGCTTCAGGGAAGCATCCAGTGCGCCGTTTTTCAGCTGTGCCAGGGGTGTTGCGTATGTAGCAGCATCTGCTGCAAGACCGTTGGGAACAACCCATGTGGTCATTTCTGTGGGGTAGGAAGCCAGCAGGAATGCACGACCTGCCAGTGCAGGGTTGATGAAGTTCTGGCCCAGACCGCCAAACAGTTGTTTTGCAAAGATGATGGCAAATGCACTACCTACGATTGCAACCCAAACGGGAGCGGATGCAGGAAGGTTCATTGCCAGTAACAGACCGGTTACAACTGCGGACAAATCGTTGATTGTAACAGGTTTTTTTGTGATTTTTTCATACAGCCATTCAAAGAAAACAGCAGAAATGATTGCAGCTACAATCAGAATCAGTGCTCTCAGGCCGAAATAATAGATACCCGCTGCTGTTGCAGGAACCAGAGCGATGATAACATCACGCATAATGCTCTGGATGGATTCTTTGGAACGCACGTGAGGGGTACCGGATACTACAAAATTAGCCATGTTTTATTCTCCCCCTTCTTATTTCTTTTCCTCAGCGGCCTTTTTCTCAGCCTCTGCTTTTGCTCTTGCTGCTGCAGCGGCTGCTGCCTTCTTGCCTGCTTCGATTTTCTTTGTCGCTCTGATGGACTGCGCCAGCTGACGCTTCGCAGGACATTCGTAGGAACAAGAACCGCATTCGATACAATCCAGACCGTGATGCTTTACGAAACCTTCGCCGTCACCCTTGATTGCAAAGGCATTCAGCATGAAGGGCATCAGGCCCATAGGGCAATGCTCTACGCATTTACCGCAGCGGATGCAGTTTCTTTCTTCGGGAATGTATGCTTCGTCCTTTGTGAAGCAAAGCAGACCGGAGGTTGTCTTAACAGACGCAACATCCAAAGTATACAGTGTGGGACCCATCATAGGACCACCTGCAATCAGCTTTACGGGAGGGTTTTCTTCATTGAAACCGCCAATGGCATCTACCAGATCTCTCAGTGTCATACCGATTCTGATTTTGTAGTTGCCGGGGTTTTTGATACCCTTACCGGAAACGGTAACGATTCTTCTCATCAGAGGTCTGCCCTTGCAGATTGCTCTTTCGATTGCAACAACGGTATCTACGTTGTCTACGATACAGCCTGCGGATGCGGGCAGTGCGCCGGATTTTACTTCTCTCTTTGTGATAGCGTAAATCAGGTGTTTTTCGGAGCCCTGAGGGAATTTTGTTACCAGAGGCTGAACAGTGATGTTATCAATGCCCTCGCATGCCTTCTGCATGGAAGCGATTGCTTCGGGCTTGTTCATTTCGATACCGATTACGCCCTTTGCGTTGGGATGCAGCTTCAGCATAATCTGCAGACCTCTTACGATTCTTTCGGGTTCTTCCAGCATCAGGCGGTAGTCACATGTGAGGTAGGGCTCACATTCAGCCGCATTGATGAGGATGTGATCGATGGGTGTGTCCTTGGGAGGGTTCAGTTTTACGTGTGTAGGGAAACCTGCACCACCCAGACCAACAACGCCGGCATTTTTGATTGCTGCCAGAATTTCGTCATTTGTCATGGTTGTGTAATCCTTACCTTCGTTGAGACCTTCGATCTCTTCCATTTTGCCGTCGTTCTTTACAACGATAGCCTTTACCATTGCACCACCGGGTACGAGCATAGGTCTGATGTCTACAACTTCGCCGGAAACGGAGGCGAAGATAGGAGAAGACATGAATGCGCCGGACTCAGCGATTTTCTGTCCTACCTTTACATGATCGCCAACGGCAACCAGTGGATCACAAGGAGCACCGATGTGCTGGCTCATAGGGTAGAACAACTCAGAGTTTTCTTTGGGCATAATCACCTTGATGGGCTGGTCTTTTGCCAGTTCTTTCCCATCAGGAGGATGTACACCACGTTTGAACGTTAAAGCTTGCATATTATCCCCCTCTGTTCAAATTTGTCGTGCGCCAGGGATGGCGCTGGTTTAAAGTTATACTTTTGTAAGAAAATAACTATAATATAACAGCAATATTTTAATACAAAAATAAGAATTTCTCAATAATTTTGCAGAAAAAAGGCGAAAAAACTTTTTTTCAAAAGAAATTTTCACCTGATTATTCCAGAAAAGAACCCTTCTTCCACAAAATAATGTCGAAATCTGATCTTTGCGTTATAATATTGCTGAGACATCCGCAAAACAAAAAATAATTTGTATGCGAATGAATCATCTTATATAGTTTACACTTATTATCTATAAAAGTAAATGTTAATTTATTACCATAATCTTGGCATATTTTCTCTGCTTTTTTAGGGATATTTAAACAAAATGGTGGGATTATATTAGATTTTATGATAAAATAAATGCAATCAAGCATCAAGAAAGGGGGATTTTTTTATGGAGCTGTCGCTTCAGGTACAGCAAAAACAGATTTTATCACAGAAAATGCAGCAGTCTGTGGAGATTTTGCAGATGAATGCCGTGACCCTTTCCGAATATATCCGAGAATTTGCGGAGGAGAACCCCCTTGTGGAATGGAATGAGGAAAAGGAGCCCGTGCAGCAGGAAAATACGGAGCTGCTGCAAAAGCTGGAATGGCTTGAGGAGACGGATGAGCAGAACCGCAGCCTTTACCGCATGGAGCATGAGCAGGAGGAAAAGGAGCGCGAAACGAATGCCTTCGGCAGAAAAGAGGGGCAGAGTCTGCGCGAATTTCTTCTTTTTCAGATAAATATACAAAAAATTCCGGCAGGACATAAGGCTGTCCTGCGGTTTCTGGCGGAGAGTACTGCCGAAAGCGGCTATCTGGAAAAGGATGCCATCGAAATGATGATGGAAAAATATCCGATGAAAAAATCCACTGCCGCAAGAATTCTGGCGCAGTTTCAAGCTTTGGAGCCCTCCGGTGTGGGGGCAAGAAATTTGCAGGAGTGTCTGCTCATTCAGCTGAAGCAGAAAAACGCCTCTGCTCTTTCCATGAAGATCACAAGAAATTATCTGGATGAGCTGGCGAAAAACCGCCTTTCCTATATCGCAAAGGCGGAAAAGGTTTCCATGGAGCGGCTCATGCGTGCCCTACAGGAAATTCGCTCCTGTCAGCCCAAGCCCGGCAGTGGCTTTGCAGGGGAGGATAATGTGCAATATGTCGTGCCGGATGTTCTGGTGGAGCGCAGGGGTGAGGAATTTATCGTCACCACAAACACAACCGTGATGCCCCGTCTTACCGTCAGCCACAGCTATGTGAAGCTGCTGCGCGAAAAAGCGGATGCACAGACGGAGGAATATATTGCAGAGCAGCTGAAGCGTGCCGAGTGGGCATTGCAGTGCATCAGCCGCAGAGAAAGCACCTTACAGCAGGTGGTGGAAGCCATCGTGGGAAAGCAGAGGGATTTTTTCTCGGAGCCGCAGGGGCAGCTTGTGCCTTTGCGTCTGGTGGATATTGCAGAGCAGCTCAATATCCATGAATCCACCGTCAGCCGTGCGGTCAAGGAAAAATATTTGCAGTGTGAACGCGGTGTGTTCCCGTTGCATACCTTCTTTTCCAAGGCAATGGCAAAGTCCAAGGCAATGGCAAAGACGGAAGCGGCGGAAAATGTTTCTGCGGACAGCATCAAGAACCGCCTGCGTGCCATCATTGATGCGGAGGAAAAAACAAAACCCCTCAGTGATCGGGAACTGACGGAGCGCCTGACCGCGGAGGGTGTGCAGATTTGTCGCCGCACCGTTGCAAAGTACAGAGAAGCCATGGGCATTGCAGGGGCATCTGGCAGAAAGCGGTACGACGCAGAAAAGTAAAATGAGATTTTAATGATTTGGAGTATATTTAATATGGTAGAAATTTTTCAGCTACAGCTGCATAAATCAAGTGCCGTTCCTCTTTATCAGCAGCTGGCAGAGGGCATTGAGGGGATGATTACGGATGGTGTTCTGCTTGCCAACAGCAAGCTGCCGCCCATCCGCAAAACGGCGGAGCATTTCGGAGTGAATTCTGTTACGATTGTCAATGCGTATAAGCTGCTTGAGAAAAAGCAGCTGGTCTATTCGCGCGTGGGCAGCGGCACCTTTGTTTCGCCCCTGCCTGTGGAGCATATTCCGGAGCCTGTGGCAAGCCGCAATCTCCGTTCCTTTGAAAGCGGTCTTTCCATGGAAAATGCCATCAATTTTACAAGCACCTCTCTGCCGAATGAAATGTTCCCTGTGGATGCGTTTAAGGAGGCGTTCAATGCGGTGCTGGATAGGGAAAAGGGCGGAGCCTTCCGTTATATGGACAGCATGGGCTATGCCCCTCTGCGCGAGCAGCTTTGCCGTTATCTTATGAATTATGGCATCAAAACCTCTCCGGAAAACGTGCAGATCATCTCCGGCGCACAGCAGGGCATTGATATCATTTCAAAGGCGATGCTGCGCTATGGGGATGTTGTTTTTGTGGAAAAGCCCACGTTTTACGGTGCAGCGGGTGCATTTCTGTCCCGTGGGGGCAAGCTGATAGAGATTCCTCTGGAGGAGGATGGCATGGATATGGTCATTCTGGAAAATTTCCTCAAGCTGTATCATCCGCGTTTTATTTATATGATGGCATATTATCAGACCCCGACAGGCATCTCCTATTCCATGGAGAAAAAACGCCGCCTGCTTGAGCTGGCAGAAAAATACGATACCTATATCATCGAGGAGGACGATTTTTACGATTTCCATTATGATAAGGAGCCGATTGTTCCCCTGAAGGCGTTAGATTATAAAAATCGTGTCATTTATATCAAAAGCTTTTCCAAAATCCTCATGCCCGGTCTGCGCATGGGGCTGATTGCGTTGCCGAAGAAAATCCATCAGGCAGTCATGGAAGCAAAATACACGACAGATATTTCCACCTCCGGCTTTATCCAGAGAGCCTTGGAATATTATCTGCGCGAATTTGGCTGGGGGGAGCATGCCGCACAGGCAAGGCGCTACGGCGGCGAGAAATACCGCAAAATGCTTTCCGCCGCAAGAAAATATCTCTCCGATGTGGCGAAATACGGACAGCCAAACGGCGGTGTCAGCCTTTGGGTGGAGCTGCCCGTGGGCGTGGGCGCAGAAGCGCTTTGCAGCCGTATGCTGGAAAAGAACGTCATTCTCACCCCCGGCAGTCAGTATGATATCAGCGGCGAGGAAAATCGCCATATCCGTCTCAGCTTCCTGAACCTCAGTGATGATAAAATAGAGGTTGGGCTGAAGCGCATCGGGGATATGATTCGCGCCATGCTGGAGGAAAAATTTCTTACACTGCCTTGACAAACGGATTTCAAGTGCCTATAATCAAATCATTATTAGAAAAACAGAAAAAAGTCAGGAAAAGAAGGAGTACATTTTGGTTCGGACTTTCAGAGAGAGGCAGCTTGGTGGGAAAGCCTCAGCAGCACAGAATGGAAGCAGTCTTTTCGGTTTCTCTTGTTTCGTCAAAGGAAACAGGCTCCGCAGTGGAATAAAAAAGTATATTGCGGCGTAAATCGGCGTTAACGATTTCGAGTGACGGCAGCAAAGCCGTAACTAGGGTGGTACCACGGTAAATTCGTCCCTGTTCTTCGGAACAGGGATTTTTTTCATTACCCCAAAAACAGGATTTTATTGTGGGAATTATATTTTTATCTTTTTAAGGAGGAAAAGCTATGAAAAATCTCGGTGTAAACGAAATCAGAGAGCTGTTTCTGCAGTTCTTTGAATCCAAAGACCATTTGCGTCTGAAATCCTTTTCCGTCGTTCCCCGTAACGACAAGAGCCTGCTGTTGATTAACTCCGGTATGGCACCCATGAAGGCATACTTCACAGGGCAGGAAACACCCCCCAGTAAGCGTGTTACAACCTGTCAGAAATGTATCCGTACAGGGGATATTGATAATGTCGGCAAAACCGCGCGCCACGGCACATTTTTTGAAATGCTGGGCGATTTCTCCTTTGGCGATTATTTTAAGAACGAAATCATCCCTTGGTCTTGGGAGTTTGTTACCAAATGGCTGGAAATCCCTGAGGATAAGCTGTATGTCACCATCTATGAGGAGGATGACGAAACAGGCGAAATCTGGCATGAAAAGGTTGGTCTGCCTTGGGACAGAATCAAGAAGCTTGGCAAGGAGGATAACTTCTGGCAGCATGGTACAGGTCCCTGTGGTCCCTGTACGGAAATCTATTATGACCGCGGTCCCGAATATGGCTGCAACAGCCCTACCTGCGGCGTTGGTTGTGACTGCGACCGATACATGGAATTCTGGAATCTGGTTTTGACACAGTTCGATGCGCATGAGGACGGTACCTATACCGAGCTGGATCATAAAAACGTAGATACCGGCATGGGTCTGGAGCGTATGGCAACCATCATGCAGGGCGTAGATTCCATTTTCGATGTGGATACCGTAAAATATATCCGCGATGCGGTTTGTCAGAAGGCAGGCGTGGAATATGGCAAGGAGCACAAGATTGATGTTTCCGTTCGTATCATCACAGACCATATCCGCTCTGTTACAATCATGACCGCAGACGGCGTTCTGCCCTCCAATGAAGGGCGCGGCTATGTATTGAGAAGACTGCTGCGTCGTGCGGCGCGTCATGGCAAGCTTTTGGGCATTCAGGGTGAATTCCTTGCAGAGCTTTCCAAGGCTGTTATCACCTGCAGCGGCGAAGCATATCCTGAGCTGGTGGATAAGCAGGATTATATCTTTAAGATTCTTTCCATCGAGGAGAACAGCTTCTATAAGACTATTGATAAGGGTATGGAAATCCTCAAGGAGGATATGGAGGAAATGAAAGCCGCAGGCGAAACCGTGATGAGCGGCGAAAAATCCTTCCGCCTGTATGATACCTATGGCTTCCCTGTTGATTTGACAAAGGAAATTCTGGAAGAAGCAGGCATGCGCGTGGATGAGGAGGCCTTTGCGAAGGAAATGCAGGCACAGAAGGATCGTGCACGTAAGGCAAGAGGCGGCGAGGGCTACATGGGCGCAGCCGTAACCGTATACGATGAGCTGCCTACCGATCTGGAAACAAAATTCGCAGGCTATGATGTGGATACTGTAGCGGATGCAAAAATCGTTGCTCTGGTTGCAAACGATGCCGTTGCAGATGGTGCACAGGCAGAGGATTCCGTTGTGGTATTCCTCGACAGAACTCCCTTCTACGCAGAAAGCGGCGGTCAGGTTGGCGATCATGGTATCATCAAAACCGCAAACGGCGTGGTTAAGGTAACAAACTGCATGAAGGTAATCGGCGGCAAAATCGCGCATCAGGGCGTGGTAGAGGAAGGCTCCGTTACCGTTGGCGATATTGCCTGTGCAGAAATCGACAAAAAACACAGAATGGCTTCCGCAAGAAACCACTCCGCAACCCATCTGTTGCAGAAGGCATTGAGAACTGTTCTGGGGACACACGTTGAGCAGTCCGGCTCCTATGTCAGCGCAGATAGACTGCGTTTCGACTTCACCCATTTCACCGCTATGACACCGGATGAAATCAAAGAGGTGGAAAGACTGGTCAATGAAGCTATCTTCGCAAGCTATCCCATTGTTGCGGAGGAAATGAGCATTGATGCAGCAAGAGAGAAGGGCGCAATGGCGCTCTTTGGCGAGAAATACGGCGATATCGTGCGCGTGGTTGATATGGGCGGCTACAGCGTTGAGCTTTGCGGCGGCGCACATCTGAAAAATACGGCACAGGTTGGTTCCTTTAAAATTGTTTCCGAAAACGGCGTTGCCGCAGGTGTCAGACGTATTGAAGCGCTGACAGGCGAAGGTGCACTCCTGCATTATCAGGCGCAGGAGGATGAGGTGCGTACACTGGCACAGATGGTGAAAACCTCTCCCGATAAGCTGGTGGCAAGAGTGGAACAGCTCTTGGCAGAGCAGAAGGAGCTTTCCAAGGAGCTGGAAAAGCTGAAAGCAAAAATGGCAGGCGGCGCTGCGGATGAGATGCTGAGCAAGAAGGTTGATATCAACGGCGTGGCAGTGCTTGCGGCAGAGGTCAAGGATATGGATGCCAACGCAATGCGTACCCTTGGCGATCAGCTGAAAAATAAGCTTGGCAGCGGCGTAATTGTTCTGGCAGGCGCGGCAGGCGGCAAAGTAAGCTTGATGGCAATGGCAACCGATGATGCTGTGAAGAAGGGCGCACATGCAGGCAATATCATCAAGGCGGCAGCAGCAGTCTGCGGCGGTGGCGGCGGCGGTCGTCCCAATATGGCGCAGGCAGGCGGCAAGGACGCATCCAAGATTGCCGATGCA
>OGGK01001645.1_pt1 | contig 13616 bp, 10 predicted proteins | sample 1571171 | NCBI WGS metagenome assembly OGGK01 (sample SAMEA2581958, study PRJEB24529) | metagenome | biome: Human gut stool | place: China | collected 2011 | reverse complement strand
GGCGACCACCGAGATCTACACTCTTTCCCTACACGACGCTCTTCCGATCTTGGGGACGGACACCAGCACACCGCCTGCACAGAACAGCGCAAAGTAGTTGTTGATGAGCGTTCTCTGCAGCATATTGAACAGGCCGATGGCGACTGTCCAGTCGGTGGAGACGCCGGAGTTCAGAATCATCTTCGCCACAACGAAGTCCGTCCAGGGAATCATAAAGGAGCTGATGATGGTGTACACCAAAATCGGCTTGGACATCGGCAGCACGACCTGAAAGAATATCCGCGCATCGGAGGCACCGTCCAGCTTGGCGGCCTCACGCAGGGAAACCGGCGTGGTATCAAAAAAGCCCTTACAGATCAGGTAGCCAAGTCCAGACGAACCGGCATAGACCATGATAAGACCGGCGTAGGAGTTGGTCAGGTTGAGGTACTTCAAAACGAAGTAAACTGCAATCATCGCCAGAACACCGGGGAACAGGTTGACAATGACCGACAGATTCTGGAGCAGCCTGCGCCCCTTAAAGCGGCAGCAGCTCAATGCGTAGGCGACCATCAGCACAAAGCAGGTGGAGATAACGCAGGTAAAGCACGCGACCACAAAGGTGTTTACAAACCACCGCGGGAACTGCGCAACGGAATCAGGGTGGAACATGATATTAGCGTAGTTGTCCAGTGTATAACCAGCCGGGAAAAAGCGCCGCACATTGATGCCGCGGTCGGTGGAGAAGGAGGTTGCCACCAGCCAGACAATGGGCACCAGCCAGATACCTGCCAGCAGGGCAAGAACCAGATGGCGGATGACGCTGCGCACACCGCGGACGATGCGTCCCTGGCGCAGCTGCGCCTGCGAGCTGCCGGGCAGCGAAACTGTTTGCTGTGTCAAGAGAACGTCGCCTCCTTTTTATTGATGAAGCGGAAGCAAACCAGTGTGAAAATGGCACAGATGATAAACACCATAATGCCGATGACCGCCGCCATCTTATAGTTGTACTGCTCCTGTGTCAAACGGAACAGCCATGTAACCAGCAGGTCCACTTCCTTGGCGCTGGACGATGCCATGGCTTGATCCTTAGTGATGTAGACATCCTGCGTCAGCAGGTAGATGACATTGAAGTTGTTGACGTTCTTGACGAAATCCGTCACCAGCGCGGGCCCCTGCACACTGAGCAGGTAGGGCAGCTTGATATAAATAAAGCACTGCAGCGGGCTGGCACCGTCGATGGTAGAGGCTTCCAGAATATCGCTGGGGATGTTCATCAGCACACCGGTGGCAATCAGCATCTGGTACGGTATACCGACCCAGATGTTAATCATAATGATCATGAACTTAGCCCAATGCTGATCCGTCAGAAACGGGATATGGTCCATGCTCTGCCCCAAAAGCCCAATGGTTTTGAGCAAATCAGTGACGCCCGCATTGTTCATCATGGTATTGCAGATACCGGCATCCGAGAAGAAATTGCGCACCAGCAGCAGCGTGACAAACTGCGGCACAGCAATGGTAATCATAAACAGGGTACGCCAGAGCCGGGGGCACTTCGTCTTTTTGTTGTTGATGAACATTGCCAGAAACACGCCGCCGAAGAAGGTCGTGAAGGTTGCAAAGAACGCCCAGACCAGTGTCCAACTCAGCACCTTGCCGAATGCATAGCTGAAGGTCATCGACAGCGACTGGCCGCCAAACAGCGAGGCAAAGTTTGCCAGCCCTACCCATGTAAACAGTGCGGCAGGCGGCATGTGCTGCTGGTCGTAGTTCGTAAAGGCAACGGCAATCAAAATGAAGAGCGGTACAATGGTAAACACCACCACGCCCAGCACCGGCAGTGTCAGCAGCGTGACATAAAATTTCTCATTAAGGTAGCAGTTGATGTCCTGACGGAAGCTGTTGGGCTTTTTACCGGCAGCCTTTCGCTGCTGGAGCAGGTAATTCGACTGCACGACCATCATGGTCGCCACGACCAGCGAGACAATGATCACCATCGCAATGACGCTGAGCAGCAAAATAGCAAACGAGTTATCGTAATTGTTGACCTCGTTTTTGAGGGTCACCGGGTTGAACTGCATCTCCATCTGGACAGTGCCGAGCGTGCCAAACTTTTTTAAAGCCGGAATGCCGGAGGTACCCAGAAAATACAGCCCCAACCCCTGCACCAGCGTTACCAGCAGTGCCTTGATGAGCTGTCCATGCCCGATGTAGCCCAGACCCCAGACAAGCAGCGACAGCTTGGTGAAGGCATCGCCGCGGACAAATGCACGGCCGAACTTCTGAATGAAATTTTCTTCTTTTCCATCGCCACGCGACGGTGCAAGAACCATTTCTGCCACAGAAGTCATCTCCTTTCTTATACGCGGGATTTAAAAAAAGCGGGCACGCCGCATAGCCGCTGCGTGCCCGCTGGATTATTTTTTACTGTGCCACGGGTGCGGTGATACCGGCTACAGCATCGTCCACCAGCTGCTGGGTGGTCTTGCCCTGCGTATCGCCGGAAACCAGGATCTCGCCCAGGCTTGCGGCGGAGCTCCAGTAGTTGGCACCTACGCGCTGCAGGGTGGCGTAGTCGCTCTGCTCAGCCAGTGCGGCGATGGCAGGCGCGCTCTGCACGGCCTCAGACTCGTTCACAGCAATGTTGGAGGGTCCGAGCTGACGGTCATTGAAGCGCTTGGCCTGATTGTCCTCGTTGGTGATGTAGTCAGCCAGCATCATAGCAACACCGACATTGGCGCTATGGGGGTTGACGCCGACCAGCTTGTAGCCGGAGAAGGAAGCCATCTGCACCTGCTCGCCGTTCAGGGTGTAGGTGGGCAGCTTGGTAGCGGCGTAGTTATCACCCCAGGTATCCTGCGCGGTTTTGGCGTTCCATGTGCCAGAGATGGCGGCGCAGCAGCTGCCGTCCTTGATGCCGGAAACGATGTCTGCATCCGCGCCGGACTTGAAGGCGGACTGGGCGCTCATATCCAGAATTGCCTGCGTGACATCGGCACCGGGGGCCTCATTCCAGTTGCAGACGGTGTTGATGCCGTCATCGGCGAGGGTAGCCTTCAGGCCGGCACCAGCGTAGAAGCTGTAAATGTACCAAGCATCGTTCAAACTCATCATGAACTTTTTGCCGGAGGCATCGGCCTTGGCCAGCAGGGCATCCATGCTCTTGACATCATCCTCGCTCAGGACGCTCTTGTCATAGTAGAGGAAGTAGCCGTTGTCGGCGGTCATGGGGTAGGCGTAAAGCTTGTCGTTCATGGTCGCGGCCTCAACGGAGCCTGCCAGGTTGCGGCTCTTGACCTCCTCGGGGTTCAGCAGGATTTCCTGCAGGGCACCGGCTGCCACCAGCTCGTTGAGCTGGTCATCCGCAAAGGCGAAAACATCGGCAGCTGCCTCGGGGTCAGCCAGAACGGTATCTTTGGCGCTGGACTCGGACTGGACACCGATCTCGATCGTAACGTTGCCTTTGTCGGCATTCTCCGCGATGAAAGCATCAGCCATCTCACGCAGCATGGTCTGGTCTTCCTCAGCACCCCACATGGTCAGTTTCACATCGCCCCAGCTTTCTGCGGCGGAAGAAGCCTCACCGGAGGATGCGGCAGAATCGGCCTGAGATGCGGCAGAGGACGCAGCAGAGGAAGATGCAGCACCACCGCAGGCGGTCAGCATAGTGGCCGCCGTCACGGTGCTCACAGCAGCAAGCGCGTTATGACGGGAAATCCATTTTTTCATGATCGAGTTCTCCTTCATTTCTGGTTTTGGAAGTGGTATGTTGCCAAAAGTTGCGCACTTATGTTGCGCACATTTGAGCAACCCTCTCGTTACAAACATAGAATACTCTCTTTTCAAGCCTCCGTCAATGGGTGATATTCACGGTATTGCAGCCCGAAAACTGGAAATTCTGACGGAAAAACCTAGGGCAACGCCCACTTCGCGCGCAACTTTTGCGCAACAAGCATACATTTGCCCAAAAAAGCCCCCGGTTTTGGCGTAAAACCGGGGGCTGGGTACGCTATACATCAAGTTATATTTTCAGGAAGCTTGCAGGGCAGCATACCTCCCCTGCTGCACAATCTGCGGGGTATCCCATAGAGGGACGCGGGCTATCGTCCATCGTGGGTACGGCTATTCCATTTGGTGGACTCACGCAAAATAACCTGATACCCCTCAATTTGGCGCCGCACCATTTCCTTGCCAAGCAGGCGGTCAAGCAGCATACGGCAGGCTGTGCGCCCCAGCTGCTCGGCATCGTACTGCACTGCGGACACCGAGGGCGTGATACTGGCCAGCATCGAGCTGTCGTACAGGCTGGCAACGCGCAGATCGTGCGGCACCAGAATATGCCGGTTGCGCAACTCACGCATGACCTCATAGGCAATCTCATCGTCACCGCAGAGCAGGCAGTCCGCCTTTTGCTCAAGCGCTGCCTCCAGTGCATCAATGGTCTGCCCTGTTGATTCAATGCCGGAATGAACAAGGCGCTGGTCCACCGGCACGCAGGATTCTGCAAAGCCGCGCAGGTATCCGCGCGTGCGGTCGGTGTTGACGGCGTAGATCGTGCTGCCGACCAGCAGCGCGATCCGCTTGGCACCCATCTGCAGCAGAATACGGGTCATCTCGCAGGCGGCGGTAACCTGATCATTATCCGCCTGCGGTATCGTCTTATCCTCACTGCGGCCAATCAGCACAAACGGCACATCATACTGCCGCAGCAGGTCAACGCAGGGGTCGTCTGCCATGGCGTAGGTCAGAATAACACCGTCCACCTTATGGCTCGCCAGCTGACGCTGCAGCTGGGTATATTCTGTGCTGGAGGCGTAGCACAGCAGCATGTCATAGCCGCGCTGATCAGCCATGGTACAGATGCCGCCCATACATTTGCGCAAAAACGGCAGATCCAGTGTAATAAAGCGCTGCGGCACAACCATGGCAATGTTGTTAGTGCGCACCTTTGGGTCTTTTTGCGCAGACGCAGGCTCTGTGCGGGCATGCCCCATATAGGCGAACACCTTGGCGCGGGTTTTCTCGCTGATGCGACCTTTTCCGGAAAGTGCGCGGGACACCGTTGTTTTAGAAACACCCAGCGCCTCCGCCACCTGCTCGATAGTCATTTTTTCGTTTTCTTTTGCGGCCATTGGGGGAACCTTCTCCTTTGCATTGCATTGCGCAACAAATCTCATATCAGCATAACGGGATATTCTTTCGTTGTCAATGTCCGAAAGCAACAAAAAGCGTTCTGCTTTTTAGCAGAACGCTAAAACAGGCCGATTTTGTCAAAAAATACGGTCCATGTCCTTCCAAACTGCAGTCCGGTAGCGGTCAAGCACAGTGTTTCCCACCGTGGCAGGCTGTTCCGTGCAGTTCTGCACAAACACAAAGCTGCCGCGCCGCACCGCCAAGACTCCTTCCGGCAGAGCCTCCGGCCAAGCCGGGCTCAAGCCAATTTCCTTTGCCGCATCGTGATAAAACGCCCGATAAAAAGCCTCATCAAAGCGGCTGGCCAGATAGTACGCACGGCCCTTACCGTATCTGTGGACCGCCGCAGCCGGGTGCCCGGCAAAATAGTCCTCGGCATACAGGCTGAGCGGCTCTGCCGGATCTTTCTCATCAAGGGCCGCCACCTCACACAGGGTGGACGCCTGTGCCGCAGGCAGTGTGCAGCCAGCTGAAGGCACGCAGCGGCGGGTTTCCCCGTCATACATGCCGTCAATCTCGGTGCGGCGCAGCCCCAGCAGTTCAGTCAGGCCATAGGGCGTGTCCCCCAGGCGGCAGAGATCACTTTCATCGACGACACCAGACCAATAGGTGACGATGACCGTCCCGCCGTTTTGCGCAAATGCGCAAAGTTTTTTCGCAAAAGCATCTGTCAGCAGGTAGAGCATCGGCACCACGACCAAACCATAACCTGTCAGGTCGGCGTTCTGGTCAACAAACTCCACAGCAATGCCCTCCCGTGCAAGGGCATTATAGTGCCGCTTCAGCTCATCCCAATAGCCCATACCGGCATTGCGCGGGCCGCAGGAGCCTTCCAGCGCCCACTTATTCTGCCAATCATGGACTATCGCAGCCTGCTTTTCGCGTTTTACCGCTGTAATTTCAGCCAAAGCCTCCAGCTCTTGCCCTACCTGCGCAGTCTCCGTAAAAGAACGGGCATCCTCCCGCCCATCGTGGCCGATGACAGCGCCATGGAGCTTTTCCTCCGCGCCGCGGCTGGCGCGCCACTGGAAATAAAGCACACTGTCTGCACCGTGCGCCACCGTCTGCAGCGCGGCAAGCTCTGCAATGCCGGGCTTTTTCTGCTTGGAAACAGGCTGCCAGTTGGTAAAGCTGGGGCTGGACTCCATCAGCAGGAAAGGCTTGTCCTTCATTGAATAGAACAGATCGTGCATCATGGCGGTGTCCAGCGCCGTTTCCTCTACCGTTTCACTGGGCTTGTGCCAGGTCGGGTAGTTGTCCCAGCTGGCGACATCAATCTCCTTTGCCATCTTGAAATAGTCGATGCCGTCAAACCGATACATCATATTGGCGGTAAATTTGGCGTTGGGGGCAATTTCCTTGACGGTATCCCGCTCAAATTTCAAAAAATCGATATGTCGGTCACTGACGAAGCGCTTCCAGTCAAGCGCAAGCGCCTGCACGGCGTTTTCACCCTGCGGGGCAGGGCTTTCGATTTGCTCCCAATCGGTGTAGTCATGGCTCCAGAAGCGGGCGTTCCATGCCTTGTTCAGCGCCGCCAGTGTTCCGTACCGTGCCTGCAGCCAGCGGCGGAACTCCGCCTGACACAATGCGCAGTGGCAGTCCCCGCCCATTTCGTTGGAGATGTGCCAAAGGATGACCGCCGGATCATCCCCAAATCGCTGCGCCAGCTTTTGGTCGATGATACGCACCTTCTCACGATAAATCGACGACGTATAGCAGTAATTCTGACGCCGGTTGTACAGCTCCCGCACGCGGTCAGCCCGCACACGGCGCACCTCCGGGTACTTGTGTGCCAGCCATGCGGGGCGTGCAGCGCTGGGTGTAGCCAAAATCGTGCGGATCCCGTTGGCGTAAAGGTTATGGATGATGTCCGCCAGCCAGTCCAGTCTGAACACGCCCTCCTCCGGCTCCAGCACCGACCATGAAAACACCCCCAGCGTCACGGTATTGACACGGGCTTTTTTCATCAATTCAATATCCTGTGCCAGAATGTCCGGCCTGTCGAGCCACTGCTCCGGGTTATAGTCCCCACCGTGAAGTATTTTGCGCCCCTGCATGGCAGATCCTCCTTTGGCTGCGCAACATGCGCAACCAATATTTAAGTAATCGTTGCATTTTATACTGAGTATAGCAAGAACCCCCGTAAGATGCAAGATGCTTTTATGGAGTATAGCACCATTCATCTGGATATTTCGCGCATTCGTCCTTTCCCATCCGTGCCTCTATCGGGAGGTTTCACAACTTTGCTGCGGTTCATTTAGGCATAGTGCCAAATGCCCGAGTTTCCCACTGTATGCAGTATTTCTCCGCCGCTCGCCTTCCTCCGTGATGAACAAGCCTCTTGGCCCTTGCAGCCTGTCCAACTCCAGCTTGGCATGGCGTTGGTCATCTTCCATGCGCTGGGGCTGTGCCGGTCACCAGTATGGTTGACCGGACAGACGGCAATGTACGGTCCGTTGTCCTTTTCGAGCGCCACGCGGGTATATAGGGCTTCGCCCAGCGGCTTACCGGTCAGATCAATGCGGCCCGATCCTGCCGAAACCCAGCCAAGGCCGCCGTCAAAGTTTTTGGCATAGTCCTCATACTCCCACGAGCCGACCATGACCTCGCCCAGATAATCCATGCCCGCCCAGACAAAATCACCGACCAGACGCGGCTCAGCCTTCGCCAGTTCGCGGAACCTATAGGCATCATTGCAGAAGGTCTCGCTGCCCAAAATCAGCCGCTGCGGGTACTTTTTCAGGTCGTGCTTGTAGCGATAAATGCCGTAGTTATAGCCCGCAATATCCATATTCGCAAAGGCATCGCGGGTTTTGACATCACAGCCATGCAGCGTCGCGCCGCGCTTCATGAATTCATCACCCAAAAGCCCTGCCAGATCGTTGAAGAACTTGCTGCCCACCGACTTTTTCTTGACGGCTTTTCCCTTAGCCTTGGCTTTTTCTGCTTTTTCAGCCTCCTTTTTGGCCTTTTCATCGCTGTACACGCCGAAGCCGATGGAGCTCAAAAAGTTGAAGAAGATATTCACACCGCAGGTCACCGGGCGGGAATCGTCCAGTCCGTGCAGGAAGTCGGTCATCTCCTTCGTCAGGGCGATGCCGCGCTTTTGGGCAGTCTCGCTGACCTCGTTGCCTGTGGAGTAGAGAACCACACAAGGGTGGTTGTAGTCCTTCTCGACCATATCGGTCAGGTCCTGCCGCCACCACTCCACAAAATACGGTACATAATCGTATTCGGTCTTGTGGATGTACCAGTGGTCGATGTATTCATCCATGACGAGCATGCCCTGGCGGTCACACTCTGCCAGCAAAGCCTTGGAGCAGGGATTATGCGCCGAGCGGATGGCGTTGTAGCCCGTTTCTTTCAGCAGGCGCACCTTGCGGGCCACGGCATCGGGGTCGCAGACAGCGCCCAGCAAGCCGTTATCGTGGTGGATGCAGGCCCCCTGAATGATGACCCGCTCGCCGTTTAAAGTGAAGCCGTTTTTGCCCCAACTCACCGTGCGCACGCCGAAGGTCTCGACCGCCTCATCATCTGCAAATTGTACGCGGCAGCGGTATAAATTCGGCGTTTCCGGTGTCCAAAGACGGGCATTGTCGATGGTAAGCGTAAAAACTGCTTCCCCATCAGATTCCTTCCGAACAGTGGGGAGTCCCTCAACCATCAGCTGAACCGTGCCGGGCGCACTGGTCCTGACACGGATTTCCACCACAGCCGGCTCCAGCGACACTGTACGGATGCGCACACCGTTGAGCAATATGTGCTTATCCCCTGCCGTCCACAGCTGAACGGGACGATACAGTCCCGCGCCGGAATACCACCGGCTGTTGGGCTGGTCGGCGTTGCGGGCAATCACTCGCAGTTCGTTATCCCCTGCGCGCAAAAATGGCGCACAGTCTACATAAAAATTGGTATACCCATAGGGGCGGAACGCCGCCTTTTGGCCGTTCAGCCAGACCTCAGCGTTGTGATAAACACCCTCAAATTCCAGAATGTGGGTGTCCGACAGCTCGTTTTCGGGCACCGTCAGGGTTCGCTGATACTCATAGCCATAACCCTCATACCAGCCGGTGTTGACGCCGCCCGCGCTCAGGGCCGTGCGCGGCTCCGCCAGCATGGCGTCATGGGGCAGTGTCACGGGCCGGCCGGGTGCGGTATCGCCCAAGTGACGGCAAGTCCAGCCGGTGAGAAGGGGTGTTGCTTTCATAGATCAGTACTCACTTTCCGCTGCTTTGTATAGAAATCTGAAATGCGCGCTTTTTGCAGGGTTGCCGCATTTTTGTTCTTCTGCCTGTACTATACCACATCTGAAACAAAATAGGTGCGCCTTTTCACAAACCGTTTGAATTCACGCACAAACCAATTTACCCGTTGACACAATGCACAACTTTCCCGCCTGTTTCTGCGCAAATCTGTTTCTGCGCAAATCCACTAAATCCCAAAGCAACCGTTTTCAAGGCTGTAATAACGCAGCACACTGCTATTAGAAATCTTGTACAAAAATCAGATTCAATTTTTGTTATAGATTATGCGTTTAACCATTGAGAATCTTTCTCTTGTGTTGTACCATGGAATAAGAGCGAATAAAAAGAAGGTATTGCACTGTCATTTTCGCAGCATAAAACCGCGCTGGCCTGCCTTGAAGCGATGCGCAGCGGCAGGGATTGCGAAGCGCAAATCGTTCTGCCGGTCACACTCATACCCAGAGAAAGCACGAGGAAGATGCCATGTCAGACTTTATGAAATCGCTGAGCAAAATTGCCATTCCTGTTACCCTGCAAAGTATGCTGCAGGCCTCCTTTTCCATAATAGACCAGATTATGATCGGGCAGTTGGGCGAGGTCAATATTGCAGCTGTGGGATTGTACGGGAATTTTTCGCTGGTTTTTTCCGTGGTGATTGGCTCAGTCGGCACTGTTGCCGGGATTCTGATCGCCCAGTTCACCGGCGCAGACAACGAGCGTGAGGCATGGTGCAGCCTGAATGTCAGCCTGCTTTGCGGGGCCTTGCTGTCGGTGCTGTTTTTACTGGCTGCCGGGGGCTTTCCTGCACAGATTTTACAGCTTTACACCGCCGATGGGCGTATTCAGCAAGCCGGTACGGTGTATTTTAAAACTGTAGCACTCGCCTATCTGCCGATGGCGCTCAGCACGGTCTTATCCGCGTGGCTGCGCTGTAAGGAGCATGCTGCCATTCCCTTTTGGGCCAGCCTCGGCGCGGTGGCTGCCAACACCGGGCTGAACTACCTGCTGATATTCGGCAAGCTCGGGTTTGCCCCCATGGGGGTGCAGGGCGCAGCGATTGCCACGCTCGTTTCGCAGCTGCTGAATTTCCTGCTGATTTTACTGGGCTTTGTGGTCTGCCTCAGAAGGGATGGCAGTCATCCTCTGTGGACGCTGCATTTTGAAAGAATCACCCTGCGGGCGTACGGCGGCATGATCCTGCCGATTTTGCTCAGTGAGTTTTTGTGGAGCTTGGGGCAGAATGTCGAGTCTGCAGTGTACGGGCATCTCGGCACAGCCAACCTTGCCGCTTACACCCTCACCTGCCCGATTCAGTCACTGATCGTAGGTGCATTGAGCGGGTTATCGGCGGCAGCCGGTGTGATGGTCGGCAAGCATCTGGGAAAGAAACCCTACGACGCCGCCTACGGGGATGCCAGACGCATTATGCTGACCGGGCTGGTCGGTGCTATAGGCGTAGCCTCGCTGCTGGTACTGTTTGCAGGCGCATACACCAATCTGTACCGCGTGGACGCTGATGTACAGACGCTGGGCAAAGCATTGCTGGTCGTGTTTGCCCTGTATGCACCCGTCAAGGTAGAAAACATGATTTTGAGCGGTGGTATTTTGAGGAGCGGCGGCAATACCAGAGTAATCATGATCATTGACACCATCGGCACATGGGGCATCGGCATCCCGCTGTGCCTGCTGGCCGCATTTGGTTTGCACTGGGGCATTGTCGGTGTGTATGCCCTGCTTACAACGGAGGAGATTTTCCGCCTGGCCGTCTCGCTTGTCATCTTCAAAAAGCGCAGCTGGATGATCAGCCTGTGACCGGAAATTTCAGCGTACATATCTGCTCGCAAAGCAGGGTCCTCACGCCCAAAACTACCGTTCAACTTGTACTGTTTTCTGCCTGGTCATCTCCCCAATATCAACCCTTGCCAATCATTCTATCTTTATAGGATGTACTCCATCTGCCGTTCCTTTGTTTTCATACCCATCTTCTCATAAAAGCTTTCGGCTGATGTGTTACCCGCCCAGACATTCAAGGTCACCTCATAGCAGCCAAGCTTCTTTGCCTGCTGCTTCACATATTCAAACAGGCTTTCCCCGATATGTTGTCCGCGTGTCTGCTTGTCAACGCACAGATCATCAATAAACAGTGCCTTAAACGGAACCATATTGGTAGAAAACGGTTGCTCCTTCAACTGGCAGAAAGCATACCCCATACACACATCATCCTCACCGGCTGCAACAAAGATAGGCTTATCCTCCTGCTCCAGCAGTTCTTTCAGTTCGCTGTTGGTATATTTTGTGGTGCCGGGGATAAACACATCCGGGCGTATCTCTGCATGGATCTGCAGCACCTGACCCAGCAGCTCCATAATTCTTGGTATGTCCTTTTCTTCTGCCTTACGAATTTTCATCACAACACAACTCCATTCCACCGTTTGCCTGCGGGGTAGGCTATGCCAACCTGCCCGCGAGTTCATTTCTTATCCCCTGCAGCTCCGTATTTTCTTTATACTATCACAAACTCGCGCCAAGTAAATTGCTTGTTGCGAAATTTCATGAAATATTTACGGTTCGTGCGGTCTGCAGATTCCGCCGCTTCTCTGTCAGGCATGTGCCGTCTTGCACAGGATGTTCTTTGTGCTTGCAGCAATGTCCACTGTCATCATCCTTTGTAACGCAGTTTTTAACGCTCTATTGACAATACGAGCTGTTTGGCATATAGTAATTCGTATAAACACTATTTCACCAGACGCTCAAGACGCAGTGTGCCCCAGATGCGGAGGCATGCTGCGCCTTTTCTGCAAGGAGGCCACCTGTGGGCTACATCCAAATCACCAAAGAGAACATCGACAAGGAGCATATCTGCTGCGCGATGTCCGGCAAGCAGAGCCTTGCCAAAAAAGAATGGCTCAAGCAGCGCTTTGCTGAGGGGCTTGTTTTCTACCGCAGTGTTGAGCGCGGCAAGTGCTTTATCGAGTACATCCCGGCAGAAAACGCATGGGTGCCCATTACAGCGGACGGCTGGCTGTACATCAACTGCCTGTGGGTCTCCGGTTCCATGAAAGGGCACGGCTGCTCAAATGACCTGCTGGAAAAATGCCTCAGCGATGCAAGAGCGCAGGGCAAAAAGGGCATCTGCATTTTGTGCGCCGAGGGACGCAAGCGGGAATTTCTCGCCGACCCCAAGTTTTTGTCCCACAAGGGATTTGAAGTCGCAGATATCTCGGACTGTGGAATCACCCTCATGTGCCTCCCGCTCAACGCCGATACAGTACTGCCGAAATTCAAGAATTGCGCCAAGCACCCCAAAGCCGATGGAGAAGGCTTCGTCCTCTACTACACCGATCAGTGTCCCTTTACCTATTACTGGGTGCCGAAGGTGCAGCAGGCCGCGCAGCAGCATAACATCCCGTTCCGGGCCATCCACATCACCGACAAAGAAGCCGCGCAGAATGTATCCGCACCCGTCACGACCTACGCACTGTTCCGGGACGGCGTATTCCTGACGCAGGGTATCCAGTCCGACAAAAAGTTTCTAGCATTGGCCGGTGTACAGATATGAAAGAACGAATCGTTGATGAGCAAATCAGACTGATTCCCTACTATCAAAACGATGCCGTATCGTTTTGCCGGTATCAGGATGCAGATGTATGCAAGCAGGTCGATAACAGGGATACGCCCCATGATTTAGCGCTTCTGCATCGCATGTAATGAGGCCCGGGATATTCGTTTTCATGATATACTAGTGTTGTGTTTATCAGGCCAGGCAGAACCATCTATTCAGTCAATGTTCCCTGTCTCGCGGTAGCTGCGCCAGACGTTTTCAAAAAAGTCGTCATCCTCGGGGATGGGGCGCGGGGCGCGCCAAGCGGTGCGGCAAACGCCGTCCTCATACCACAGTTCCTGAACGAGCGAGTTCTCCGTCTCATCCAAGGCAAAAGTGAACGTATCGGGGAGCTGTCCAAACGGCTTGACCCCGCCCGTCAGGTCGGTGTGCAGGGCGCTGCCGCGGCTTTTGCCGCCGTGGGCGGTGTAGTCAGTCATGGCAGTCAGGTAGGCTCGCTGACTTAGCAACATATCTCGCAGGCGGTAGAGCATGGCCAGCTCGGTGCGGCTGCCCGCCTTAACCGTTTGGGCAAAATCGGCAAGCTGCGCTTCCACCTGTTTGCCGTAGGCGCGTATCTGCGCGGGGTCGCG
>OGGK01001642.1_pt1 | contig 13623 bp, 12 predicted proteins | sample 1571171 | NCBI WGS metagenome assembly OGGK01 (sample SAMEA2581958, study PRJEB24529) | metagenome | biome: Human gut stool | place: China | collected 2011 | reverse complement strand
CCCTACACGACGCTCTTCCGATCTTAAACGGAAAACAGGTTGGCCACAGAAAAGGTGATGGGTTTGAAACCAAGAAAGCCAGAGAAGCCAAGCGGGTGATAAGCACGCACTGCAAAGCATTTGGCGGAACATTGGACGATGCCGAGTGCATGAAGCTTACAGGGCTGGCTCGCAATACCTATTATAAGTATAAGCGGCAGATTCGGGAGGAACAGGAAGCGGCAAAAAGTATGCGGCCGATGGAGTAATGCCTGCCAAGGAAAGAACATGACGGATCCTGAAAAGGAACCGTCATGTTCTTTTTTGATGAATTTACTGGTATTGGCTCATGTAGTGAATTAGATTCTGCTTGTAAATCTTTCGGATTTTTCCCATCTTGAAAGCAGGAATTTCGTTGCTATTCAGTAGACTCAGAAGGAGGCTCCTGTCAACATGCCTGATTTCGATTACGTCGCAATGTGAAGTGTCTGTTCGATTAAAAACAGAAAGCTGAAGGTATCTAGCCAACGGACCATTACAGAGAAACAATACTGCGTTGGACAGAGACTCGTCGATTGCCATCGTCGTTCCAGTCGGCAATAACGCGACTGATTGGATAAACATCATCAAGTCCTTTATCGACAGAAAGGTTTATTGTTTCCGAGAAAAACCAGTTTCTGGAAAAGGAGTATTGATGCTTTTCTGTTTTAATGATAACTGCCATATCAAAAGTGATAGCGTATTCATCATCGTTTACAATGACAGTATCGCTGACAATGGAGACTCCTGTTATTTTTTCATTAATTGGTACTGTTTTCCACGGTTCCTCACAAAACGGTTCGAATATAGTACCCGCTCTTTTGAAGATACAAGAAAAGCAAGAGACATCTTCAACTTCTGAAAAAAGAGAAAAGGGATGAACCTCGTTTCGAAGTTCTACAGAAAAATGCTCTGTATTAAGCTGTAGATTTCCATAAGCCGTTTGATTCATAATAGCTCCGTCATAACTGACGAAGGATTCACCAATGAGTTTCCTCAAGCAGTCAATCATTTCAGATGTGAATTTGGCCTGTACCATTGTGTTAGTCCTTTCTGATGAAATGGATTTTTTGCTTTTTGACTGGGGATTCAATGTTAACCGTTATATCTACAGCCGGACTATCAGGCGTAGAAGTTATGACCCGGTAGACAATCCGAGTGCCATCTTCAAAAACAGTTTGGACCCCCTTTCCGTTAGACAGCTGAGACTCTTTGCCGCCACAGCTAATAGTTTTGTAAAAGTCCTCAGAGGTTTCAATGGGATTGTCACTTACAATCACACGATGGTTCTTTCCCTTTTCTCCAAAATATCCACTTGGATTCAGCGGATATTTTTTGGAAACTTTCTCTACATTTCTAGAAAAGGTACAGAAATCCGTTTTTGTATCACTGGGATTATATGTTCCCATGTACAGTCCGCCCTTTCCACCACCCATTAGCAATCACCTCCGTGCATACGACTCGTCCAATCTGGAAACGAAACAAACTTTGCATAGCGAAGGTAGTCGCCAAATACAGAATCAGGCATAGCACCGTACACAAGTACGACCTTCGGGTTCAAAGCATCCATCATCGCGTCAAGTCCAGCTTTGTATTCGTGCTTGTCTTCACGGTTGCTAATACAGCCATACGTGCCAAGGCACACAACACTGTGCTTCGGAATACCAAGAAAAGCAATGCGTTCTGGAAAGTACCGGGTCGTATAGGTCAGTTCGTTGCCCCAGCGAACCAGCGGATAAACATTGCAGCCATTGCGCTGGTAATAGCTGCCAAGTGCTCTGCTACGGTAGAGATTCGCTACCTGAACAGCCAGTGGTGCGTCCCGATAGAGAGAACAATCAACCGGCAGCAGAAAGCGGAACCTTCTGAAATCTTCAACATAAGACGAGGGATTAATAAGAACCTTGGAAAATACAGGGTCTTTTTCAAAAAATCCAACGGCCTCATCGGTTCCAATCGCTTTCTCCCGCTTGGAAAATGGCGTGATGCCGGATGGAATTACGATTTCTGCCGGAGCATGAATAACAGGAATTTCGAGTTCTCCGTCAAACACCGCACCTGCAACCAACTCCGGGCTGCAACCATCATCAAGGTTTGCTTTACGCTTTACCATCATTATAACAGATACCTCCTATAATGTCTTGATTTAAGATAAAAATACATTTCGCTTTCACTCCAAAAAAGAAAGAGCCGCAGCAACATGCACGCAGAATCAGACACTGAAAAATGTCTAGAAGTTCTGCAATATAGCACGTCACTGCGGCTTATTTGCAAGCAATATCATTTTCTCAAAGCATTAAGGTGGTGGCTTTCCACCGATTGTGACCGGAATATCTTCCTTTTTGGCAACACACTTATGCCAAACAGTAATTGGTTCCTCTAGCATCGCAGCTGTTTTAAGGATAAAACAGCGTTTTCCAATCGGACAACTTTTATTACAACGGTAGACAACTCCATTTGAATTCATAATGTTCTCCTCGATTTTCTATATAAGCGTGTTCGCTTAAACATAACACCTTGCTCTAAAATGAAGGGAGTCGAAACTCCCTGAGTTTTGATTAGGTTAAGTAAGCTGTTGTAGGCGGGACAATGAGCTGAAGATTCCTCAGCCGATACCTCATTGCCTGTCTGGATACCTGATAGACCTGGGCGATTTTCCGAATATAATCTTCCGTCCGATAATCTTCATGTGCTGGCCGATCAAATCCAGAAATCGAGCGCCACACGGTTGGAACCGTTTTCCTTGGCATAAGAAAATCTGCTGCACAGGTATTTGCTTGATACTCGATGTGATCCAGTGCGGTGACTAGTTTTTTCTTCTGCCCGAATAATGTGCACTTGGTCGTCTGGTGTACATAGTCAGGTGGTTCCCGCCGGAAACAGTCTTTGTGCAAAACCTGATGAAAAACTTCGTGCATCACCGTAAAACGTTCACGCCCAATATTGTTTCCCTCGGTCAAAGTGGCATCAATTAAAATCGTGCCCTTTTCAAGGTAGATCCTTTCGGGCTGAATCCCTTCATAAAGATGCGGTGCCGGAGAAACCCAGATATAGCCAGGGTTGAAAGCAGTCAATCCAAGGATCGCTTGATCCGGGCGGATGTACTTCCAATCGTAATCAACACCGAGGCATTCCTCGATCACACGGTACACATCATATTCTTTCGGCTTTTTCAGCAACTCCGGGTCAAACTTCTGAAGCAGCTGTTCTGCTGCGCGTTCCAGTTGTTCCGGTGAATAACGATAGTAAAACATCAGGTACTTTCGCCACGCTCCTTCTTTTCCATCATCTCGATCATCTTCTGCCAGAGATCATCCCCGGCATCCGTATCGCGCGCCATCCTGAGTGCAACACGGACCTGTTCGTTGCCCATGATGTACTCCGGGAGATCCGGAGAAACCGTGTTCTCCTTTGCATTCGCAGCAAGATCGAACATTTTATCCCGATCGTCTTCGGACAAATGTAGCGTTGTAGCAATTGCATAAAGTTTGTCCTTATCCGGTGGGTAACGGTGTCCCTTCTCAATGTCGCTCATATAGGCAGGCGCAATGCCGATCTCAGATGCGAGTCCCCGCAGCGTAATGCCACAGGCTATTCGTTTCTCCTTGATAAATGTCCCGAATTTTTCCTCCGTAGGCATAGGGCTTCCTCCTTTTGTTCAAAATCAGCGTGTTCGCTAATTTCTAACACCATTATACCCCATTTCTGCGCATTGTCAAGAGCATCGCACAAAAATTTTGGAAGGTTCTCTATCTGGAATGTATTCCTATCTGGACGAAAATAATGTATAATCGTTATGTAAAATGAGAGTTACTGTTCTATCCGTGACAGCATGAGAAGGAGATTATACCAATGGAAAACGCAAATTTCAATCAGCTGGTGTCGTTTGTATTCGGCATTGCCAATGACTGTCTGGTTGATGTTTACGATGTAGGCGACTACCGAAAAATTATTCTACCGATGATCGTGTTACGCCGCTTTGACGCAGTTCTGGAACCGACAAAACAGGCCGTTCTTGCCATGAAACAAAAACTGGATGCCGCAGGCATTCTGGAGCAGGATGTTGCATTGTGTTCCGTTGCACACGAGGCGTTCTGCAATAGTTCGCCTTTTACACTGTCCGATTTGAAATCCCGCACAAACCAGCAGCAGTTGAAGCAGGACTTCATTCTATATCTGGATGGATTCAGCAAAAATGTACAGGATATCATCACAAAATTTGAGTTTCGGAACCAGATTGATAAGCTTTCCGAGCATGACATTCTGGGGCTTTTGATTTCCAAGTTTGTTGACCCGTCCATTAACCTCAGCAGCCGTCCTGTGCTCAACCCGGATGGCAGTGTAAAACTGCCGGGATTGGATAACCACACGATGGGGACCGTGTTTGAAGAAGTTATCCGAAAATTCAATGAGGAAACGAATATCACCGATGCCGGACGTCATTTTACGCCCCGTGATATTGTGGAACTGATTGCTGATCTTGCCTTTGTGCCGATTGAAGATCAGATCAAGAGCACGACTTACCGCATTTACGATGGCGCTTGCGGCACCGGCGGTATGCTGACGGTTGCGGAAGAGCGCATTCAGAGGCTTTCCCAAAAGGCCGGTAAAAAAGTTTCCATCCATCTGTATGGTCAGGAGAATGCAGACGAAACCTACGCGATTGCGCGCGCCGATATGCTTGTTAAGGGTGAAGGCTCCCAGGCGAATAATATTTTCTTTGGCTCGACCATTTCTAATGATGGCTTTCCCGGAGAAACTTTCGATTTCTGCCTGTCAAACCCGCCGTTTGGTACGTCATGGAAAAAGGATCTGGCCGCATGGGGTCTTACCAAGAAAGATGATATCACGGACCCACGTTTTCAGGTCACCTATCGTGGGGAGGATTTTTCACTCCTGCCGGACATCGGCGACCCGCAGATGCTGTTTCTTGCAAACAATATCAGCAAAATGAAGCAGGATACCCCTTTGGGCAGCCGTATTGTAGAGGTGCACAACGGCTCTTCACTGTTTACCGGCAAGGCAGGGCAGGGGCCTTCCAATCTGCGTCAATATATCATCGAGCAGGATCTGTTGGAAGCTATCGTGGCGCTGCCGGAGAAGATGTTCTACAATACCGGCATTGGCACCTATCTCTGGGTGCTTTCCAACAAAAAGAGTGCTCAGCGTAAAGGTAAGGTGCAACTGATCGATGCAACCACCATGAAAGCTCCTCTGCGCAAGAACCTTGGTGAGAAAAACGGCGAAGTCAATGCTGCACTGCGCAAAAAGATTCTGGACCTGTATCTTGCATTTGACAAGGCAGACCCGGAATACAGTAAGGTTTTTGAAAATCACGAATTCGGTTATTGGCAGGTGACAATGCAGCAGCCAAAGCGCGATGAAAACGGCAAGATCCTGCTGGACAAAAAGGACAATCCTGTCATTGACAAGGAGCGCAGCGGTGACACCGAGATCATTCCCTTTACCTATGAGGGCGGGATTGATGCCTTTATTCAGAACGAAGTACACCCCTATGCGCCGGATGCGTTTGTGAAACCGGGCAGTGAAAAAGTGGGCTACGAGCTGAGCTTTACCAAGTATTTCTATAAGCCGGTGCAGCTGCGGACGCTGGACGAAATTGCAGCGGATATTCGCGCGATTGAGAAGGAAACCGATGGCCTTCTGGACGAGATCATTGGAGGCTGAGATGAGATACGAGAAATATAAGGCATTCGAGTACGATTGGCTTCCTGAAATACCTGCACATTGGGATTCAAAGCAGCTACGGGCATATTTATCCTTAGCAGATGAGCGAAAAGGTGATAGGAAGGATTTACAGCTACTGTCGGTTTATCGTGAGTATGGAGTGATACCCAAGAATTCAAGAACGGACAATAAAAATCATGAAAGTGAAGACACTTCCAAATATAAGGTCGTCAAAAATTCAGATATCGTTGTTAACAAAATGAAACTTTGGCAGGGCTCTCTTGGAGTCTCAAAATATGACGGATTTGTCAGCCCTGCTTATATTGTTGCACATAATCGCTTTGATGGGAATTTGAACTATTTGAATCGGATTCTTCGTTCACCTGTGTTTAAAACTTATTACAACCGTATATCTTACGGTATTCGTGTAGGACAGTGGGACTCTGATTACTATGATTTTAAGCGATTGGTAATTCCTGTCCCTCCCCGCGAGGAGCAGAACCAGATTGTGCGGTATCTGGACTGGCAGGTGTCCAAAATCAACAAGCTGATTCACGGCTACCAACGGCAGATCAAATTGCTGGAAGAGCGGCGGCAGACGATTATTGACCAGACAAGTCTGGAGGGAGTTGACGGTGTGAAACTCATCGACAGCGGAACACATTGGGTCAAACAAATTCCTGAAAACTGGAAGATGGTCTACTCCAAAAAGCTGTTCGCTGAGCGAAAAGATAAGGCTTTCCTGAACGATGAACAGCTTACTGCATCACAAAAACACGGTGTAATTTCTCAAAAAGAATTTATGGAAAAAGTGGGACGCCGCGTTACTGTTGTCACAAAAGGAGGTGATATCTTAAAGCATGTTGGAAAAGGCGACTTTATCATCAGTATGCGAAGTTTTCAAGGAGGACTGGAATACAGCTACGTTGAAGGAAAAATCAGTTCAGCCTATGTTATGTTGATTCCTCGAAAAGGACTTGTTTACGATGAATACTTTAAATGGCTTCTGAAATCGACCCCGTACATCAAGGCGTTACAGGGAACGGCTGACCTCGTTCGTGACGGGCAGGCTTTGCGTTATGCTAATTTTGCAAAAGTTCCATTGCCACAGGTGCCTATTGATGAACAGAAGCGGATTGCAGATTATATTGAACAGGAAACCGCTAAAATCGACCGAGCGATTCCCGTTCTGGAAAAAGAGATTGAACTCCTCAAAGAATATCGCACTCGTTTGATTTCCGATGTGGTCACCGGGCAGATGGATGTGCGCAACGTTGAGGTGCCGGAGTATACGCCGGAAGAAGATATTGCAGAGGAGGCTCCGGAAGAACAGGAGGTGGAGATGGATGCCGACTAATGTAAAAGAAAACAGCTTTGAATCGTCAATTGTGAGCTGGCTTGTGCAGCACAACGGCTACGAGCAGGGCTCCAATGCGGATTACAATAAAGAAATCGCGATGGATGAAACACGGCTGTTCCGTTTTCTGAATACCACGCAGGCGGACAAAATGAAGCAGCTGCGTCTGGAAAACGACCCTCTGGAAAAGGAAAAATTCTTGCAGCGGCTGGATCAAAGTCTCCATACCAATGGTGTGATCGACCTGCTGCGCAAGGGGTTCCGTTATAAGCACTTGGTATTGGATGTGTTTTATGTGCGTCCGTCTCCCGGCAATGAAACTGCCGCCAAACTCTATGCACAGAATATTTTCAGTGTGACCCGGCAACTCCAGTATTCCCGCCAGAATCCACTGCTGGCACTGGATGTATGCCTGTTTCTGAATGGTTTGCCCATCGTTACCATGGAGCTGAAAAATCAGCTTACGAAGCAGAATGCAGCGGATGCTGTAAAGCAGTATAAAGATGAACGCACTCCGGATGAAGTGCTTTTTAGCTTTAAGCGGTGTATCGTTCACTTTGCTGTAGATGACAATGAAGTGCGGATGTGCACCGAGCTCAAGGGGCAAAAGTCGTGGTTCCTGCCGTTCAACAAAGGTTACAACGATGGTGCAGGCAATCCACCAAATCCGGACGGCATGAAGACAGATTATCTCTGGAAAGAAATCCTTCGCAAAGATGATTTCTCCAATATCATTGAAAATTATGTGCAGATCATTTGCGATGAGGATGAAGAAACACATAAAAAGAGCTACAAGCAGATATTTCCGCGCTATCACCAGCTGCAACTGGTCACTTCTCTGCTGGCGGATGCCAAGCGAGATGGAGTTGGAAAGCGATACCTGATCCAGCACAGTGCGGGCTCTGGAAAGTCTAATTCCATTGCATGGCTGGCGCACCAGCTGGTTACGTTGAAAGACGCAACCGACCACAATATTTTTGATACTGTGATCGTTGTTACGGATCGCGTTAATCTGGACAAGCAGATTCGGAATACGATCCGGCAGTTTATGCAGGTTTCCTCTACAGTCGGCTGGGCCAAGGACTCATCGGAACTTGGAACACTGCTGGAAAAAGGTACAAAGATCATCATCACCATTGTACATAAGTTCCAGTTCATTCTGGAGGATATCTCCAAGCTCCACACCAACAGGAACTTTGCAATCTTGATCGACGAAGCTCATTCCAGTCAGAATGGCGACCTTTCCACAAAAATGAACATCGTTCTGTCCGGAAGCGAGTACGACAATGACGATCTTCTGGAAGATAAGATCAACACCCTGATCGATGGCAAAAAGCTTGCAAAAAATGCCAGCTATTTTGCTTTTACTGCCACGCCCAAAAATAAAACGCTGGAAGTGTTTGGCCGGGAAGAAATTCAGCCGGACGGAAGTAAACGTTTTTTTCCGCATTATGTCTACACGATGAAGCAGGCTATTGAGGAGCACTTCATCATGGATGTCTTACGCTATTATACTCCGATCCAGAGCTTTTATAAGCTCTCCAAAACGGTTGAGGATGATCCGCTCTTTGATAAAAAGAAGGCGCAGAGGTTGCTCCGCTATTATGTGGAATCCAATCAATATGCAATCGAGCAGAAGGCGGGCATCATTGTAGAGCATTTCCACACAGAAGTGATTGGTCGTGGAAAAATTGGCGGTCGAGCCCGTGCCATGGTGATTACCAGTGGAATCCCGCGCGCCATCGAATACTATAAAGCAATCAATGCTCTTCTGGAACAGCGTAAAAGTCCTTATAAGACGATCATTGCCTTCTCTGGCACAACCAAGTATGAGGGCAGGGAAGTTACCGAAGCGGATCTGAATGGTTTTACAAGCTCCAAAATCGAGCGTACCTTTAAGAAAGACCCTTACCGGATTCTGATTGTTGCGAATAAGTTTCAGACCGGTTTTGATGAACCTTTGCTGCATACGATGTATGTGGATAAGGGGCTTTCTGATATTAAAGCAGTTCAGACACTTTCCCGTCTGAACCGCAGTGCACCAGATAAAAATGATACGTTTATTCTGGATTTTGTAAACGATCCGGGTGTGATTAAAGCAGCTTTTGATAAATACTACAAAACAACGATTCTGTCTGGCGAAACAGATGTCAATAAACTGAACGATCAGATTTCGGAAATGGAATCGCTTCAGGTTTACACCCACGAGGATGTGGATTCCTTTGTCGAGGCATATTTGGATAATGCGCCTCGTGAGGAACTTGATCCGATTTTGGACAGATGTACAGAAAACTACAAAGAGCTAATCCCGGAAGAACAGATTCTCTTCAAATCCAATGCCAAAGGATTTGTTCGGACATACAATTTTCTCTCGGCGATTTTGCCCTACGGTAGCGTAGAGTGGGAAAAGCTGTCGATTTTCCTGAAGCTGCTGATCGGCAAACTTCCGTCTCCCGCTGAAGATGACAATATCAGCGGTCTACTGGAAGATATTGATCTGGAAAGCTATCGTGCAGTGGCACAGGATACCATGCGGATTCAGCTGGACAATGAAAATGGTGAATTGAATCCGATCCCCGTCAGCAGGGATGTTGGTATTTCGGTGCCAGAGCTTGATCCTCTGACGCAGATTCTGAAGGAATTCCATGATGCGTTTGGAGGCATTGACTGGACAGACGAAGATAAAGTGAAAAAGCAGGTTGCTGATCTGCCCGCCATCGTCAGTAAAGACGAAGCCTATCAGAATGCTATAAAAAACTCAGATGCACAGAATGCTCGTGTTGAAAGCGACCGTGCAACGATGCAGGCGATTCTCGATTCCATGAGTACGACGATTGAACTGTACAAGGCAGTGAACGAAAACCCGGCACTCTGTAAGTGGATTCAGGATATGGTTTTTGCCAACACGTATCAGACTTCGCCGCCTGCCAAAGAAGATCAGCCTGATTTCGATTGAAACACCAAAAGATATGTGATAAAATCAACTTATGATAGGGGATTATGCCCATCGCCGGGTGCTCGGCCTATCAATTTGCATGAAATCTGGATTTTGGAAGGAAGCAGCTATGCGTATTGACAATCTGACCTTGAAGAATTTCAGGAACTTTGAAAATGCCGAGATTCCGCTGAATCCTAAAATGAATATTGTGATCGGCAACAATGGCAGTGGAAAAAGTTCTCTGCTTATGGGGGCATTGACCGCTGCCAGCACTTTCTTCCTTGGAATTGACTATGCTTCTCCTCGCAGTATCAAAACGGAAGACGTTCGCCATGTGGCGTATGAAACCAATAAAATTTATCAGCAGCGCGAAGTTTATCCGGTTGAGGTGTCCTGTCAGGGTGTTATAAACGGTAATGCTTGTACATGGTCTCGCTCTCTGAGTGGACCAAAATCCAACACTACCTATGGTGCTGCATCGGATCTGAAAAAAATTGCATCTGAACTTCAAAAAGAAGCAGCACTTCCTTCTTCGCAAACGGTACTTCCGCTCATTGCTTACTATGGTACGGGCCGCCTGTGGGCACAAAAGCAGGCGAAACAGAAGGAAAAACAGAAGCTGAAGTCCCGCTTTGAAGGTTATCAGGACTGCATCGCTGAGCAGGCTACGGACAAGCAGCTTATGGAGTGGTTCAGTGACATGACCCTCCTTGTCAGTCAGGAAGGACCTATTCCGCAGGTGAGTGCGGTTCAGCGGGCGTTGGAACGCTGCTTTGCGGATTTGATCGACCACGATGAAACGCAGCATGTTAAGGTGGAATATCGTCAGAGATATCGGGCGATTGTTGTTGAATACGTTAATCGGAATGGCGAACATGAGCTTCATCCGATGTCTGAGATGAGCGATGGATACCGGTCTGTGCTGAATATGGTAGCAGATATTGCGCACCGGATGGCTGTTTTGAATCCTCAGCTCGGCGATTCTGTTTTGGAAACACCTGGTATCATCATCATTGATGAGATTGAATTACACTTGCATCCCGGCTGGCAAAAGCGAATCCTGAATGATTTGACAACGGTTTTTCCCAATATTCAGTTTATTGTATCCACGCATTCTCCGGAAGTGATTACTTCCTATAAGGATGCAAATCTTATTCTGCTGAAACACGAGGGCAGTGCAACACAAATCGATTCTGCCTACGGCAAGGATGTAAACACTGTTCTGCGAAGTATCTTGCTGGTTGGAGATCGTCCGATTGAAATTGAAAAGCTGTTTGATAAATTCTCGGAGCTTCTCCATAAGGAGGATTATGCAAAGGCCAAAGAGGTTCTGGAAAATCTGGAACAGATTTTGGGATATAATGATCCGTCCGTCTATGATGCCAGAAACAGTCTGGAAATTGAGCAAATGGAGTGGCCGGAATGAGGTATATCAAAAAGTCAGAGATTGAACCGCGAGATTTGCGAGAGTATAAAAAGAACTGCCGCAAAGCATCCCCGCCGTTAAAAATTACTTATAAAGATATGCCAAAGGACGGTACACGGCAGCAGTTGGCACGCGACCAAGGTTATCTTTGCGCATATTGTATGCGCCGCATTAGTCTCGATCCGGCGGACCAACTCAACTATCTGAATATTGAACACCTTGACCCGCAAAATCAGTTGCTGGATGAGGCAACTACAGATTTTTCAAATCTTCTGGGCGTGTGTCCCGGAAATCGGAGTTCTACGGAAAATGCAAAAAAGACTTGCGATGCCTACCGTGGAATCTTGGAAGAAGATCAGCAGACAATGCGCTTGAATCCGCTGGATGAAGCTCAGATGGATACAATCTTCTACCAAAGAAATGGTGAGATAGGATCAACCGACACGGAACTTAACAAGGAGCTTTCCGACAAGCTCAACCTGAACAGTGAAGCGGCCTACTTACCGCAAAATCGTGAAACCGCTTACAGTCAGTTGGTAAGATTTCTGAAAGCCAAAAAGCCCATAGGTGAATGGTCAAAGCCATTTCTTCAGCAGGCATGGCAGTTGTTTTGTACGCCGGACAAAACAGGGGCCTATCGGGAATATGTTGGGGTCTATGAATACTGGCTCAAGCATTGGATGAAGAAGTGATTTCGTGCTAAGTGTTAGGCTTATGTGCCGCTGCTTGACGCACAACGTCTGCTGCTAGGTTCAATATCATGTGTTTTATAGCCTGCTTAAAATGCAAACAACGTACCACCGTAAATCCGAATGCCCTGCAATTTTGGCTGCTGCTCAGGCTGCGATCAAGACCCCCCGCAAGTGATTGCGTGAGGGCTTGAGAAAGCACAAATAATGCAAGTGAACCGCCCCGGTTTCCGTAACAGGAGATCGGGGCGGTTTTTGTATCATTTGCTGAATCTGAAGGATCCGCTTGTAAAGTTGGGAAAAAAGGTGTAATATTGGTGTACAGAGATTTAGAATAATGCTTGATATGTAATGTCTCTGCGATCTGCATCAGCGGATGTGCTCCGAATGCTTGATAGGGAGCAACACTTTCCCCGCCTTGCGGGGGTAATAGCCGAAAAACGGCAAACATCGAAAAAACTGAAAAAACCCATGAAAAAAGCAGCAAACATCCGCTTTATAGGACTTTTCGCGTGCTATTCTATCCTCAGAGAAACCCCGATGATGCGGAAAAAGCGATTTTCCTGACTGCAGTGGAGGTGGAACAGGATGAAACAACGAGGTATTCCCTACGAAGTGCGGCTGTTTGCAGGCAAAACAGACCCGGTGAACAGCGGTTTCTGGCTGCCGCTCTGGATGCACCTGAGGGATACGGCGGGTATTATGGTATATCTGGTGCAGAGGTGGCTGCCGGAAAGCGTCCGTCAGCATATCGAGCTGGACGAGGACCTACTGACACAGACCGCCTGCTTTCTGGGGTGGGTTCACGACCTGGGGAAGGTATCCGCGGCTTTCCAGGGGCCAATGATGGAGCATTTGCCGGAGCCCAGACAGCGCTTGGAAAAATACACAACGCTCCGGTACCGGGAACAGAACCGCAAATATTCACGTCACGCGTTGGCGAGTGAGGCCATCTTGCGGTGGCTGAAATGCCCCAACGGGCTTGCATCGGTAGCAGGCGCGCACCATGGCAAGCCACAAACCGGGAAGGACATACTTGACCAGCTGGGCGATGAGGAAGAAGAAGGTTGCTGGGAATCTAACTACTGGCCCAAGGGCGAGCAGAAATTCTGGGAGAGCTGCTGGCGGGAACTGTTTGACTACGCCTTGCAGGAAAGCGGTTTTTCCAGCGTGGACGAGCTGCCGCAGCTGACCATCCCGGCCGAGATCTTGCTGACCGGTCTGCTCATTATGGCGGACTGGATCGCCAGCAATACCCGATACTTTCCGCTCATTCCGGTGGAAGAGGTGGGCAGCGATACCCTGTATCCTGCCCGTGTCGATCGGGCGTGGGAAGCGCTGGACCTGACCTCTCCGTGGGAGGTGCAGTCGGATGTGACGGAACCGGGGGCGTTTGCGGAACGGTTCGGCTTCCCGCCCAATGAAGTCCAGCGGGCCATGCTGGAAGCTGTCAGCCAGGCCCAGGAACCGGGGATGTTCATTCTGGAAGCACAGATGGGCGTGGGCA
>OGGK01001630.1_pt1 | contig 13713 bp, 10 predicted proteins | sample 1571171 | NCBI WGS metagenome assembly OGGK01 (sample SAMEA2581958, study PRJEB24529) | metagenome | biome: Human gut stool | place: China | collected 2011 | reverse complement strand
AAGTTTGTGCGTAAGCACAAATCTTGCGTGTGAAAAATCTTATTTTTCACACTATATATCTGTTGTTATCTTTTCAGCCTGTCATTGTTTTTGTCCATGATTGTTTTTCGTCTGATCTCAGTCGATTTTCAGTATTAATCCTAAAATACGCTTTGCGCAGATCTCCATCTCTTCTCTTGTCAGCACTCCTGCTTCTTTTGCACGGAGCAGACTCTCCGGGAATCCACATGCCATCTTGATGTCATTTCCCGCTTTTACTTCTTTATAATGCTCACCGCTTGTCCACCAGTCGGTCGTGACCATTCCCTGATAATTCCACTCACCTCTTAAGATGTCCTCTAAAAGCTCACGGTTTTCAGAAGTTCTGTGTCCGTTTACGATATTGTAAGATGACATAATGCACCACGGATCTGCCTCTTTTACGATAATCTCAAACGCCTTTAAATAAATCTCCCTTGCTGCCCGCTCGGACACTCTGGAATCGCTTTCCTTACGGTTTGTCTCCTTATTGTTGCATGCAAAATGTTTGACCGTCGCGGCAATATGTTTTGACTGGATTCCCTTTACCATTGCAGATGCCATTTTTCCGGTCAGATACGGGTCTTCGGAATAATACTCGAAGTTTCTTCCGCAGAGCGGACTTCTGTGGATATTGACTGCAGGCGTCAGCCAGACGGCAATGTTATTTTCCTTCACCTCAGCGGCACCTGCTGCACCGACCTGATATACCACATCCGGGTTCCAGGTACATGCTAAAAGTGTCGCACACGGCCACGCCGTCGTAACTACGCCGCATTTTTTCTCAATGCGGAGTCCGGCAGGTCCGTCCGCCGTCATAATATTCGGGATTCCATACTCCGGCATATTTCCAAATCCAAATGTATTTGCCACACCGGTATTCGGCTGTCCGCCTAAAATATGCGCAAGTTCCTCATCTGTCATCTGTGCCACAAATTCGTCCAGCGTGATCTTTCCTTCTGCAACTTCCATAAAAATATGTGCGTCTTTCTTATACGGCTGTGCCCAGATCTGATGTCCCGGCAGTGCACGGACAGCCGGTGAAAATCCATCGCTTTCCTTCCTCGGAACACGTTTGATTGCGGAATAATCCGGATCATTCGGTTCGGACTGCGGCAGTTTTTCAAAACTTCCATCGGAGAGCATGCGCTCCGCAAGTGAAGTCGGAACCAGTTTTGCGGTAAGCTGCTCTGTTACGGTATCCTCTGGCATTGTAAAACAAAATACCTGCTCTGTTTCCCGCACGGACGTGCCAAGATAAAACTGATACTTACCTTTTTCCAGCACATAGGCAGATTTCTGAATTTTTCCCAGATCATCATAGGATGCAAGCTGTGCCACCGGTGCCTCTAACGTCAGAAGCTGCGTTTCTCCCTGTGCTAACAGTCGTGTTTTTTCAAATGCTGCAAGGACTCTCTTTGCCTTTCCAAGTACGCCCTGCGGTGCCTGCGCATATAACTGCATGACTTCTTTTCCCGGATATTTTCCGGTGTTGGTCACATTGACACGCACGCGGATCACACCCTGTTTTTCTTCCGCAGATACTAACGCACGCTCGAAAGTCGTGTAGGAAAGACCGTAGCCAAACGGATAATTGACGGCTTTATCAGCCCCCGGTATTGTCTCAAAATAGCGGTAGCCGACGTAGATATCTTCTTTATAATCGACATATTTTACCGATTCATGGAATGTCTCCGATGACGGATAGTCTTCCAGTTTCTTTGCAAATGTGTCGGAAAGTTTTCCGGATGGGCTGCCGACGCCGCACAGAAGCTCTGCTGCTGCGCTTCCGCCTTCCATACCCCCCTGCCATGCCATCAGCACCGCCTGAATTTTTTCATTTTCTGCAAACCAGTCCGTATCGACCATACCGCCGACATTCATAACGACTGCCACCTTCGGGAACAACTGCTGCACCTGTTCCACCATCGCGCGCTCTTCCTTCGTCAGGTAAAAGTCTCCGTCCGGAAAAATGCGCTCTGCCTTTTCCAGCAGCGGATCTGTCTGTACCGACTCATCCATCTCCTTATCATAAGAACTCTTTCTGTCCCAGCCTTCCCCGGAAAAACGGCTGATGCAGATCACTGCCGTGTCCGTGTACGCTCTCGCTTTTTTTGCAGTTTCTTCCGGAAACGCAGGCTCTACTGTCATTCCTGGTTCTGCTCCTGCCTCGTACTGTTTTTCTACCTCTTTACGGTAATAATCAGAGAGTGCCTCATACACTTCTACTTTTTCCGGCAGCTTCTTGAATCCCTCATACAAATTTGTCGTATAAGCAACGGTTACATCTCCGCTTCCGCCACCACCCTTGACATAGTCAAAACTGCCTTTTCCAAACAGGGCGAGTTTGGTGCCTGCCTGAAATGGGAGAAGGCTTTCATTGTTCTTTAGAAGAACCATGCCTTCTTTGGCGGCTTCTTTTGACAGGGTGATGTGTGCTTTTGAGGCGGTGACTTTGGTGCCGTCAGCTCCGAGAAGGAGGTTGGGTTGATAAAGTGATCTTTGCCATTTTTCCATGATTGTGGGCTCCTTTTTGAAATATTTGGTGGGTGGGCGTTGGAGGCAAAACTCTTCCGAAGGCTGTGAATGTTGGGACAAAACTCCTCTTTAGGCTGTGAGCGTTGGAGGCAAAACTCCTCTTTAGGCTGTGAATGTTGTGAGGCATACACAGATTTAACGAAGGCACGCTCTCGCTGCGTGTCGCTCGTAGCGGTACTAAGCGACCAAAATACGGTCGCTAAGGACCGACGGCTCCCCAGCACCTTCTTATAAATCTGTATATCCCTCGCAACAGATGCAGGTTGTTGGGGAGTTTTGCATGCAGCGCTTTCAGCGTATTGATGCGTTTTGTCGGCAACGGCTTCTTGGTTTCGATGCGTTTTTGCCTGCAACGGCTTCTTGGTATTGACGCGTTTTGTCGGCAACTCTCTTACGTTTCTTATATTCTTTATATTCCTATCATACTTACCTTACACTTTTATTTCAAGGCAGATAATGACTTGTATTTCGGTCGATATTGACTTATTATGAGCTTAACAACAAAGTTGGCAGAATCAGTCCTATCGTATTTTACAAGGACTGCCGCACATATTTTCCGGAAGGCTTTCCAACATGCCCTGCGGTCTGTACGGCGCCGGGGTGTCCGGGTAAGGTGGAGCCGTCTTACCGCTTTTTGTGTGTTCCTTAGCGGGCACATGAACAAAAAGTCATGCTGCGGACAGTTGTCCGAGCTCAATGCACTTTTGGCTTTCCATAAACGAAAAAGCGAGTTCTGGGAGCAGCATGAAATCGCCACTTTGTTCAGGTGCCCGCTTAGGAACACGAAAAAGCGGTAACCGGCTCAGCCTTACCCGGACACTCCGGCGCCATACAGACCGCAGGAAGGCTCGCCAAAACCCCCGCATGCCACAAATCAATTTCCCCCAGAAGAAAGGAATCCCCACCACCATGACCACCCACGAAATCATCACCTCCAAACCCAAACTCCCCGTCTACTTCGACATCTACCAGTCCGACAACCAGCTCGTCCCAAGCCACTGGCACGCACACGTTGAGATTTTATACATCTCCTCCGGTTCCATGCATGTCATCTGCCGCGAGGAATCCTTCCTGCTGCACACAGGCGATATCTTTCTGGTGAATTCCGGTGACATCCATTACACCCGCACGATCGGCAGAACGGAAACCTACCTGCTGCAGATCCCGTTTGACTTCTTTAACCAGATGCTTCCCGGTTTTGCCTCCATCCGTTTTCAGGAATACTTTTCTGCGGAAAAATATAAAAATGACCCCGTATTCTGCGAAATGCGGGATCACTTACTGACCATGGGTTACTTATATAAAAATGAAAAAAATGGCTACCAGTTTTTATTTGGCAGCCACCTTCATCATTTTCTTTATATACTTTATACTTCTTACGTCCTGCCACAGTCACAGAGTACCGTCTCGCAGGATACCAAAACGCTCACAAGGCTGAAAGATATCATAACCTATGTGGAAAGGCATTATATGGAACCGCTCTCCCTCTCGGATATCTCAGACCGTTTTGCACTCAATCCCGAATACTTCTGCCGTTTCTTTAAGAAAAACATGGGATTCACCTTCTTAGAATACGTCAACATGGTACGGCTTTCCCATATTTATTCTGACCTCATGCAGACCGGCGACAGCATTACACAGATCATGGAACGCCACGGTTTTATCAACTATAAGGTATTCAACCGTATGTTCAAAGAAGTATACGGCTGTCTGCCCTCGAAAGTCCGCCATCAGTAGCCGACAAGCTGTCTACATGCAAAGATTCAGACAGCAGACAAGCACTGTCCGCCCTCAAAATTCCGTCATTAATAGCCGATCGGCTGATCCTTGCTTCCCACCTTAAGACGTGCCATAGCACGCGCTAATGAGGCTTTGGAGCGATGATACTCTTCAATGCTCTGTTTCTGGCGGAGCTGTTCTTCCGCACGCTCTTTTGCTTCCTGCGCACGTCTTACATCGATCTCCTCCGGTGATTCACAGGTGTCTACAATGACTGTTGCACGGTTGTTGATGATCTGCGCAAACCCGGTTCCCGTAACACCGTAGATCGTGTTTCCGTTTTCCTCTAAGATACGGATCTCTCCGACCTCCACGGCAAACACCATATTTTCATGGTGCGCCTGGATCGCCTTTAAACCATCATGGAGCGGCAGGACTACCTGTGCACATCTTCCATCGTAAAATACCTTATCACAGGCAATTACTTTTAAGCTAAATGTATTCATGTTCCTCCCTCCTAGCTGGCGGAACCGGTATTACCCATTGTCTTTGCCCGCTCAATGACATCCTCGATCGTTCCTACGTTAAAGAAAGCAGCTTCCGGATATTCATCCATCTCACCGTCAACGATCGCCTTAAATCCGCGTACGGTGTCTTTTAACGGCACATATTTGCCCGGTACACCGGTAAAGTTCTCTGCAACGTGGAACGGCTGGGATAAGAACTTCTGGATCTTTCTAGCACGGTAAACAACAAGTTTATCCTCCTCGGAAAGTTCTTCCATACCAAGAATTGCAATGATATCCTGTAACTCTGTGTATTTCTGAAGGATCTCCTGAACACGTCTTGCTGTCTCATAATGCTCTTTTCCGACAACATCCTCCTCGAGGATACGGGAGTTTGACTCCAACGGATCAACTGCCGGATAAATACCCTGCTCTACGATCTTTCTGGAAAGAACGGTCGTTGCATCCAGATGTGCGAATGTCGTTGCAGGCGCCGGGTCAGTTAAGTCGTCTGCAGGCACATAGACTGCCTGTACGGAAGTAACGGAACCGTTTTTGGTTGATGCGATACGTTCCTGTAATTCACCCATCTCAGTTGCTAAAGTCGGCTGATAACCAACGGCTGACGGCATACGTCCTAACAGAGCGGATACCTCAGAACCAGCCTGTGTAAAACGGAAAATATTATCAATGAATAAAAGCACGTTCTGATGCTCCTCATCACGGAAATATTCTGCCATGGTAAGTCCTGTCTCAGCAACACGCATACGTGCTCCTGGCGGCTCGTTCATCTGACCAAACACTAAGGCTGTCTTTTCGAGTACGCCGGATTCTTTCATCTCGGACCAGAGGTCATTACCCTCTCTTGAACGCTCTCCGACACCGGTAAAAATGGAATATCCGCCGTGCTCGGTTGCAATGTTACGGATCAGCTCCTGGATCAATACCGTTTTACCAACGCCGGCACCACCGAACAGACCGATCTTACCACCTTTTGCATACGGTGCTAAAAGGTCGATGACCTTGATTCCTGTTTCAAGTACCTCAACGACCGGACTCTGATCCTCGAAAGATGGCGGATCTCTGTGGATACACCAGTGTTTCTCTCCCTCTAAAGTCTTGCCGCCGTCTAAGGTATCTCCTAATACATTGAACAGACGCCCCAATGTGCCCTGTCCGACCGGAACCGTAATACCGCTTCCCGTAGCAACAACTTCCATGTCCTTGTGAAGTCCCTCACTGGCAGCTAACATAATACAACGTACTGTGTTATTGCCGATGTGCTGTGCAACTTCCATGACACAGCGTTTTCCGCCGTTGTCTACTTCAAGCGCATCTTTGATAAACGGAAGGTCATTATCTTCAAATTCAACGTCTACTACAGGTCCCATGACCTGCACGATTTTTCCTGTTTTCATTCCGCTTTCACATCCCCTTCCTATTTTTTCTTCTTTTTCTTCTGTGCCTTCGCACCGCCGATTACCTCTGTGATCTGCTGGGTAATCGCAGCCTGACGCACACGATTGTATTCAATGGACAAAGTCTGCAACATCTCTTTTGCACTGTCTGTTGCCGCCTGCATCGCCATCATTCGTGAATTGTGCTCACTGGCAAATGACTCCACGAGTGCACCGTAAATAAATCCGTTGACATAGTTCGGCACCACATGCTCTAAAATATCCTGCATGGTCGTATCTGCCTTGATCTCCTCCTGATAAATATCAACAGGAGCTTTCCCCATGAAATCCTCTTTTACCAGTGGAAGCAGTTTCATCATTTCCGCTTCCATGGAAAATGAGTTTTCCATTTTCGTATAAATGATGTATACCTCATCCAATTCGTTGTTATTGTATAACTCCAGAATACGTTCTGTGATAACTCTGGCTCTGTGCAGGGAAGGATTTTGCACCGTATATTTAAACTCGGTATCTACCTCTAACCCTTCCTTGGTAAAATACTGTCTTCCAAGCTCTCCGACGACGAACAGTTTGTTGTTTTCACCCTGCTCAAACAGTTCATGCGCCATTTTAATGACGTTATGGTTGTAAGCACCCGCCAGTCCCTTATCTGCAGTGATCACAATGTAGCCTCTGCGTTTCCTGTCATCCGGAATCTCTTCACGCTGGTCAAAATACCGGCTTTTTGCATCCGGAATATGACGGAGCAGTCGTGAGATCGCAGACTGTAACGCATAGAAATACGGCTCTGTATTTTCGAGCTTCTGCTTTGCACTTCTTAACTTCGCAGAGGAAATCATGTACATGGCACTCGTAATCTTCATCGTATCCTGAATACTTTTCATTCGTTTCTGAATTTCCTTGGTATTTGCCATGCTCTATCACCTGCTCTTAAATTCTTTGACTGCCTCTACGATCTTCTCTGTAATCTCATCATCGAGCACTTTCTTTTCGTTGATGGCATCAACGACATCCTTATGCTCAATCTTAAAGAAATCCAGTAATCTTCCCTGGAACTCTTTCATCTGTTTGATATCCACATCCAAAAGCAGACGTTTGTTTGCTGCAACCAGTGTGATTACCTGATCCGCAAGGCTCATCGGATGGCAGAGCGGCTGTTTTAAGAGTTCCATCAGTCCTTTACCATACTGTAACTGCTCTTTGGTCATATCATCAAGATCAGAGCTGAACTGTGTAAATACTTCCATTTCACGGTACTGTGCCAAATCGATACGAATCGTACCGGATGCTTTTTTCATTGCCTTTGTCTGTGCCGCACCACCTACACGGGATACGGAAAGACCTACATTGACCGCCGGTCTCATACCGGAGTTGAACAGATCACTCTCTAAGAAAATCTGACCGTCTGTAATAGAAATAACGTTCGTAGGAATATAAGCGGAAACATCGCCTGCCTGTGTCTCAATAATCGGCAATGCGGTAATGGATCCTCCGCCTAATTCATCGCTTAACTTACTGGAACGCTCTAACAATCTTGAATGAAGATAGAATACGTCTCCCGGATATGCCTCACGTCCCGGAGAACGCTCTAAGAGCAATGACAGCGCACGGTATGCCACTGCATGTTTGGAAAGATCATCATATACGATCAGGACATCTTTTCCTTTGTACATAAAATATTCTGCAAGTGCTGTTCCTGCATACGGAGCAATATACTGTAAAGATGCAGATTCGCTCGCTGTTGAAGAAAGCACGATGGAATAATCCATGGCACCGTTCTTTGTCAGTGTATTGACTAATTTTGCGACCGTAGATGCTTTCTGACCGATCGCAACGTAAATGCAGACAACATCTTTACCTTTCTGGTTTAAGATCGTATCTACCGCAATCGATGTTTTACCGGTCTGGCGGTCACCAATGATCAGCTCACGCTGTCCGCGTCCGATCGGGAACATGGAATCGATTGCTAGAATACCTGTCTCCATTGGCTGTTTTACAGACTGTCTGTCTACGATACCCGGTGCTTCCTGCTCGATGGCACGGTAATCATCTGCTTTGATCTCACCTTTTCCATCAATCGGTGCTCCAAGGGCATTAATAATTCTTCCAAGATAAGCATCTCCTACCGGAATACCTGCTTTTTTCTTGGTTCTGGTTACTTTCGTTCCCTCTTTGATCTCTGTGTCTTTACCAAAAATAATACAGCCTACCTGATCGCGTCTGATATCCTGTACCATTCCGCGGACACCGTTCTCAAAGATAACGATCTCACCATACATCGCATGCTCAATACCATAAATCGTTGCAATACCATCACCAACCCAGATGACAGTTCCGACTTCCTGGTCTTTGCTTACCATGTCATAGTTCTCTATCTCTGTTTTCAGGATAGATATAATCTCTTCTGAACTGATAGAACCCACGTTATCACCTCCACGCTAATCTTCTCTCTAACCGATTTAAGCGCCCTTTCATGCTGTAATCTTCTTCTATATCTCCTACCCGCAGTACAAATCCACCGATCAGTTCCGGCTTCTTTTCCAATGCAAGCGCAACTTTATCTTTCTGATATTTCTTTGCAAGATATGCCTTCATCTGTGCCACTTCATCCTCTGTCGGCTCTAAGACATACTCCAGTTTTGCCTGAAGGATACCATTTTTCTCCGCTTCCACTACATCATATGCGGCAAAAATTTCCTCAAGGAGATCTGCCTCACCGTAATCGCAAACCACCTTCAGAAAATTTTTCATTGATTCCGGAAAAATCCGGTCGATCAGCTTATGTTTGTCCTGTTTTGACACAACCGGGCTTTTTAAACTCTTCGGCAGATCCTGGGTCAGAGAAAGAATCTCTTTTGTCTCATCAACCGCTTCTCTTGTCACACCAAGCTCTAAGAGAACCGTTGCATAATTATTTGCTGTCTGCGTCATTCACACCACCTGCTTTTGTCAAAAACTGTTGATACAGTAACCGGTTATTCTCGTTCGTACTTGCCTCACCAAGTACTTTTCCTGCTGCTGCCACTGCAAGAACTGCAATCTGTGACTGAAGATCCTGCACAGTTTTGTCACGTTCGAGTTCCACGGTCTTATGGGCATTCTCGATGATCTTTTCTGCTTCCGCATCCGCCACATTGATTCTGTTCTCATACTCTGCCTGTGCACTCTTACGAGTTTTCTCAAGCAGTTCTGCAGATTCCTCATGCGCCTGTGCAAGCATTCCCTCATACTGTTTCTTTAAGTCTCCCGCTTCTGTCTTTAAATTGTTGGCATCTGCGATCTGACCTTCGATCATCTGCTTACGCTGCTCCATAACATTCGTGACAGGACCAATTAAAAACTTACGAAGTCCCAGATACAGAACGATCAGGTTAATGATGGTAAAGACGACGTTCCAATCTATTCTTAATAATTGCATTCTCTACCAGACCCTTTCCTTAACCTAAGAATAAGATAATTAAAATTGCAACAACCATACCGAAAATTGCAGTACCTTCGGCAAGTGCACAACCAAGTAATAATGCTTTTGTGATCTTTCCGTCTGCTTCCGGCTGTCTTGCGATAGCGTCTGTTGCCTTAGATGTTGCAAGACCGATACCGATACCTGCTCCAATACCTGTTAATGCTGCGATTCCTGCTCCAATAGCGATTAATGATGTCATGATAAAATTCTCCTTTTTCGTTTTTAATTTTGCTTTAACTTCTACTCGATGCTTTCCTTAATAAATAAGGATGTTAAAAATACAAATACATACGCCTGAATGAATCCGTCAAACAAGTCAAAATAAAGACTGAGTGGAACCGGTACTAAAAGCGGTGCCACGATCTTGATCAGCTCCATAATGACGAATGCCCCTAAAATGTTACCAAAAAGTCGCATACACAATGATAATGGACGGATAAATATCTCCAATATATTCATTGGTAACATAATTGGAATCGGTTCGGCGAAACTCTTCAGAAAACCTTTCATTCCTTTTGCACGTACTCCCGAATACTCGATCAGTACAATGCTCATCAATGCAAGCGCACCGGTAACACCGACATCCTTTGTCGGGGATTTCAGTCCAAACAGTCCGATCATATTAGCGATTGCAATGTAAACTCCTACTGTCATTAAATAAGGAATATAACATTTTCCTTCCTCTCCAAGCAGATCGTAAAAGAAGTTATGCAATCCGCCAACGATGGTTTCCACTGCCAGCTGACGTTTTCCTACGTTCTCTACACGCAGATTTCTTCCTAAGAAAAATGCCGCTATCAAAAGAACTGCCATAATAACCCATGTTACTACTACCGATTCGGCAACCGGAATACCTCCAAATACCGGAATCGTAAAAGCAGTTTCACAATTCAGCTCTTCCATCAGCGCTTTCGATAATTCCTCCGTATTCTCACTTCCCTTCTTTCCTACACTTCGCAGTATTTTATTGAAATTTTTTTCACTTGTCAATTTTTTGTCAGAGTCAAATTTTTCATTCCTATTTTGGTAATTTTATACAATTTCTTTTTATGTTTTTTGTAAGTTTTTTTACGTTTTGGGAATTGAATATTTCATTTGTTTATAATTATTTTATTTTTACCCTGAATTGAATCCAAAATATAGTCCAAAATACCCAAAAAAGTCTACATTTCTTTTTCCGTATCTTTTACGGTTCCTTAATAAAATGCATTTCACACTTTTTTCAAATATTTACCACAATTCCATCATGAACTTCGATTACTATAAATAATGTCAAAAGGAAATAAACCTTTTTCACATAAAACATTTTCTTTTTTTCATAACTAAAGCCAGTAAAACATCCCCCGTTTTACTGGCTCCTCCTTTTTTTTATCATTTACTCTCTACACTTTGAATTATACTGGAAGTTCTTTTATCTTTATTAACTAAATCTTTCTTTCAATCTCAGATATTACCTCCATGAACGTGTCATCTCTGCTGCCTGTCGGATCAGGTAATCCCCAATTGTCATCAAAATCTCTTCCAATATATGGACAACCAACATCACATCCCATAGAAATGGCTATTTCCTATTGCTTCTGCAATCTGGCTCCTACACGAATTATGTACACATACAAATGCTACCTTTTTCTTACTCATGAAAGCCTCCTTTTAAATGTTTCGCAATCTTCCACAAGTGTGAGCATACACACTCTCATTTGATACTTGTTTACATATTGCATAAGACTTCTCACCGCGTTCCAGCACATCACTGTCATTATGTTCCACCAATAAGCATCACACTTTAGTCTTTGAAAGAAAAGTGAAAAGCTTTCAATTTCTTAAGTTAATCATATAATCACTCTCGACTAAAAAAACTCTTTTGTATAGTCAAAGCATGCCAAATAATAAAAGAACAGCTACCATCATGATTGTCTATTATCTTAGAACATCAATTACATAAAACTTTCACTCTATTAATTACAATCCTATTCCTACAAGAATATCAAGAATCACCTTGTTAATATTCTATGTTCATCAATTATTTTCGCACATTCATTAATCTCATCATCCGACAATATCATATCATCGTAATTATTCTCGATATATTCCACAAGCATATCACACTTAACAATAGGAACACTACTATTTGTAGTTCCTTCAACTATAGCATTATCATTTGCCAAGCATATAATACTTGACACTGAAACCTTGCTAGGTAAGAAAGATTTTAACAATTTCTCATGCCTTCTAATTTGTTGAATTGGATTTCTTATACCCTCTTCAATCTCTTTCTTTCTAATCCAATTACCATCAGAATCAATTACAATCTTTCCAGAATAATTCTTTGTTTCAATAATTATAATACCTGCGGAAGATATGATAACATGATCTAATTCTTGTGACTCGTCCATAAAATCGCTATTTTTAACCAAAATGCTACTGCCATTATTAATAACCTTAAATTGGGGATTAAGCCACTTCAACGCATACTTTACATCTTCTTCACCTTTATTACCAGCCTTTTTTATAGCCTCTCTCCTTTGTTTTTCTACCGCTTCTGTCGCCTCTAATTTAGCCTTTAAAATTCTTTTTTCCTTAATGTTCTTTATCTCGAAAGATACATCATTAATGCTATCAGACCAATAATTATAATTAAAACTTCCAATAATATCTGACACCATTTTATAGTTTGACCATTGACTACAAACAGCCTCTAAATAATTCAATACGCTTTCTGGAATGGTACAAATTTCATTTTTTGAAACAAATAATTCTTTAGCAAAACCATCGCTTTGTTTTTTTCTTCCGTCTCTACGTTTCGACATATAATTATTCGAGTCTGAATATGTTTCGCTATCAAACAGAGGAATAATTGCTGAAAGTTCTTTGCAAATATCATCTATTTTAAAATCACAATAATAATACTTTTGAGTCTCTGGATAATTAGTTATGCAACTTATACTTGAACAGGAAGTAAATTCGAGAACGACACAATTACTATAATATACTTTTCTCATTGCAAAAAAAGGCTCATTAAAAAAAGGGATTTTTAGAATCCGCTCTATATTAGACCAATTAATACCATTTTTTTTCTTATCAGCACACCAAGATTCGAAGCGTTCTTTATCACCAGATGCAGATACTGCATTTGATATATTTGATAAACCTTCCAACATGTCAAACAAAAAATCCATTATATTACCCTCCCAATTAACAATTTATTGAATGTTTTCTAATATTATATACAATTTAGTCACTACCATAAAGCAATAATCATGTTTTATGTTTTCGTTTATTGACAGATTAAACAAGAATTTAGTATTCAAATCCAAATCAATAATTCCTACTTAAATATCATACCACACCAGCTTATGTAAACATAGTAAAATTTTGTTCATCTCTATATTTTTCCTTATTGTTACAGTTCAGACCCAATGTCATTAACTTTAGAGCTTATCACCATTTTATTTGGTGATAGGCTTTTTTGATACCTACTTGATATTATTTTAAAATAATTCTTGACAAATACTCAAAAATTTGCGGCGTAATTACTGATCTGAAATGATTTCCTCATACAGATATGTTTATCGGAATGCCCCTAGCATCCATAAACACGGCAGCATACACTTCTTCCAATGGACGTTCCTGCCATTCTTTTACGATTGGCAGGATTTTTCTGTAATCCTGCTGATGGTACTGTCAGAAATATCAATATCATACAGTTTCTGCATATGAGACTCGATATCTCTGGTAGTCATTCCCTTTGCATACATGGAAAGGATTTTTTCTTCCATGTCCTGAGTTACGGTATTCTGATATTTTTTGATCAGCTGAGGCTCATAATCACCGTTACAATCTCTTGGAATAGCTACATCCATATCTCCATAGCAATAGCCTAATTCCTCATCCAGTTCTTCATCCAAAGCACCTTCCAAAAGAACAGACATCATGTCACGCATAATACTGTTTACATCGGTGCCGTCTTTGATGCTGATATCATTATTTTTCAGATAATCACGCATCATTTCTCTCATTGCTGCTTTTTGTGGGCTGTCTTTTCTTCTTGCCA
>OGGK01001627.1_pt1 | contig 13724 bp, 12 predicted proteins | sample 1571171 | NCBI WGS metagenome assembly OGGK01 (sample SAMEA2581958, study PRJEB24529) | metagenome | biome: Human gut stool | place: China | collected 2011 | reverse complement strand
TTTTCGGCGGGTTGCCCTGTGGCAACACTTCGCCCATGCTTGCTTCCCTCAAGCGACCTTAATGACGATGATGACGATGTTGACGATGTTTGTGGGATACCCCAGTGGAACAACTCCGATATATCAATATCATCGTCATCACCGTCATCATCGTCATGGAAGAACTCAAACAGACGTTTTTGTTCAGTGCGGGTGTACTTGTATTCGATACCACGAGGGCTGAACACATCGCGGGCATAATGCGCCATCTTCCGGGTGAACTGGTTAGGCTTTACATCAGAAATATTCGCTGCAACAAGCAATTCGGTGGCTGTGCCCTGCCATTTTCCAACCGAGTCAATGTAGTCTGCAACTTTCCAAAGGTAGTCAGGAATAGCTTTCAACGCCTGCTGTTCTGCGGTTTCTTCCTCATCTAGCGTCCAGACGCAGTTTTCTTCGCGGATATGCAGCATTTTCTCGTCCATATCGCGTCCAATTACACGAACTGTCGCTGTTTTACTCATGCGCTGACGATGCATGAGCCATGTCGTATCCGCCACGCCCATAATGCCCGTTGAACCGGAAATTTGATCGTAGGGGTCTGACGATGATTGCTTACGAAGATGATGTACCAGCAGGATGCAGATGCCGTACTTATCGGCAAGCTCCTTTAATGCACCAATATCCTTATAGTCATTGGCATACATACTACCATTCCGGTCTCCTTTTCGTACCTTTTGCAAGGTGTCTATGACGATGAGGCTAATATCGGGGTAAGTATGGATGAAACTGACGATTTGTTCTTCCAATCCCTGCCCAATTCCGTGACTTTCCGTCTGTAAGATGAGACGTTCCGGGTCTTCTTCTGCATCGACAAGCTGGTAAAGGCGCTCTTGCAGACGACCCAGTGTATCTTCCAGCGAGAAATAAAGCACGGTTCTCGGTTCTATTTCACGCCCCCACACAGATTTTCCCTGCGAAATCTGCAAGCAGAGCCACAGTGTCAGCCAGCTTTTGCCCGCCTTGCTGGGACCGGCAAAAATTGCCAGCCCTGCAGGAAGTAAGCCGGGGATAATCCATTTTACGGGCGGTATCGGTGTTGCAAGCAGCGCGTCGGCGGTAATGGTTTTCGGTAATCTTGCGGTAGTCATTCACATCATCCTTTCTTGTTTGGTATACATCTATTATCTCATACTATCGTCTTTTTGTGTGTAGTAAGTTTTACTCTCTAGTGTTAAGTTGTACGGTTCATGCCGCCACACAGCCCCACAAACGCGCCAAACGGCGGTTTTGCGGGTGATGTCGTGTCCGTGTGCGACGCGGAGCATCCGCCCCACACGGGGCTTGTTTGGGCGAGATTTGGGAGTGAATCAGATTTGATTCACTTTTTCGATTTTGTACTCAAATAGTGAATCAGTTCTGATTCACTTCGGCGGTCCGCGTGCGTATTTCACACAATCTCTCAGAATTGGTCTAATCATAAGTTCACTACCTTTCCGTGCTGTATCGTTATTCTGTGTAACCCTCTTGAATACACTTTCCGGGGGAGAAAAAAGAGCCCGGAGAACCTTACCGATTTGGTAAGGCCCTCCGGGCTCTTATATATTATCTCTGTTTTATCCGGGCGTAAGGGTACACTTTCCCCGCAAATCTTGATGTAAATTCAATAAAAGTCAAATAATACGCATACTGGCGTCAATCACACGGTTATGTAAATAATAAAAGAAACCGTGTACATCAAAATAAATGCTGAAGAAAAATGTCTAATTTGCCGCTCGCCCCCAGACATGGGAACATAACAGGCAAGCCGCTGGCAGCGACCGTACACTGACTCTGCAAGAATCTTACTGATTACAACCCCTGCGCGGTCACCCTATCTGAAGCTGTAGGGCATCTGGAGTATCATTATGTTCTCTCCCTGCCGTGGGTTAGGGGTCTGCCTTGACCTTGCTGTGCGCCCCACCGGGAGAGTAAAGTACCTGTTATGCTGTGTATTCAGTTGTAAAGGTGCTGGTACAGAATAAATCTGTAAGTTTAATATACGCCGACAATTAGCAGTCTGTCAATGGCAAGTGCTAATTGTTTACACACCATTCACAATTCAAGGCGCCAGTCCGCCTATGATAGATCTCATAAGCAGGGCTTGCTCATCATCCAAAACGCTGCGCATATACATCTGCCACACCATCAGGTTCTCTCCATTTACAAGACTTTAATCTCCCTTAGGCGTACTTGTGACCGCCGTGATCACAACCAATCGCCTGTGCGGGATTCTGACTTCGGTTGTCAGCGTTTTGGTCTTTAATTTTTTCTTTACCACTTCGAGACTGACATTTCATTTTGACGATCCGAACTATATTGTTACCTTTGCCATTATGTTTATGGTAACGCTGCTTTCAAGCTCTCTTGCTACCCGTCTGAAGGAAAATGCAAAGCAATCTGCCCATACAGCTTATGGTATCCCTTCTTATTAAAAATCGAACCAGTCTACGGTATGGCGGACTGGTTTGAGTACATAAAAGGCAAAGGAAAGTCGTGACGATTCGCCCTGCGAGTTAGGCGATCTCCGTTTTATTTACCATTATTTTGCTGCGCTTTTTCCAACAGCTCAGCCATTTCTTTCGGTGTTTCCTGCATCCCCCTGTCAAACCATTCTTCGATCCAGCCATACAATCCATAGGAAAAGTATGCTGTTGTGTAGGCAACAACATTCGACTGATCCGGTTTGGGGCCGCAGGCTTCTCTGATACTTTGCAGATTGAGATGGGCAAGACCTTGTTTGTATAGCATCATACAAAGCTCGCGGTGTTCCCAATAATGCGAGAAAATCGCCTCTACCAAATTGAAATCAGGCTTTTGAATTGCCTCAATCCACCAGGTATCCAACAATGTTTTCAGGTATCTGCTGATTACACCTTCCTTGCTTTCGAAGTTGCGGTAGAAGGATGCCCTGCCGACAGAGGCCTCCTCGCAGATTTGGCTGATGGATATTTCGTTAAAATCATTGCTTTGCATCAGTTTCAGTAGGGCGTCCGTAATGTGTTCCACCACATACTGATTGCGCCCCTCATTGCTCATCGGTGATACAGTTTTTCCGGTTTGTCTCATTTTGCCGTCTCCCATTGACATAGCCTTGCTTTGCGAATATAATAGCCCCGATGATACAAATGTATTATCGACTGGAACTATTATAGTTCGACTTGATTCAGATGTCAAGATGAAAGGAAAGCATGAAGATGTCTATTGTGTGGAAAAGGGTCATCATTTTGCGGCAATCGTTATCGTTGCTGCCGTGCTGGGACGACTGGCAGTCCGGGCGTTTTTGAACCTCCTGCTGGGCGGGACGCTGTTTGGAGGGAATTTCCTATGAGCAAGACACAAACCGGGAGGAAGAAAAGCGTGCTTTGGAGCTTTATTTATGTTGTGAGTTTTATCGTTGTATTCGCCGCATCGGCTCTTATCAAAATGACAGTTGATCCTATGGGCGGTGCTTTTAAGGCAGAATGGAACGATTCGGTGGGAACCGTCCATACAGACTTTGCTTATGGAGAGGGCGAAGCCAACAAATTCGATCTCTATGTTCCGGCAGATAACACGAAGGCAAGCTATGGCCTGGTGGTATATCTCCATGCGGGCGGCTTCACCGGCGGCGACAAGGGAGATGACGCCGATATGCTGAAATGGCTTTGCTCCAAGGGCTATGTGACTGCGGGAATCAATTACACCCTCCGAACCGATACCAATAACGCCAGCGTTTTAACGCAATCTAACGAAATCAAGTCAGCCATTCCCAAGGTTATAGAGGAAGCACAAAAGCTGGGATATCCCATCAACAAAATGGCGGTGGCCGGCGGCTCTGCCGGTCATGCCCTGGCTATGATTTACGCATACCGTGACGCTGCCGAAGCGCCGGTTCCTGTGGTGCTCACTTTCGGCGCGGTTGGTCCTGCAAGTTTCTATCAGGAGGATTGGGGCGTCTATGGCCTTGACCAAAACGATGAAGCCTGTGCCGGAATGTTCAGCGTGATGGCCGGAGTGGAAATCACCCCGGAGGAAATCCGGGATGGCTCCTATCTGGAAAAGGTCAAGCCCATCTCAGCTTCCATGTGGGTAGGCGAAAGCTCCGCCCCCTCAGTCGTAGCCTACGGTACACATGACAAGGTGCAGCCCTATCTGGCCTCCCTGCGATTGAAAACGGCGCTGGAGGAAAACGGCGTGGATTTCCGATATTTCGAACTGCCCCACTCGGGACATGGTCTTCAGAATGACAGTAAGATTTCAAATCAGTGGATGGCTGCAATCGTTGAATATCTTGACAAGTATATGCCTATAAAATAGTGGGGTAAAATGGTGAAAAAAACATTAAAAATTATTGGAATCATTTTATTGGTTCTTATTGTCATTGCATTGCTCGTGTATTTCCTCGTACTGCGATACCCGAATTTGAAGAAAAACCCTGCCGAGGGAAAATGGTATCGTGTTGAAACCAATGAGATGAAGGATTCCGAAGGAAACGGCTATCACGCCCTTTTCAAAAAAGGCAGCGAGCATAAAGTGCTGATCTATTTTGCCGGAGGCGGTGTCAGCATTAACGAGGAAACAGCTAAAAATGACAATTACAACACAAAAATGGTATGGCCGGATATGCTGGCAAATGTCACAATGAACATGGGCGGTCTTGCTTGTGATGCGGAGGACAGTCCGTTTGAAAACTGGAGCATTATCCTATTTCCCTATGCAACGGGGGATTTCCATGCCGGAACAGGCGAATTTCATTATACCGATAAAGACGGCAAAGAGAAGATTCTTTACCACAACGGTTATGTAAATTACACAGAAGCAATGAAGAAAATAACGGAGCTTGCCGGTATTGACAATCCCGATACAGTCGTTGTTACGGGATATAGCGCCGGAGGATTTGGAGCGGCGCTTCTTTCTGACGATATTTTTACAAACTACTTTCCAAATGCGGTAAGCAAAAATGTTTTAGTAGATGCATCCCTCTTGCTATATGACGATTGGCACACTGTCGCAACCGATGTTTGGAAAACTCCGAAAGAAATCTCGGATAAGCTGACAGGCAATAATCTCACGCTGGACTGTCTTACTGCCCTGCATGAAAAATACGGTGATGGTATTCATATTCTGTTCGATAGCTCCACCAGAGATGGTGATTTGGCAAAGGTGCAAAATTATCTCGACACGGGTGTAATGGATGTGTCGGAAAAAGAAGCAGACATTTATCAGCAGATACTAAAAGACACCATCCCACAATTTAAGGAAATCGGTGTAAGCATGTTCATTTGGGATGGCGTGGCATGGTATGACGATCCGAGAAATATGACAGCACATACAATCATCGCAACTCCCGCCGTATGGATGCCGTTTGAGGAACAAAAGCAGTCTGTCGCCGGATGGCTTACCGACGCAATAAACGGCAAACTGGTGGACTACGGTCTCGATTTGGTGAATAAACAATACTGACAAACTCATAAAGAAGGTAGACAATGAAAACATTACTCAAAATTCTAAAAGTGATTTTTATCATTATATTAACGATGCCTTTACAAAAGGCTATTTCAAATTACTGGCGGCTATGCTGGCTTCCCACGGATATGACCCGCGGAAGCTTGTGGACGCAATTTGGGCTGTAACTGCTTCCATGGTAAAAAATGACGCCAGTCAAAGCAATGAGGCTGCCTTCTGGAAAAAATTCGCCGGGATTATCGGAGAAAAGGTGCTTGCGGACAAGCCGCTGTTTTGATGAATTCTATGGGAAGGAATTTCAGGCAGCAAAAGGGCTTTGTGGGGTAAATCCCAGCGCGGCGATCTCCGTTCATACCGTAAAGGAAATGGGACTTCGGGTAGCACTGGCGACCAATCCCATTTTCCCGGCAGTTGCCACTCAGAGCCGGATTCGTTGGGCTGGCCTGGAGTCGGAGGATTTTGAGCTTTACACAACTTATGAGAATATCGGATACTGTAAGCCCAACCCCGACTATTACCGGGAGATCGCAAAGCGACTGGGCGTCAGCCCGGAGGGATGCCTGATGGTCGGAAATGATGTGACAGAGGACATGGTCGCCAGTGAAACCGGTATGCAGGTATTTCTGCTGACGGACTGCCTGATCAACAAGGAGCGAAAAGATATCTCTGTGTATCCCCGTGGCAGCTTACTAACTTTATTGAAGATGAGTGCCAGAAGGCTTAATAGCAATGCAATACGCCAAGATTTTATGGTGTTTCCCCAACATCCTCCGATGTAATGCTTTACAAAACTTGCTATAATATTCGTAAATAATTTGGCAAAATGCCAAAAAGGAGGAAATGTCATGGCGAAAACAAAAACAAGCCAGGAGGGCTGGAGAACAACAAAAAAAGAACGTCGCAATTACATTATTGGTGATCTGGGACGCACCTTGGAAGGGTACATTGTAACCGCAATGATGAGTACCTTCATGATCTTTCAGGGCATTGATATGACGGCTGTTGCGGGCGCGATGCTGGTGGTCAAGATGATTGATGCCTTTGATGATGTGATCTTCGGCTACTTTGTTGACCGCATTCACATCACGGAATGGAAAGCCCTCAAGAAGATCACCGGAGAAGGGAAATATCTTCCCTGGTATCGTCTGACCTATTTCCTGTTTCCCATTTTTACGGCCTTGTTCTTCTGTATGCCCAAAGGCTGGTCTGCCGGAGCCAAGATTGTATGGTTCTTTGTGTTCTATCTGCTGTATGACCTGACCTATACGCTGGTAGAAGTCCCCATGCAATCCATGATTGTGACGCTCACCGACAATACGGACGAGCGGAACTCGATCCTACAAACCAAGACGATTATCAATTCTTTGGCGACCATTGGCGCCGGAATGCTGTGGACGATCGCTATCAGTGAATATGTTGGCATTGGCATCCGGGATATTGCACTGGTTTCCTCCGTGGTTTTCTTCTTTATGATGCTCCCCATGTGCAAGGGCGTCAAGGAGCATAACACGACCCTTGCCAATGTTGATCCGGAGGAGAACGAGAAATACTCGCTGAAGGATATGTGGAACTGCATCAAGACGAACAAGTACCTGATGGTTCTCCTGCTCAGCACGGTCATTACCTCCTGCCTGCAAACTGGCAGCGCTGTGGGCCTACTGGTTTCCTATTATCACTTCGGCAGCAGCCTTGTTATGGCAATTCCCATTGTCATTTCGCTGATCCCGGTTATCATTGCCCAGATGCAGACCAGAAAGCTGGTCAACAAATTTGGAAAGCTGAAAGTGTTCATTGTTTGCGGTACCATCGGTGCCCTGATCCAACTGAGTATTTATTTTGTTGGGCCGATCTTCGCGATTTGCTGCGCACTGCTGGTCATTCAGGCACCCTTCGGCAATATCAGCAATGTGGCGAAGAGCTTTTTCCTGCCGGATACCATTGAGTACACCCGCTATAAGACTGGTAAGGATTGCTCCGGTATCTGCAATGCCCTGTCCTCCTTTGTAACGAAGCTAACCTCCAGTGTGTCCGCTTCCCTGGGCCTGTTTATCCTCGGCCTGTCCAACTACATCCCGGTTGTTGCGGAGAGCTTTGAGGATTTGGAGAGGGCCGGTGTGACCCAGCCGCCTGAAGCGCTGAATGTGATGTGGATCATTTACGCTCTGATTCCCCTCATCGGCACGCTGCTGGGCGTTCTGGTTATGGGCTTCTACAAGCTGAGAGATCAGGATGTGGCGTTGATGGCAAAATGCAATGCTGGCGAGATCTCTCGTGAAGAATGTGAAGCGCAGCTAAGCAGAAAGTATTAAGGATGGTGTCAAAATGGATGTCCATGCGATAGACAAAGTAATGGAAGCCTATCTTCAAAATGAGGAAATGGCCGGCGGTGCTCTGATCGTCCGAAAGAACGATCAGGTGGTGTTCGACGGCAAGTGGGGCTATGCTGATCTTGATAAGAAAATACCCGTCACCAATGATACCATTTTCCGCATGGCATCCATGACCAAAGTGGTAACCGCAGTCGCTGTTCTGAAACTGATGGAGGCGGGCAAGCTGCGGCTGGATGACCCCATTGCTAAGTATCTGCCCGCGTTTTCGGGTATGCGGGTCTGCGCGGACAAACGGTATGAATTCAAGCCCGGGATGAGCATGGCGTCCCTTCTTCCCAAGCTGCTGTTTTTCCGTATGGATCGGGTAAAAACGGTTCCTGCGGAGCGGGAGGTGACCATTCGGGATCTGCTCAGCCATGCCTCCGGATTACAGCAAGGCGTTGCCGGCATGATGGCCATGATGAAGCACAACAAAAAAGATACGTTGGAGCAGCGCATACAGGCGTACAGTCAATATGCGCTGGACTTTCAGCCCGGAAGTGCCACCGGCTATTCCCCCTGCGCGGCTTTTGATATTTTGGGGTATCTGCTGGGCGTTCTAACCGGAAAGCCTGTTTCAGAAGCCTATCGGGAGCTGGTTTTTGACCCCCTCGGCATGGAGAGCGCGGCGTTTCATCTGACAACAGAGCAGAAGAAAAATCTAGCGCGTACCTATACCCGCAAAAAAGACAAGCTGGTGGACATCACCGGAACAAATAAGGATCTGAACGGAATTGTGCGGACTGCGCAGGATTCTGACTATGTTGCGGGCTGCGGAGGTCTTTACTGTACGGTTCGTGACTATGAAAAACTGGCGCGGATGCTGTGCCGGGAGGGCGATGGGTATCTGAAACCGGAAACCGTCCGCCTGATGCACGCCGAGGCACAAGAGAAGCATCTGGAACCGGAACCGGGTCAGGTGTGGGGGTTGGGTGTTCGTATCCGGCAGCAGGACGCCTTCTGCACCCCGGGCACCTACGGCTGGAGCGGCGCTTTGGGAACCCATTTCTTTGTCTCCCCGGAGGATTCCTTGGAGGCTGTTTTTGCCACCCACCGCGCCGATCTTGGCGGTTCCGGCTCATATATCAGCCGCAAGGTGGAGGAACTTGTCTTTGGTATCTGGGGCAGCAAAAAGTAAGCAACAGGCGCAGGCAAGTTCTGCCTGCGCCTGTTTTTACAGGATATAATCCGCACTGTTGCGGTATTGAATCGGTGTCATGCCCACGCGATTTTTGAACAGATAAATGAAGTTGTTGATGTCGTGGATTCCCACGGCGTGGGAAATTTTATTTGCGGGCAGCGTTGTGGTTTTCAGCATGATTTTGGCCTGATTGATGCGAATCCAGATCAGATAGTCGTTGGGTGAAAAGCCGGTATACCGCTTGAATTCTTTGGAGAGATGATACTTGTTGATTCGCGTTAATTTCGCCAGATCATCTAAGGAAATTGCCTCGGGGTAATGCTCTTCCAGATATTTCATTGCCTGCTGAACAGAGCGCGGTACATCCTGCTTTTGGATGGCGAGTTTGGACGCGAGAACCACAAGATAGAGAAGCAATCCGTCAATGGCATGGGAGGCCCGCAAATCTCGGTGAAGGCTTGGGGAATCATAGCTTTCCAGAATCTGTTCCAGATAGCGCGCAAACCGACCGGTTGTTTCTTCGTGAAACACAAACTGCCCCATTTTTTCATATTCTTCCGAATAATGTGCGGCAAGGGGACCCTGTACATGAAGAACCGCGACCTTCCAATCCTCCGCCGCTTCATAGTAATGCGGCTTGCAGCAGTTAATCAGGATTCCGTCACCGGTTTTCAGGGTTAGCTTTTTCCCGCAGTATTCTACTGCTCCGGTGCCTTCGAGGGTGTAGAGAACCAGAAACGAGTGGAAATTCTGCCGCCGGGTATAGGAGCCTTTGCGGTAGTGGAAGATGGTGAATGCCTGCATATAGAACAAGTTCTCTTTTGCAAAATCTGTGATGGGGACCGGGCGGAAAGCATCGGTACTTCCGACAATGTAAAACTCGGAGTTCGCCAAGTTTTCAGGATCATATTTCCCGCTTTTTAAGGTCGCATCAGATACCTGCCGGGATGTCACAGGTTGATTTGTTTCTGAATGGAGAAAGGATATGCCTTCAAACAAGGAAAAATCACCACCATTGAATATTATCTGTGACATTCATTATACCCGTATTATGATGGGTTTTCAATTGCAACTATAACAATATTTTATGATTTAGGAGGCAGATATGGAATTCAGAAAAGAAACGCCACTTGCTGAGATTCTGGATCAGCCCTGTTTTACGCAGATGGACGGACAGTTCATATCCAGTGCCATGGGAGACTGGTTTCAGGAGAAACGCCAGCTCACATTGGAACAGCTTCAGCAGCAGAATCCTACCTGGAATTGTGAGGACGTCATCTATGGTCTCAACCGTTTGCAGGAGGTCGCAATGGGTGGAAATCAGTATGTCTATCCGGTCGGGGACGGCGTTCATCTGATTCATCTGCCTGCCAAGAAAAAAAGGTATGAAACCTACGCAATCCTGAATGCCGGAGGCGCGTATGGTGCGGTATGCACCATGGTGGAATCATTGCCGGTTGCGGCCAAGCTTAACGAGTTGGGAATGGATTGTTTTTGCCTGAATTACAGAACTGCCAACAAGGTCAGCTTTCTGAAAGGACTGATGCCGAAACCGCTGGACGACCTCGCAGCGGCATGGAACTATATTAGGGAACGGGAAAGACAATTCGGTGTTTGCGCAGAGAACTATATCGTTGGCGGGTTTTCGGCAGGTGGTCACCTGAGCGCTATGTGGGGTACGCCCCACCGTGGTGCAAGAAGCTACGGCATTCCGAACCCCAAAGCCCTGCTGCTCGCCTATCCGCTGGTGGGTCTGGAACATCTGCAAGAGCCGGCGGCAGAACTCATCCGTACAGGAATGCTTGGTATCGGGTATACGCAGGAGATGGTTTTGGAATATTCCGCAAGTCATCATGTGGACGGTGAATACCCTGCGGTCTATCTGGTTCAGGCATTGGACGATGACACAGTTCCAAAACAGGATGCCAAAGATTTGCAAGCTGCCCTTGTGGCTGCGAATATTCGGCATCAAATGGAACGTGGGGCATCCGGCGGACATGGCTTTGGACTGGGAAGTGCTACCCCGGCAGATGGTTGGGTAGAGCGGGCTGTCAGTTTTATGGAGGACAGGCTATGAGAAACCGAATGGCTGCATCGGATCGTTCCGTCACGGAACGGGAAAGAAAAAACATTGCTATCTCAACAAGGATCGCACAGGAAGGAATCGTTCTTCTGGAAAACAAGGGCGTATTGCCGCTGCACAAAGATGTAAAAACCATCGCGCTGTTCGGCAGCGGAGCCAGACGCACCGTGAAGGGCGGCACCGGCTCCGGTGATGTGAACACAAGAGGCTATGTGACTGTGGAGCAGGGTCTCAAAAATGCCGGCTTTCAGATCGTAACAGATGCGTGGCTTTCCGGGCAGGAAACTGCCATGCTCCGTGCGAAGAAGGAATATGACGATCATATTCAGGAGCTTTCCCATCGGGGAATCAGCGCCGCACTTCTGACCATGATGGGAAACCCTTTCAAGGAACCGGAATTCAGAGCGATTCAGCAGGAGGAACTTGCCCCGGCGGATGCAGCGATCTATGTCCTTGCCCGCAACTCCGGTGAGGGAGCGGACAGGAAGGTCGTCCCCGGTGATTACCTGTTGACTGATACGGAACGCCGGGATATGGAACTGCTGGCAAAAACGTATGACCGCTTTGTGCTGTTGCTGAATGTGGGCGGCGTGGTGGACATCGAGTGCGTCCGGGAACTGCCCGGCGCGGTAGTGCTGATGAGCCAGGGCGGCAGCTGCTGCGGAGACGCTGTTGCGAAAGTAATAATCGGTGAAGTGAACCCCAGCGGCAGGCTGACCGCGACCTGGGCAAAACAGTATGCGGATTATCCCTTTGCCGCCGACTACTGCGCAGAGCCGAACGATGTGGTATATAAGGAAGGAATTTTCGTCGGGTATCGCTGGTTTGACAGCTTTGATATACAGCCCCGCTATCCCTTTGGCTATGGTCTGTCCTATACGGAGTTTGCGTGGAACACGCAGCCTGTTACTGTGCAGGGCGACCGGGTAACTGTGACGGTTTCCGTCACCAACACAGGCAGTGTCCCCGGCAAAGAGGTGGTGCAAATTTTTGCTTCTCAGCCCCAAACGGAGCTGCCCAAGGCGGCCAAAGTATTGGCTGGCTTCCACAAGACAGACCTGATTCTCCCCGGAGCAATAGAAACGGTCGAGGTATCGTTCCCGGTACAGCAGCTTGCTTCCTATGATGCGAGTAAGAGCGCATGGGTGTTGGAACAGGGAGAATACGGGATCTATGTCGGCAGACACAGCGGTCATACGGAATTGGTGACCGCCCTTACGCTGGACAAAACCGTTGTGACGGAGCGGTGCAAAACCCTGTTCCGGCCAGAACAGGTGGACGAGATCGTACCCAAAATCGCCCCGGTGACTTATGAATGCCCGAAAGTGCCGGTGGATGTCAAAGCATTGGAAACGGTGGTACACACCTATACCGAACGGTACAGCCCGCTCCCGGCACCGGGAAAACCGGTCACATTCCGGGATGTGGTATCAGGTGCGGCAACAGCCGAAGAACTGGTCGGGCAGATGACAGCCGATGAGCTGGTGCTGCTCTGTATTGGTGCCGCACGGGTCAGTTTTACCGATTTTTCCGTGATTGGCAATGCCTCCCACTCCATTCCGGGGGCGGCGGGTGACACAACCGACCGCCTTTCCCGGTATGGTCTGCCGCAATGTGCCATGGCGGACGGTCCTGCCGGTATTCGTGTCAACCCTAAGGTTTATCAGCGGGGATGTGCCTACATCAACAATCTGGAGGAGGACCCCATTCTGGGCAAGGTGCTGCCGCCGGAATTGCGCAAGGTGGATTTAAGCGGTACAGAGGTCAAATATCAATACTGTACGGCGCTGCCCGTGGCTGTGCAAATTGCCCAGACATGGAATCCCAAGCTGGCGGAGCTGGCCGGTGATGTGGCAAGTTCCGAGATGGACGAACTGGGCATTGATCTCTGGCTTGCGCCGGGCATGAACATACATCGGAATCCGCTGTGCGGACGGAACTTTGAGTATTACTCGGAAGATCCGTATCTGTCCGGCGTGTTTGCCGCCGCTGTCACCCGCGGTGTCCAGAAGCATCCCGGAAAAGGCACCTGCATCAAGCATCTGGCCGTCAACAATCAGGAAACAAACCGTTCCACATCAAATTCTCATGTTTCGGAACGGGCGCTTCGGGAAATATACCTGAAAGGCTTTGAAATCTGCGTAAAGGAGGCACAGCCGCTTTCTGCCATGACATCGATGAACCTATTGAACGGCATACACACAGCCAATGATCCGGATCTGCTTACCCATGCACTCCGTGACGAATGGGGCTTTGCGGGAATCGTAATGACGGATTGGGGTGTCACCGGCAGTTTTGTCCATATCGGGGAAGAACGAAAGTATGGTCCGGCAACATCTGTGGACTGTATCTTGGCGGGAAATGATCTGATTATGCCCGGAACCAAGTTTGATGAGGATACGCTTACGGCGGCGGCTCAGGACGGCAGCTTGCCCATTCCCAATTTGCAGAACTGCGCAGTTCGTATCGTAAAACTGTTGGTAAAGTGTCAGCCCGGCATGGAAGGATGAGAAAATGGAAATCTACGCAATTAGAATCAATGGCTTGAATGACCCCGTTGGCTTTGACTTTGCGCCGCTGCTGTGTTCCTGGAAGGTGCGCGGAAATACCGGGAAAAAGCAGCAATGGAGCAAAACACAAAAGGCACCCGAGAAAGCCCTTTCCT
>OGGK01001624.1_pt1 | contig 13772 bp, 18 predicted proteins | sample 1571171 | NCBI WGS metagenome assembly OGGK01 (sample SAMEA2581958, study PRJEB24529) | metagenome | biome: Human gut stool | place: China | collected 2011 | reverse complement strand
AGTGCGAACTCTTGCACCTCTTTAGCCCAGTCAATAAGCCCATCTAGTTCTGGCAAAAGCTCCGCGATTTGCTGATCGGTTAAAATCATTCCGCACATGCGTTGATATCTTTCATTGATTGCTTTCATCTTTGCAGCGTGTGCTGCGCATTGCGCTTTGGCCTTGCAGAACTTGCACCACTCTCCAGCTCGCTGTTCTCCGTCTCCGTTCCAGGCTTCTATAGCTGCAGGCTTGACCGTGTTCTCCATCCAGTCCGCCAGTTCTTCGGTAGTAAGTTCCCAGGTGCTGATGTGATCACGTCTAGGCTGCACGATATGAAGCTGAACCTTTTCAAAATCATACAGGCAATCATAGATCGTCATAACTCCTGCGGCGTAAATAGTAAGCTGCGGATTGTGTGGAGCGTTTACCTTGACGCCTTCTCCGTATTTAAAATCAATAACGTGGAGCGTGTGATTACTTACGATCACGGCGTCGGATGTCCCGAATCCTTCTGGAATCCATGGAGTCAAATCAACTTGTACCTCGATAAAAAGATCAGCGATATCGCTTTTCTTTTTCTCTTTGTTGTATACTTCTAGAACATAGTCTTTATAGAAGTTTGTAGCCTCGTCCATTTCTCCGTTAGCTGCTTTTACTTTTCTTCGTGGGTGTCCCTCGATCCAGTTACGGAGTTTCTGTTCTGCTACACTGTGAGCCTCTGTTCCCTCTGCTGCGTAAGCACTTGGCTTTTCTTCGAATAGTTCCTCCAGTCTTGCGGAAGGGTGGCAGTGGATCCATTTGTTAGACCCACTGGCTGATAAAATCGCGTGTTGACTAGGCATGTAGCGCCTCCCAGGCTTCCTGATATTTCTCTTTAGGAATCTCGCAGATCTTGCTTGCACCCATCTGAGTTAAGAGTACTTTAAGTACGGCCACGCCTTTTTCTTTGGCAAATGCAACGCCGGCTTTTTGAAGGTCTTCTAATGCGATTGGTTCTGCAGTCGGATCAGGTTCTGGTGTTGGCTTTACTGGTTCCGGTGCATGCTCATCCATCGGTACCCAGTCTCTGGCTCTTGGGATTGTAGGCACCTCCTGCTTTGGCGTTTCCTTTGTTGGTGTCTCTTCTTCCCATGGGAATGTTTCAGGCTCAGGAAGTTTTTCCTCTAGTCCTGCGCGCTTTAGGTCTAGCTCTTTGGCTAGTTCCAACACTTTTTTAGCGTCGTCGATTTCGCTTGTTGCGAATTGCAATGTTAATTGGTAATACATCTATTTTTCCTCCTTTTTCTTGATCTTTTAGACATTTCCTCTAAGAAAGCTACTTGAAAGGCTTTCATGGCTGCTTTTAAAACTTCATCTCTTTCTTCTTCTGGTACTTTGAACATATCAAATAGAAGCTTGTCATTTTGCGAGATTCGTTCACATTTAGTCCGAATCCCATATAATCCTTGAATATGTTCTACTAGGCTCACTTTTATTCTGTATAAATTCAAAGGATCCATTGTCATTTTCTAGTCCTTCTTTTAAATTCATCGTAGGTAACGCAGAAAGGACATTCTTCATCTCCCTTTTTTGCATGACACGACCATTGCTGAAGTCCGTCAGCAACCGGGCTGGCATCTAATCTGCAACTTCCTTCTTCATAGGCGATATGTAAGGTATTGGGCCAAGATTCGCTGACATAAAACGGGCAATATTGCGGATCAATTTCATCAACAATAACTTGCATTTTCTAGTCCTCCGTTTCTTTCATTTCTACGCCTTCTAGGCTTTCGCTTAGATTTACTACCTGCTGTACAAAGTCTCGAAGCATGGCCTTAACAGCATGTTTTAGAATCGATCTATATTCCTCTGGATTGACATCCATCACTTTAAGAAAGGCCATTATCTCGGGTCTTCTTCCTTCGATATGTGTCTCTAATTGCATGTTGTCTTCAACGTCTGGCGCTAGTGCAACTTCTACTGAGAAAAGCTTTAATTCTCTTTTTGCAGGTTTTTCTTTTTCAATAGTGATCATGTTTAGTCCTCCTCTGTTACTTCACAATCTGCTAGGATACTTTTGACTGTTGCATCCTCATTAATGTCTTTGAAATGCCCTTTTTCTTTCATTCTGATTAAAGCAGGCATAGCTTTGAATTTGTATTTGTATATATTTGAACAGCTTTGTAACAAGTCTTTTTCAAATTTAGTTAATTTGTATGCTGGCTTTTTGTGAGGACTTGCCAATTTATACTGCTTCAACTCCTCCAGCCAAGCTGCAAGTTGCTTATGTTCTTCTCTACAATCTTCACACATAGATTGATTTTCAGATAACTCTTTTGCGTGAGCAATCGCTTCATCTAATGTCATTCTTTCTTTTTCCTCCTTGTATTTTTGAACACGTGCTGTATAATATAAGCGTGTTCTATTGCTAGAGCCTTATTCGTTTTCGAGCGAGGTCTTCTAGCCTTTTTTTTTAGAACGCTCGTAGGATTCTACGATATTCTTTTGTGTAAGGCCTAGATACTGAATAGCACGTTTGGTCAGGATGACGTTGCTGTCGATATTTTCTAAGCCTTCTTTTTTTATATCTTCCATGATCTTCTGAAAGATTTTGCTTCCTTTACCCCTTCCGCAACCTATAAACTTTGATAGCTCGGATATGTTCATGTATCCTTTTTCCATCATCTCGTATCTGTAGGCTGCTAGGTTTTCTACTTGCAAAATGCACCACCTCCTTTAAAGCATTTGATAGATCATGATCCAAACCGCTACGATTAGCGACAGGATCAGGATTAGGATCGCAACGTTTAGCACCGTTACAAGTCCAGATCTAAATTTCTGCTTTCTGATTCTTTTTTGTTCTGCATAGAATGCTTCCAGCCTTAGTCTTTCTCCGTGAAGGTTGATACCCTCCGCAAAGTCTGGAAGCTCTGCGCCTGTTTTGTGTTCCATTTCTCTTTCTTTCTTCCTTTCGTGTTACAATCTCCTATGAAAGGAGGTTTTTTATGACTGATAAGTTAGCTAATATCTTGACTGTAGCTCTCGCCTTTGCTGCGATTATTTCTCCAAGTATTACAGCGATTATAAATAATCGATATCATCTAAAGCTTCGTAAGCTTGAGATTGAAGCGGATAGAAGAAAAACTGATATTTAATCCAAGAAGGACATCTATATGGGCTTTCTTCAGTATGCTGGCAAATATTTATATCTAGGCCAGGCTACAGCCCTTCAAGAACTCGGTGAATATATCTATAGGCTTCTTCCTCTGGTTTCTCCTGATCTTCGCAATAAGCTAATCGAATTCAATAAGCTTTTGGCAACCGATCGACATACTGCTAGAAGATTACTAGAAGAATTGACCCCAGATATTAAGAAAGAGCTCGAAGAATTAAACTAGATACTGCTATAAACCAGATTAGAATCGCATACACTCTGTACCAGGTGTTTTCCGGTTCTAATTTTTTCATTGTCGGGATTCCTACCATTACGGCTACCGTTAGAATAAAGATCCCGAATATTGTTAGTCCGTCCATTTACTTCACCTCCTCTTATTTCTTTTGTTCTTCCAGTGTGTACAAATTGGGAAGTATTAAATCGTATCTTTTTCCAGATTCCTCTAGCCCTTTTAAGATTTTGTTAACCAATTCTTCAACTTCGATAGGCATCTACTTCACCTCCTCCTGTTTCTCTGGTTCCTTGGCTGCTGGTTGAGCCTTATTCATTTGTAGGCCTGTCAGCATCCCTTCTAGGAAAGCTCGGGGCTCACCCTTTAGAGCTTTTACGTCGTCCAGTAATAAGTTCGCATTTGCTATTGCTTTGTTACGATCTTCTATTTTCATGTTTTCTATCACCTCAACTTTCTATTTTCAAGTTCTGTTGTTATATTACTTTACTTTTTAATGTTTGTCAACAAAAGACTTTAAATTTTAAAGTTTTTATATTATACTTTTGTCAGGAGGTAAAAAAGAAATGCTAGGAAATAGAATAAAAGAAATCCGAAAAGGCTTAGGCCTTACAATGAAGGCCTTCGGTAATTCTCTGGGCTTATCTGAATCGGCTATTAGTCGAATAGAGTCTGGATCAGCGAACCCGTCTGACGGAATTGTTAAATTGATATGTTCTAAATATCACGTGGACTACTTCTGGCTAACGGAAGGAATAGGCGAACCGTTCCTAGACGATATGGACGCCATAGTAGATGAGCTAGCAGCCGAGAAAGGCTATGATGCTAAAACAGTAGAATTGGTAAAAAGACTCTTTTCTCTTCCAGAGGAACAGTTCAATTTAGTTATGCAAATTATCGAAAACTTAAAAGACGAGTAATCCTGTTTAGGTTGGTTACTCGTCTTTTATAAAAAGAAGAATGCAGAACCTGTTTCCAGGTCCTGCATTCTTCCGTGTGTGTTCTATTGCTGTGTTCCGTGTCTGATCCAGATTCTTTGTAGGATTTTATAGGCCTGTTCAAGGCCCTGCTGATCCATGGTCTGGAGCATGAATTCGATTTTCTTTTTGAGTTCCTCTATCCCATCTGCTTTCCCTTCTTTCTTAAAAGCTCTTTCCCTAATTTCTTACAGTTTACAGCTATGAACGCATTTTGTCAAACTTTTACGGTTATTATTTTGTATTTTTTATTATTTACTTTTTAAACCTAAAAGATTAATATAAACCTAGGAGGTGTAATTAAATATGAATAAATTGAATGAAGTCTTATCTTCCAAGCTCCCTGAGCTGATGAAAGAGTCTGGTGTCAGTCGTAGAGATTTGGCCGAGTATTGTGGTGTTTCTTATAACACCGTGCGGTGTTGGGAGGTTGGAACTAAATCGCCAAGGCCAGATATGGTTGTAAAAATTGCAGAACGATTCAACCTGAAACCCTTTGATCTGATGAGCGAGGCTTTTGGAGATTCTGCAGTAAAGCCTGTCCGCTTTCTGTCCCTGGTCGACGAGGACGGGTCTGTATCTAAGTCGAAAAGCTCGTCAGTCTTCACTTCTACGGCTACAGATGTTGCCGCGGATTATATTTATGTTATGCCTGATGAAACTATGTATAAGGCGGATATTATCAAGGGCGATGTCTGCCTGATCCGTGCCACTGGTGCTATTCGTGCTGGTGTGCCTATGCTAGTGAAGTATCAAGGTAAAGCCATGCTGCGCTTTATTATTACGCATAACGAAACGAACCAGATTGCTTTACGTACTGCCAGTCCGTATGCGATTGGGACTCTCTTCTCGACGGCCGACTTCCATGATCAAGTTCAGGTGTTGGGTGTTTTAGTCGCTTTTCGTAGAAATTACAAAAGAAGGTAATCCGTTATGGCTCAGCAAAAGGACACAAAAAGGGGAACCTGGATGTTCTATGGTTCCTGTAAGGATATTACCGGAAAGACTCAGCGATATTGTCGTCGAGGTTTCAAAACAAAAAAAGAAGCAAAAGAAGCCGAGTTTGCCTTCCGTCTGGAAATGACTACCGCTCGGCCTTCTATAACCTTAAATGAATTGTTTCAGTTATACTGCAAAAACGCAGAGAATATGTCCGTAAAAAGATCCACGCTCTATACGCACGAACATACTTATAGAAATCACATCCAGGATGATTTGGGAAGCCTGAAGCTTACGGCGCTTACGACTCCCGTTCTTAATCAGTGGAGAAACCGTCTGCTTCAAAAGAAAAAACCAAACGGTCAGCTTTATGCTGCCCCCACTTTAAATGGCATTTTAGATACTCTATCCGTTATTCTTTCCTATTCCGTTAGACTTGGATATCTTGAAGTCAACCCGTGCAGATCTTTGCCTATCGTGAAAGATAAACGGAACCTGAAAGACCAGAGTCTGTTATTCTGGGAGCAGGAAACCTTTACTTATTTTATATCATGCGTAGATGATCAGTACTGGCGTGATGTCTTTATGTTTATGTTTGGCACTGGTGTCCGTAAATCTGAAATGTTTGCCCTCCAATGGTCGGATGTTGATCTAGGCAGAGGCCGGGTGCATATTTCTAAAACATTAACGATAAAAACGGAATCGGCTCCGTGGGAGATTACTCCACCTAAATCTAAAAATTCGAATAGATATATTGATTTACAGGATACCCTTCTAGATTGCTTAAGGCGTCGCTATAGCGAGCAACAAAAGAAGGACGGGTTCTCGTCCTCCTGGTTTGTGTTTGGCCATATAAAGCCACTTCTGGCGCCCAGGCTGGCTGTTGCTTTGAAGAGATATATCCAGGTTGCTGGTGTTCCACCTATCTCTCCTCACGGATTTAGACACTCCCATGCGACTCTGCTGATTCGTGCCGGTGTAGATGATCAGCTGATCGCAGAAAGGCTAGGGCACTCTGTTAGTGAATTAAGAAAAACTTACGCCCATATATACTCCGAATCTAGGCGCGAAATGCTGGATAAACTGAACAAAATTTTATAAAAAATACATCAAAAATACATCACGAAGTAGCTAAGTGCTTTATATATAGGAGTTTTAGCTACTTTTTCTCTATGTTTAACATAGAGATGTTTGCTTTGTTTGTACTCGACCATATTTTAAAAATCAGTCGATAAAAATGTTTTTTAAGCCTTAGTTGTATTATCACTTTGAATATTCTTGATAATATCCGTTAGATCCGCTTCATTGATAGCTCCATCATAGAAATCATTTAAAGTTTCAATCAATCCTTTATTATCTGGTAAAACCGTTTCAAATACATCTTTCATATGCTCAGCTTCCATACTTGAACCTGCATACTTAACAGTCGCATGAATCAAAGATGTATAAATCACATTCACCAACATTAAATGATATTTATTATTATAACCATCATTACGATTATCAATGACTGTGTGTGGACTAATTAGAGCTGTACCTTGATATTTAGCTAAAGTAGGAAACTCTAAATACAAACCTTTTACTATTTTATAGGTCATTAATTTTAATGCATATACACACGCAAATTGTTCTAAATCACCTAACATATTTAAACGGTTTTCACTGTCACAAACCTTTTTGAAATTAATATCTAACAATCGAGCAATTACATCACTCACACATTCTAGATTGGTCTTACAAACCACTTCTTGACGACCATCTAGATCGGTTGTGATCACAAATAAATCGCCTTCTCGATCATAAAATATATTATCTGAATGTCTTAAATTCACCATACAATCACCTTTAACGAATAAAATTCGTACCCTTTCTTACTTCTTTTTCAGGCAAACCATATACCTCTTTACCTAAGGCAATACTTTTCATTAAGAAAATCATATTACGAGCTAAAGTACGCATTGTCTGTTTTCCCTCTTCATCTTGATTGGCTTCAAGCGCATTATTTCCATGAATCGAATTCCAATATTGACTTGATGCAACGGGCATACCACTAATCGTGAAATATTTATTTAATTCATCAAAAGTAGCACTAGCCCCTCCTCTTCGACAAGATACAACACTTGCGCCAACTTTCATCGTCTTATCAAAACAAGTACTATAGAATAGACGATCTAATACGGCAATCAATGTTGCATTCGCACTGGCATAATATACTGGACTTGAAACAACAATTCCATCTGCCTTTTCAAATTTAGGGGCAATTTCATTCACAATATCATCAAATACGCATTTACCTAAATTCGTACATGCACCACAAGCCATACAACCACGAACAGCTACATTTCCAACTTGTACAATTTCAGTTTCAATACCATTTTCTTTAAATACAGCTTCCATTTCACGTAAAGCCAAATCATTTACTCCACTTGGATGTGGGCTTCCATTCAACATTAAGACTTTCATATTTTCCTCCGAAAAAAACTATCTCTATTTTATCATTTGCGTCAACATGATAAAATAGTTTTTATGAAACATATAGTAACTGGAATATTAGCACATGTCGATGCTGGAAAAACCACATGTATCGAAAGTATGCTTTATACATCAAAAACAATTCGAAAATTAGGACGTGTTGATCATCAAGATGCTTATCTAGATTATGATAGTCAAGAACGAGAAAGAGGTATTACAATTTATTCAAAGGAAGCTCATTTTCGTTGGAAAAATAGTGAAATCTACCTGATAGATACACCAGGCCATGTCGATTTTTCAAGCGAAATGGAAAGAAGTCTTCAAGTATTAGATTTAGCCATTCTCTTGATCAATGGACAAGATGGTATTCAATCACATACTTCAACGATTTGGAAATGCTTAAAACACTATAACATTCCTACATTGATTTTTATCAATAAAATGGACATTAGTTATAAGACAAAAGAAGAGCTCATGAATGATCTAAAAACACATTTTTCATCCAACTGCATTGATTTTAAATCCACAGATGCTGAAGATGAATTGTCTATGTTGAATGAAGATATCATGAATCATTATCTGGAAACAGAAACAATTGATACTTCACTTCTTCAACAAGCCATCTTCAAAAGAGAATGCTTCCCTGTATTCTTTGGTTCGGCCTTAAAAATTCAAGGCATTGAAGATCTAATGGATGCGATCATTGATTTATCATTTATCAAAGAATATCCAAAAGAATTTGGTGCTCGTGTATATAAAATATCAAGTGATGACCAAGGCAATCGCTTAACTCATGTAAAAATCACAGGTGGTGTATTAAATGTCAAAGATAAGATAGGTATAGACGAAAAAGTGGATCAGATTCGTTTGTATAATGGAAAACAATTTGAAATGGTGCAAACCGCCTATCCAGGTATGATTTGTGCTTTAAAAGGATTAAACAACTATGAAGTAGGCCAAGGTTTAGGTTTTGAATCCGACATGACAAAACCACTTTTAAATGCCTACATGAACTATCAATTATTACTTCCAGAAGGTGTAGATGCACTTACTATGATGCGCTATTGCAGCGTACTTGCTCAAGAAGATCCACAGCTTCAAATCGAATATGATGAACAAGCGAAACAAATTTTCTTAAGATTGATGGGATCCATTCAAATGGAAATTCTTCAAAAGGAAATAGAGAAAAGATCTAAAGTGAAAGTTGGTTTTACAACGGGTAAAGTTTTATTTAAAGAAACCATTCAAAATAGTGTGATTGGTGTAGGACACTTTGAACCTTTAAGACACTATGCCGAAGTCCATTTAAAACTTGAACCATTACCTAGAGGTAAAGGCCTTGTATTTGAATCCAATTGTTCCAATGATGATTTGGCTTTAAATTGGCAAAATCTGATTTTAACGCATTTAAAAGAGAAACAACACAAAGGAGTTTTAACGGGATCGCCTATAACAGATATGAAAATCACTTTAGTAGCTGGCAAAGCTCATTTAAAACATACAGAAGGTGGAGACTTTAGACAAGCAACCTATCGTGCTATAAGGCAAGGTTTAAAAGAGGCTGAGTCTATATTATTAGAGCCATATTATAGTTTTGAACTGATTATAGAAAATCAATATGTCTCAAAAGCATTATTTGATTTAGAAAATAAGCATTGCACCTTCAAAATTGAAGAGGATATGAACAACCTTGTCCACATTAAAGGACAAGGTCCTGTGCGTAAATTAATGGATTATCAAAAAGATGTCATTGCATATACAAAAGGTAAAGGTCAATTTATTTGTGAATTAGAAGATTATCACGAGTGTTTTGATCAAGATAAAGTCATCGAAGAATCTAATTATGACAGTGAAGCCGATTTAAACAATCCAACCGGATCTATTTTCTGTGAACATGGAGCTGGATATTTTGTACCTTGGAATGAAGTCAAAGAACATATGCACCTACAAATTAAAGAAGCCAACACAACTTCATATACTTCTTATGTAAAACATACAGTTCGTGAAGAGGAGTTAAAGAAAGTATTTAATTCGCTTGGTGGAAACAACAAGAAAGCTGAAAAGCCAATCAAGAAAAAAGCAAAAGTAGATTTAAATCTAAATCAGATTCATATTGAAGATAAAAAGCCAGAATGCTTAATGATTGATGGATACAATATGATTTATGATTGGCAAGATTTAAAAGATATTGCCAAAGTCAATATAGAATCCGCTCGCGATGAATTGATTAATCGAATCTCAAATTACCAAGGCTATAAACAAATCAAAGTGATTTTAGTATTTGATGGTTATCGCGTTAAAAATAATGCGGGCTCCCATTTCAATCAAGGAAATCTAGATATTATTTATACAAAATACAATCAGACAGCCGATAGTTATATTGAAAAAGCTGTACATGATTTGAAAAAGAAATATGAATTATCCGTTGCGACAAGTGATGGTTTGATTCAAAATGCGATTCTTGCGAATGGCGCCAAAAGAATCTCAGCTCGTGAACTTGAGATTGCCGTAAAAAACGTAAATAAACGTGCACTTTCATACCTAAAGAAGTAGTTTATGATATAATAGCGACAAAGATGGAGGAATTTAATTATGACAAGAAAGATTGCCATTATCGGGGCCGGCCCTGCTGGCTATACATTAGCTCAAGAGCTTGTTAAAGCAGAAAATCAGTATCAAATCGACATTTTCGATAAGGAAGCTGAAATAGGTGGAGCCATTTATACTGGTATTCCTGAATATCGTATGCCCAAAACATTCTTAGAAAAAGCCTACAATGGACTAATTGAAGCTGGTGTTAAATTCCATTTTAATACTTTTGTAGACCAAGCTATGTTTAAAGAACTACAAGCCAACTATGATTATGTAGTTGTAGCCATTGGTGCTCAAATTGAAAATACTTTTGGTTTTGAAACAGGCAATGGTGTCGTTGCCGGATTAACGCTACTTTATGATTTAAACATCAACCACAAACAAGAAGAATTTAAAAAATATAAAAAGGCCATTGTTTGGGGTGGAGGAAACGTAGCGATGGATTGCGCAAGATCATTAGTTCGTATTATTGATGATGTAACTATCGTTTATCGTAGATCTTTACAAGAAATGCCTGCAAGCCCTGCAGAAATCAAAGCCTGTGAAAAAGAAGGTGTTAAGATTGCTTTCTTAAACAACATCAAAGACATTTTAAAAGATGAAAATGGAAATGTTTGTGGTGTTCAAGTTGCGAAAATGGAACTTGGAGAAATGGATGAATCAGGAAGAGCAAGCTGCCATGAAGTAAAAGACTCACTATTCACAATGAATTGCGATCTAGTTGCGATGGCTATTGGTCAAAAAGTTGATTTCACACCATTAAATAACGATTTAAAGACAACCGATACACATGCATCTTCATTAGAGAATGTATACATTATTGGAGATGCCTTTACAGGACCAAAAACAATTGGTAGTGCTGTAATGGAAGGTAAAAAGATTGCCAAAGAAATCGAGGCAAAATACAACGAAGGAACGAAATAATAAAAATCGTTCCTTTTTTTGTGTTTTAATGTTTTTTTCACATTGACCACTTAAAATAGTAATTGGAACATACAAGCAGCAAGCATATGTATACTTCTGGGAATGGATTTATCATTGCATTTTAATGACAATCCCAGAGTGCGTATAAGAACCTCTGGCATCATTAGGAGGTGGTAGTCATGAACAATTACGAATTGTTAGTCCTAATTGTATCTGTATTAGGCATTTACACAACTCTAATTGGCTTTGTGATTCAGCTTTTGGTTGAATTAATCAAACGAAAATGAATAAACAAAATAAAAACTACCTACGCCAACTCTAGCAAAGTTTGTAGGTAGTTTTTACTACAACTATTCCCAGAAACATATTTGTATGTTCCTTTTTGCATGTCTATTATATCACAAACGCTTTTCAAATCCACCATCAATTTCTTGATCCTCGCTAATTGTTACGAATGCTTTTGGATCAATTTCATTGACTATTTTTTTGAAGTTACGAATCTCATATTTATTGACAGCACAAAATAAAATATACTGTTCTGTATCTGTATACGCACCTTTACCCATCCAATACGTTACACCACGACCGGTTCTTTCCATAATCACATTCTTCATATTTTCTTTCTTTGTAAAAATCAATACGGTCATGTTGATATTTTGATAGTGGATACGATCGCTAATAAAATAAAGTATAGCTACAAAAATAATAGAATAGAGTGATGTCTGTAAATCAAAAATAAAGGCACAAATTGTAAATAAGATTGAATTAATAATAATCGATAGCTTACCTACAGAAAAGCCTGGTTTTGTCTTCGATAAACAAACACCTGCAATATCCATACCTCCACAACATCCACTACTTTGTAAGGCAAGTCCTACTCCAATGCCACACATCAAAGCTCCAAAAATACAATTTGAAAGCATGTCTGGCATAATCACAATGGATTGTTTTGGCAAAATCGATAGAGTAATGGTTTGCACCACTAAACTAATCACAGTCTTTAGACAAAATTCTTTATTCATAATTTTAAAGCCCATAATGAACAAAGGAATATTGATCATAAAGTTAATGATACCCACCAAATTCATATGTCCAAGACTTGGCACCATCTTTACAATAAAATACTCAATAATCTGTGCAATTCCAATGGCACCACCAAAGTTGATTCCATTAGGTGTCACAAACAAATAAATCCCTAACGAAAGTAAGATACTTCCTATAATTAACTCAATATACTTTTCAATATTTTCTCTCATTTTTTACCTCAGCCTAATCCACATACATAGCTAAGTATAATGGAAGAGTTATTTTTTTACCATTCATTCCACAATTTCCGTTCACAAATTTATATCCATAAGGAATATCTTCATTCTTCAACAATTGATCCATTGATTGCGAACGATTATTTCCTGCCTTTACTTCAACTGGAATTACTTTTGCGTTTTGTTCAATCAAAAATTCTATTTCTAGATTCTTATTTTGGTAATAATGAAGCGAATGATTGCTTTTCATTAAAATATCCGCTATTAAATTTTCATATATACCACCCTTTATTGGACCCATTAAAGTATCATTTAATATGGCTTGTTTCATTTCAAAACCATACATTGCGACCAGCAAGCCTAAATCCGTTAAATACATCTTAAAGAATTTATCATTTTCATATCCAACTAAAGGAAATCGACAGGCAGATACATTTTTGCAAAGCCATACAAGCCCAGCATCTCTTAACCACTCAATACTATTTTCAAATTTTCTTGCGGTAGCCTTAGATTCCACAACCGAAAATTGAAATTTTTTATTCTCCTTTGCGAGTTGCTTCGTAATAGACATGTAACAATTCTTTACCTTTGGTTTTTCAGATGATGAAGCATACTTCGAAATATCATCCATATGACTTAAAATAATTTGTTCCTGGACTTTTTGTACTTGTCCAAAATGGTTTGAATCTAAATATGTTTGCACAACAGCAGGCATTCCTCCTACGACGATATATTCTCGAATCAATCGCATGAATTGATTATGTACTTCATCAGGAATTCTTTCTTTTGAATCATAATATTTTTTTAATATCGCTAATGAATTTTCATTATATCCTTTTGCCCACAAGAATTCTTCAAAATCTAAACCATACATTGTAACTGACAACTCATAACCCACCGGTATGCTCGTTACTTCTTTATAGCTGATACCTAATAAGGATCCACTTGCGACTACATCATATCTATTATCTAACGCCAAAAATTTCAATGCCGTACGCGCATTCGGACATTCTTGAATCTCATCTAAAAAAATTAATGTTTTATCTTCGATAAATCGTATATGAGGCATCACCAATGTCATTCGTGAAAATATTTCCTCAGCCGATAATGAATTTTCAAATATGGTCTTTAACTGAGGATTCTCAATAAAATTTAAATAAATATAACTCTTATAATTTTTTCTTCCAAGACACATTTAATAAATTAGGATATAAAGCTGAAATTAACAATTATACAGCGTC
>OGGK01001619.1_pt1 | contig 13808 bp, 10 predicted proteins | sample 1571171 | NCBI WGS metagenome assembly OGGK01 (sample SAMEA2581958, study PRJEB24529) | metagenome | biome: Human gut stool | place: China | collected 2011 | reverse complement strand
ACTCATGCCATCTAAACAAATACTAATCCGTCCAATATTTGGGGTGCACTTCAAAGAGATCTCTTTTTATTTTGCACTCCAAGGCTCCGGCACAAAAGCCGGAATCCGATTCGAGCCGGATGCGCAACGGAGCAATGCGAAAATCGTTTATCTCGACGCAAGACAACGGCTCCCGACAAAGGAAAAAACGATCCTTCCCGTCCTCCGCCCGCACTCCCTGTCGAAAATTCATCGGAACCAAAAACAGCCCGGAATCCGAACAGCGAAAATCATAAATTCAAAATTACCGGCCTGCACAGGCAATATTTCAGTTCGAACCGCTATCTTTGCAGGCGGATTAGAGATAATACATTTTTCGTATGCCCACCGTTTCGGTCATTGTCCCAAACTACTGTCATGCACCCTATCTCGAACAGCGTATAGAAAGTATTCTGCAACAGACGTTTCAGGATTTCGAACTGATTCTGCTCGACGATTGTTCGACAGACGGCAGCCGTGAAATTCTCGAACGATACCGCAATCACCCCAAAGTTTCCGGCATTTTTTATAATGAACGGAACAGCGGCTCGCCTTTCAAACAGTGGGAAAAGGGGCTGTCGAAAGCCAAGGGCGATTACGTGTGGATCGCCGAAAGCGACGACTTTTCCTCTCCCTGTTTTCTGGAACGGTGCGTCCGGATTCTCGACACCCGTCCGGATTGCAGCATAGTTTTCACCAGCAGCTATATCGTCGATTCCCACTCCCGGACCATACGGGAGGAGGCGCCCGTCAAATATCCCAAACACAAACAGATCCGATTCGGCAGCCGTTTCTTCCTCTACCGTTTTCTCTGCCCGAGGAACACCATCTACAACGCAGGAATGGCACTGGTGCGGCGCAGTGCGCTCCCCGCAGACGACAATTACACCCAATACCGTTATTGCGGCGACTGGCTGTTCTGGATACAGATCGTATCGGGGGGGGGGAAATGTCGTCTATCTTGCCGAACCCCTCAACTACTACCGGGTACATGACAGCAACACCACCGCAGAGTCGATAGCCACAGGACGCAAGCACATCGAAACGCTCCGCATCCTCGAAGAAACCTTCCGGCTCATAGACCCGCCCCTGATCTGCCGCCTCTCGATCGCGGGCAAACACCTGCTGCGGATCCGCAAAGCCGCCGGCAGCCACTGGAACGAGGAGCCCTATCTCTCGGTCCGCCTCGCCTGGCGGGAGCGCTACCGTCATCCCCGGATGATAATGTTCTGGCACAAGGTGTTCAAAGATCTTCCCCGCAGTTTCGCCCGCTAAATTCGCCGGGAATCGATCCGGCAACGACCGGACAGCCCTCTAAAAATACCGCATTGGAGCGATACTTCCCATTTTTTTTACTATATTTCAGGCACTATTAGAAATTTATCATGACCCGTTGGCGGAATTAAATTAGCGCATATTTAATTCTTCCAATAGGGTTGTAATTTTTGTAGTTCATATATTGCAGGATTGTCAGTGCGCTAATTTTCCCGATAATTCGGGTAAACAATCCTTCTATATCTTTCGCATAATTTCGTTCAATCATAAACTGGTCACAGAGCTGTGAAAATAACGTTTCTATTCTTTTTCTTGCTTTTGCGAAGCACGTAAATGTCGGTTTCCCATCTTTTTGATTGCTTCTATACGGAACTTCCAATCTGATATGGGCGGTTTCAAAAAGGTTCAGTTGTACATCTGCGCTGATATATCCCCTGTCACCGATTACCCGACAATTTGAGTAGTCCTCTTTGACGTCTTTCAGATAGTGAATGTCATATACACTTGCTTTTGGCAGGTCAAAAGAGTGGATGACTCCACTTAATCCACATACGGCATGTAGCTTACAACCATAGTAATAGGCCCCTTGCGAGGCACAATAACCAAACGAGGGCGCTCTTTCTACATCTTTCTTACCCATAGAACATCGCTTGGCACGGGCAGGACGACAAACCTCTATTGGTTTTGAATCTATGCAGAAGTAGTCTTCACTGCCATCAATCGCTTCCGCAATCTTTCTACGAATGACGGAGCAAAGAGATGACGTGAATTTTCTCCTGTCATTATATTGCCGCCGAGATATCAAATGGGGAATCTCTGATTTATACTCTTGCAATTTAGCAAACAAAAGAGATTCGCTATCAATGCCAATGGATTCAGAAGCCATACCGAGAGCTATCACTTCCAAGTCAGAAAATTTCGGGACAGCGCCACATCGAGGTAGATTTCCACGTCCGTTGACTAAATTTCCTGCAAGCAGCTTGCATATATCGAAAATTTTTGCAAATATTGGACATAAGTTGTGCATAAACCGAGTGTGTATTGAAAGTTTGGCCACTTCTAATATACTACAATTCAATGATATGTACAACTTTTATTAGCCATTTATTTACTAATTTAATTCCACCAACAGGTATTTATCATCGTTTAACAACCTAAAAACTAAAAAAATTGTATGAACCGAAAACTTTACACCCGCATGCTGCAGATCCTATTTGCAGTTTTACTATCTCTGGCGACCGCCTGCGACGAAGACAACGGCGGCGGAAATGAAGATCCGAAACCCTCCAAATTCTCCGTCACACTTTCTGTCAAGGACGTTTCGGCTTCGACAGCCTCGGTTGAAACCACCCCGAATGACAATACCGTCCACTACTTCTGCGATGCCGTGACCAAAGCCGAATACGACAAGGCCGGTGAGGACGCATTCATTGCCGGGCTCCTTGAAAGCTATGAAGTTCAGCTCGAAGAGGGAGAGACCTTCGCACAATTCTGGGAGAAGAAATCCAAACGCGGCAAGGGGTCGTGGACACTGAGCGGACTCACGCCCCAGACCGAATACTACACGTTCGCGTTCGCCGTGGATACCAACTCGGGTGAAGTACTATCGAAGGTATTCCTTTCGGAAGCATTCACGACCGCCGACGCCCCCACAGGCGAAACGGGTCCGACCATCAACAGGCTCGAGGTGTCTCCCGCAGCCCAGGATCCCAAAACGAAACTCGAAATGGAGTTGCAAGTCACCGATGCGACGAAAATATATGCACTGATTATGCCCAAAGCCGAACTCGATGCGGTTACCGGAGGCGACGAGCAAACGCTCATCGCGACGGTTATGGGAAGCGTGTCGCCTCTGGAAGAGGAACAATTCGAACAGGCAATGGGGGAAGGCCTCACACTGCTCACAGAAAACCTTAAGCCCGGAATCGAATACCTCGCCTGCGTAGTAGCCCGCAACGACTATGCGACGGTAGTCAAACAGGTTTCAGCGACAACCGAAGGCGAGGAGGCTCCATCGGAAAGTCTGTACGACAGACTGCCCGGAAAATACAAACTGACCACCCGTGTGATGAATATCAACTCTTGCGAGTGGGTAGAAACCCCCGTCGAACTCATCGTGGAAATAGCCAAAGGTGTGAATGACGCGACAGAGAGCGAATACCGTGCGAAAAACCGACTGGTCATCAAGGGTATTTTCGGATTCGACAACGGCGACGGCACCGCCCAATTCAGCAGCCCCGAACAGATGATCTCGGACGGAATCTGGCCGGACGAGCAGTCTGCCAACAAGAATTATGGGCCCAAATGGTTCTTGGAGATCGACGAAAACGAACAGCTGAGCGTTCCGGCCGATTTGGAAATTCCGGTCATGGCGGACGACACTAAAACGGACTATCTTCTGGGGTACGAACCATTCTACCAAACCATCTACGACACTCCGGGGCAGACTTTTCCCGCGACAGTCGACGAAAAAGGCGTGATTACCGTCAACCCGTTCTTCGGAGAATACAGTCTCGAATACCATCCCACAATCGTAGCTGCCGACCAATCGGAGAATAAAACCGCGATCTTCGTTACTCAAGGCGGAATCAAACTCATTCCGATGAAATAATGGAACCCGACATATAACCGAAAAAAGATTCCCGCTTTTCGGCGGGAATCTTTGTAAGAAACGTCGTCCCAACCGTTCGGAAGACCGACTATGCCGCTTCGCAGCACGGCATTCTTCCCATATAGCCAAGTATATAAGCAACAAAAACATCGTTTAAAGAATACAGTTGCATAAAGATATGCAAAAGAACTCATGTATCGTTTTTATCTATTCCATCAATGAATTTCATCTTTCAAAAAAATTATGCCGTACGAACATAATGTTTGTGCGGCATAATATAAATCTTCAATCACATCTTATAACTCTTTTTTCCCATTTCCGGATGCAAATTGCACCGGAAATGGGAAAAAAGAGTTATTTTTGTAAGGTTTAACCTTTACCCCGACACAAATGCTCATCACCGTCATCGTTCCGATTTACAACATGGAAGCCTACTTGTGCACCAGCCTGGACCGCCTGTTGCAGCAAAGTTTCCAGGATTACGAAATCCTGCTCATCGACGACGGCAGCAAGGACTCCTCGGGCGAAATCTGCGACCGCTATGCCAGGGAACACTCCCGGATCCGGGTCGTCCACAAACCCAACGGAGGATTGAGCACGGCCCGCAACGCGGGTATCGAACACGCCCGGGGCGAATACCTGACCTTCTGCGATCCCGACGACTGGGTCGATGCAGACTACCTGCAACAATTCGTCGAAGCAGGCATGGACGAACATACGCTGCCCGTGACAGGCATCCTGCAACACCGGGAAGGCAAATCGGACCGGCGGCTGACAGCGCCTGCCATGGACGTACAGGGCCAAGCCTGCACGGAAGCCATCGTCGTCCTGCGGCGGCACGACATGCTGGGATTCACCGTCAATAAATTGCTGGTCAAACGGATCATCGACGAGAACGGGCTCCGCTTCATCGAGGGGCTCTCGCACCGGGAAGACGAAATCTTCCTCCTGCAATACATTCCCCACGTTTCGCGCATCGTCATCAACGAAAAAACGCCCTACCACTACCGAGTCCTCGGCAGCGGCCTCTCCAAAAAACGCAAGCCGACGGAGCTGATTCTCCGTGTTTCCCGCCAGCTACACGACCTTTTCCTACAGGCCGCACCTACCCCGGAAGGGCGTTATGTCGCAGCCCGCATCCGGTTACAACAATGCTGCGAAGCGGTCGCGGCGTCGAAAACGAACGAGGAGCTGCATATTGCCGCGAAAGCGGCCCGCAATGCCCGCAAAGAGTATCTTTCGACCTTCGACCCCGCGTTTCTCACCGACCGCCGGGATCGGAAAGTCGCAGCCCGCAGCCGGTGGGTCTTCGCCCTCGGAACTCTCTCCGGCAGGCTGCTTCGACGCCTTACCCAATTGATTCACATATAAACCCGCTGCATCATGTCGAAATACGATTACCTGATCGTCGGAGCCGGACTTTTCGGCGCAGTCGCAGCTTACCGGGCCGCACGGTCCGGTAAGAAAGCGCTGGTCATCGACCGACGGCCCCACACGGGCGGAAACGCTTACTGCGAGGAGCGCGAAGGCATCCGCGTCCACAAATACGGCGCCCACATCTTCCACACCTCCAACCGCGAAGTGTGGGAGTTCGTGAACCGCTTCGTCGAATTCAACAACTACATCAACTCCCCGGTGGCCAACTACAAGGGCAAGCTCTACAACCTGCCTTTCAACATGAACACTTTTTACGCCATGTGGGGCGTTACCACGCCCGCCCAGGCAGCGGAGATGATCGACCGTCAGCGTCACGAAGCAGGCATTTCGGAGCCCCGGAACCTCGAAGAACAGGCCATCTCGCTGGTCGGCATCGACATCTACGAACGGCTCGTGAAAGGTTACACCGAAAAACAGTGGGGACGCGACGCCACCCAACTGCCGGCATTCATCATCAAACGCCTGCCGGTGCGCTTCACCTTCGACAACAACTACTTCAACGACCGCTGGCAGGGTATCCCCATCGGCGGCTACAACAAACTCGTGGACGGATTGCTCGCAGGCGTCGAGGTGCGCTGCGACACCGATTTCTTCGCCGACCGCACGCACTGGGAAAGCCTCTGCGACCGCATCGTTTTCACGGGCCGCATCGACGAATACTACGATTTTAGACTCGGAGAGCTGGAGTACCGCTCGCTGCGCTTCGAACACGAAACGCTCGACACCCCCAACTATCAGGGCGTCGCCGTAATGAATTTCACCGAGCGCGAAATTCCCTACACCCGGATCATCGAACACAAGCATTTCGAACCGGGCGGCGATCAGCCCCGCACGATCATTACCCGGGAATACCCGGCCCCGTACGAACATGGAGCCGAGCCCTACTACCCCGTCAATGACCAGCGCAACACGAAACTTTACGAAAGCTACAAGGCGTTGGCCGACCGGGACCGGAAAGTCATCTTCGGCGGCCGACTCGGAGAATACCGCTACTACGACATGGACAAAGTGATCGAAAGCGCTCTCAAACTTACCCTTTAGAAAAATGAGCAAAACCGTCATCCTGGTCTGCGCCCACAAGCAGGACGCATGCCTCAAAACCCCGCCCTACCAGCCCGTTCAGGTCGGACGGGCCATTTCGCAAACGGAACTTCCGTTCGCCGTCGGCGACGACACGGGCGACAACATCAGCGACCGCAACCGCCACTACTGCGAACTCACGGCCCACTACTGGGCCTGGAAAAACCTGCACGACGCAGACTACATCGGGTTGAACCACTATCGCCGCTATTTCGACTTCGAGGGCGGTTCGGCCTGCTCGCTGCGGACGGTTCGCTCGGAAGCCTTCTTCTCGGCATCGCATCCGGTCCCCGACTTCGACCGCCTTTTCAGCCGCTGCGATATCGTCATGGCCCGGCCGAAGATCTATCCCTACAACCTCTACACGGATTATTGCAAGTGCCACATCGAAAGCGACCTGCTGACCGCACGGCAGGTGATCGCAGAAAAATATCCGGCCTACCTGCCGGATTTCGACCGGGTGTTCTTCCGCAACAACCGCCTCTCGCATTTCAACATGTTCGTCCTGCCGCGCGAGCGGTTCGAGGCTTACTCGGCATGGCTGTTCGATATTCTGTTCGAGGTGGAGCGGCGGATCGAGATTCAGGACGACCCCGTGCAGGGACGCGTGATGGGGTATTTGAGCGAACGGTTGCTCTCGGTATGGGTCCGGCACAACCGGCTGAAGATTTGCTACAAAACCGTTCTGATGGTCAATGACCAGAAGCGAAAAGGGCTGGGCAAGCACCTTTTCCATACGACGGTCAATACTCTGGCGTACTGGATCACTTATCCGCTGCGGCGCCGCTCGCCGCGTCGGGCAGCGGAATAATCTGCTGCCAGAAGCGCCACATCCGGGGCTTCGACCAGCTATGGCACCCCATCGGCAGGCGACTGCCGCACAAACGGTAGCAATAGCGGGGATTGGTGTCGAACGCGAACCGCAGCGCCTCCTCCTGCGAAGGATAACGAAACCCTTCGGGAACGACGGCCCAGAAAACATCCTCGTTGCCCAGGTGGTTGCCCATCGAACAAAACCGCTCGATCTCGTCGCCGTATTTTTCGCACGCGGCCCGAAAACTCTCCACGCGGCGAAGCGAAAGACCTCCGTTTCCGATCTTCCCGTAGAGCGACTGCCGGATCATCCGGCCCGCCCGCTGTGCACGGCGAAGCCTCCATCGCAGGTATTGCTTCAGAATCGGCAGATCATACACTTTGCGGCGGACCCAGGGAGCGGCCACACAGTCGTATCCCCTACGGCACCAGTCGGCGAGTTCGTCCCGGAAAATCCAGGCGTCGGTATGGCAGATCAGGAGATATTCGTAATCGCGGAACAACTCGTAGAATCCGGCCGAAAGCATCATCCGGTTGTATCCCGCAATCCCGTTCTTGCGGCCCAGCCATTCGTCCGACACCTCCCGAACCGGCAGTCCGGAGAACTCACGCCGGATCGCCGAGCAATCCATACCGCAGGGAACCAAGAGTTCGACCGGATAATTTTCCTGTAACACCCCAACAGTCTGCCTCAACGACGCCCGTTCCCAGACGGTCAATTCCGGCCGGTAAACAGGAACGACGACCACCACTTCCTTCTTATCCATACGCTATTTTTTCATCCGGTTCACTACACTGATCGAAAGCCGGATATTCCAACGATTACATTCATTCCGACGTTTTGCAACACCAAACTCCAACCGGGAACTTGCCATAAAGATAGATAATTTTCCCCGAAATTCGATTATATTCTTCGAACAATCATACACTCTCATAATAATTAGGAGGGCTCCTCCCGCACCCGATTCCCATCGAATAGTCGAAATCTATCCTAACGGAACACATTATTTTTACTATCTTTGTAGAAGATAGGATGCGGTTCGGCAATCTTGCGTGCAACCCGCACGATTGCACTCACCTTTCGCTATCTTTGAATAAACATCGGCTCAATAGATCCCAACCATTATCTTCGATAATCATGAAATATACATTATTCTGCATTGCATTTATTTGCAGCTTATGCTGTTACAATTCCAACAGTTATGCTCAGGAACGACCTACGGTCCCGTCCTCGGTCAATACGGTCGAAGACAAAGTGTACGCTTTGAGCCTGTTATGGTCCGAAATAAAATACAATTTCGTGCATATCGACCAAGTAAATTTCGATATAGACAGCCTGTATCGCGCGACGATGCGCCGGGTGCTGAAAACGGAGAACGATCAGGATTTTTACAAAGAAATCGACCGCTTTCTCGTAAAATTCAAAGACGGGCATACGGAATTGGTAATCAGGCCGGAATCGGGAGAAGAGAACACGGATTATCCCCGCTACGGCACGGCTCTGTTCGGGGATAAATTTTACTTTACTTCGTATCGGCTCCACAGCGATACGGACTCTCTGTTGCTCGGCGCCGAAATCGTGGAAATAGAGGGAATCCCGACGACGGAATACGTCGAAAAATACGTGCTGCCCGATATCACCGGCTCGACGCCGACTTACAACCTAAAAGTAGCCGGAGCACTTCTTTTGAATGGAAAGGTACATACCCGTATAAAAGGGAAAGCATTGACCCGGGCCGGAAAGATCGTGAATTTCGATGTTATCCGCGATGGAGAATCTACCCGTACTCCCGACGAACAATGGTGGGAACCGAAATCCGAGCGTAAAAGAAACTGGCGGGACAAAATCGCATTGAATTGGGAAAACGATATCGCAATCGTTTCGATCGACAAATTTTGGCCGGAAGAAGAGATGTGCCACAAAATCGACAGCATCATGCAGATCGTCCGGAAAGAGAATCCGGCAGGACTCGTAATCGATTTACGAAATAACGGCGGAGGATCCACGAACGTCGCACAACACCTTCAGATGTACCTTACCGATGCCGATTCCCTTCGGACATTCGGCTGGCAGACCCGGAAAAACCTGGGTTACGGACGGGCGCAGGGAAATTACCGCGAAGAATACGAAGATTATTTCGAATACACCGCATACGAAACATATCCGCCGGAGATCTATGTCCGGGACAAGGCAATCGAGCCGATCGCGTGTCCTGTCGTTATCCTTATGGGAACCTATTCGTTCTCAGCTTGCGAAGACTTTTTGGTTTGCATCAGCGAGATGCCCGGACATCCGTTGCTTATCGGAGAAGAAACAGCAGGCTCAACCGGAGCTCCGTTGGTGATTTATCTTCCTCACGGCGCTGTCGCGCGTATTTGTACTTTGCGGGAGCTCTATCCGTATAGCCTCAAACCTTTCGTAGGAAAGGGCGTAACACCCGACATCGAGGTAAAGCCTACGATAGACGATTATTTGGACGGGAAAGATCCCGTACTGTCGAAGGCATTGGAGGTGTTGAACGATCATTAACTTTTAATCCGGGGTTTCCTTCTGGCCCCGGATTTTTATTTCGTAGAAGACTCCCCGTTAAAATAAACGAGGAACAAAGCGCAAGCAAGACCGCCCTCTACTTTATGTAATTTACAACGGCATCGGCGATACGCTCGCCATCGAGCGCCGCAGAGATGATTCCGCCGGCATACCCGGCCCCTTCGCCCGCAGGGAAAAGCCCGGCGACCTCGGGGTGCATCAGCGTCTGCGCATCACGCGGAATGCGCACGGGGGTCGAGGTGCGGGACTCGACGCCCACGACCAACGCTTCATTGGTCAGGAATCCCCGCATCCGCCGCCCGAAAGTGGCGATACCCGCCCGCAGGGAAGAGGCGATAAATCCGGGCATCCACTTATCCAGCCGGGAAGGCACAACGCCCGGTATATACGAGGTCCGGGGCAGCGAACCGCTCGCACGTCCCGCCACGAAATCGGCGACACGCTGGGCCGGAGCGATCTGATGCTCGCCGCCGTATTGCCGGGCCAGCCGCTCGAACTGCTGCTGGAATTTCAGCCCGGCCAGCTCGCCCCACTCTGCCCGCAGATGCTCGAAATCCGCAAGCCGCACCTCGGTCACCAAACCGGAATTGGCGAAAACGGAGTTCCGGCCGCTGGGCGACATACCGTTCACCACCGATTCGGCCGCATCGGTCATCGCCGGAACGATGAATCCCCCGGGGCACATACAGAACGAATAGACGCCACGCCCACCCTCCTGGCTGACCAACGAATAGGAGGCCGCAGGCAGATACTCTCCCCGCGACTCGCAGTGGTACTGTATCGAGTCGATAAGCGCCTGCGGATGTTCGATCCGCACGCCCATCGCAAAAGGCTTGGCTTCCAGACGCACGCCCCGCCGGTGCAGCAACTCGTAAATATCCCGGGCCGAATGTCCCGTAGCAAGAACCACAGCCGCTCCTTCATAAAGGGTATCTCCGACCCACACCCCTTTTACGCGATCGTCGTGCAATTCGACATCGGTAACCCGCGCATCGAAAACGAACGATCCGCCGGCTTCGAGAATCGTCCGCCGGATATTGGAGATCACCCTCGGCAGTTTATCCGTTCCGATATGGGGATGGGATTCGTAAAGAATTTCGGGCGTGGCGCCGTGAAAAACCAGCGTTTGCAGCGCCTTGTTGTAGTCGCCCCGCTTCTTGCTGCGGGTGAAAAGTTTGCCGTCGGAGAATGTTCCGGCTCCGCCCTCGCCGAAAGCATAGTTCGAATCGGGATCGACCGCACCGTTGCGGTTGATCTGCGCGATGTCCCGCTTGCGGGCCGACACATCGCGTCCCCGTTCCAGAATCACCGGGCGATACCCCCGTTCGATCAGCCGCAGAGCCGTAAACAACCCCGCAGGGCCCGAACCGACGATCACGACCTCCGTACGCCCCGCAACCGACGGATAGTCGAAATGCACAGGTGCGGGCTGCGGTTCGCAATCGGCATAAACTTCGAGCGTAAGATTCACTTTGGGCTGCCGCTGCCGGGCATCGATCGACCGTCCGACGACCCGCACCAAAGCCACATCCTGCTCCGCGACACCCGCACGGCGAGCCGCCTGTTCAGTATAGTATTTTACGTCGGCAGCCTGCTTCGGAGTAAGAACCAGTGTCAGTTTATACGGCATAATCGATTGAAATAGTTTGCAAAAGTAACCAAAAATCGGCAAAATCGCCCGGCATCCATTCGAGAAAAAGGTTTTTTAGTTATCTTTGCCAACAGATAAGAGGCGGCTCGGGCAAGCTCGAATTTGTTTGGCTTGTCGCTTGCTTTCCTTATCCTTGCAAAGGACAGGAACCGATCCGGTAATCTTTGCGGACAATCCCGCACGATTGCGCTCGTTTTCCGGTAGCTTTGCAAAGGACAGGACGCGTTTCACGCACCGCCTAAATCCGGTTTTACACCCGGCTTTTGCAGTTCCTGTTCGGATATTTGCGGATATGGTGTAATTGGTAGCCACGTCAGACTTAGGATCTGATGCCTCAGGGCGTGGGGGTTCGAGTCCCTTTATCCGCACAAAGGAGCCTTTTCGAAGGGCTCCTTTTTCGTTGCCCGTTCGGTGCAAACAAGTGCAAATTGATTGTATATCATCGTTTTGCAAAGGTGTCGGCAAATTCTCTGAACCGGAAGCCGAAAGCATTTCGCAGCAAACTCGCGGGAGCACGAAAGGGAGCGGAGGCGAAAAACGGGCTGCGCGACGGAATTTGCTCCCGAGTACGTTTGCAATGCACTGTTTCGCTGCGTTTTACGTCGTAATAATTCTCTCTTGCGGACGTTTTGTTAACCAAAAAAATTTCAACGTCATGAGACAAGAGACATTTGCCATTCTTTTCTTGATGCGGAAAGGACGACCGAAGAAAAACGGATTGGCGCCCATCTTCGCACGCATTACGACCGGAGGGCTCCGGCAAGAGGTCTACACTCAGTGCGACAGCAATCCCGAAACGTGGAACCAGCACAAGGAGCGCGCGATGGGAACGAACAAGCTGGCCATTCAGGTCAACGAGCGACTGAACGATTTCCGCGTCAAAATCATCGACATCCGCACCAAGCTGCTGGCCGAGGGCTATGCGGCCAATGCGGCGCAGATCAAGCAGCGCTACCTCAACCCGACCTGCAACACGATGATGCTCATCGCAGGCCTCGCCGACTACGCGAAGCGGCGGCAGGGCGAGGTGGGCGTGCGCATCACGCAGCGCACGGCCGACAAGTACGAACGGCTGCTGCGCTACCTGAAACAGTATCTCGCCCAGCGCGGCAAGGCCGAGGACATCCCTGTCGAGCGGATGAACTACGAGTTTCTGGACGGCTTCAACCTCTTCCTGCAAACCGCCCACCGCTGCCGCCACAACGGGGCGGTCGCCGTCATGGACTGTCTGCGCAACTTCGTCCTCTACTGCCTGCGCAACGAGTGGATCACGAAAAATCCGTTCCGCTACTATAAACTCAAAGAGGACGAGGTGCAGGCCAAAGAGCATCTTACGGCGCATGAACTGGAACTGCTGACCCGCAAGGAGCTCGACCGCCGGCTGGCACGCATCCGCGACGTCTTCGTCTTCTGCTGCCTGACGGGGCTGGCCTTCGCCGACGCCGACCACCTGCGGCGCGAACACCTCTCGCAGGACGACGAGGGGCGGTGGTGGATCCACAAGCCGCGCGAAAAGACCTCCGTCATGAGCCGCATCCCGCTGCTTCCGGCCTCGCTCGAAATCCTGCGCCGCTACGAGCGGGACGAGGCGTGCCTCGCTCGCGGGCGCGTGCTTCCCACGCCGAGCAACCAGAAGATGAACGCCTACATGAAGGAGATCGCGGCCGTGTGCGGCATCGACAAGGTGCTGACCACCCACTGCGCCCGCCACACCTTCGCCTGCATGGCCGTCGAATACGGAATGCCGATCGACGTGCTGGCCAAGATTCTCGGCCACTCGAACACCAACATGACGCGCCACTACGCCAAGTTCTCCGAGACGGTCATCGGCCGCGCGATGGAGGCCTTCGGCGAGCGGCTGGCGTCGGCGGCTTCGGCCGAGTAGCGGGTCGTCGAGGTCTCGGACGGATCGACACGGGGAAAAGAAGATTACCCCGCCGTTGAGCACGAAGCCGGCTGCATACCGACTCCGACGGCACGGTAACGGAGCGAGCGGCCCTTATCGGGCCGCTCGCTTTGGTCGTTACGGAGATAATCGGCAAAACGAAGTTTGATGCGTATCGTGAATGACTTGCGTCCGTGACGGAATGAAGTCAGTGAATGAATTACTTCGTGCAATGAATCGGAGCTATGATGGATATACGTCCATGATAGCAGTACTTCATCGATAGCAGTACATCCGTGACAGACAGCTGTCATCGCATGATAGCAGGAGGGCTGTCATTCATCTCGCGGAGCGAAGATAGTATCCCTTCGGATGCTTTCGACGTATGTCGCATGGAGGCCGTTCCAGGCCGATCAAACGACTTGTTATCAAGCGAAAAGCGTTGTAATATTGCAGCCCGGGAAGCACCGCGGGCCGAGGGGTTCGA
>OGGK01001611.1_pt1 | contig 13863 bp, 7 predicted proteins | sample 1571171 | NCBI WGS metagenome assembly OGGK01 (sample SAMEA2581958, study PRJEB24529) | metagenome | biome: Human gut stool | place: China | collected 2011 | reverse complement strand
TGTGATGACGGGTTCATAATTTGAATAGCACGGCGTATATTCTTATATTCCGGTGAGGTACCAAATTCAGCTTCCATGTGATAAGTTCCTACCCCGCCTTTACGGAAACCATTTCTAGGCTGCCAACGTGCCATGCCTTCTAAAGATTTCATGCTATTTCCATAACGGTCGGTATAAGGATAACCACCATCCATGGCAGCATCGGTTGCCTCAAAATTTTCGGACATTACTCCGCCGAAAGTTTCTACCAATCCCGGTCCCCAAACCTTACCGTCAATCAGTCGTTTGTCTAGATTTGAATCACTACCAGGTTTATAGGCCTGAATAATGAAATAATCAAAGTAAGTTCCAATTTCAGGCTTGGTAGTAATTCTTTGAGGTTCACCATCAATAACCAGTAGTCTTCCTGTTCCAGACTTTGGACCCAGATACTTGCCTAGTTCATCAATAAAGAAAAACAAATGTTCATCTTTATCAACTATATTTCCTGTGTATGGTCCAGCCACAGGCTCATAATCTATATCAAATCCGTCGTAGCCATATAGATTTAAAGTATCTATAATAGCTTTTGCGTATTTGCGTATTGAAACTTCTACTGCCTGTATGTTACTTTCGTCTGAAGGATATTCCCAAAATGCGTTAATCGCTTCTTGCTCACTATTATATCCCATTTCTTCCCAATTATCCAGTATGTTTTGAGGAGTTAATTTGTCTCCTACAGAACCGATAATTGAACAGTATACAATTTTTGTACCTTTCATGTTTTGGCAAAAAGCCATATCCTTACGTTGAGCTTCTGAAAGATTTGTTCCATTATCCCAGATAGAAACGATATCTACGCTATCCGGGATACCAGCCAGAGAACTTTTCATAAAAGCGCCTTCACCACTCCAGCCACCAAACCAACCAAATGCTACCTGATGATCTGTCTGCTTATAGGCACGCAAGGCCGCATAATATTCATCCGATACGATCGATTCGGGAAAAGTTTTTGCTTCCGATTCCGTCCAGTCACTGCAACCGATCAATGAGGTCGTTGCCAGTGATATGAGTACAATGTATAATAAATAAATTTTCTTCATAAAAGTCCTTTTTATGCATTATATAAATTAGTTCTTCTTAGCCCACTTTAAGTCAGTAGCTTCATTATCAGCACCACCGAGTTCTGCTACTCCCAGATCATAATTGGCTTTATTGTTTTGTGCCTCTGTATAAGGGAAGCTTAAACGACGCATACCGCGTTGGCTGCTCACACCACAATCTGATAGATTGTCGATACAAGGATAAAGTTCCGGATAACCTGTACGGCGATATTCAGCCCATGCTTCCAATCCTAATGGATAATTGGCGATCCATTTTTGAGTAATGACGCGTTGGAAATTCTTTCCATTTACGTTGTCAGACTCGCTGTCATCCCACATTACACTCACAGTATTGGTAATTGTAGCAGTAGCATTTTGCACAACATCACTTTCATGTGATACGACAGGAGCCTCGTCAATCTTCATGTATTCAGTGGCTGAAACCTGATATTGTTCCATTGACAAATTAATACCATCTTCATAATAGGCTTTTGCTGTTTTAGAACCGACATTCCAACCACGCAATTTTCCTTCTGCACGTAAAAACGCTGTTTCTGCAGCACAGAAAACCATTAATTTAGAAGTTGCCGTATATGCAGGAATAGAGAATCCTGCTGCATCTGCCTTTTTAAAATCAGCATCTCCAGTACGCATACCTACATATTTATCTGTTTTCCCGGCAAGGGTAGACTTATTAAAGAACTTCGGCATACGTGGATCGCCATATGCATTCATATAATCTACAATATTTGCATTCACACGCAGATCACCCCAACTTACAGCTGCCAGTTGATATGGATTACTCTGTGTGCCACAAGAAAGCATAGCATTATCCGAATTACTTTCAATCAATCCTGCTTTATGTGTTACTGCTGCTTCAGCTGCCTCTTGAGCAATGCCAGGCCATGTTCCGCTGATTCGCATTGCAACACGTAAACGCATTGAATTGGCTAGCTTAGCCCAACCTGAATAATTTCCATCGAAAACCGGGTCATTGGCACCTAATGGTGCGTTACCATTAGTCTCTACATAATAATTATAAAGAACGTCAGCAGCATTAGCTAAATCACTTAATATATTTGCATAAACTTGTTCCTGAGTATCATAAGAAACATAAAAATTACCCTTCTTTACTTGGCTGTAAGGCATCGGTCCATAACAATCCGCAACGCGAAGCATCGTTATTGCACGTATCATACACGCAAAAGCATAATAATGTCCCGTAGAATTTGTCGCTTCTTGTATTTGGAAAAAGTTTCCATATATTTTTTCAAACGGAGTGTTCCAGGGGGTAGCATTCCAGGCATCACTCTGATTGAATGTGCTGAAGTTTGTACCACTCCATGTGTTAGAACAGCATAGATAGCCGCCCAGCTGTCCCACCATCTGATCTTGCATTTGAGAGTCATTCTGTTGAATATTCACAATTGTTTCAATCATAGACTTCATCAAAGTCGCAGGGTCTGCATCATGAATTTGATATTGATTCGTATTATACTCCTCAAATTTATCGGTACAATTTCCTGCCAGTAACAACAGAGCGGCACCGACTGTGATATTTCTTAAATATTTTCTCATAACATTAGCTTTTTCTTTTAGAATTGAACTTTCACATTAAAACCGAAGTTACGCAAGCTGGGTTGCATAAAGTAGTCTACATTCATATAATAGTTACTGGAGGTAGAGGCAGACAATTCCGGGTCAAATGGGGCTTTACAATAAATCATCCATAAATTACGTCCTACAATACCCAAAGTAACATTCGCCACATTTTTAAACCATCTTTTAGGAAGTGTATAGTTTAGACTCAATTCCTGCAAACGTACATTGGTTGCACTATATAGATAATAACGACCATAGCCACCTTCACCCGTACCAATAGTCTGGTAATACTTTTGGGCGTTAACTTTGCCGTTATTAATAGGTATACCACCATTATCACGAGCTGTTGCAGATGTTTCGGATACTCCATAATAATCTAAGATACCTTGAGTAGCCGAATAAGCTAATCCGCCTACACGGGCTGATAATACAATTCCTAAATCAATTCCTTTATAAGTGAAATGATTGGTCCATCCGAGGTTGAAATCAGCATCCAGATTACCTACTTTTACCGGAGTGTTTGATGAAGTGATACCCAGATTACCATTCTGATCGACTTTTATATTACCGTTATTGTCTTTTGTCAGTTGGTTGTATACATAGATATCAGTCATGGAGCCTCCTTCTGTCAGGATGACGCGAGGAGCTACATTCTCTTTACCTAACCAACCCACATTCATTTCATCCATTTGGATAGCTTCTCCTGTCACGGGATTCACGCTGCCGCTTGCCAGTCGTTTCACCTTGTTACGGTTTAGAGTGAAGGTTGCATTAGAAGACCATCCGAATCCTGCCCATTTATCACTGAATCCTAAAGCTAATTCAATACCCTGATTTTGCACGTTACCAGCTTGTACAATCGCTTGTTTATATCCGGAAGAAGAAGGGATATCTACCTTAAATGTTTGGTTCAGTGTATTAGAACGATAGTAAGTAGCGTCTAAATTAAAACGATTTCCCCAGAATTTCAAGTTCAAACCGATTTCCCAGGATTTAGTCTTTTCAGGTTTCATATTGTCCATCGGATATACGGTCGGATTCGCCCAGTTATGTGTCTGGCTGTTGTATTCGTACCCCGGATTAGTAAGGAAACGATCGAAAGAAGAGGCTACCACTGTATACGAACCGCGTATTTTAGCATAAGAAATCACCTCTGGTAGTTTAACCATTTCTGATAATAAAGCCGATAAACCGACTGACGGATAAAAGAACGATTTTTGTTTGGAGAATGCGAGTTTTGAATCCCAGTCATTACGTCCGGTTACAGTTAGATACAGTTGATTTTTCCAACTTAATTCAGCACTGGCAAAAATACTTTGAATTTCATCTTCATATCCGGTAGGATCCGGTTTATAGTTGGCAGAGAAATTAATATTGTTGATCTGGAAGAAGTTGGGGATAACCAGGTCACCTGCAATATATAACTGATCCATTGAAGTATGATATATGGAAGCACCAACATTGGCTGTTAAATGAAAATCACCAAATGTTTTATCTATATTAGCCAGGAAATCGGCATATAAAGAACGTTCCTGACGCATGGCATCTTCAAAACCACCACTTACACCACAGAATGTTGTTAATGTAGAAGCTGATTTTTCGTTTTTATTCCGGTAGTCGGAATTGTCCAGATTGACGCGACCGACAACATTGAGCCAATCTGTAGCCTGCCATTTCAAAGAAGCGTTCATCATATAACGTTTCTTGTTGGAAGTACGGTTGATGCGATTTTGTATCCAATATGGATTTTGTAATGACAAACTTGCATCACCATAAGGCCAATATTGTTCCATATAGCCGTAGTTAGTATTATAACGTTCATACAAACGAATTTCGTCAAAGTTGTCTCCACGAGGGAATAGATACAGTGATGGGAGAGGGTTATAATACTGTCCTTGAGAAACCATGTTTTTGTTGTTCTGAACGATATATTGTGCACCGATATCCAGAGTAAGTTTATCATTCAGGAAATGGGTGGTATTACGTGCCGTAAAATTATAACGGTTATAGGAGTTATTCGGAAGAATTCCACCGGAGTTAGTTGTAGAAGCAGAAAGATAGGTCTGGTTTTTGGTATTTCCTGTAGATAATGCTACCGAATTGATAACATTGGATCCTGTTTCAAAGAAGTCAGATGGGTTATATCGACGGTTTGTCAATTCTCCCCAGCTGAATAATCCGGAACTTGTACCATAACGGTTCTGCATATCCGGCATAATATATGCTTTAGAGAAAGTAGTACTGTTGGATACTGTTATGGTAGTTTTCTCTGTTTGGCCTTTTTTAGTAGTAATTAAAACAACACCGTTTGCCGCAGCAGAACCATATAATGCTGCCGCAGAAGGACCGGTCATCATACTAATACTAGCAATATCGTCCGGATTTAAGTCAGCAACAGCATCTGATCCTCCCATCTCTCCAAATAATCCTTCGCCACCGCTTTTTCCTGTATTAAAAATAGGTACACCATCAATTACATACAATGCATTGTTATCTTTAGTCAGAGATTTCATACCACGCATAACAACACGTGTGGCACCACCAGCACCGGTTGCACCACTATTAATTTGAACACCGGCAACCTTTCCTGATAGTGAATTCATAAAATTGGCATCTTTTACAGCTGTCAATTCGTCACCTTTTACCTCTTGTACATTATAACTTAACGCCTTAGTTGCACGCTTGATACCCAATGCAGTAACAACTACTTCATCCAATACTTGCGTATCTTCTCCTAAGGTTACTTTTATAGGTTGTGCGTTGGCAAGCGTGATTGCTTGGGAGAAAATCAGTTTCATATACTTTCTCTAGAGCCAATTCTTGTTAGATAAATAGATTAGATGTTCTATTTTTAAGATATCAGGCTAAATACAATTGAGCAAAATCAATGAATGAAAGAAAAAGTTAGTAAGATTGCACATGAATATGCAGTAATTAAATTGTTTTTATTCATATATGCGGTATGAATATTCGATAAAAGACGTTTTCTCAGGAATGTTCCACACCGAGAATCACTTCGTTTCTCGGTGTGGAACATTTTGATTCTTTAAATGGAACCTAACAAATCATTTAAAGAATAATAATAACTTGCTTTATAGTAGTTGTTTTCTTCTAGTTAGTGCCGATAATACAAAGAACGGAATCTTTTCATTTGATTAATATTATCAATATTAGATATTATTCTATCACTACGCGGGCGATAAAAAGAATAATTTGCAATAATATTATCCTTTTTTATTTGAATTACGTTTGGCTAAAGTGGAAATCCCTGCGGTTTTCGAAACAATCCTGATAACAAGATGCATATTCTAAATTATAGGTAATCTGAATATGCGTTTTTTAATATTATACACACTTTTATCCTATATCAATTATTGGTCCATTTTTCATTGTACATACAATTTGCATGCAAATGTATTAATCTAGAGATTAAAGTTAGTCAATAATTGAGCATTCCTTATTCTTTCCTCTTTTTCAAAGTATGCTAAATAGTGCTCGGTTACAGATAAGTTAGAGTGTCCCAAGCTTTCAGAAATATATGAGGTTTTCGCACCTCCACGTTTTAATACTGTAGCAAAAGAATGCCTTGCCGTGTAAGTCGTCAACTGAAAAACTCCAATGTCTTGGGCTATTTTTTTAAGTCTTCTGTTACATTTGGTTATAATACGCCGTACCAATCTAATCTTTTCAAAGGCATCTTCAGATCCTCTAGCATATTTAAAAATATACGTTTGCGGGCTTAATCTTGGATTACCCCATTTTTGAATAATATTCCACATTTCAGGAGTAATGATTGCATGTATCTCTTTGTTATGTTTGGTAGTTCGAGATGTCTTAGAGCGTACAAAGCATATTTCTCCATCCATAATATTTGAATACTGAAGAAATAATAAATCCATAAAATTAATGCCATTACATAAATAAGAAAACACCCAGAGATCCCTAAATTCTTCTATATCTTTTGTTTCACATTGATAGGACATTACTTTTTTTATTTCAGAAAGAGTAAGTGCTAATTTACGTCCACACCCTTCAGGAATTTCATATTTATTCTTTCCAAAAGGAAAAGATGATTCTTTTATGATACCATCATGTACAGCACGATTTAAGACACACTTTAAAGCTCGGAAATAAATACTTATGCTTGAATAGCTTTTACCTTCTGATATCCAAAATTTTTCACAACGTTTAAGCCAATCAATTGTAATGTTTTCCAAAGGTATAGTGGAACCTCCGAAATCTTCTAAACTTTTTAAAGCACTTTGATAATTTAGGTAAGTGTTTGCTTGTTCATAGGCTTCCAGTTCTTTCATTTTTAAGCGAAAAGCACTGCGCAAAGTCATATCATTCATCTGCCTTCCTAACCTGACGCTTAATGTTTCAATACTAAATTCTCCTTTTTGTATCAGTTCGTTAACTTGTTGCTTAATAGTTGAAAAACTACTCTCTATATCTGATCGAATTTCTGCCAATAACCGGCTTTTTACTTTTAATAACCTTGCCCAATCTTCTTTTGACACTTCCTTCCCAGTTGAGTAATATTTTTGCTTTCTTCTATATACCACTTGAACTTTAACAGGAAATTGTCCACTCTTTTTTGCTCTTCTGGTATCTAATATGGTTAAAACCGAAATTCCATCTTTTGAATATTTGAACATAAAATGAATATTTATATCTATACAATAGGTAAAGCATACATATATTGTATGCAAAATGTATGCAAATGTAATAAATCAGCCTGATTTTAATAAGTACATAAGATTCTATTTATCAAATATTTGAGTATTTATTTTTCAAATAAGAATCTACCTAGTCTATTTTTTTGATAAAAAAAATCTTATCTTCGTTTAGTAAGGTTACAACATAAAATGTATTACTATTGAATAAGCGCTTATGGAATTTATTTTAAGTGTAACCTTTAAATTTATTAATTATGAGAAACAGAGATACATGAAACCTTTGTGTGAAAACGGTAATCACATTTACCGCTTCTAATTACAAACTCTCTAAAAACTATTTCTAATTAAAAAGAATAAGATGAAAGAAATTATAAAACACAAGTTTCCATACTTGTTATTCTTCCTTTTGTTGGTTTCGTGTTTTGCTTCAGCTTATGGGCAAGAACGAACGATCACTCTTAATCTATCGAAAGTACCCTTGAACACTGCTTTGAAAGAAATTGAGAAACAAACTTCAATGTCAGTAGTCTATAACACAAATGATGTCGATATAAATCGTGTCATATCTATCAAGGTAACAAAAGAATCTTTGAATAATGTAATGAATCAGTTATTCAGAGGAGTTAATGTCAGTTTTTCAATAGTAGATAATCATATTGTACTTTCTGCGAAGAGTAATAAAGAAGAGCAGCAGAAAAAAACACCAATTACTGCAAGTGGTACTGTTACTGATTCAAAAGGAGAACCATTGATTGGAGTTAGTATTTTGGTAAAAGGAACTTCAAATGGTACTATCACTGATATGGATGGAAATTTCAAAATACAAGCAGCTAAAGGTGATGTACTTGAAGTATCCTATATCGGTTATGCCTCCCAAGCAATCACACTTACCAACGCACAACCCTTGAAAGTTACCCTAGGAGAAGATACGCAAGTATTGGATGAAGTAGTTGTTACTGCATTGGGTATCAAGCGGTCAGAGAAAGCATTGACGTATAATGTACAACAGGTGAAAGGGGATGAACTTACAACTGTAAAGAGTACTAACTTTATGGGAGCACTGGCTGGTAAAGCAGCAGGGGTACAGATTAATTCTAGTGCTTCAGGTCCAGGCGGTGGTGTAAAGGTTGTAATGCGAGGTGCTAAATCTATTACGCAGAATAATAACGCTCTCTATGTGATTGATGGTATTCCAATGTATAATCGTGCTTCTTCCGGGGGTGATGGAGCTATGGCTACACAACCGAGCAGTGAATCAATAGCTGACATTAATCCGGATGATATTGAGAGCATGTCGTTGTTGACAGGACCTTCTGCAGCTGCATTGTATGGATATGAAGGAGCTAATGGAGTAGTATTAATTACTACCAAGAAGGGACGTGCTGATAAGACAACCGTGACTTATAGTAATTCAAATCAAATCATAAATCCTATGATGATGCCTAAGTTTCAAAACACTTATGGTAATATGACAGGTGAAATGATGAGCTGGGGATTAGAAACTGATAAGAGATACGATCCTGCAAATTTTTTTAATACAGGAAGCAATGTATCCAATGCACTTTCTCTCTCTACAGGTAATGATAAGAGTCAAAGCTATATCTCTGTAGCCACAACTAATGCAACAGGCATTATGCCCAATAATGACTATGATAGATATAATTTCTCATTCCGTAATACTACCAACTTCTTGAATAATAAGTTTATTTTGGATACAAGTGCTAACTATATTATTCAAAACGATAAGAATATGGTATCGCAAGGGCAGTATTTTAACCCGCTTACTTCTTTGTACTTGTTCCCACGTGGCGAAGATTTTTCTGATGTAGCTGTATACGAACGTTATGATGATTTGTCGGGTGTAAATACTCAGTATTGGCCATATGGTGATTTAGGCGGTGTTTCGTCTCAAAATCCTTATTGGATTATGAATCGTATGAATCGTGAGAACGATAGAAGACGTTATAAATTGGCTGCTAGTCTACAATATAATATCATTGAAGGGCTAAATGTACAAGGACGTGTGAGCATCGATAACACCGAAAGTAAATACACCGAAAAATTCCACGCAGGTACGGTCGGTAATTTTGCTGGTCCAAAAGGGCGATATAAAGAAGAAAACCGTCTAGACAGACAAGTGTATGCTGATGTATTGGCGAACTTCAATAAAACGTTCAATGAATTTAATGTAACGGCCAATTTGGGTGCTTCTATTAAGGATCTTCGTATGGAGTTGACTTCTTTACATGGAGACTTGAACAATGTAACTAATCATTTTACTATCGAAAACCTTACACGCAGTGGTTATTATAAAGTAAATGCTGATGGTTTAAAGCGTCAGACACAATCAGTTTTTGCCAATGCGGAAATAGGCTGGAGAAGTTTTCTCTACTTAAGTCTCACCGGACGTGCTGACTGGGATTCTTCTCTGGCTCTTTCAGAAAGAGGAAATAAACCGTTTTTCTATCCTTCTATTGGTCTTTCAAGCATTTTGAGTGAAGTTATTGATTTGCCTGAATGGTTCTCATTCTTAAAAGCACGTTTTTCTTTCACTTCGGTGGGTAATGCCTATGATCCATATTTGACAAAGGTACGTTATGTTTATGATGATCAGCTTGACCAATATAAAGCAGAATCCTTGTATCCAAACTCTGATTTGAAACCAGAAATTACTAAATCTTATGAGGCGGGATTGAATATGCGTTTCTTCAAGAATACATTGAATTTTGATATTACTTATTACAACTCTGATACACGTAACCAAACATTCGCTGCGCCTCTTCCGGCAAGTTCTGGGTATACGGCTGTTAACATCCAAGCAGGTAGTGTACAGAACCAAGGTATAGAGATGGCCTTAGGATATAAAAATGAGTGGCGTGATTTCGGTTGGTCCAGTAATTTTACTTTTACTTATAATAAGAATAAAATTAAAAGATTGGCTGATGGTGTTACAAACAGAATTACGGGGGAACCGATTGAAATGCCTTATGTAGACAAAGCAAGATTAAGAGGCTCTACCACACATGTAGAAAGCCTGTCAAAATGTGGATCTATGGGAGACCTGTATATCAACCGTGACTTTAAACGCGATAATAATGGTTATATCTATTTGGATGCCAAGACAGGTTTGCCAAGTATGGTGGAAACCGAATATAAGAAAATCGGTTCATTGCTTCCAAAGGTTAATTTAGGATGGAGAAACTCATTTACTTATAAAGGTTTACGTCTGAATATATTGTTAAGCGGACGTTTTGGTGGTTTGGTTGTATCTAATACACAAGCTTTCCTTGATCGTTGTGGTGTTTCCGAATATAGCGCACAACTTCGTCAGGCTGGAGGAGTAACCATCAATAACAGAAATGTATCCGCTAAGGATTATCTCGGCATAGTAGCGGCTGGTACTGGTGAAGGTGACCACTATGTATATGAAGCAACCAATATTCGTTTGCAGGAGGTTAGTCTTGAATATACACTCCCTAAAAAGTGGTTGTATAACATTGCTGATGTAACATTAGGTTTAATCGGAAATAATCTGGGCATGATATATTGCAAGGCACCGTTCGATCCTGAATTGGTTGCGTCATCTACCAGTACATTCTATACTGGTGTGGATTATTTCATGCAACCTAGCTTGAGAAACATGGGATTTAGTATAAAAGTACAATTCTAATAAAGCAACGAATGATGAAAAGATTCAATATAATTAAGACTGTAAGCGTGGCAGCTTTCACTACTACTCTGCTATTCGCTTCATGTACGGGAAACTTTGACGAATTAAACACACATCCAACAGACGTGTATCCCGAAGATATGACTCCGACGGAACGGGTCGGTACGTTGTTTGTGGCTATGACTCGCTTATTGAATGCCTGTCAGGAAAATAACAGTCAACACACTGAACAAATGGTAGGGCAGTATGGCGGGTATTTTGCAACAACTGCTCCTTGGAATGGTACTAATTTTGGAACATTCAATCCTAGTGCTGACTGGGTAGATGTTCCTTATAAAGATATGTTTACAGAGTTTTATCCGAATTTCCAGACAATAAAAGAATCTACAGGAGGTACCGGATATATTTATGCGTGGGCATCTATTCTGCGGGTCGGTGTTATGCTTCGTGTAGCTGATATTTATGGTCCTATCCCTTACTCTGAAATGGGAAAAGGAGAATTCCAAGTGGCATATGACGATGTGAAAACACTCTATCATAATATGTTTGATGATTTGACACGTAGTATCAATGTACTTTCGGCATTTGTTCAGGAAAATGAAGGAAAAGAAGTACCTGTTGCCGAATATGATATCATATATAATGGTGATTTTAGCAAATGGATCAAATACGCTAACTCATTAAAACTTCGTATGGCCGTACGTATCGCTTCTAATACTGAAGATACAGAATATGCCAAACAAATGATGGCGGAAGCGATTGATGGCGGAGTAATAGAATCTAATGATGATAATGCCTTTTTTCCATCTATGCCATATAACCCATTTTGGATTGCTTCAGATTGGGGTGATTTAGCTATCAATGCAACACTTTCTGCATACATGAATGGATATAATGATCCACGTATCAGCAAATATATGAATACCTCGACTTCGTATAGAGAGTATCGTGGTGTACGTATGGGTATTAAAGATACAAGTAAAAGCGTTGAAGGTAGTGCTGCAAGGTACTCTAAACCAGCTGTAACAGATGCTTCTCCTATGCCAGTTTTTTATGCGGCAGAGACTTATTTCTTAAAAGCTGAAGCGGCTTTACAAGGATGGATTGCAGGTGGAACAGCGGCAGCTAAGAGTTACTATGAACAAGGTATTCAAATTTCAATGAATCAATATGGCGTAGAGATTGGTGATTATCTTTCAAGTACAGTTGTTCCTCAAGGGTATACAGATCGATGGAACTCTCAAAATAATATTTCATTTACTGATGTTCCGACTGTTGCATGGGAAAACGGAAGTAATAAACTTCAGAAGATTATTACTCAAAAATGGATTGCCAACTATCCATTGGGAATCGAAGCGTGGTGTGATTATCGCCGAACTGGTTATCCTGAATTGTTTACGGCGCGAGATAATCTAAGCTCTGTTGGTTATATCGGTGATATTGATAGTAAACGTATGGTACGTCGTTTACCATATCCTACAACGGAAAAATCTAGTAACTCAGCCAATGTAGAAGCAGCTATTGCAACTATGTTAGGTGGTCCGGACACCGGAGCTACAGATTTGTGGTGGGCGAAAAAGAATTAAATTTTAACCTGATAAAATATAGAATATGAATATAAAGCATATAAAAAATGCATTCGGATTTGCATTTGCCGCTATATTCTTCGTTGGATGTACGGATGTGGAATCTATTAATGATGTTGATTTGAATCAAACAATTAAAACTGATGAATATTATGCTGCTTTGCGCAAGTGGAAAGAAACACCGGGACTTCCACAAGTGTTCGTTTGGTTCGACAATTGGACAGGAACTTCTCCTACTGGTGAAAATAGCTTGAGAGGTCTGCCTGATTCTGTAACCATTGCTTCCAACTGGGGTGGGCATCCGAAATTTGAATTAACTTCGGAGCGAAAGGCTGATATGGAATATGTACAAAAAGTGAAAGGCACAAAGGTTGTTGTTACCTTATTTTCTCAAAATGTAGGCGACGACCTTCCGGATAAAGAAATTTATCACGAAGCTGGAACCAGTAGTGATCCGGAAAAGGTGAGGCCTGCAATTAAAGCCTATGCAGAGGATATTTATAAAGCTTGTCTTGAATGTGGATATGATGGTTATGACTGGGATTATGAGCCTGGTGGTGGAATGGGAGTTGGTCCGCTTTGGTCAAATAAAGTACAGAGAACTATTTTTGTCGAGGAACTTTCCTACTGGTTTGGACATGGTGCTATGGATCCTAACCGCGATCGTGGAGATCGCCCTATGCCAGAGAAACGCCTTCTTTTCTTGATTGACGGTGAGGTTGGAATCCGAACAGGTATGGATAAAGAATGGCTTTCATACTATGTAGACTATTTTGTATTGCAAGCTTATGGTGGAATGGCAGATTATAGAATGACAGGCGTGTTGCGTGATATGGATGATTGGATACAACAGGGGATTATTACTCCGGATGAAATTGTCCGTAGAACCATAGCTACCGAGAATTTTGAATCGTATGCTAATACTGGAGGAGGATTCCTAGGTATGTCAAACTACGTATATAAAAATACTTATACTGTTAATGGAAAACCTTATGAAATAGACCAGTTAATTGGTGGATGTGGTCTTTATCGTGTAGGCTTTGACTATGCACAAGGTAAGGGCGATTATGATGGTTCACCGGAATATTATTTCTTGCGTCAGGGAATTACAAACATATATAGGAATTTCTATGATCGCATGAATGCTGCCAACGAAGAATAATGATTAAACGAATTTTATAAGAATGAAAATTATGAAATATATCTATTCAAAACTAAGTATAGCTCTGCTGTTATTTTCTTTC
>OGGK01001602.1_pt1 | contig 13915 bp, 10 predicted proteins | sample 1571171 | NCBI WGS metagenome assembly OGGK01 (sample SAMEA2581958, study PRJEB24529) | metagenome | biome: Human gut stool | place: China | collected 2011 | reverse complement strand
TATAACGAAAAGAGGAAGCGTATGTTAGAGAGAAAAAGAAAGTTAGACTGTGCAAATGGACGTGAAAAAGCAGATCTCGTATTGAAAAACGGAAATGTGCTGAATGTCTTTACGGAGGAAGTGTTAAAAGCGGATGTTGCGATCTGCGGGGACACGATCGTAGGCGTAGGTGAATACGAGGGAAAAGAAGAAATCGACTGTACCGGGAAATATCTGGTGCCGGGCTTTATCGATGCGCATATGCATATTGAATCCTGTATGGCAGCACCGGGAGAACTTGCCAAAGTCCTTGCGAAGGCGGGAACAACGACGATCATTGCCGATCCGCACGAGATCGTGAATGTCAGCGGAACAAAAGGAATGGACTATTTCTTAAAATGTGCTGCAAAACTTCTGGTAAACGTATTTTTTATGGTGCCTTCCGCAGTTCCTGCAACGGATGTGGAGACAAACGGCTGTGGTGAATTTCTTGCCTCTGACATGATGAAATATGTGGATAATGCAAGAGTACTTGGACTCGGTGAGACCATGCGTTTTATGGAGTGCTGTGAGGGTGAAAAGAGAATGGCAGACAAGTTAGAGCTGTTTGCCAAGAAACATATTGATGGGCATGCGCCTGGAATCCGAGGAAAAGAAGTGCAGGCATACCGTCTTGCCGGTGTGGAAAACGATCATGAGTGTTCTACCGCTGAGGAAGTGCTCGATAAACTCCGTGCCGGACTGCATATCTATGTGCGCGAGGGAAGTGGTGCAAAGAATTTAGAGACACTGATCAAAACAATGTTAGATGCAGGTGTATGCTTAGACCGCTGTGCTTTCTGTACGGATGACAAGCATGTGGAGGAGATCCGCAAAGAGGGACATATCAGTACTTGCATCCGCAAGGCGATTGCACTTGGCGTGCCGGTTGCAAAAGCCTATAAGATGGGAAGTTATCAGGCGGCAGAGTTTTATGGATTGAAAAATTATGGCGCGATCGGTGCGGGTTACCGTGCAGACATCGTATTTTTAGATGATTTAGAGCAGGTCAGACCGCTTGATGTCATGAAGGACGGACGTATTCTGACAGAGGAAGATTATGCGAAAGATTATTCCGTTCCGGTTCCGGATGAGCTGCTTCATACCGTTCATGTGGGAGAGGTCACCAAAGAGAAAATCAGGCTTTCCTGTGATGGAAAAACGGATGTGATACAGATGAACCCGCACCAGATCGTGACCACGCATCTGGTGGAGGAAGTGCCGACAGAAAACGGATATTTCAAATCGGATGGTGTATACAACAAGATCTGCGTGGTAGAGCGTCATGGAAAGACAGGGGAGATCGGTGTTGCGCCGCTGAAAGGGTTTGGCGTCAAAGGCGGCGCAGTGGCGACTTCCGTTGCACATGATTCCCATAACCTGATCGTTGCGGGCGATAATGATGAGGATATCCTTGCAGCAATCAAAGGTGTGGAAGAAAATCAGGGCGGATATGTTATCGCTTCCGGTGGAAAAGTCGTGGATGTGCTTCCGCTTCCAATCTGCGGTCTGATGAGCGAAAAATCCTGTGATGAGATCACGGAAAAAGTGGCGGACATGTTGGAGGAAGCAAAGAAACTTGGCATTTCCGAGGACATCGATCCATTTATCACGCTTTCCTTTATGGCACTTACGGTAATACCGGAGATCCGTGTGACAGAGCGCGGCGTGTATCTGTTTGGTGCGAAATAGTAAGGCAGTTATAATTTTTTGTATATGAAAAAAGAGATATGATATCGAAAAGTGTACCGACCCCAAAAGTTAGACCTAAAAATCTAACGATTGGAGGCCGGTATTTTTATTGCTTTATTTGTTTCATATAAATTCAATGAAATCTCAATATCTTGTAATCTTTAGAATTCCTTAATAATATTTTCCATAAAATAAATGTTGACAAATTATATTATACGAAATATAGTATTAATAAGAAAATAATATTAAAACAGATAGAATATTATAAAGAAAAGGAGATGAGCGTATGGTATTTAATACAGGAGCCGCTCTCTTAGACGCGATCGTGTTAGCTGTTGTGTCGAAAGAGGAGGAAGGCACCTATGGCTATAAAATCACACAGGATGTACGAAAAGCCATTGATGTATCAGAGTCCACTTTGTATCCGGTGCTCAGGAGACTGCAGAAAGACGGATGCCTTGAGGTATATGACAGAGAGTGCGGAGGCAGGAACAGGCGTTATTATAAGATCACGGAACCGGGGCAGGATAAGTTAGTTGAATACCGGAGAGAATGGGAAGATTATTCCATGAAAATATCAGCATTATTTTCAGGAGAGGAGCTTTAGAGGTTATGAAAAGAGAAGAATTTTTAAAACAGTTAGAACAGCTTCTGGATGGAATATCAGAAGAAGAAAAAGCGGATGCGCTTGCGTTTTACCGCAGTTATTTTGAAGATGCGGGCGAGGAAAATGAGGAATCCGTCATAGCGGAGCTTGAATCACCGGAGAAGGTTGCCCAGAGCATCAAAAAAAATCTTGGCATGGAAAAAGAGAATGGATCTTATGGCATGCCGGCGGATCAAAATCCGGAGTGGAATAAGAACGATGATATGTTTGTGAAAAGCGAAGAGGTGCCAAAAGAAAAGAAAGGTGGATGGAGTGCAGCAGCAATCGTAGTGGTAGTTCTTACATCACCGTTCTGGCTGACATTGCTTTTAGTCGTGGCATCACTTCTTCTTGCGGTTGTTGCGACTTTGTTTGGCATTGCGGTTGCAGTGGTTGCAGTGATGGCATCACTTGTGTTTGCAGGTTTCCTTTTGATTGGTTTTGGATGCAGCACTTTATTTACCGGTGGAGTGGCTGTCGGGCTTGGACTGACCGGAGCAGGACTTTTGGTATTGGGACTTGGAATCCTTGCAGTACTTCTGGTCGTGTGGGTGTCTGGCGTATTCCTTCCATGGGCAGTCAGGGGAATCATCGGTTTGTGTAAAAAACCGTTTGAAAAGAAGAAAGAAAGTGGGGTGGCAGCATGAAAAAATTTACAAAAATTATGTTAATCATTGCAGTGTCATTGCTTGGTGCAGGACTGATCTTCTGCGGTGTCAGTACTGCGATGGGGGCTTCTGTATGGCGTATGGCAAAGAATGGAGAACTCCGGTATGGAAACTGGCATATTGGTCCGGTGGGACTTTATTATAGCAGTGCTGATGGAGATGACGAAGAAGATGATGATATGGATGATTTTGATGAAGATGACGATGATAGCGATGAAGATGATAGTGATGACGATGATATGATAACAGATATCGGTGATATGGAGTTTTCTACTGAGGTACCTGCAGGTGGAGCAGACAGCAGCTTTGATGTCTCTTCCATTCGAAATATCAAGCTGGATATTGACGCAGCAGAAATTACAGTCAAAGAACCGGATGACAGTACGAAGATCCGCGCTGTATTAAAACACGGTAAGGAGAAATATTATTCCTGCAGATTAGATGGTGATACATTAAAAATTAAATACGATGCAAAAAAACACTATTATAAAAGATCGCCGCAGATCATTCTGTATCTGCCCAAGGGAAGTTCTTTTGATGAGCTGAATTTTGATATCGGTGCTGCAGACATGAGCTGGAAAGATTTTGACAGCACTTGTAACAGACTGATCGTGGATGTCGGTGCTGGTAATTTTGAAGCAGAGCAGTTTCAGGTATACGGAAAGATGGATGTATCCGTAGGCGTTGGAAATGTGGAGATTACAGACGGTGTAGTTTATGGTGATGTTGCGTTAGACTGTGGGGTTGGCAATTTTTCCATGGAGGGAAGTGTTGAGGGGAACCTGAAAGCAGACTGCGGCATGGGAAGCATGACACTCGATTTAAACGGCGAGGAAAAAGAGTATAACTACAAACTTTCCTGCGGACTTGGTTCGATTGATGTGGATGGTGAAACTTACTCAAACATCAGCGGAGATAAAGAAGTCAAAAATGAAGGGGCAGAGAAAAATATGGAACTTGACTGTGGCATGGGAAGTATTGAAGTGGATTTTGAGTAGACTAAGATCCTGTGTCAGTTGACAATTAAGGTGCAAATCATTATGATAAAAATGACGTCGGCGTACAATCGTTGTACATCGGCGTCATTTTTGTAGTGTTTCTCAGACCAAAGAAAAACAAAACAATGCAAAAATGGGGGATCTATGAATAAAACAATCAGAATCGTACTTTATGTACTTTCCATACTGACTGTGGCGGGCGTGATCGCAGCGGCAATTTTAACCGGCGGCCAGGCAAAACCGGCGTCTGCGCCGGGGGCGACGGCAGAAGAGGAGCAGGCGGAGATGTCTGACGCAGAAGCCACTCTGGATGGGGAAGCCACAGCGGATGGAAGTGGAATATCGACGGATGGTGCAGAAACGGCAGGTGAAGACGGAAGCATGTCAGAGAATGCAGTCACAGCAGGTGAAAATGGAAGCATATCAGATGATGCAGCCACAGCAGGCGAAACTGCGAATCAATCAGATGATACAACCACAGCAGCTGGAACTGGGAGTGCATCAGATGAAACAGCAAACAAGGATAATCAAAAAGACTCCGGCGATACAACCATCATCCTGACAGGTGATGTTCTTTTTGCAAATGCTTTCAAGGCAGCCTATGATGCCGGCGGGATCGAGCGTGTCGTCTCACCGGAACTGTTAGAACAGTTAAAGGCAGCCGATATCCTGATGGTAAACAACGAGTTTCCATTTAGTGACCGCGGGGAACCGATGGCAGACAAGCAGTTCACATTCCGGTGCAGTCCTTCCTATGTAAGGGCGTTAAATGAAATGGGTGTGGATATTGTATCACTTGCAAACAATCACACCTTAGATTATGGAAGAGCGGCGCTGTCAGACACTTTCAGTGCATTAGACGGAGCAGGAATCCTGTACGGTGGTGCCGGAGATTCGGTGGAGCGTGCAAAAGAGGTGCAGATTATGGAAGTAAATGGAAAAAAATATGGATTTATCGCTGTATCGCGCGTGGTACCGTCTGCTGATTGGAAGATTGAGAGTGCTGCGCCGGGAATGTTTACCTGTTATGATGCCACAGCACTGATCGAAGTGATCAAAGAAGCAAAACAGACCTGTGATTTTGTGACGGTATTTCCACACTGGGGGACAGAGTACAGCGAACAGCCGAATGCCGTGCAGCGTGAACTGGCAAAACAGTGCATGGATGCAGGTGCAGATCTGGTTGTCGGAGCGCACACACATTGTCTGGAAGGAATCGAATATATTGACGGAAAACCCGTGTTTTACAGTCTGGGTAATTTTATTTTCGGACAGAATATTGACAGATCCGCAGCTGTGAAAGTTACAGTGACAGAAGATGGAACAGTTTCTTATGCGCTGATTCCGGTCTATGCATCGGACGGGCAGACAAAACAGATGGATGCGAATGCGGCACCGGGGCTGTTTTCTTATATGGAGAGTATCTCGGACAATGCATCAGTAGATGAAGCGGGAAATATCAGTGAAAAGTAGTATAGGAGGAATAGTATGAAAAACAAAATTTTAGGATTGCCAAAGGCGGCTGTGATTGTCATTGGCATTGTAATTACGGCGCTTTTTCTGGTGCTGATGAACCTGGTTGGAGGAGTAGTGGCACATCTGACATCCATTGCAGACAGTTACACGTTACAGCTGATCGCCGAGATCGGTGTAGCAATCTATGCAATCGGTATGCTGTTTCTTATGGGATATCAGCAGTCGCTTAAGAAAACCGGTGTGGGATTTTTAAGAGGATTTTATATCGGTGGTTTTATGGTTGGCTACTGCGTGTATGTGGCAGTTGCACAGTTATTTTTGCAGAGTGTTTCCGGTTCGGACGGAGTGCGCTCTGCCGGTGGGATCATGATTTACATACTGACCATGTTTTTGGTCGGCATGAACGAGGAAGTAATCATGCGTGGAATCGTGTTAAATCTTTTTGCGGACCGTTTTTCAAACACAAGACGGGGAGTGCTTGCAGCCATTATTTTATCCAGTGTGATCTTTGGCGCTGCACATATCCCGAATGTACTTTCCGGTGTGCCATTATCCAGCGCATTGATCCAGGCACTGCAGGCAACATTGCTCGGTGTGCTGTTTGCAGCAATCTATCTGCGCAGCGGAAATTTATGGATTTGTATCATTATTCATGCACTTGTTGATTTTGGCGGATTAATGGCGAGTGGCATCTTTGGAAATGGTGATATGACGGATATGATCGGCAGCCTTTCTGTGTTAAATCTTGTAGTGACAGTTCCGCTGTTTTTGGTTCCATGTATCGTATTACTGCGGAGAAGCAAGTTAGACGAGATTGTGGAAATGAGAGAAGGTGAGATTATCATCCCGTCAGAGCGTGAGGGAGAAAATATTGCGACGGTATCATTAGTTCTTGGAATCCTTGGCATTGTGACAGGGTTTGTGGGATATGGAGCAGGATTTGGTCTGGTCGGTCTGCTGGGTTCTATCTGTTCGAAAAAGATAAAACCACAGCAGAACGGTACAGCAACCGCTGCATTGATCACTTCAATTATCGGACTGGTGATCGCTGCACTGATGATTACTGCAATCATGTTTCTCATGCCGGTTTTAAGTGATACCAGTACACTTGAATCCATTATGAATCAGTGATTCTGTCTGGGTGAGGAATGCTGCCTGCGGTACTGATGCGGGGAAACACCATATTTTTCTTTAAATGACCGGATCAGGTGACTGCAGTCGGCGTATCCCGTCTCCTGACTGATATAATTTAAGTCAAAATTTGTAAAAAGAAGCATATCTTCTACTTTGCACAGTCGGATAAATTCAATATATTTTTTACAGGACTGCCCGTAGATTTCACGGAAATTTTTGGCGAAATGTGAATAACTCATATGACAGAGTGTAGCAATATCTTCTACACGGATGTTTTCGCAGGCGTGACGGTCAATGTATTCTGTGATGGTATAGATCGTATTTTCTTTTGTGAGTGAAGAAAAATAACAGTCAGTATCGAACCCGTCATCGCGCCAGATGCGAAGCAGCCAGGTCAGAAGTTCTTTGACCTTTGACTGCAGGATCATCTGATACCCATACTGCATATTTTGCATTTCGCGGACACAGTCGTCAAATAAAGACTGTACCGGAAGAGAGTGGAGTATCTCCTCCGGGAAATAAATATCAGCCTGCTCGTTATTTATGGCATTGTTAAACAGTGCACTGTAATTCCAGCTTCCACCGGTAAGTGAAGCGGAAGAATCCAGCTGGCTTAGGTCAAATTTTAAAACATAATACTGCAGAGGGGCATCGGATACTGCATGGACAGAATGAACGACGGAGGGGAGAAAGACGATCATGTCACCTTCCGTCACAATATAACTTTGTTCATTCTGATACATCAGGGCGGTGCCCCTTGTTACATACAGGATTTCCATAAAATAATGCCAGTGTGGCTGCACGGGCAGCCATTCTTTCTTCATATCTAAAAAGAAACATTCGTAAGGTTTGTTCAGTTTGTCGGTATATTCAAATAAAGATTTCATAGGCGGCTCCATAAAAATAGATTTATGCAATTTTTAACTTGAAAAATTATAGCAGATATATATGACGAATGCTATATTAATGGCAGAATCAGTAAAATAAATGTTATATTTTTAAGAGTGCATTGAGAAAAGGGAGGAAAAAAATATGGAATATATCTGTGGGGTGACTTTTGCACCGTTTGCGTGTGCCGGGGCTTTTTTTAAACCGGGGGCAAAGGAGAGCCTTGCCATGATGAAGGAGAGGACCGGCGCAAATTTCGTGATATTTGTGCCTGGAGGGTTACAGGAGACACCGCAGTCGGAGGAGATCTGCTTCACATCAAAGGCGACGATGGAAGATGACGAGCTGATCGCTATGATTGAATATGCAAAGGAAATAGGGCTTCGTGTGGCATTAAAACCGACCGTAAACTGTAAAAACGGGACCTGGCGGGCGCATATTAATTTTTTTGATGAGGATGTTCCGTGTGAACCGAAATGGGGAAACTGGTTTGCATCCTATACGGCATTTCAGCTTCACTATGCGAAAATTGCAGAACAGCATGACTGTGAAATGTTTATTGCCGGCTGCGAGATGGTGATGAGTGAGCACCGTGAAGCAGAATGGCGCAAACTGCTCTCGGATATCAGACAGGTCTATCATGGACTGCTTTCCTATAATACAGATAAGTATCAGGAACACCGGGTAAACTGGTGGGATGCTGTGGATGTGATTTCTTCGAGTGGTTACTATCCATATGGGGACTGGGAAAATCAGCTGGATCGTATTGAAACCGTGGTAAACAGATTTCAAAAACCGTTTTTCTTTGCGGAAACAGGATGTATGTCGGTAAAAGGTTCCAAAGAGGTGCCAAATGACTGGTGTGTAAGAGGTGATGCGGATCCAAAGGGTCAGGCAGAATGGTACGAAGATATGTTTAATGCCTGCAGTAAAAGAGACTGGGTAGGAGGTATGGCACTCTGGTCCTGGGATGCAAAGCTTTATCAGGAGCGGAGTGCAAAGACCCGTATGGACTATGAAATTTATGCAAAGCCCGCAGAAACAGTCGTAAAAAAATATTATGATATTTTTAATAAATGATGTTGATGTCAAAAGCTGATTTTTAAATAAAAATAGTCAAAAGGTTAAAATTAGTTTACAATAACTTAAAAAAAGGTTATAATCCAAAATATAATAAAAAATGAATCGCAGAAAAGTAAAGGAGAAGAAGAATGAGCAATTACATGGAAACTTACAAACAGTGGTGCACAGATCCATATTTTGATGCAGATACAAAGGCTGAGTTAAAGAAGATCGAGGGGGATCAGGCAGAGATCGAGGATCGTTTTTACAGACAGTTAGAATTTGGTACCGGTGGTTTAAGAGGCGTGATCGGAGCCGGAACCAACCGTATGAATATTTATACCGTACGTCAGGCAACACAGGGACTTGCAAATTACATTATTTCCCAGAATGGACAGGAAAAGGGTGTTGCGATCGCACATGACTCCAGAATTATGTCTCCGGAATTTACCGAGGAGGCAGCACTCTGCTTAAATGCAAACGGCATTAAGGCATATGTATTTGACAGCCTTCGTCCGACACCGGAGTTATCTTTTGCAGTCCGCGAGTTAGGATGTATTTCCGGTATTGTAATTACAGCAAGCCATAACCCGAGAGAATACAACGGATACAAAGTATACTGGGAAGATGGTGCACAGATCACACCGCCTCACGACAAAAATATTTTAGCGGAAGTTGCAAAAGTAACTTCCTTCGATCAGGTAAAGACCATGGCAAAAGAAGAGGCAGTTGCAGCAGGCCTTTACAATGTGATCGGTAAAGAGATCGATGACCGTTATATGGAAGAACTGAAAAAACAGTCCATTCATCCTGAGATCATCAAAGAGATGGCAAAAGATATCAAGATCGTATACACACCGCTTCACGGAACTGGAAATCTTCCGGTGCGCCGCGTGTTAAAAGAGCTTGGTTTTGAGCATGTATATGTAGTGCCGGAGCAGGAAAAACCGGATGGTAATTTCCCGACCGTTGCATACCCGAACCCGGAGTCACCAAAAGCATTTGAACTTGCATTAAAACTTGCAAAAGAAGTGGATGCTGATATCGTTCTTGCAACTGACCCGGATGCAGACCGTCTTGGCGTATACTGCAAAGATACGAAGAGTGGCGAGTATGTGACATTTACCGGAAATATGTCAGGTATGCTGATCGCGGAATACATTTTAAGAGAAAAAACAGCAATGGGAACTATGCCAAAAAATCCTGCACTGGTTGAGACAATCGTTACAACCGATATGGCAAAAGCGATCGCAAAAGCTTACGGTGTAAAACTGATCGAAGTTTTAACCGGATTTAAATATATCGGAGAGCAGATCAAATTTTTCGAGCAGCAGAATACTTACGATTATGTGTTTGGTTTAGAGGAAAGCTACGGATGCCTTGCAGGTACTTACGCAAGGGATAAGGATGCCTGTGTTGCAGTCATGATGTTATGTGAGGTTGCTTCCTGGTGCAAGAAGAACAACATGACCTTATGGGATGAGATGCTTGCCATGTATGAGAAATACGGCTATTACAGAGAGGGACTTGAGACGAAGACCCTAAAGGGAATCGACGGAGCAGCACAGATCCAGGAACTGATGAGCAATTCCAGAAAAAATCCTCCGAAAAAACTTGGCGGATTTGACGTGCTTGCAGTGCGCGACTATAAAGAAGATACCAGAAAAGATACTATGACCGGAGAAGTGACAAAGACAGGTCTGCCGGAATCCAACGTACTTTACTATGAACTTTCTGACAATGCATGGTGCTGTATGCGTCCGTCCGGAACAGAGCCGAAGATCAAATATTACTTTGGTGTAAAAGGCAGTTCATTAGAGGATGCAGAAAAGAAACTTGCCGTGTTAAAAGAAGACTTGCTGAAATAACAGGAGGAAATACAGCATGGCAATCACATACTTTGAAAAAGAACGCATTTTCAAGCTGGATACACCAAACTCCAGTTATGTGATCGGTATCGTGGATAAAGAAAACTTTGTCGGTCATGTTTATTATGGTAAGAAATTAAGAGATGCAAACATCGCGTACCTACTCCGTACAGGAGAAGGACCGTTTGTGCCTTCAGAAAATAACAGGGAGCGTGTTTCTTTTTACGATACATTTCCGATGGAGTATGCCGGAAACGGACTGGGAGATTACAGAAGAAGCAGTATCTCGGTAAGAACGGCAGGCGGACACACCGTAGTGTCACTGTTTTATGTTTCACATAAAATCTATGCAGGAAAACCGGGACTTGCCGGTCTCCCTGCAACATTTGGGGACGAGAATGCCTGCGAGACATTAGAGCTTCTCTGTGAGGATCCGGTACTTGGATTGAAAGTAACATTGCTCTATACGGCATTTTCGGATGTGGATGTCATCACAAGAAGCGTGCGGATCGAAAATGACGGCGAGATGTTGTATCTGACGAAAGCACTGTCTTTCTCCATGGATATGGATAACCGTGATTTTACACTTCTTACGATGCATGGTTCCTGGGCGAGAGAGCGTATGTTAGAACACCGCAAAGTGAAAAAAGGATTTATGGGTGTGGAATCTGTAAGAGGCGAGTCTTCCCATCAGGAACACCCATTCATGGCACTTGCGGCAGGAAACGCTGACCAGTCACAGGGCGAAGTGTATGGCATGCATTTTGTATACTCCGGCAATTTTATCGGACAGGTGGAACTGGGACAGTTTGATACCGTCCGTGTCGGCATGGGAATCCATCCGGAGAACTTCTGCTGGAAGTTAGAAAAAGGTGAGAGTTTCCAGACACCGGAAGTTGTGCTGGTTTACAGTGACACCGGATATGACGGCATGACACACCAGTTCCATGAACTTTACCGGAACCACCTGATTCGCAGCGAATATAAGGATAAGAAACGTCCGATTCTGATCAACAACTGGGAAGCAACTTATTTTGATTTCAATACAGAAAAATTACTTTCCATTGCAAAAAAAGCATCGGAACTTGGCATTGAAATGCTGGTTATGGATGATGGCTGGTTTGGACACCGCAATGATGATTCATCAAGTCTGGGTGACTGGTATGTCAACGAAGAAAAATTAAACGGTGGTTTAAAACATCTGGTAGATGAGGTAAATAAGCTTGGATTAAAATTCGGTATCTGGTTTGAGCCGGAGATGATCTCACCGGATTCAAAACTTTACGAGGCACATCCGGACTGGGCAATTCAGATTCCGGGAAGAGAGGGATCTCTCTGCAGAAATCAGTATGTACTTGATCTTACCAGAAAAGAAGTGCGCGATTATGCATATGAGAGCGTGGCGTCGATCTTACGCAGTGCAAATATTGAGTATGTCAAATGGGATATGAACCGTCAGCTTTCTGACATCGGAAGCTATGGACTTCCTGCAGACCGACAGGGTGAACTTTATCACCGTTATGTGCTGGCAGTGTATGAGATGCAGGAGCGTCTGGTAACAGAGTTCCCACATCTTTTACTGGAAAACTGTTCCGGCGGTGGGGCACGTTTTGATCCGGGTATGCTTTATTACAGTCCACAGATCTGGTGCTCGGATGATACGGATGCGGTGGAGCGGTTAAAGATTCAGGAAAGTACGGCGATGATCTATCCGTTATCGACGATGGGAGCGCACGTTTCAGACTGTCCGAATCATACGGTGGGACGTGTTACACCGTTTGAGACAAGAGGTCATGTAGCGCTTGCAGGAACTTTCGGTTATGAGCTGGATATCACAAAGATTCCGGAAGAAGACAGACAGATGATCCCGAAACAGGTTGCCATGTATCATAAATATAATGATCTGGTAAGAAGCGGCGATTATTACAGGATCGCCTCCTATCAGGAAAATCATTATTTTGACTGTTACGAGGTGGTTTCAAAAGATAAATCAGAAGCACTGGTTACATTTGTGCAGGTGATCAACCGTCCGAATTATAAGAGCAGAAGAATCACATTAAAAGGACTCGATCCGCAGAAGAATTACTGTCTGGAAGGCGAAGATACTGTATATGCGGGAGATACATTAATGTATGCAGGTATTCTGATCCAGAATCCATGGGGTGATTTCCAGTCAAAACTGTTACATTTTGTGGAAAAGAAATAAGATTAAATCGAAAAAGTAAAAAGTAGTAAGAAGGGGACGGTTATGGCAAAAGCAGTAAAGCTGGCAGACATTGCAGAGCAGCTTGGTGTCAGTACGGTCACGGTCTCAAAAGCACTTTCCGGACAAAAAGGTGTCAGCGAGGCTATGCGGGAAAAAATCAAACAATTGGCAGATGAACTTGGATACAAGCAGCCATCTGCCGTAAAAAAAGAAAAGTCAGTAAAAAGTTATAATATCGGAGTTTTAGTATCAGAAAAATATCTGGGAGAGTATGCATCCTTTTACTGGAGAATGTATCAGAGCGTTGCAACGAGAGCGGTGCAGAAAGAGTGCTTTACGATGCTTGAAGTGGTATCGTTAGAAGATGAAGCAGAGGCTAATCTGCCGAAGATCGTGCTGGAGCGGAAGGTGGATGGTCTGATTCTGATCGGACGGCTGAGAACAGAATATTTAGGTGCATTAAGACAGAATACACAGATTCCGATCGTGTATCTTGATTTTTATGATGAACACCAGATGAGTGATGCGGTGATCTCTAACAGTTACTATGGTACTTACATGCTGACGAATTATCTGATCGAGCATGGTCATGAAAAAATTGCGTATGTTGGAACACTGCTGTTTACGGCAAGTATCACAGACCGTTATTTTGGCTACCGGAAATCCATGTTAGAACATGGCATTGATGTACCAAAAGAGTGGATCATACCGGATCGTGATATGGAATGTGGTGTGGTAGGTGTTGATATCCATCCGGATCAGATGGAGAATATGCCGACAGCATTTGTATGCAACTCCGATCTTACGGCGAGCATGGTCATTAACCAGTTAGAAGAGCAGGGGTATCGCGTTCCGGAAGATTTTTCAGTGGTTGGATTTGATAACTATCTTTTTCCGGGACTGTGTGATGTCGAGATCACAACTTATGAGGTGGATATCCGTGAAATGGCAAATAAAGCAATACATGTGCTGTTAAAGAAAGTCAGCGGGGAACGTTATAAACAGGGAATTACCATTGTTGAGGGAAGGCTGGTGGAAAAAGCCAGCGTGCAGCAGGTTGTAAAATAAGAGAAAGCGGTAAGTTGTGAAAGGCTTGCCGCTTTCTCTTTTTTTCGTTTCATGGATTTCACACCAAATTTTGGCTTGTGGTTGACATGCTTCGCCCGTCCAAATGGTGTGTCGTAGGTCTGTGAATGGCATTTTGCGCAAAGCCGGAGTTAATTTTGGTTCCGTTGTACGAAAATAAGAAAAGTCTAAGT
>OGGK01001587.1_pt1 | contig 14010 bp, 12 predicted proteins | sample 1571171 | NCBI WGS metagenome assembly OGGK01 (sample SAMEA2581958, study PRJEB24529) | metagenome | biome: Human gut stool | place: China | collected 2011 | reverse complement strand
CAGAAGATTCAGTTAGCTGATGATAAGCATGGATATGCGAATATCGTTTTTCAGAATACCAGATGCCTGCGCAGTTTGCTCAGGCGTTTTACTGCGATTTTTCATCACGAATTCACGCTTTGTTCCGTGAACCTGCCAGAGAAACTGCTCTATTTTTTTGCTGTTTGTCTGACCGACCAGAACTGTTTCAAGGTCAAAGATATCCGGTGGACATTCTTCCATGGCCTTAAATGTGCTGTATAGCAGGTTGTTCATATCTTTGACATAGTCGATTCCAATGTGGTTCATGATTTCCGAATAGACCTCTTGAGCAGATTTTGTCTGCGCAAGGCCAAAAATTCTCTGCCACACCTGGCAGTTGTCTTTCAGCAGATCCGCGGGGACAAGCGTCGCCTTTTCGGCCTGCATGATGTTTCGCATATTCGCCCAGATATCATAGTAGAAGGAATAATTCGGAAGTTTCGATGGGTGATTTGAGAAGTACAGGACTTCCGGAAGGACGACGCCTTCAATCTCGCTCAGCTTTAAGCGGCACACACTGTAACCACTCTGCTTTTGAAGCGTGTGCTCAAGATCCTTGTATGTCTGATCCACCAGATTGTTGAAAAACACCCGGTCAGAATCATCGCCCTGGAAAAATACTTTCCAATACTCTTCGCTTGCAGTATATCCCTGCGTCCGTGCCAGAACGGAGATAAACTCAGACAGAGCCACACGAATCAGCGTTTTCAGCATCAGCTGGTTCCGGACGGTACGCTTGCTGGGGGAGGCGTAGTGGAAAATTTCATGGGCCAGCACCCCAAGGTATTTCGGGGGATTTGCCAATGACTGATAGGGGAGCTTAATGCAAATCAGCTCCGCATCCCGGCCGTTTATGTAGCTGTGAAAACGATTGGATTGAATAATCGGTCGCACACCAAAGGATAACAGCGGGATTAGCAAGGGTTGCTTCTCTGCAGGATCGCGCTCGATTTTGTACAGCAGCGTGATCATGTCCTTAATCATTCCGTAATAGCAGCGCAGGATTTTGTTGTAAGAGTCCACATTCTGGATGTAGGAGCGCTGTTCTCCAAAATTCCATCTGTCCTGCTGACTGCCAGCCTGCATACTGGCACCAAGGGCATCCACGATCTGGTCGTATTCGGTCAAGAATCGATCCACCATTCCTGCCTTGACACACAATTCCGCCTCCCGGACAATGGCGTTAATGGAGACAATCAGCTGGACTTTTAAATCATCACGCAGATGATTGTTTAATGGAAAAGAGGCAAAGCTCCAGTAGTCCTTCAGCAACCTCCAAATCGGAAGCTCCAGATAGTCAAAATCAATATCCGTTTCCGCAATGTCAAAACAGCGCCGCAGAGCCTGGATGGCGCTGTCAACCACCTGATTCAGTTCCTCCCGGGATGCACAGTCTGTATCCGGCGGCAATTGCCCTGACTCTCCGTTATAATCAGGGATTCCAAGCGGAAAAGTAAAGGTTTCCGATTGATAAACACTTTTCCGATAGTCCGGATTATCGGGATGGAAGAAGCCACTTTCACCGAACAGTTTATCCGCAAGCAACCGTGCGGGACAGTGTAAAATGGCGTCGTATTCACCAGTACAGCCGGCCAAATGGACAGACTCTCCCTCACGCACGACACCGCTATTGGTTAGATGGTCCTCAACGGTTCGCAAGTAATGCAGCCCAGAGGCCGATCGCAGAGAAAAGCGAATCTCCGCTTGAATGCCGTCCCAGCTGTCTGAAGGGATATATTCCTTATTCGTCCGATCAATCATCAAAATCGAGTGCATATTATCAATCACACAGGCAGGAGACTGCGCTTGCGGTTGCTTGACGTTATCGCAGGAAAACAGCTGGACTTCAGAAATCACGTCAGAAACACACTTGTACCGGTTTGTCAAAATGAGTAGGCACAAATCCTCTGTTCCCAGTATTTCCATGATGGCAAATTTAAAGTTACTGCCATCCTGCAGAGCAGCAATCTTTTTATACAGACTCTCTGCCAATTCTCTGGGGGTCCAACACTGGCAATTATGGACGGTTTTCATCTTGCAGGCGCTATCCCGGATACTGAATACACTGCAGCATCCAATGGCATACTTCTGTTCATCCACTGTACTGAAAAAGGGAAGCTCCCCCGGCGGGGTGTCTGCAGAGTCCCGCAGGTCAATCTGTTCGTGAAGTCCCGTCCGTGTCCGCAGCAATAGCTGTTTACGGCTGCAAGCACGTGCCGCTTCGTGCTTGGAAGCAATCCTTACATAATCCCGAAACTGATGAATCCGCTTGACATCCACCCGGTTAAAGTATCCCAGGCAAACGGGGCCATACTGGTCTGTGGTTTTGGTGCCCTGAGGTACTCCCACAAATGGTTTCTGGGCCGTCTGGCATCCGATGGTATACTTCTGAAAGCAAATAATTGCGCCGTTGCTTGTCATGTCCGATCCCCTCTATCTCTCGTACTAACCTGCGATACAAATGGATATCCGCATGAAAAGCAGCCATTTGAAGGATGTCTGCATTTCGTTGGATATCAGTATCAGTTCGCATCTGAAAAAACATACGCCCCAATCGCTAAGCAATCGGGGCGGTTTTGCGTGGCTTAATAGGCATCGCGCTCGGGATTCGTGACTGCCCGAGAAGGCGGGCGAACACCGCGCACCTCATATGCCTGCCTAGGATCCTGAGGATCATAGAACGACTTTATCTCGTTCGGGCCATAGTAATTCTGTGGTAGTTCCAATCTGATATCTATTGGCTCCCATAACTCAGGACGCCATGTCTTGGCCATATCAATCCCTCAAATCATATTGAAAATAAATTACATTACATTATACTCAAAAAACTGATTTTGTCAATAAGAAATATATTCATCTTTTGCGTATAATGTCTATGGAAACGATTGAATTTGCAGGATTCCCTTCCGATACCCCGAAATACCGGCAGGATATTACCGGCAAAACCTAACAAGGGGCAAAAAACGCCCATAGCAATCAGATATATTGCTTCAGACTTGCCAAAGGTCGCTTCCGGCGATAGAAAGTTGTGGTTTTTTTGGTTCTCATCATTTGATAGTTTAAATATTATAGCACAGATTGCGTTCTTTTACAATCGCGCACTTTATATAAATAATACGTTTCATCCTTGCTATATTTGCACAATTCTAGTCTTTCTGTGCATATTGCAATTTACAGCACACAGATCTTGGGCTGCGATTGGACAGGAGAGAGGAAGCGGAGGCAGCGCCAATGATTTCCTACCCCTCGGCAGCAGGCACACATGCGGTCTCGGTTTCATTGACTGCCCTCTCTGGAAACACCCCCGTTTCGATACACCGGGCAATGATGCCTGCGTTAAAAACCAGAAAGGTATCCCGTTCCCAGAACGCAGTCTTTCCTCGATATTTTTCGGGATGGCTGGTCTCCAGGTGCGCCCAAATGTTGTTCAGCTCATCCTTGCTTTCCACCAGGCAGGGTGTCAGCTTTCCCAGCGTATCAACGTGCCTGCCGCCAATTTTGTTGAAGTAGGCATCCATCAAGTCGGCATTCGCTTTGCACATTCCTTCACTGCAAACATAGGCCATCCATCGCCTGTGCTCCGCATCAATGAACGCTTCCCGTCCTTCCACGGTGTACCTGGAGAGTCGCTCTGCGTAGTCTTCCCCTGAATCTCCTGAGCAGACGGAAGCTACATGATACTCCGCGTGGACAGCGCAGCCTATGGAGGAGCGGCGCTCATATTCGCTCCATTTCATGGGACTGTCGGCGGGTATGCCATTGAGCTGGCGGTGAATCCAGCGGGCTGCGTTCCAGAGATTCTCCGGCATCAAAACATCGTGGGTAAAGGAGTGTTCAGGTCCACCAAAAGCAAAGAGCGGATGATCCCAACCAGTTTCTGTATGCCAAAGCTGTCTGGTATAGTCCTGCTTGATGGCATCCTCAACATGCACACAGATCTGGGGGGACATATCCCGCTGGCCTTTTGGGTGTGACAGCGCCTCCCAGTGTCGTGTACGATAGAATCGTTTGAGCCGGAAGGAAATACGGATGTCTAGCTCATCATCTCCCAACGCCACCACAATGTAATGAAAGTTTTTATCCCGAAGCAGTTCCTCCAGTTTTTGGGTATTCACATCAAATTCCCGGGACTGAATGCTTATCTGGCTTTCCAGTTCCGGGCACTGGGATAAGAATGCGTGCAGCCTGAAATCTATCTGCTGATCGCAGAGAGTAAACGCGGTAGTACAGCGATAGAGTATTCCCTGAGAACAGGCGGCTCTGAAAAAGGCCTGACCGACCCGACCAAAGCCAAGTACCAGCACATTTAGTTTTTCATCGGAAACAAATTTGTGAAGGGGCTGTTTCCTGAGAAGGTCGTAGCTAATCGAACGGTAACGATCCAGCAGCCGAAGCTCTGTGTGGGCAAATACAGGCAGCCTCCGTCCATTTTCATACATCATGTCCCGCAAATAATCAATCAGCATGGGGGCGGATTCTGTTTCGGCAAGCAAATACAATTCCTGCTGGAATCCCGTTTTATCCACTTTCCGTCTAGGTGTAAACAAACGCGCCTGGTTCACGTTTTCTAAAAAGGCACGCATCCGGTTGAAATTTTCGTCCGAATGGTCTGACAGGAAGAAGAATCGCATTCTGTGACGCCTTCGCCAGGGATAAAGCAGGAAGCGGCGTTCATCCCGGGGATAGAGAAAGTAGTTGATATCCTGCAATTCTGACAGCAGCTCCGGATCCGAGTCTCCTCGCTGCGTTCGCAGGAAAATGCACAGACTCTCGCCCGTGCTGAGATTTTTTGCCAGATGGACGCTATTAACATCCAGCGCGGAGAAAAGATACCAGACCTTTGCGCCCCATGGAACATGATGGGGCAAATAATTCCACAGCAGTCCCAGGGTTGCGGCAGCCGTCAGCAGAGGAACCGCACAGGAAAGGACCAAAGGAAGCGCCGGGATAGACTGAATTATTGGCACGCGGCACGCATTAACTCGGAATGCTTCACTGTCTCCACCCAGAATATCAAAAGCGGCATGGATGCCCTCAAATAACCATAAATCCCCCGGCTCAGGATCTAGATAGGCACCATACCAGCTCAGCAGAAGGACAAGTACCATGCACCCAGACAGAAGAAACAGAATGATACGTTCCGGCTTATGAACTTTTCGCAACAGTGGGCGGGGAGCTTCATTCCACAACCTCTTGCCGATGCAGCACAGGATCACAAGGGCTCCCAACTTAAAAAGAAAAAACATAACTGGAGAAAGCACCTTCCAGCAGGAGGAAACAATACAGAGTAACTTTTCGAAAATCAGATTCATCGGATATACCTGCCGTTCATTTCTGTATGGAAATAGTGTACCATAGTGTGAAAGGAATTTCAACAGGATTCCTATAGTTAGTGCAGAAACGATTTGACGCTATTGCCGTATGAGGTGTGCTTCCCAGATAAAATGAAGTGGCTGGTAATACGCCGTGCCGTTGTATACTCCCTGATAAAAAGCGCTAAAGCAAATGGGATTGTATCGTTGTTCGCCTATCTCCAGAATGCGCTGGTATAGCTACCATAATTTAAAAGGCTCTATCTCACGGAGACCTGAAAAACCGAATTCTTTGGGCTATCGATATCCAGCGAGAACATAAACTGCCGAATTCCAATGCTTACAAATATGTCATCTCGACTGGCGGCAGGTCTCAAACAAGCGGCCTGCCGTTTTGTCACTACCGGCGATTATTTAGGGTTTACGACGTTTCGACATCGGAGTAGTGCTTTGGATTTCTTTCAGAAGGTAGGCGACACTCTGAATTCTTTCCAATATGCAAGCCACAAGCGCGGGGATGCTAATAGGACTGAATGGAAACGCAATGGTCAGAAGAATCAAACCCTTCTTCAGGGAGTATGTCACCAGTACCGCTACGCCGAGGATGGCGGCGATTTTGCCGACCAGCCGTATCAGAATTCCCAAAAAGAGATCATGCCAATATAAACCAGTGTAAACAAGTCAATGACCAAATCACAGGGACGGTGAGAGTTTTGAAGATCAGATTCAACTCCACATCCAGAAAAATCAAACTTGCGGTTTTGGCCCGCAGTTCCTTCTCTTAAGGGCAGGGCTTTCCACAGGAACTGCATACGCTGGGGCATTTGTGCCAGCGCATTATCCAGCCGAATTAAATTGCCTTTGGGGTCGCTGCCCAGCTCTGCCTGATGAACAAGTTTTCCCTGCATGGTCAGGACGAACTTTCTGCCAAAGTTCGTCAGAGTAACAGACATGGGAATGTCCTGGTAGGTGCCGATCTCTACCGGACTAGACCTGTGGCCTGCTTGGCTGCCTCAATCTGGGCCACACTGGCATTCTCCCATTCCAAAAGCGTATCTGCCAGAACAGGCATTCCGGCAAAACCGCCTTCGGGGTGAGGATGCAGAGAAAGGGTGCCTGCAAAGCCAAACGACATGTGAGGAAATACGCCCCATGCGTTGTTCCCAGAGCGTATCAGTTAGAATGTATCCAAATTGGAAGGCTGGTGCCGCTGGTTTCTACAACCATAGGCCGCACCCAAAATCTGGACCTTTTTATATCTTCGTCTACTTAGAAGTAGGTTAGATGGTTTTTTGATTGGAAATTTATGAATGCTCTGACTGTGCTAGGGTACTTCTTCCGTCAGAGGGATGCGATTAGTGAACTGATTCAGAGAAGCAATTCCCTCTTGAAGCGTATCCAGTATTTTCATGGCAGTATCAGGAGAGAGAATCGTAAAGCGGATATAACTGACGACTTTCCAAATTTACACCTGTGCCTGTTGCGCGGTTTTAACTGTATATTGCTTTGGCAGTTACTGCATCTTCCGTTTCAACTCCACAAACACATCAGACGCAGTGCGGGATTTGTCTGCTTTTTGACTCATCCAAACCACGCTCCATCATTGCATGGGAGATGACTTCTTCCATCTCATCTTCCTGTGCAGTATTTTTTCTGCTAAGATTGTATCAAGCATTCTGCAAGAATGCGCAGCCATCCCGCAGTGCCGGGATGATCTTTGGGGCTTGGGGAATTTTCCCCAACAAGCATTTTTCGTCTGGGTGCTACCCAGACACTGCTTGCCGCTAGAAATTCATCTCGTTTTTCCACGCCGCTGGCGTGTCATTTCATAACTCAGTCTCACCAATTCCTGAACCTGATTTTCTGGTACTGTATCATCCAGTAAAATGGTAATCCACTGCTCTTTATTCATGTGGTAAGCCCGAAAATACCCGGGCTGGCCCAATAATGAACCGATAATTCTTAGATCGCATTTTACATTCAGTGCGTCAATGATGCCATTACCGGGCAGTCCCAGCTTGGAACGCTCTATCTCCATTACCAGACCGTACCACTTCCGGCTGCCTTTGTGACGCAGCACAGCATTCCAGTCTTGCCAGGGATAGTCGGGGGCTGTGTCGTATTCTTCCTTGACCCACTCAAACAACTGCTTTCTTGTCATGCACAATCTCCTATTATTTGTCATCCAAGTCTGAAATTCTTTGCTATTAGAATATCACATTACAAGGTCGAACGATAGCAGTAAATTGAAAAAAGTCAAGTCTTGTTTTCCCTCTCCCTGATGGTATAATAAGTCCCAGTGCGCAATACAGGAGGAATGGCATTATGTCTGCAACCACCCAAGCTCATACGCTTCAAGAGTATCTAGACCAAGCCGCACCAATGCTGATGGAGATTCCCGGATTGCCGGAGCTGCTTCATGCAGATGGTAATAGCTATGACCGACTTGCCGAAAAATATCCCGATGCCGTATTTACCCTGATTGCTATGAACAACCTATTCCACCATGACCGGGAGTTTTCGGAAATCCATCAGGAGGCTTTTTCCTCTATTCTGAATGGAGAGGATATTCCCTCTGTGCAATTTCGATACAACCGCCGTATGGACGCTTACCTGCAAGCGCGTTTGTGGGATGATTAATTTATGGAACAAAAGCCAATAAAGCCATACAAGCAGTTAAAACAAAAGCAGAAAGCAAAAATTTCCGACTATATGTATTTGGAAACACAAGCCTTTTGGCAAACGAATCAGCGGATGCCGTTGACAGAGCCGGAATAATAAGATATGGTGTCGAAAGTATACAACCATAATTTCAATTTTTGTGTAGCGTATGAAAAAGCTGAATAGTTTTTTGCCGATATGGATTGGCACTATGTGGGCAAAAATCTATTTAAATGATGCCATGCGGTCGTGGAACATTCAACCGCAGAAAACAGGTAACCCCCAATTAATACAAATAGGAATCGACAGCTAAAGCAGCACCTGTGTGCTCTGTTAGTATTTTGGCACCGAGACAGAAGAACACGACTTCTGGCATAATTACCTATGCAACATATTTTCCTTATATTAAAATGATATCAAATGCAAATTTTAGACTATATTTTAAAGCATGGAGAGTGACTTAAAATGGAGAATCCTTATTTTTTAGTCAAAGTTGTTGATAATCAATGGGCTGAAAAGTTTATGGATGGCGAAGTGTTTATGCGAGCTATTGCCTGTTTTGGAGACTTGTCAAAACGAAGCAAAGATTCTCAAAACCAGTTCCGTGGGGATGTTCTCGAAGGCCTTTCTTATTCATTCAAAAACCATCATAATCCATTTGCATATATCGAAGATACAAGTGGGAGTATTTCTGAAATTGCTCCGAATCAAGTTGGGCTAATTGATGTTTCGACATATAGAGAAAAAATATTTTGTTTATATGTTTTAGAATATGATATTCAAAAATCACAGTTCATTGTGCCAGATGAACGTATTTCTGAGTTTGGCGATACAGCTGTAATAGTTTACAAACCACGGGTATTCCTTGACCGTGTTGTACAAGAAATGCTCAGAAGATTCGGAAATGATTTTTGGACATCATTTATGAGAGTCGATTATGATGTGGACTTTTCGTTCGAACGCCCCTACAATGAATTTTCTAAAGCTCCGTCTTATTCATGGCAGAAAGAATTTAGAATTGCATTGGATCTGGCTCAAGGAAAATTTGATCCAGATACTATTGGCAGTATTACAGACTTTGCACGGCAAACTTTTCCTGGACAAATTGAGGAAGATACCAATCCCGATTCATTAGCTGATTCAATTACTTTAAATATTGGGGACATGAGGGATATCTCGATTTCAGTTCCCGTATCTACATTGTTTGATGACAAGGCAATTGAAGCCCATATTCCCAAAGATTCATTGCCGCCGTATTTTGTTACTCCATTAATCGTGCCCAGACCACCAATACCAACTTTTTTCAAGATAGTACGTTATCTTCCATGACATAGAGTCAAAGCTGAATGAGAAAAGTAAAAATTCAAAGGCGTTTTTTCACAGTCACAAACATTCTGCCAAGGGACTGTTAGGAAAGTCCTATTCCCACGCAATAATAAGTACCAAGAGACACTGGTTACAAAAGACACAAGAAACGGTCACATCCAGTTAAGGTTGTAGCCATATTATAGTAGTGTGTCCGGAGAGCATTTTACACGAAATGGGTGTACAGCCTTTCAGCTTGTCTGATTTTCTGTACACCCATTTTTGAACTATTATTGGAGTTATTAGAAGATACTTAATGTAAGGCTTATCATGTGTCTGCGAAAAATTAGAAAACTCAATATTTTTCTAGCTCAGTTGCAGAACGAAATCGTTCAAAATGCGAGGTATCATTCCTTGCACCCTCAAGACCGGCATGGTCAAGAAAAATTTGTCTTGAAATGTACATACGCTTGCCATCTGCAGGAAGCATTTGCACGGAAAAATTTCCGGAACCGTTGTCAGAATGTAGCATTGAGTTTTCAAGTTTTCCATCAAAAATATCAACGAGTGACCACAGGGTTAAAGTTAACCCAAGAATGACAATCTTTACTTCTTCACCATATTCAAATAGAATTTCTTTTCCTTGATATTCCTTGCATTTACTCTGCATGGCATCATTCTCACCAACGAAACCATTCAGAGTTATCTCCTTTTGATATGAGATGAATGGTTTGCCTTCTACCAGGCAACGGTATAGCTTATCAACATTCTTGACGTCGTCAATTGTCAACTCATTGGATGCATCAAATTTTACATTTAGTATATTTTCAATCTCATAAAGGTGACGCCAAAATTGCAATGTTTCATCCGGTATACTCTGATATGACGCGTCTTTATTGGGGAAAATCTTCACCCCACCTAATGTACCATTTCCCTGTGAAAATGCGTTAAATATTTCCTTTGCAGCAAGAACATCAGAAACAGACGGATACGGACACAACGAAATATTGAACTGCATTGTCCCATCCGCTTTTGCAAAATCCAAAATATACGATATCTTCAATGCGGATTGCCCGACTGAAGCGAAGCGCATTTTATCTATGCTATTTATTGTTTGCTGTTCAAGCATTAGTGTGAGCGCATACCCATTGCCTGCAATTTCGATTGGAAAAGGGGCCGGAAATGCTGGAGCCTTTATATATAGGCAGCCATTAGAAATCTCAGTACCTTTCAGAGGGGCTATAATGAAGTCATTGGCTTTTATTTTTTCCCCGTTGACAGTGTAGCACCCGTCCTGATCAGGGGAGAGTTTGATTATCGTCTGTGTGTTGTACGAATAGGTAAGCAAGGTCCGAAATGTATAAGGAACGTCCGAATTGAAAACGGATTCGGCTTCTTTGGGCAATGCCACATGGAAACCTGAAATATCAAGGCTCCCATCACAATCCAAGCGGCAGTATCCGTCGTGATCCTCTACATACCGAAAGCCGTCAGGCAGAGTTTTACCTACGGTTTTCAAAACGGCATCGGGTATTTTTGATGTAAATTGGGGCTTCTTGATAAAAGTATCTCTAAAATTTGAAAACATCAAAAATCCTCCTTAACATTTTCCCATATCAGCACCTGAGAAATGAGTTTCTTCCGTACCGCATCGTCATCTGTGACTTCATTAATTATTTTACATAGATCCACAAAATCATCTTCATTTTGAAGAATAATATACTTGATGTCAGAAAGCGAAAATTTAAGCCAACAGCATTCGTTATCGGCTATTGTTTTATTAAGAACACCTATACTAGCCATGTTATCGTCAGTAACTGCTGAAGGTAAACTAATTTGAGAAACATCAGGTATGAATCGCCACTCACACTCATCTGTGAAATTCTTTGATATTTCCTTCCCATCCCGTGGCATAATGCCCTCTATCGGTTTTAGGTAGAACATTTGGGTTAGAAGGTAGTCAATAGCCGGAATGGTTTGCTCTGCCTGCATAGCTGATGTGAAGGCGGTTGAAAAGTCTTTGCATAAAATCGAGTGGTAGTTTACATACTGCAGTGGCTGTATTCCTTGATGAATTCCCCAGCGTTTTGAAAAGGCAATTCCATACCCACCGTATGTTACCAAATGATTGCTCAATCGGTGGATGTTTATGTCGCAAAAGCATACCATTGGGTACGCTATCTGATGGCAACCAATCGAGAGATAGTCAACATTCTCAGCATAGAAACGTGGGATTAACGCCTTCTTTCTTAACGCGGAATATAGGTAGTCCGATTTTTTAAAAAACCTAAACAATGTATTTGCACTTTGAACTGGAGGTATATAATTCTCATCCTGTTGATGAGCAACATCAACATGTAGAACATTTTTCTCTGTATCTTCCATATTAGCCCTCTATTTTGTAATATTTGAATTTCAATGCTGTTGTAGCACTTAATCACCGATGGTACCAATATTCTTTCATAAATTTTGGCGTATTTATTTATAAATGCGTAGAAACCATTACGGTAACAGTAAACAATTGCCTCTCCGCATCATAATCCCATTCGTAGTCTCCGTCATATTTCTTAATGGCCTTTGCAACACTTTTTAGGCCGAAGCCATGCAATCCGATCCCGGCCTTTGTGGAAATCAGGTGGTGGCCAGATTGTCTTGGGGGCGTATCACAGCTGTTGCTGACGATGATGACGCTGTAACGGTTGCGGTATACAGTGGTCAGAGAAATAGATTTTTCAATAGACTTCTCGGAAGCGGTGACCGCATTGTCCAGCAGGTTACCAAGAATTGCCACCAGATCAATGTCCTCCAATTGGGAAAGATTGCAAACCTTGACGTCGTATTCAAAGGTGATCCCCCGCATCTTACAGTCAATATCATACTTGTGCAGCATAACATCCAAAAGTTTATTTCCGCTGCTGTGACTTTTGGAGTAGTCCTTTAGCTGTTCAGACAGTTTTGTTACATAGCTTCCGATTGCCGGGTCATCATTCAGGGCTTGAATAGCTGCAAGATGCTTCTTTGCGTCGTGGGCATAAATCATTAACTGCTGATTTTGCTGATCCAGAATTTGATAGTATGACTGCTCCGTTTGAAGCCTATTCAGTTCGCTCTGGATTTGCATTGTCTGACGTTCCTTTTTTACTTGGTGAGAATAGGTAAAGAAAAGGAGAACAGTCTCAATAAAAAGACATCCGCTGGAAATAGATAGGAGAAACTGTATTTCGTAAAATGTGTCCAGCTGCGCACAAATGTACCAGAATATTGCTTGGCACACGGTGGTCAATACTGGAAACACAAGGAAATCCAGTGGGATCGAATCTTGTGTGTCCCCTGGGCAAATCATTTTAATAAGGACAAGAATAATAAGAAAATACAGAGTTTTGATTGTGATAGTCTGGAAAACAAGAAGTAGAAAGTTGTTGTTATAGCTAGAAAAGTTATCGTGAATGACAAAGGAACTAAGGGTAATAACGGCAACTTCAAGAGCTATATTTAGAATGTCGAGAATAAAGGCGTAGAAAAAGCTTTTGAATAATGTGCTGTCAAAACAGAAACAGTCAAAAACAATATTAACTATTAATGTTGTAAGCGCATTGATTGGGCCATTATTCTTGAACAGCACATTTACTGTAGAGCCAAAGGTAAAGAGAAAGGTGCCCATTATAATTGTTTTTAGAGTATCCATCCTTCTTTTCCCTAGAGAGGAGAAGAAAATATAGGAGATTATCATTTCAATTAAATACACAGAGAGGGAAAATAAGGGATTCAGCATATCATTTCCTCCGCAAGTATTCAAACCAGAATTTGTGAAAAGCGGATTGTCTCCTCGGCGCAATAGGAATTTTGGTTCCATCGGAAAGCAGCAGCTCTGCGTAAGTGTAGCGGTCTACATAGTGGAGATTGACGAAAAAAGATTTATGGACAGGGTAGAAGAATAGCTGCGGCAGCTTCTCACAGAGATCATCATATTTGTCAGCGGTGGAATACACTTTCCCCAGCGTGATGACACTTGCCCGTCTGCCGTCTCGAGTCACATAGAGAATATCGTCCGCAATCACCCGCTGCATAGCCCCATTTTCGGAAAGGAAAAGGTCCACATAGGCTCCGTCGATGTATTCCATAGCCTTGTCAAGGCCGGCATACAGCCGATTGGCGTTAAAGGGCTTTTCGAAGAAGCGAAACGCCCGGAGGTCCATAGCATCATCCTGATAGCAATCATAGTTGGTTACAAAGAACAGCGCCAGCTTGGGATTGCGCTGCCGCAGCTCCTTTGCCAATGTGATGCCATCCACGCCTGGCATCTGAATATCCAGAAACGCAAGATCAAATACGGTGTCATTCTGGGCAATTTGAAGCGGGTCTACCACCGCAGTGATGGCGCAGGGAATATGGTGATTTTTCATATATTCTTCAATGTGAATTCTAAGTGTGTTCAGATAGGTCTGTTCATCATCGCAAATCAAAATTTTCATTTAGATACCTCATAAAATAGGCTTACGATGCGACGAAACATCGTGAGCCTATTTTATCATTATTGAGGGTCAACGTCAAATCCGCGAAGAATAGAAAAACCAGCATTTTTGCACAGATTCCTTGCATTTTTGCAAGAAAGTATCATGGAGTGTTATTCCTGGAGATACGTTGCTAAAAGGCGGCATAGAATCTCCTGATCACTGCGGGTCCTCCAATCCCGAACTGAACATCTCCCGCA
>OGGK01001586.1_pt1 | contig 14028 bp, 13 predicted proteins | sample 1571171 | NCBI WGS metagenome assembly OGGK01 (sample SAMEA2581958, study PRJEB24529) | metagenome | biome: Human gut stool | place: China | collected 2011 | reverse complement strand
CAGCCCTTGGTTTCAGGGAACTTTATCAGGTGCTACTGTAGGAGCGTTATCTGAGCAAGTTTGAACTTTTAAACGATACAACGATTAAAAAGTAACTTTGTCAAGGTGAGAAAGTTCCATTGTTCTGAGAAAGTTCCAACTTTGTCAAATATCCGAACTTTGTCAAGCTGACAAACATCAAATTTATAACGTAGATAAGTATTTAAAATGGAACTTTGTCAGATGTTTCTCCACAGTAGCAGGTATACCAGCGATTCCTGCCATCTTTTCCGCGGATCGCTTGCTTTGCGATTTGGCTGGACTTCGTGAGGTCACTGTACACACGGTTGTATGTACTGTCGCTGCACCCAATCTCCCGCAGGACGGCGGCGCGCAGCTCGTTGCTGGGCATCGACCCAAGGCGGCTCTCGGACAGAACGTTCAGGATGGCGCTGCGGGTGTCCTGCCGGGTCTCCGCCGTGCGCACCCGCCGCTCCTCAATGAAGTCGGCATCCTTCTTGTCGGTGTAGCCGTCAAACACGGCCCGCGCGGTCTTTACGCCCTCCACCTCCACATCGTCGATGTGCAGCAGTACCGTCTGCTGGGGGCGGGCGTAGCTGTTTTTCTCGTGGCTGAGATAAATTTTGCCGTCGTTCTTGGCGCGGCCCATCATCAGCACGCTGCGGGCCATGTCCCAGATATCCGAGCTGTCGGCCAGACGTGCGCGGCCGGAAACGCCCTGCTTTTTGTTGGAGTGCATCACGATGAGCACCGCGCAGCCCTGCTTTGCGGCAATGGCGCGCAGCGGCAGCAGGGCACTGCGCATCTGGTTGCGGCTTGCCATCTCCACATCGGCGGGCAGAAAGCTCTGCAGCGGGTCCACGATGAGCAGCAGCGGCCCGGCCTTGGCGGCAAAATCCGCCAGTGCCTGGTCCTTGAGGGTAAGGGGCTGGCCGGTCTTGCCAAAGTAGTCGTCGGCGGTCAGCACCAGCACCCGGTTCATGTCGGCCCCGGCCGCCAGCAGACGGGCCTTGAGCACCTTGCCGGGGTCGTCCTCGCCCGCAAGCAGCAGCACCTTGCCGGTCTGCTGCGGCGGCAGCGGAAAAAAGCCGGAGGTCTTGCCCGCCGTCACATAGGCAATGAGCTGTGCCTGCCAGATGCCCTTGCCGGTGCCGCCGTCGGCACCCAGCAGCGACACTTCGCCCAGCGGCAGCAGCTGCGGCACCAGCCACGCCACGCTCTGCATGGGCACATCGGCCAGCAGTCCGGGCTGCACCGCGCTGCCCTCCAGCGCAAGCTTGCGCTGCTTTGCGTCCGCGTTCACGGCTGCCATAAAGGCTGCGGGGTCGGCCTGCCACGCCTGCTTGCAGGTGTTGAGCCATTGATCGATCTTGTAATTGACGGCGGGCAGCTGCATGTTGCAGGCTGCGCCGCGCACGTCGTCCAGCAGGTCTTCCCGTGCAGCCGGGTCGGTCTGGTGGAACATTACCGCAAAGGTCAGGCGGCTGAACAGCTGCTGCTCGGTCCTGCAGGCATCCAGCATGTTCAGAAAGTCTGTGCGGTCCTGAATGGATACTCCCAAAATACATTTCTCCTTTCGCTGTGGTTTATAACTGGAAGCAAAACCAAATGTTGTTGCTATAAGTATAACTCTGAAAAAACAACGTGTCAACAAATAGTTTTTGCGCAAAAAGCCACAGCTTCCGGGGTGAAAGTGCACAGGAAAATGGGGAAAGAAAAAGAGAAGGCGGGCACCTTCTCTTGACAAAACGGCAAAAAATAACTATACTACAAATAGAAAAGGTGCTGTCCGCAATGGTCAGCTCCTTCCGGTTGGATCAATAAGAATGACCGCTTACCGTTTGGAGACAGGGGCGGTCATTTCTTATTGTTATGGATCTCTTTGAAGATTGCCCATGCGATCTGAAATGTAATCCCAACTGTGCCGCCAACAATGACGAACAGCTGCAGAACCTCTTCCAACTTCATGATGCATCCCCCCTTCCGCGTTTGCGAACGGGGGAACAAACAATAAGCTTTTACGTCCCCCGGACGCTTGCCGGAGGGAAGCATGACCACCTGCGCTTGCAGACAGCACCTAATCACCGCCTTTTCAGGCGGCATTTTTAGTTTAACATACTTTCTGACGAAATACAATAAGAGGACACAGAAACGACGCTTTGTAAAATTTTATGGTGCATGGTTGCTTTTTGAAAAAAGCAGAGTATAATAAAAGTGAGAAAGTAAGAAAATCGCACAAAGGAGGATGAAGGATGCTGACGGAATTGAGGACAAAATCCCAGATCACCATTCCAAAGGATATTGTAATGAAGATGGGCCTGCGTGAGGGCGACAAGCTGGAGATCGTGGAGAAGGATGGCGTGATCGAGCTGATGCCGGTAGCCGTTTACCCCAAAAAGTATCTGGACGAGCTGCGCAGCGAGATCAACGAAGCAAAGGCTAAAATTGCGGCAGGGGAGCAGCCGGTGTTCGACACTGTGGACGCACTGTTTGAAGCGCTGGACGGTGCGGACGAATGAATTACAAGATCACCTACACCAAACGATTCATAAAGAACCTGAAGCGTTTGAACGCAGCGGAGCGGGCGCAGCTGAAAAAGAAGCTGGAAATTCTGGAAATGGACCCGCTGTATCCGTCGCTGCGCACAAAGCGTATTCAAGGCACGGTAGACTTGTTCGAGTTCAGTGTAAACATGGACGTGCGGGTCATCTGGCAGTACGACGGTGATACGATCATTCTGCTGTTGGACATTGGACACCATGATATTCTGAATCAATTTTAAAAGCCTGTAAACACGATAAAAAGGCCGCTGCGTTCACATGCAGCGGCCTTTCCATTTGATGGGGAGTATTCAGCGGCGGTTTACTGGATGCCGGTCACAGGGTAGTCCTGATCCTCAACGGCCTTCTTCAGCACGTCGTCGGCGACCTCGGCGTTCAGGGTGACGATGGCGGTGCCGGCCTCGTGGCTCACCACGGCCTCGTCCACCTCGGGCAGGGCTTCCAGAGCCTTCTTCACGCGGGCTTCGCAGTGGCCGCACATCATGCCTTCCACTTTCAGGGTCTTTTTCATAGCAGTGTCCTCCTTGGTACTCTCTTTATTTACAACCGCTGCGGGCTGTGCGGAGACAGCGGGCAGGGAAGCAGCATTTTTTGCCGCACGATCGTGCTTTGTGCTGTGCACGTCGAACAGGTTCAGGCGCAGGGCGTTGCTTACCACGCAGAAGCTGGAAAGGCTCATGGCAGCAGCACCGAACATGGGGTTCAGCGTCAGGCCGAAGGGGATGAACACACCTGCGGCCAGTGGGATGCCGATGATGTTGTAGATAAACGCCCAGAACAGGTTTTCGTGGATGTTGCGCAGGGCAGCGCGGCTCAGGCGGATGGCGGCGGGCACGTCCGACAGCTTGGAGTTCATCAGCACCACGTCCGCCGCGTCGATGGCAACGTCGGTGCCTGCGCCGATGGCGATGCCGGTGTCGGCACGGGTCAGGGCCGGGGCATCGTTGATGCCGTCGCCCACCATGGCCACCTTGCCGGATGCCTGCAGCTGGCGAATGACCGCTTCCTTGCCGTCGGGCAGCACGCCTGCGATCACCTCGTCCACACCGGCCTGCCTGCCAATGGCAGCAGCAGTGCGCTGGTTGTCACCGGTGAGCATGACCACGCGGATGCCCATGGCCTGCAGCTCCCGGATGGCGCGGGGGCTGTCCTCCTTGATGGTATCGGCCACCGCGATGATGCCCAGCAGACGGCCTGCTCCGCCGAAGAACAGGGGCGTTTTGCCCTGTGCGGAAAGGGCCGCGGCCTTCTCCTGCAGCTGTGCGGGCACGGTGACTTTGGTGCCAATAAAGGACGCATTGCCGCCAAAGATCTCCACGCCGTCCAGCTTTGCGGCCAGACCGTTGCCCGGCAGGGCGGCAAAGCCGGATACCTCGGGGGCGGTGAGCTTCTGCGCGTCGGTGCAGGCCAGCACGGCCTTTGCCAGCGGGTGCTCGCTCTTGCGCTCCAGTGCGGCGGCAAGGGTGAGCAGCTCCGCCTCGGAAACGCCCTCGGCGGGCAGAATGTCGGTCACTTTTGGTTCACCGCTGGTGATGGTGCCGGTCTTATCCAGCGCCACGATCTGGGTGCGGCCTGCAGCTTCCAGCGAAGCGGCGGTCTTGAACAGGATGCCGTTCTTTGCACCCAGACCGTTGCCCACCATGATGGCCACCGGCGTTGCCAGACCCAGCGCACAGGGGCAGCTGATGACCAGCACGGAGATGCCGCGGGCCAGCGCATAGCCCAGCTCCCGGCCCAGCAGCAGCCACACGATGGTGGTGACCACCGCAATGGTAATGACCGCAGGCACGAAGAAACCGGACACCGTATCGGCGATTTTTGCAATGGGAGCCTTGGTGGCGGCGGCATCGCTGACCATCCGGATGATCTGGGCAAGGGTGGTGTCCTCGCCCACGCGGGTGGCCCGGCACTGCAGGAAACCGGACTGGTTGGTGGTGGCAGCGCTCACCTTGTCGCCCGCAGCCTTGTCCACGGGGATGCTCTCGCCGGTCAGGGCGCTCTCGTTCACGGCGCTGGTGCCTTCCAGCACGATGCCGTCCACGGGGATGTTCTCGCCCGGGCGCACCACAAAGATGTCCCCCTTCTGCACCTGATCGATGGGCACGGTCACTTCGGCACCGTCCCGCAGCAGGGTGGCGGTCTTGGGGGCAAGCTTCATCAGGCTCTTGAGCGCGTCGGTGGTCTTGCCCTTGGAGCGGGCCTCCAGCATCTTGCCCACCGTGATGAGGGTCAAGATCATGGCAGCGGACTCAAAGTAGAACTCCATCATATAATGCATGACCAGCTCACTGTTGCCGTCCACCTGCGCGCGGGTCATGGCGAACAGGGCGTAGGTGCTCCACACAAAGCTTGCCATGGAACCCATGGCCACCAGCGTGTCCATGTTGGGCGAGCCGTGGAGGAGCCCCTTGAAGCCGTTGATGAAGAACTTCTGGTTGATGACCATGACGATGCCCGCCAGCAGCAGCTGCACAAGGCCCATGGCGATGTGGTTGCCGTCGAACCAGCGGGGCAGGGGCCAGCCCCACATCATGTGGCCCATGGAGAAGTACATCAGCACCAGCAGAAAGCCCAGCGACGCAATGAGCCGCCGCTTGAGCTTGGGGGCCTCGTGGTCGGCCAGCGCGTCAAGGTCGGCGCTGGTGGAGCTGGCAGCCGCCGCGCCCGCACGCTTGGGGCTGGCACCGTAACCGGCATCCTGCACGGCCTTGATGATCTCGGCAGAGCTGGCGGTGCCCTCCACGCCCATGGAGTTGGTCAGCAGGCTCACCGAGCAGCTGGCAACGCCGGGCACCTTGCTCACGGCCTTCTCCACCCGGGCGGAGCAGGCTGCGCAGCTCATGCCGGTAACGTTGTATTGTTCCATAAAATATCACTCCTACGTTGAGTATGCACGGGAAAGGGCCTCTTATTTCATGAGCTTGGGTAGCAGATTCACCAGCTCGTCCAGCTTTGCCTCGCTGCCCGCGCGCAGGTCGTCCGCCACGCAGGTGGAGATGTGCTGTGCCAGCAGCTCCTTGGAAAAGCTGTTCAGCGCCGAGTTCGCCGCCGCCACCTGCACAAGGATGTCCACGCAGTAGGCATCCTTTTCCAGCATGCCGCGGATGCCGCGCACCTGCCCCTCGATGCGGCTGAGCCGGTTCAGCAGGGCCTTGTGTTCCTCCGGGGTGCGGTCCTTGTGGCGGCAGCAGGAGGGGGTGACGCTTTCGGTGGGCACAGCGGATGCGTCAACGGCCGGAGCCGTGGCAGCTTCGGGCTGGGCGGGCGTGCCGCAACAGCAGCAGGGCTTTTTCTCGTTGTCCATAAAATATCTCCTTTACCCATAGGGGGTATACGTCTTACAGCATGAGTATAGCACAGCAAACCCGATAAATCAAGTAGGAAATTGAAAAATACAAACAAAAAGAGGGAAGGCACTGCAAATGCCTTCCCTCTATCAAATCACTTTTACTTCTCCAGAATCCGCGGCACAAACAGGCCCAGCATCTTGCCCCACCAGTACCACTCGTGGGAGACATCGCCGCCCCAGACCTCGAGGTGGGCGGGCAGGCCCTGTGCGGCCAGCACATCGGCCAGCGCCTGCGTGTCGGCTTTGGCATCGTCCTCGTAGGCACCCTGACCGGCGCAGAGCATCAGGCTGTTCTCCTCGGCCTTGGCCAGAGCCAGCTTGTCGGCGATGCCGTTCTCGGCCAGATACTGCAGGGGAGAGCAGCGCAGCACCAGATCGTCGGCTTCACTGCCCCAGAAGCGGGCCAGATCGTAGATGCCGGAAAGGCCGATGGCACCGGCAAAGAGCTTGGGACGGCGCAGGCGGCAGTTGACGGCGTGCACAGCGCCAAGGTCGATGCCCACACACCACAGCTTGGCATCCTTTGCGGCACCGTTCAGGGCCAGCACCCGGGGAGCCAGCTCGGCGGTAAGGTAGACGAAGTACTTTTCCTCCATCTCGGCGCGGCGGCGCACCGGGATGTCGCCGTTCAGTACGGCCTCGCCGTCAATGCTGTCGGCGCAGAACAGCTGCACCTTGCCCTCGTTCAGCAGCGGGGCAATGGCATCGGGCATGCCGTTGTTCTCCCAATCATAAAAGCGGCCGCCGCGGGCAGGCAGGGCCAGCACCGGCACACCGGCGCTGCCGTATACCTTGAACTCCATCTCGCGGTTCAGCACGCTGCTCCACTCTTTGTAATAGGTACCCTGGATCATAAATCAAGCACTCCTTGTTTCTATATTCACCGGCCCGGGCGCAGTCGCTGCACGTTGGTGCCGGTCGTTGGCGATCAAAAGAAAGCTTTCTCTGGAAATATCACACGAACTGGTTGCGCTGGGCATCGTACTCGTAGCCCACGGCCCGGAGCTTTGCGCAAAGGTCGGCCTTGTCGGCATCCATGTCTTCGCACAGAGCATCGAGGTTTTTGTAAAAATCACGCAGCTTCAGGTTCACCACGCTCAGCAGCATGATGGAATCGTTGGGCAGAGCCATGTGTTTTGCCTCCTTACAGCAACAAAAAAAGCCGGCCACTCGACAAAGTGACCGGCCACATACACCAAATTAGACAGCGCGGGTAACTTTGCCAGCGCGCAGGCAACGGGAGCATGCGTAGACGTACTTGGGAGAACCCTCAACGACCGCCTTGACACGACGGACATTCGGCTTCCAGGTACGGTTGGAACGACGATGAGAGTGAGAAACCTTGATACCAAAGGCAACACCCTTGCCGCAGCATTCACATTTAGCCATGGTACTTGCACCTCCTGCAGTGAAGTAAGGAATCAAAATAATCAGCTTGACTATTGTAGCAGATTACCGGGCAAAATGCAAGCCTTTTTTCAAAAAATCTTGCGTTTTTTGGAAAACCAAACTCCTTCAGTCATCGCTGCGCGATGCCAGCTGTTCCCCTTCTGGCACTTTGTGCCACCTCCCCCGGCCGGGACAGATTCTCCCCGCGCCGGGGAGAAATGTCACCACAGGTGACAAAGAGAGGAACAGATGTCACGTAAGTGACAAAAAGGGGAACAGGTGGATGCGAACGAAGTGAGCAGACGGAAGGAGTTCCGTTTTATAAAACGTTCCTTTTCCGGGTAAACTAGCCCAAAAGCCCCTTTACGATGGGGGCAGGAAAGGGAGCGTTTTATTATAATGAAAAAGATACCTCGCATGATCCTGGGCTGCACGCTGGCGGCAGCTCTGGCCCTGACCGCCTGCAGCCGAAGCGATTCCGGTTCCTCCGGCAGCATGAGCACGAGCATGGGCGGCAGCTCATCGCAGACGGGGCAGGCGGGCCAGAACGCTGCATACCGCACCGGCCTTGGCATCCTGACCGAAGCGTCTGATCAGGAACGCGCGGGCAAGATCGATACCATCGCAGCTGCCGTTCTGCTGGATGCCGAGGGCAGGGTGGCAGATGTGATGCTGGACGAGGTGGAGATCTCGGTCACGGGGGACAGCACCGGCAAGGTGACGATGCCCACCGACAATCGCACCAAGCGCCAGAAGGGCGATGATTACCCGCTGGCGGCGGTGTCCTCGCTGAAAAAGGGCTGGGCAGAGCAGGCGGATGCCTTTGGCAATTATCTTACCGGCAAAACCCCGGATGAGGTGAAGAAGCTTGCCACCGACGATGACGGCAAGCCGAAGGATGCTGACCTGCTCTCCACCTGCACCATTGCGGTGGACGGCTATCGGGATGCTGTGGTGCGCGCCTGCGAGAATGCAAAGGCAGTCGGCTCGGCCCGCGGCGACCGCGCTGTGCTGGGCGTGTCAGTGCGCAATGACACCAAGGAACTGACCGCCGACGATGACCACGATGTGACCGCGCAGGTGGACATCACAGTGGCAGCCCTGACGCTGGATGCTGACGGCCGTGTGACCGGTGCAGTGGCGGATGTGGCAGAGCCTGCCCTTACCGTGGGCGCGGATGGTACGGTGTCGGCACCGGAGATGGTCAAAACCAAGGTGGAACTGGGCGACAGCTACGGGATGCGCGGGGCATCCAGTCTGGGCAAGGAATGGTACGAGCACAGCGAGGGTTGGTGCGATTACCTGAAGGGCAAGACCCGTACTGAGATCGCAGGCATCCCGGACGATGGTTCGGATGCCGACCTTGCGGCACTGTGCACCATCTCGGTGACGGAGCTGCAGAAGGCTGCGCTGGCGGCGTTTGCGGAAGAGTAAAGCGGAGAAAAGAGGGAAGGCGCAAAGCTTTTCCTCTTTTCTTTGTGCAATCAGACCAAAGAATTGGCGAAGAAAAGCCTTGAAAAAGACGAACTGCACTAACTTTTGCATTTCCTCTTGCCAAATGACTGCAAACGCGCTATTCTATAGTCACAGTTTAACACTTTAGCATGATAAAATGCTAAACCGAGAGGGAACACATTTGGGAAACAAAAAGGGAGGAACCTTTTATGAAACGTCTTGTCTCTGCTTTTCTGGCAGGTGCCATGGCACTGAGCCTTGCCGCCTGCGGCGGTGCCGCATCCACTTCCACCGTGGCATCTTCTGCCTCTGCATCCGGGAGCGCAGCCGCCTCCGAGATCGCAGCCAGCGATCTGGACTACATCAAGGAAAAGGGCAAGATGGTCATTGGCTACACCGTCTATGAGCCGATGAACTACACCGATGCCGACGGCAACTTTACCGGTTTTGATACCGAGCTGGCAACTGCCGTGTGCGAAAAGCTGGGAGTCGAGCCGGAGTTCGTGGAGATCAACTGGGATACCAAGGTGGTGGAGCTGGATGCCAAGAGCATCGACTGCATCTGGAACGGTATGACCCTGACCGATGACATCATGGCAAACGCCGCCACCACCAAGGCCTACGCCAAGAACGCACAGGTCGTGGTCGTGAAGGACGGCACCGACTACAGTTCCACTGCGGATCTGGTGGGCAAGACCGTGGTTGCCGAGGCTGGCTCTGCCGGTGAAGCCGCCATTGAGGGCGACGAGAACCTTGCACAGGCCGATTACGTCTCCAAGAGCGTGCAGACCGACTGCCTGATGGAAGTTGCCGCAGGCACTGCTGATGCCGCTGTGCTGGATCTGACTCTGGCCAACGCCATGATCGGTGAGGGCACCGACTATGCAAGCCTGAAGATCGTGGACGAGCTGAACGCTGAAGAGTACGGCGTGGCCTTCCGCAAGGGCAGCGATACCGCCGCAGCTGTGGATGCCGCCTTTGACGAGCTGAAGGCTGACGGAACCATGCAGGCTCTGGCCGACAAGTACGATCTGGCTCTGGCCGACTGAGTTCTATAAGAATGTAATTACTTCTTCCGTCATCGCTGCGCGATGCCACCTCCCTCGGTGAGGGAGGCTTTTTGTTGCCGATATGCGTGAGGCTCCCTCATTGAGGGAGCTGTCACCGAAGGTGATGGAAGGAGTTCAAAAAACGGATTGATGGGTGTGTTCTTGTGTCTGTGATTCTGAGTCGCCTTTCCGGCGCGTTTCTGCTCAACTGTGAGCTGTTCGCTCTGACCCTGCTGTTTGCGCTGCCGCTGGGTCTGGTGGTGGCTTTCGGCTCCATGAGCCGGTGCAAGCCGCTTTCCGGCGCGGTAAAGACCTTTGTGTGGGTCATCCGCGGCACGCCGCTGATGCTGCAGATCATCGTGATCTACCTTGGCCCCGGCCTGCTGGGCATGAATAACCCGTGGCCCTCCGGCTCCGGCGGACGCATGGTGGCGGCGGTGGTGGCCTTTGCCATCAATTACGCCTGCTACTTCTCCGAGATCTACCGCGGCGGCATCGAAGCTGTTCCCAAGGGCCAGACCGAGGCCGGTCAGGTGCTGGGCATGACCAAGACCCAGATCTTCTTCAAGGTGACGCTGCTGCAGGTGGTCAAGCGCATTCTGGCCCCCATGGGCAATGAGGTGATCACCCTCGTCAAGGATACCTCGCTGGCAAATACCATTGCCAACAAGGAGATCATCATGATGGCCAAGGAGTACAGCGCAAAGGGCTTGATCTGGCCGCTGTTCTCCACTGCCATCTTCTTCCTGGTGTTCGTGGGTGCACTCACCCTGCTGTTTGGCTGGGCCGAAAAGAAACTGGATTATTTCCGCTGATGAAAGGGAGGAAATTGGATTATGGCACTGCTTGAAGCCTCCGGCATCGGCAAAAACTTTGGCGATACCAAAGTACTCAAGGATATCTCACTCACGCTGGAACAGGGCGAAGCGCTGGCGATCATCGGCTCGTCCGGCTCCGGTAAGACCACCCTGCTGCGCTGCCTGAACTTTCTGGAACGGCCGGACACCGGCATCATCAAGGTGAACGGCGAGACCATGTGGGACGCTGCCGACCCCGCCACCCAGCGCGAGAGCGAGATCCGCAAAAAGCGGCTGCACTTTGGTCTGGTATTCCAGAACTTCAACCTTTTCCCGCAGTACACCGCCCTGCAGAACGTAATGCTGGCGGGTGAACTGCTGGCGAAGGAGCGCCCGGACTACAAGGCCAACAAAAAGGCCATCCATGCCGAGCTGGAACAGCAGGCACAGGAACTTCTGGCCCAGATGGGCCTTTCTGCCCGGGCAGGCCACTACCCGCACCAGCTTTCCGGCGGTCAGCAGCAGCGCGTGGCCATTGCCCGCGCACTGGCTCTGCACCCGGACATTCTCTGCTTCGACGAGCCGACCTCGGCCCTCGACCCGGAGCTGACCGGCGAGGTGCTGCGCGTCCTGCGCGACCTTGCCGACCGCAAGACCACCATGATCATCGTCACCCACGAGATGCACTTTGCCCGTGACGTGGCCGACCGCATCATGTTCATGGATGGCGGCGTGGTGGTGGAGGAAGGCCCTGCCAAGCAGCTCATTGAGCACCCGCAGGAGGAACGCACCAAACAGTTCCTTGCGCATTACTCGGAATAAGCAAAATCACCAATTCTTGCGGCAAAAATTCGTAAATGTTGATGCAATGCAAATCTTGTAAATCCTGCGTCACTCCACTATAATATCATTCATGAATGTACACGACGTCCTGCCCCTTTCCGGCAGGGCGTTTTTCACGGCAAAAATCACGACATCAAGCCGGTTCCCAGTGTGGCAGGAGGATTTTATACTATGACAAAGGATATGACCCAAGGCAGTCCGCTCAAGCTGATCCTTGCGTTTGCGGTGCCGCTGATGCTGGGCAGCCTGTTCCAGCAGTTCTACAATCTGGCCGATACCATCATCGTGGGCCGCTTTGTGGGCGTGGAAGCGCTGGCCGCTGTGGGCAGCGTGGGCGGTTTGAACTATCTGGTGCTGGGCTTTGTGAACGGCATCGCCTGCGGTTTTTCCATCCCCATCTCGTGGACTTTCGGCGCAAAGGACTACAAGGAGATGCGCCGCTACACTGCCAACACCGTGTGGCTGTCCATCTTCTTTGCGGTGGTGCTGACCATTGTCACTGTGGCGCTGACCCGCTCGGTGCTGGTGTGGACGAACACCCCGGAAAACATCATCGACCTTGCGGATATCTATATCCGCACCATTTTTGCAGGCATCCCCTTCACTCTGCTTTATAATGTGACCAGCGCCCTGATGCGTGCGCTGGGCGACAGCAAGCGCCCGCTGTATTTCCTGCTGGTGGCAAGCTTTTTGAACATCGGGCTGGATCTGGTGTGCATCATCATGTTCCATATGGGGGCATTCGGTGCGGCATTTGCCACTGTGGTCAGTCAGGCTGTGGCGGGTCTGGGCAGTCTTTTGTACATCCTGCGCCACTACCCGGAGCTGCGCTGGAGCAGGGAAGAGGGCTGTTTCAGCCTGACCCACTGCGCAAAGCTGTGCAGCATGGGCATTCCCATGGGCCTGCAGTGCAGCATTACGGCCATTGGCAGCGTGGTGCTGCAGGGTGCGGTGAACGGTCTGGGCAGCGACATCGTGGCCGCGCAGACCGCCGGCGGCAAGGCGGCGCAGTTCCTGTGCGTGCCGCTGGAGAGTATCGGCACAGCGATGACCACCTATGCCAGCCAGAATATGGGCGCAAAGGACCTGGACCGTGTGGACCGGGGTGTGTACACCGCCCTCGGCATCGGCTGCGTATACAGCATTGCGTCCTTCCTCATCCTGCGCGTGACGGATAAGCTGCTCATCGGCCTGTTTTTGGATGCCAGCGAGACCGCCATCATGGCCAATGCCCAGAGCTTCATCTTCTGGAACAGCGTATTCTACATCCCGCTGGCGGTGCTCATTATCTACCGCTACACCATTCAGGGTCTGGGCTTCTCCGGCCTTGCCATGTTTGCCGGTGTGGCCGAGATGATCGCCCGCGCCATGGTGGGCTTCTGGTTCGTGCCGCTGTGGGGCTACTTTGCGGCCTGCATCGCAAGCCCGGTGGCATGGTTCTTTGCCTGCTTCTTCCTCATTCCGGCCTACTTTGTGGTGCGCAAACGCCTGCAGAAGGAAAAGGACATCGAGAAGGAACACGATGCCCGCACCGCAAACGCTTAAAGAATGTTCGCAAGCTCTCCTGCAAAGGGGAGCTTTTTTGCTGTTCGGGCTGTAGAGTAGGCCGCGTGCTGGGAGCTTTCTCCGCGAACAGCGACGGGTTGCGGCACCCAGCAGCCGCTTCGCTATCGCTTGCGTCTTGCTGGCCGCGGCCCCAACAGCAACTCCCTGTTTCCGCCGCTGGCGGCGGTCGTTGCCGTTGCAGGACTCCAGTCCCGCCCCAACGCTTGCGCGCCGGGGCCCCACCCCCAGGACATTCGCTGGAGAAACTCCCAGCCCACAGCCCTTGGTTTCAGGGAACTTTATCAGGTGCTACTGTAGGAGCGTTATCTGAGAAAGTTACTGATTTTGAACGATATGACGATTAAAAAGCAACTTTGTCAATGTGACAAGGTTGCTTTGTTCTGAGAAAGTTCCAACTTTGCCAAATGTCCGAACTTTGTCAAGTTGACAAACATCGAATTTATGACGTAGATGGGTTGTTAAATTGGAAGTTTGTCGGATATTTCTCCACGGTAGGGCTGCACTGCAGTCTGCCCGGATGATTTACAAATCCCGCCAAAAGCGTTATACTACTTATGATTGTGTAATTTGGCAGGAGGTGAGCGCATGGCAGAGCAGCAGCTGGAACAGATCGAGGGCACCGTGGAGGACATCATCTACGAGAACACCGACAACGGCTATATGGTGTTCGAGGTGTCCGGCGGCGGTGTGGTCACAGTGGTGTGCGGCATTGTGGGTGAACTGCACGCGGGCGAAAGCGTGGTCTGCCGCGGCCACTACGAGAACCACGCCACCTATGGCCGCCAGTTCCACGCACAGGAGTGCGAGACCGACATGCCCAAGGATCTGGAAGCGGTGTACGCCTTCCTTGCCAGCCGGTCACTGCCGTACATCGGGGCCAAGACGGCGGATAAGATCATCGACCTGTTCGGTGCCGAGGCGCTTGAGGTGATCGCCAACGACCCGGCCCGGCTCACGCAGGTGCCCGGCATCTCGGCGGACAAGGCCGACCGCATCCAGCAGGAGTTCAAGCGGATGTT
>OGGK01001579.1_pt1 | contig 14122 bp, 14 predicted proteins | sample 1571171 | NCBI WGS metagenome assembly OGGK01 (sample SAMEA2581958, study PRJEB24529) | metagenome | biome: Human gut stool | place: China | collected 2011 | reverse complement strand
CCGTGGGTCAGAAGCGCCAGCTTTGTCACCACCGCAAACTTTGCGGCAAACAGATCCAGCGGCGGTACGGGGCTTGCCATGATAAAGTTCCAGTTGTGCCCCAGATGCTCCAGCCGCCACAAGTAGGCAGCATAGGTGGCTACCATGGCAGGGAAGAAGAGCATGGAATAAAACAGGGTGTGCTGGGTCCACAGGCTGTACCAGCCGTCGGTGAGGATCTCAAGATTTTGCAGATAATTGAACGTGCCATAGGTGGCGGAAAGAATGGGCAGCACAAAGAACATGGCCCAGATGGGGGATGCGTGGAGTTTGCGGTTCTCCGCAAAAATGCAGCGTTTCAGCATGGTTTTATACCTCCTCGTCCTGTACCTTGCGCCACGCAAGGGCAAACAGCACAGCGCCTAGCGCAAGGGTGAAGGCCAACAGCCCCCAGTTGAAGGGGCGGGTGCCGTAGGTGACGGTGTGGGTGGCCTTGTCCCAGTTCGCCACTTCGTAGGCGCTCAGAGGGATGTAGTACCCAAAGGGTACAAAGTAACTGGCAAGCGGCGGCATAAAAGCAGAGAACAGCCCCACCAGCGCCCCTACGATGCCCACGCAGAGCGCCGGCAGGGGATTTCCCACCCACAGCATCAGCAGAAATTCTCCAAAGAAGAGCATTGTGTCCACAGTCAGCGTGCAGACGAACAGATAGCATAGCTGCCCAGTGGGAAAGGCTTCGGTATAACCATGAATGCGCCCCAGCACCGGAACACAGGCCAGCTCCAGCACCGTGACCAGCAGAACTTCCAGCACTCCAAAGACCACCTTGCCCGCAAACAGGCTTCGGCGGCTTTGCAGGGTGTAGAGCAGCTTGGCGGTGTTGCCTTTGATCTCCATATCCCACAGCCGGGAGGCCAGCACTGCCATCATCACCGGCATCAGAATGGCCTCAATGACGGGCAGGCTGTAAAGCAGGGCGCTGTAACCGTTGGCAAGCTCCTCTGGGTCTGCCGGAGCAAGGCCGCCCACCCACAGCACGACGATGCCGGGGATGAGCAGGCAGAGAGCAAGGTCGTGCCGACGGTGGGCTTTTTGCAGTTCTGCACGGAAAGCTGCCATCTTACGCCACCTCCCCGCTGTTCTGGGTCAGGCTGAGGAAGATCTCCTCAAGGCTCTTTGTCTGGGCCGTCAGGCCAACCACACCCACGCCGCTTTCGGCAAGGGTACAGACCAGCGCCGCCAGCGCGGCATCGTCCTGCGGCGGCAGCAGAACGACGTCCGGCTCCTCCGTCCGGGCTGCTGCCTGCATCCCCTGCTCGTTCAGCACGGCAAGAGCCTTTGACACATCCAGCACCCGCAGCAGAATGCCGCCCCGGCTGTGTTTTTGCAGCTGCTGCAAAGAACCCTCGAACAGCAGTTTGCCGTGGTTCAGGATGCCCACCTGATCCACCATCTGCTCGATCTCGCCCAGCAGGTGGCTGGAGATCAGCACGGTGGCTCCGGTGGTCTGCGGCATGGCGGCGATGAGGCTGCGCATCTCCTGAATGCCCGCCGGGTCCAGACCGTTGGTGGGCTCGTCTAAAATCAGCAGTTTGGGGCTGCCCAGCAGCGCCATGGCAATGCCCAGCCGCTGCTTCATGCCAAGGGAATATTGCCCCACCTTCCGGTCAGCGTCTTTGGTCAGGTGCACGATGTCCAGCACCCGGTCGATGTCCTTCCGCTCCACCTCCTTCAGGTCGGCCACGATGGCCAGATTCTCCCGCGCCGTCAGGTGGAGATAGCCGGACGGTGATTCGATCAGGCTTCCGGTCTGCTGCAGCAGAGCAATGCGGCTCGATTCGTTCAGGGTGTGCCCCAGCAGTTCCACACTGCCGCCGGTGGGGTGCACAAGCCCCAGCAGCATCTTCATGGTGGTGGATTTGCCCGCACCGTTGGGTCCTAAAAAGCCGTAGACACAGCCCTCCGGGACGGTCAGGTTCAAATGGTCCACCACCGGGTGACCATGGTAGCTTTTGCAAAGGTCGTGCGTTTCGATCACAGATTTCATGCTATCCGCTCCTTTTCGTGTTTCCTGTTGTTCGGAACACGTTCAGGATACACCCGTTGCCTTAATCCACCCGGAAGCCGAGCTTAATTTGGCCTTAAATTTTCGGCAAAGCGCTGCTCTGCCGGGCCATTTGTGGTATAGTGAAGAAAAAACGCACAAAGGAACACGAACGCTATGACTTCCATCTATGATGCCGAACTTCTTCTGGTGGACGACAACCCGGACCTGCTCCGCCTGCTCTGCGAACAGCTGAGCGGGGCCGGGTATCACCACATCCGCACCACAGCCACCTGTGCCGCTGCGCGGGCTGCCTTCGACGCCGCACCGCCCCACTTGATGGTGCTGGACATCAACCTGCCGGACGGCGACGGTTTTTCGCTGTTCCGGGCGCTGCGGGCCAGAGCGGATGTCCCGGCATTGTTCCTCTCTGCACGGGATGCCGATGCAGACCGGCTGTTCGGGCTGGGCCTTGGCGCAGACGATTATCTGACCAAACCCTTCCTCATGCAGGAGCTTCTTTTGCGGGTACAGCACATTTTGCAGCGGGCCTACCGCACCGAGCTGGCGCGGGGCGCTTCGCAGCAGCTGACACTGGGGAACCGTATCGTCCAGCTCAATGATGCGCTGGTCCAGCTTCCGGACGGTTCCGCCCTGCCCCTGACCGCCACTGAACTGGCTCTGCTGCGCAAGCTGGCCGAGAATCGGGGCCACATCGTGACCTATGACGCCCTGTGCGAAGCCGTCTGGGGCGCGGATTACTACGGCTGTGAAAACAGTTTGAACGTCCACATCCGCCATCTGCGCGAAAAGCTGGAGCCCCTGCCCGGCAGGCCGCAGTTTCTGCGCACCGTGCGGGGCATCGGCTACAAACTGGCCGGGGAGGTACGCTCATGAAAACCTTTTCGCGCCTTCTCCGGCGGTATCTGCTGGCGGCGGTGGGCATCGTGCTGCTGATGTTCGTGCTGGGCACCAGCTTTTTGGGCTGGGTGCTCTGGCGGGAAGGGCAGCGCCCCCAGCGGGAATACTCTTACAGCAACATTGCCGATTCCATGGTGCAGACCGCCGACGGCCTTGCCTTCGGCCCGCAGCACACCCCCGAAGAATGGATGGACGGCTACTCCTGGGCCATGGTGCTGGACGCCGACGGCCGGGTGATCTGGAGCTATGCACTGCCCCGGACGCTCGACCGCCGCTACACCTCCAGCGATGTGGCCCGGTTCTCGCGCTGGTATCTGGACGACTACCCGGTCTTCTGCTGGACGGAGGACTACGGGCTGTTCGTGGCCGGTACGGAGCCGGGCAGCATGTGGAAGTACACGGCCTACGCCTCGCCGGGGATGCTGACCGACGTTGCCGGGTTCTTCCTCCCCTGCCTGCTTGGGATGCTGGCGGCCGGACTGGCCGTCTGCTTTCTGCTCAGCTGGCGGGGTGCCAGAGAACTGCTGGCCCTTGCCCGGCGGGACAATGCCCGCACCCAGTGGATCGCGGGCGTCAGCCACGATGTGCGCACCCCGCTGGCGCTGATCTTAGGCTGGGCCGAACAGCTGGAGCAGGATGCAGCCCTGCCCGCCCCGGCACGGCAGAAAGCCGGTGGCATCCGCACCCAGAGCGAGCGGCTGCGCACCCTCATCGACGATCTGAACCTGACCAGCAAGCTCCAATATGGAGCCCAGCCCCTCCGGCGGGAACTGCTGACCGTCGGCCCGCTGCTGCGGCAGCTGGTGGCCCAGTTCTGCGACAGCCCCCTAGCCGACCAGTGCGACCTCTCGCTGACCCAGACCCTCGATGCCGAACAGGCCCAAATCTCTGCAGACCCCGCCCTTCTGGGGCGGCTGGTGGAAAACCTGCTCAGCAACAGCGTCCGGCACAACCCGCAGCCGGTGACCGTCTGCCTGTGTGCCGAGGTCCGCAGCCGTCAGCTCTGCCTGACCTTCACCGACGACGGCGTCGGCTACCCGCCCGCCGTGCTGGCCGCGCTCAAAGAGCCGGAATCCTCTGAGGATGCTCCCCACATCCTCGGCCTGCATGTCGTGGAGCAGATCGCCGCCGCTCACGGCGGAACTGCCGTGTTCGAACAGAGCCACCCCCATGGAGCCAGAGCGATCATCCGCCTCCCGCTGGGGGAGCTGGCGCGAAGCGCCTGAGAGGGCCATACCTCACCGTTTCAGCTTTTCTTCGATCTTCTCCTTCTCCAGCCCCTCGCCAATGACGATGAGCACCTCCTGCCCATTGGGAATGCCCGCAGCGGTCAGGCCGTCGGCGGTGGCGTTCAGCTCCACCCAGCCGCCTGCATCCCGCACGAAGCCCTTCACCCGCAGCACATGGCCGCAGGTGGGGTCGGTGAACAGCGACGGAATGTTCCGTTCCAGCCGCTCCCGCGGCAGGCCCAATTTCAGAAAATAGGCCGAACCAAAGGCCCTGTGCTCGTCAAAACGCAGCTTTTCGCAGCTGGCCTGCCGATAGCCGCAGCAGTCGAGGGCCGCGAAATCGGCATCCGTCAGGTCGGCCCAGTCTTTGGTCAGAAACTCGCCGGGCTGGAAGCTCCGGCTGCACTTGCAGGCGGTCAATGCACGGCGCAGATGTTCCTGTGCGGCCTGCATGTCCGCAGCGTCGGCCAGCTGGCTCCGGCTGAACACCACCCTCCCTGCGTTGGCCGCCTCGGACGCCAGGATATAATCGGCCTGCGCCGAGAGGGTCTCCGGCAGCAGCGCATCCACGATGGCGATGACATTGCCCAGCTGATACCACCGGTCCAGCGGGTCGTCCCGCAGAACATCGAAGAACTCATCCACGTCAAAAATGCCGCTCGGCTCCACGAGCACCCGGTCAAAGCCGCGCATCGCCATGGAGATGAGCTTGGTGCGCATCCGGCGCTGGTGGGTGTCGCAGTCGCACCCGCCGCTGATCGTCTCGATCTCGCAGTGGTCGCCCAGAAGGTCCTGCACCAGCATAGCGTCCACGTTCACGGCGCCGAAGTCGTTTTCCAGAATGCAGACATTGTGCCCCTGTTCCACCAGATATGCCGCGTACCGGCGCAGAAATGTGGTCTTTCCGGCTCCCAGAAAGCCGGTGATGAGATCTACCTGTACCATCGTTGTCCCCTCCGCTGTTTTGATTTCAGGGTCAGTATACTATAACCGGCAAAAACAAGCAAGGGGAAGGCGTATGGCCCTCCCCTTGTCTGGTCCTTATAGAAACTCTACGCTTCCATCCTCGATGTGGTACATCCCGATTCAGCGGCCCACCGGATCGCGGCCAAAAAAAGACGTCGGTGCAGCGCACTGCATCAGCGTCCGGAGGATCATTTTCTCTTATGCGTGGTTGAAGCCCTTGCCGAAGACCTCGGTGGTGCTCAGCATGGACATGAAGGCGTTCAGATGCTCTTTGTGGATGAAGTCCTGCAGCTGGTCGGCCTCGTGGCGGGTGAGGGTGGTGTAGATGATGTAGTGGGGCTTATCGGTGTAGGCACCGAAGCAGGGCGTATAGGTCGCGCCGCGCATCAGCTTGCGCATGACGAAATCGCAGATGGGTTGCTTTTCGTCGCAGACGATGAGGATGGCCTTGCACATCTTGATCTTTTCCAGCACAGCGTCAATGACCAGCGATTTGACCGTCAGACCCACGAAGGAATAGAGCGCCGTGTACAGGTCGAAGACGAAGCAGGCCGCGATGACCATGAACAGGTCGGTGATGAACAGCGCGACCGCGATGCTGTGGATGTGGGTGTATTTCTCCACGATGAGGGCGATGATATCGGTGCCGCCGGACGATGCGCCCACATTGAACAGCAGTGCCGAGGCGATGGCCGGCAGCGCAATGGCGAAGAGCAGGTCCAGCATGGGCTGGTCGGACAGCGGGCCGCTGAGGGGGCAAATCTTTTCAAAAGCCATCAGCTCCGCCGACATCACAAAGGTCGCATAGCCCGTGGTCATGGCGAACTCTTTGCCCAGAAAGATGAGGCCCACCACCAGCAGCACGAGGTTCGCCGCCGAGGAGAAGGCCGAGGCCGACATCGGGGTCAGCTTGGCCACCAGAGCCGCCGTACCGGTCACGCCGCCAAAGACGAAGTTGTTGGGGAACTTGAAGAAGTACACGCCCACCGACATGATGGAGATGCTCAGTGTGATGAGGACGTACTGCTTGACGTACTTCATCCCCTTTTCCCGCAGGGTCATTTCCGCAGATGTTTCCATAAACTCTCTTTTCCTTTTTCCTGATCAACCAAACAGTTTTTTCGTATTGTGGATATAGACCGACAGCACCAGCCCGACGCAGATATACAGCATCATCACCGAGCTGCCGCCCGCCGAATAGAACGGAAGAGTGACGCCGATGACGGGCAGGACGCGCAGGTTCATCCCCACATTGACCGTGATCTGGGCCATGAGCGCCCCGCCGATGCCGGCGCAGATGAAGGTACCCAGCAGATCTTCGCTGCGGGCACCGGTCAGAAAGGTCTTGATGACGATGGCGAACAGCACCCCCAGCACCACGCAGCAGCCCACAAAGCCCGTCACGTTGCCGATCCAGCTGAAGATGAAGTCGTTGTGGGCGTTGGGCACACTGTAATAACCGCCGCCAAAGAGGCCGTTGCCGAAGATGCCGCCGCTGCCCAGCGCGATCTCGCCGCGCTGCTGCTGGTAGATGATGTTTTTCCAGATGGCCTCGCTGGGGGCCCAGCCGGTCTTGTTCTCCGGGTCCAGCACAGCCAGGATGCGGTACCACTGGTAGCCCTTGCCGATCTTATCGCTGAAAAAGGCAAAGGCCGCCGCCATTGCCATGCCCGCTGCCGCCAGTGCCCCGATGATATACTTCCAGCTCAGGCCCGCCGCAAACATCATGCTGCACCCGATGATGGCATAGATGATGGCTGTGCCGTCGTCGCCCTGCACATGGATGATGAGTATGGGGACGGCCAGATGCAGCAGCAGCTTGCCCAGCTCCTTCGGCTCGTTGATGCGCCCCCGCACATTGTTCAGGTGCATCGCAAAGGTCAGGATGAAGCTGATCTTGGCCAGCTCGGTGGGCTGCAGGGTGAAGCCGCCCAGCTTGTACCAGGAGTAGTTGTCGGTGTCGCCTGCATTGTAGCCGATGGTCAGCGGGCCGACGGTCACGTTCCGGATGAACAGCGTCGGCAGCACCAGGCCCCAGGTCAGGGCCACATGCACCGGCCACACTTTGACGAGGCTGCGGTAGTCGACATTGGACAGCAGCAGCGCCACCGCGATGCCAATGAGGGCCGAAACACCCTGCACCAGTGCGCGGCGGTAGTCGCCGATGCCGGTGATCTGGCCCGTGATCTCATCCACGGCAAATCCATTGCCCTGCTTCGCCGCCCAGGACGACAGCGCCACACAGGCCATCACGCTGCTGAAAATGCACAGCAGCAGGTACACTTTATCCGTTCGTTTGAAATATCGTTGAATGCTCTCCAAAGAAGCACCGCCCTTTCGTGTTCCAGCAGGGGGAGCTTTTTTTCGCTGCTCCCCCATTTTAGTGTATTATACAGCAATGCGTGATTCTGCGCAAGACGGGGTGTATTTTTCACAGATTTTTCGTGCGGCTGTGACAGCTTTGCAAAATCCTGCCGACCGGCCTTGACAAAGCAGAACAGACCCTCTACAATGGACGTGGAAGCCCTGCCGACCGGCAGGCCCTCTGGAGGACTTTTTGCATGAAAGCACCCGTTCAACGATTTTTATCTGCGCTCTGCGCATTGAGCTTTTTGCTCGTCGCCCTCTTCCCCACTGCCGCACTGGCAGCCGGTGCGGACGACCTGGCCGTTTCCAACACCCTGACCCGCGAGGATGCGGCCCAGATGCAGGAGGCGGACAGCGCCGTTGCGGCCCTGACGGACAGCGGCGATTTTGCTGCGCTCTCCCGCGCCGAGCGCTTTGCCGCCGCACAGGCCCAGCTCCAGCAGCTGGCGGAACAGGGCCTTGTTTCGGTGCGCTCGATCTACATAGACGAAGCGAACGGCATGGTCAGCTTCTCCTACAGCTGCGGTGTGCAGGGCGGCATCCTCGTGGATGACCCGGAGGAGGAAAACGCCGCTGCGACCCTCTCCCAGATGCCCTCGGTCGATCTGCAGGAGATGTCCAATGCCCCCCGCGGAAATCTTGGTTCGGCCATGATCTACTATGCCTTCGACAACACGGTCAACAGCTCCCGCTATCCTTATTATTCCTATATGAAGGGCTTCTGGACGGCCATGGGGCTGAACACCCGCATCGACACGATGGTCACAGTGGCAGACCTGCGCCGGATGGACCGGTACGACCTGTGCATCCTGAGCGCCCATGGTGCCTACTACACCTACGCACGCGGCCTGTTCCGGCAGCTGCGCACCGAACCGGTCATCCTGCTGACGGAGGAATCCAGCATGACGCGGGACCTCTTCTACGGCTTTGACCTGCTGACCCACCGGGTCATCAAGATCAACGGCCGGTACTGCGTCACGGCGGGCTTCTTCAAGAATGCCTACCGCTTTGGCCAGCTGAAGGACACCCTCGTCTACTCCGAGACCTGCGAGTTCCTGGGTGTGGACGACAGCATCGACCTCTCGATGGCAAACGCCCTGCTGGCAGGCGGAGCCTCCGCTGTGGTGGGCTATGTCAACAATGTCTACACCGTTTACTCCCGCAGCATGCTGTGGGACACGGTCAACTACCTCATCCTGGGGCAGAGCATCGGGCAGGCCGTAGCACACGCGCAGGCGACCTATGGCACAGACGACCTCGTCTGGTACACCGCGCAGGGCGGCAAGCGCCCCCATGCGGCGGCGGCCTACACCATGCTGCTGGGCGATGCCGATGCGGCCCTGCCCGTCATCGAAGAGCCTGCCGACGAGACGCCCGTGCAGCAGGCCGCGTAAGCGTTGCACTTTGAGGCGATTTATAGTATACTGGGGGATGGCAGAAATCTGCCATCCTCTTTTTCAAATCCTCAGTCCCGCCTTCGGTCCGCCGGGGCGGATTGAGCCTCCAGATGGGAGTGCATCTTATGTCTCAATTTATCACGACTTCGCGGGAGGAGACCGTGGCACTGGGCAGGCGGCTGGCCGCTGCCCTGCCGGACGGCTCCCTCATCGCGTTTACCGGCGGTCTCGGCGCAGGCAAGACCGCTTTCTGCGAGGGCCTGGCCGAGGGCCTTGGCTGCACCGACCCGGTCAGCAGCCCCACCTTTGCCATTGTGAACTATTACCGCGGCCCGCGCCCGTTCGCGCATTTTGACCTCTACCGCATCTCCACCGAGAACGACCTGTGCGCGGCCGGGTTCTACGATTATCTGGATCAGGGGGCCATCGTCGCCGCCGAGTGGAGCGAGAACTTCGCCGACCTGCTGGCGCTGGAAGACCCGATCCGCATCCACATCGAGCGGCTGGACGATACCACCCGCCGCATCACCATCGAGGGGGTCGAACTATGAACATTTTAGCCGTGGACACCGCCGGAAAGACCGTCGGCGTGGCCCTGATGCAGGGCGACCGCCTGCTGTATGAGTGCTATCTGGATGCCGGGATGACCCACAGCGAGACGCTGATGCCCCTCATCGACGGCTGCCTCCAGCTCTGCGGCCTGACCTGCAGGGACATCGACCTGTTCGGCGTCAATGCCGGCCCCGGCAGCTTCACCGGCCTGCGCATCGGGCTGGCTGCGGTCAAGGGCCTTGCCTTCCCGCGCGAAACGCTCTGCGCCCCGGTCTCGACGCTGGAAGCGCTGGCCGCAGCCCACACCGGCGAGGGCACCGTGCTCTGCGCACTGGATGCCCGCCGCGCACAGGTATACAGCGCCGCGTTCGACCTGGCCACCCACGCACGGCTGCTGGACGACGACGCCCGCGCCGTGGCCGACCTTGCCCAATTTGTAGAAAATTGTAAAAAGCCCCTGTTTTTTGTTGGTGATGGCGCATCTCTGTGCTATAATAAATACAGCAATGTTCCGGGTGTGCTCTGTGTGCCGCCTGCCCTGCGGGGCGGGCGGGCCGCAGCCGTTGCGCTGGTGGCAAAGCAGATGGCCGAGCGGGGCGAAGCCGTCCTGCCCGAAGCCCTTCTGCCGGATTACCACCGGCTGAGCCAGGCCGAGCGGGAACGCGCCGAGCGCCTTGCCGCCGAAGCCGCCCAGAACATCAAAACGGATAATGGAAAGGACTAAGACCATGGCAAAACCCATTGCTCTCGCCGCTGACCACGGCGGATTTGAACTGAAAGAAGCCGTCAAGGCTCATCTGGACGAGCTGGGGCTGGAGTACATCGACTTCGGCACCCACAGCACCGCCAGCGTGGATTATCCTGATATGGCCCTGCCCGCCTGCGACGCCGTCGTGAGCGGCCAGTGCAGCAAGGCCCTGCTGTTCTGCGGCACCGGTGTCGGCATCAGCATGGCCGCCAACAAGGTCAAGGGCATCCGCGCCTGCTGCTGCTCCGACAGCTTCAGCTGTGAGTACACCCGCCGCCACAACGATGCCAATGCCCTGTGCATGGGCGGCCGCGTCGTCGGCCCCGGCCTGGCCTGCCAGCTGGTGGACCTGTTCCTGAACACCCCGTTCGAGGGCGGCCGCCACGCCAACCGCATCGCCAAGCTGATGGCGATCGAGAACCGGTAAACTTGTCCGTTCGACCTCTCCGTCATCGCTGGCGAGCCGAAGGCGAGACGGAGAGGTTTTATCCAATAAAAAAGGAGCGTTTATTATGACCCCTATGATCGTTGAGCATCCCCTGCTGCAGCACAAGATCAGCCTGCTTCGCAACAAGCAGACCGGCACCAAGGAGTTCCGTGACCTCGTTGGCGAGATCGCGACCCTGCTGTGCTACGAAGCGACCCGTGACCTGCCTCTGGAAGAGGTGGAGATCGAAACACCCATCACCATGGCAAAGACCAAGGTGCTGGCTGGCCGCAAGCTGGCTCTGGTGCCCATCCTGCGCGCAGGCATGGGTATGCTGGACGGTATGCTGACCCTGCTGCCCGCCGCAAAGGTCGGCTTCATCGGCCTGTACCGCGACGAGACCACCCTGCAGCCCGTGGAGTACTTCTGCAAGCTGCCCCAGGATATCGCTGAGCGCGACGTCCTGGTCCTGGACCCGATGCTGGCCACCGGCGGCAGCGCCATCGACGCCATCAGCCAGATCAAGAAGCACGGCGCAAAGCGGATCAAGTTCATCGGCCTGATCGCTGCTCCGGAAGGCATTGAGGCCCTGCACAAGGCACACCCCGATGTCGATATCTATCTGGGTGCCAAGGATGACCACCTGAACGAGAACGGTTACATCGTGCCCGGCCTGGGTGACGCAGGCGACCGTATCTACGGCACCAAGTAATCTCAACCGAACGAAAAATGGCTGTGCCGCCCGGCTGCACAGCCATTTTTTGTTGCTTATCTGCCGCGGCCACCGCCGCCGCCATGGAACGAGCCGCCGCCTGCGTGGAAGCTCCCGCCGCCAAAACTGCCGCCGGAGCGTCCGCCGCCCATGCCGCCGCCAAAGGAACCGCCGCCGAAGCCGCCGCCCCCACGGGGAGGACGCGGCGGGCGGGTGCCTCTGGGGCCGCGCGGGCCGCCGGGGCCCCAGTCGTCATACGGCGGTCTGCAGCGGCGCCGGCTGCCCAGGCCGTAGCCCAGGCCAAAGCCGAAGAAGGGGCCGAAGCCACCGCCCATGCCATGCCGGATGCCGCTGAAGATCACCTTCAGGGCAAACAGGATGACCAGAACGGACAGAAGCGTCACGAAGGGCGATTGATAGGATGCCGCCGGGGCATCGTAATAGGAATCCTTGTAACTGCCCGTATTGCCATTGCCCACCGTGCCGGTGCTGCCGGTCGTGCCACTCAGGGCCACGCCGTAGATGTCGGCAATGGTGCTGGCCACATTCTGGGCACAGGTGGTCACGGCGGCGTCATAGTCGCCCGCCGCAAAGCTGTCCTCCATGGTCTGCGCAATGGCGCTGGCCTGCTTTTCCAGTGTGGTGTTGCGGAAGCCGTCGCCTGTCGCCAGATAATAGTCGCCGTCCGCATACTGCTGGGACTGCATCACCAGAAGGATGAGCACACCGTTGTTGTTGCTGGAGCTGCCCAGCCCCCAGGCGTTGGCGGCCTGCACGGCGTAGTCCTCGGTGGAGACGCTGCCCGTGTACTCCACGGTCAGCACACCGATCTGTGCCCCGCTGCACTGTTCGGTCAGCTGGGCGTTGAGGTTCTCGATCGTCGTGGTGGTGCTGTCGCTCAGGACATTGGCATCGTCCACGACGCACTGGTCGCTGGGCAGGCTGGGCAGCTGGGCCTTGGCCGCAAAGGCAGCAGGCACCAGCGCCGTGACGCCGACCGTCAGAACCAGCAGCACGGCACACAGCCGGGAAGCAAATCGTTTCATTGTTTTCATGCGAAAGGTTCCACCTCCTTGACACCGAACAGGCTTTTCAGCACACTGGCCGGGAAGCCGCCGGTGTCCTTCTGATAGTCGTAGACCTTTTCGTTATAGGTCAGGTTGCCGATGATGGTGGCCGCGCTGTTGAACTGGCCGTACTGGCCCTGCACCGCGCCCATCTTCATGGGGTCAGCGGCCTGCTCCTGCAATTTTGCATAGAGCTGGTCAATGGCCGCGCCCAGGGCGGCATCGGCCTGATAGAGTGCCTGCATCGTGCTGCCCTGATAATAGGGCAGCGCCGTCAGGGACTGTTTTTTTCCGCCGTTCTGCACGGCTTCCAGGCAGGCGTTGAAATCGCTCAGCGCGGCCTGCGCGGCCAGCACCTCGGCGTTGTCGGCCCCCAGCGTGTTGCTGCCGGTGGTGAGGATGTTCGCCGCCGTGTTGGCGCGGGTGGTCAGCTCCTCGCTCAGGGTGTAGCCGCCATCGGCTGAAACACCGACGGTGTACCACTTGGCGGCTTCGTTGGCCTTGGCCTTGAGCTTGGCCCCGCCAAAGCCGAAGAATGCCGCCAGCATGACCACCACGCTCAGTGCAAGGGCTGCGCCCTGGGTGCGCAGTGCCGCCGGAAGGGCCGCTTCCAGCCCGGCCAGCTTCTGCTGTGCCGGGGTCAGGCGGGCCGTTTCGGTCTTCGGTGCCGCCTCGCGGTAGCTGCCTGCGTCAAAGCCGCCGGGGTTGGGATTCTGATTCTGGGAAAAATCTGCGTTCGCCATCTTAGCTCCGGATCTCCATCATCTTGGTCTTGAGTTCGTCCTCGATGCGGGTCAGCTCCTGCTCGGCCGCCACCCGCTTTGCGCGGCCCTCATTCTGGATCTTGTTCAGCTCGTCGAGGGTCTCGATGAGGCTCTTGTTCGTCTGCTGCAGCGTCTCGATATCGACCACGCCGCGCTGGGACTCCCTGGCCGTCTCGATGGTGCCCATCTTGAGGGCCTCGGCGTTTTTCTTGAGCAGGTCGTTGGTCATATCGGTGACGGCGCGCTCGGCCTGCATGGCCTTCTGGGTGTGGGCCAGACCCAGCGCCAGCACCATCTGGTTCTTCCACAGGGGGATGGTGTTCACGATGGTGGACTGGATCTTTTCGGCCATCATGGTGTTGTTGTTCTGCAGCAGGCGGATCTGCGGGCCCATCTGCAGGCTGATGTTCCGGGTCAGCTCCAGATCATAGAGCTTCTTTTCAAAGCGCTCGCACTGGTCGGCCAGGTCGCGGGCGGCCTGGGCATCTTCGGGCAGGCCGGAGGTCTTCGCCTTGTCCATGGCCTGCTGCAGCTCGTTGGCGCGGACCTCGGCCAGCTTCTTTTTGCCGGCCAGGATATACATGCTCAGCTCTTTGAAGTAGGCCATGTTCAGGTCGTACATCTTATCCAGCATCGCGATATCCTTGAGCAGCTGGACCTGATGGCCCTCCAGCATGGACTGGATGTTCTCCACATTCGTCTCGGCCTTGCTGTACTTGGTCTTGAGGTTGTCCAGCTGGTCGCTCTTCTTCTTGAAGAAACCCAGAATGCCCTTCTGCTGTTCTTCGTTGGCGTCGAAGCTCTTCAGCTCCCCGATGAGGTCGGTGATCATGTCGCCCACCTCGCCCAGGTCTTTGGTGGAGACCTTGGAGAGGGCGGCTTCGGAGAAGTCGCCGATCTTTTTCTGGCAGGCGGAGCCATACTGCAGCACCTGCTGGCTGTTGGTGAT
>OGGK01001577.1_pt1 | contig 14144 bp, 9 predicted proteins | sample 1571171 | NCBI WGS metagenome assembly OGGK01 (sample SAMEA2581958, study PRJEB24529) | metagenome | biome: Human gut stool | place: China | collected 2011 | reverse complement strand
CCCACAACGGGTAGGCTGGCTCTGCGGCCTGCCGCCGTATTTCAGATACGCTGCCTTGACTGGCAGGGGATATCCCTTTGCGAAGAATGCGAAATAAGAAAAAAGCGAAATAAGCGAAAAAAGATTCATGATGCGTCACCTCTTTTTTCGCCAGATTCTCTTTTTTCGCTTATTTCTCTCTGCTCGCTTTTTTCGCACAGACAGAGAATCAGACGCGAACGTCCGCCGGTCTTTTCCCGAAAAATGCTGATGCGCCGCTGGGCTTCCAGCTGCTGCAAGACTGGTTGCAAACGTTCTTTCGGGACATGCCCGTGAAAGACCCGGCTCAGCTCCGTTGCCGACATCGTCCCCCGCCGGAGTGCGGCCAGAACCTTCTCTTCCAGAGGGTCTGCTCCCCGGCTGCCGAAAATGTACATGGCTGATGCCCGGGCATAGCTCCACATGGCCAGTGCGGCCTGCAAATGTCCGGCGTCTATCTGCTCCTGTCCATCCAGCAGGGCATACACAAGGGCAAGGCGCAAAGTCTGGGCCTCGGCACGATTTATCAGACAGCCCACAAGCCCGATATGCTCTCGGGACAGTTCCGGGTAGACCTCTTTCCAGACTGTCAGTCCCCTTTCGCTCATTCGCATGAGGCCGCGCTTCTGCGCCCGGGCGATCAGCTTCCACAACTCCTGTTGCAGGGGAGCAAGTTTCTCCTCCGGCATGGGAGACGGCAGAGGAACCAGCTTTGCCCGGCGGGCGCATATCCAGAGAAAGCGATTGCCAAAGCCGTTGAAGGCCTGCACATCTCCCAAACTGACGGCAAGCTCCTGCATGGTGATATGCGTCAGGATGTTGATATGAGCGCCTCGCACCGTGATGGGATTATTCTTTGTCAGGGGAGCATAATCGCCGGAATCCCAGAAACTGCGGATGCCCATGGAAAGCGTATTGCCTTCGCGCCGTGTGCAGGCCAGTCCGCTGGCAAACTCCTCATCCATGACGAGCAGACGCTTGTCCCCTTTCTCGCGCAAAACTTCTTCCGGGTGGGCGGCCTGCCAGCGCTCCCGTTCGGCATCAGATTCCTCCCGGACATGAAAGGCCAGTCCCTCTCCGGTGGAAAGTGGGCCGCTGCTTTCCCGGGCAGGCAAAGGCAGTTTCCATGCCTGTAAATCCGAAGGGCGGCAAAACTGACGTCCGAAAAGGCGACTTACCGGATGCCGGGAGGTTCCCTTGCGTGCCTTGCTGGAATTGCCGCAAATAACGGCAAAAAGACGGGGCGGGTGGATAGTTTCTCCGACGTGGATATGCGGCCCGTAATTGGGAGCAAGCCCGTAGACTTCCGCACAAAAGCGCACTAGTGCCGTTATGCAGACCGCTGCCGGGTCCGCCTCGCTGTCCCGCGTGGCCAGCCGGACAAATTCTCCCAGAATGCCGGGACAGGCTTCCCAGGAAAACATCGGCCAGCTGTGCAGCTCCAGCTCCACCGGTTCCTCTATCCGCAGGTGTGCGTCCTGCATGATGTGCAGGCCCGGAAAACGTTCCTGCGCGTGGCGCAAAAAATCCGCTGCCGGAAGGGCCTGTTTCAGACACTGCCCTATATCCATATGCTCGGGAACTTCATCCGCCAGATCCCATGCCTCGGGCAGTTCGGAGGGGGGCAGAACACACAAAGGCGCAACCTCCTGTTCTGCGAGAACAGTCAGCAGGGAACAGACCGCACGAAAGCCCGGCGCATCGTTATCCGGCCAGATCGTGACGCGTCGGAAACGCAGCGGCGCATAAGCAGATCGGCAAACAGCGTTTGCGCCGCCGCTCCATGTCAGAACAGCATACTCCGGGAAAAGACGCTGTGCGGCATCCGCTGTTTTTTCTCCTTCCACCAGCAGTACCGGCGCTTCCGGGCGAAGTGCGAGTCCATGCAGGCCATACAGGGGGCGTGGCTCCGGCAGAGCCTTCCAGAACCAGCCGGGCGAGCCTGTTCCCCCTTCCCGACAATAGGACAGAGGCAGAATAACCTTGCTGCCGTCTTCGCGTGAAAAGCGCGCGACACAGGCAAGCAGACGTCCAGCCTCATCCAGATAGCGCCAAAGCCGCGTATACGTCCCCAGCTGTCCATGCCGACGCGGCGGCTCTGGCGCTGAAGGAGGCACAGGCAACAGGGGGATAAAGGGACGCGCTGGCGCAGGGGAAGATGTTGTTGCGCAGTCCGGAGAAAGCGCATACCGCCGGGCCAGTTCTCGTGCCGCCTCTCCGGGGCGCAGCCTCCAGCATTGCGCGGCAAGGCTGATGATGTCCGACCAGCGTTCTCCGGTGGCAAAGTCGCTGCCGACACCGTTTTGCAGATTGGTGCGGCAGGAGTTCCCCTGTCCGCCCTCCAGAGACGCGCAACAGTATTCTCTGCCGACGATCCGCCCTCCCGGCAGGATATCCGCAAGAACATCCGCCAGACGCGGTTGCAAACCATCTCTGACCGTCTGAAAGAGATCGCTACTCATGCCTGCCCCGCCCGCGTCTGGTATCGTTGCTTTCCAGCGTCTCAATGGAGCGAGAGGCAAAGAAGGCCTCAAGGTCCTTGATGTCATACAGAACACGTCTGCCGAGTTTGGCATAGCGCGGCCCTTTATGCTTGCAGCGCCAGACCTCAAGCGTATTGGGCTGAACGCCCAGATAGGCGGCAGCTTCCTGCGTGTTGAGTTTTTGTCGTTCGTTCATTTGACACTCCCTGCATGATTTGAGCTGCGCTGTATGCAGCCTCATGAGCTTTGAAGGGAGTGTAGGGGCTTTGCCTGAGGCAAAAAATTGTCTGCCTGAAACAGCGGACAAAAAAGAATCTCCGGGTTCTGTCCAAACCCGGAGATTCTTTGAAAGAGAAGGCTATTTCAACAGGTTGCAAAATACCACGTTCTGTTCATCGCACTATATTCATGGAAACAGGCCTCAGAGAATCAGCGTGCTTTTCCTGCTCCCGGCGTCTTTCTGGCATGTCTGCCAAGTGCAGCCCGGATAATTTCCATCGCCCACCCATCCAGCGCATAGGGAGTTCCGCTTTCCTTTTTCCTGCCGGTGGAAAGCAGTGCTTCAATGTCCCCCTTTAGTTCCGGGTGTTGGGAAAGCTCCTCTTCAAAAGCCTGCTGTATTTCCGTACGTGTGTAGGCGGTATCAGGCTCTGCATCTCTCAACAGACGCTCAATCGTCGGGACAGCAACACGCCAGAATGGAATTTTTCTGATATCGCGGGTTTCCTGCCCCTTTCCGTCCCGTGCCTGCAATGTTTGCTGTTTTCTTTGCAGCTCCCTGTTTTCCTCATGCAGCGCAGCAAGTTCCTCCTGCTGCTTCCGGCAGCTCACCCTTTCGAGAATGAGCGAAGCCTCAAGGCCTTCTGCCTGCTTCTTCAGATTTGCGATGGTGGATACATGCGCCGCAATAAGCTGATCCTGATAGCTGCTTTTCAGTGCAACAAAGTCTTCCACAGCAAGGCAAAGCGTCTGCCTGCCAAGGCAACGCTCAAGTGTGGCCATATCTCTCATGCCCGCATTGAAAGAGTATGGATAGAATCTGGCTTTTACATGCTCTTTTACCGGATCAATCAAGGGCTCAGCAGAAATATAAAGGGGCAGCGTATAGCGTATGGCAATATCGAAAGCCCTGCCGGGATCGGCAATCCCCAGTTCATTCATGCAAAATTTAAATTCAACAGCCTTGTCGAGCATCACGGGCGTTGACCAGTTCCCATGCCCTGCCCAGCGGATAATCCGCCATGCAACAAATCCGCAGGCAAGAAGTAATGCCGCATAGAGGGTAAAAACATGATCTGTCCGTGCTGCAATCAGCTGTTGCAAGACAGGAAAATTTTCCTTTACGATAAGGCCTTCGTTACAGGCACGCTCAATCAAGGATAAAAAGGTATACTTATCTATATGATCAAGAAGAAATGCAAGAGAAGATGCAATACACGCGTATACAAGAAAAGCAAACGTTTTCTGCAAGGCCCCTTTCTGCAACAGGGTAAGTTTTTTATCGGATCGTTCCATATATTTCCTGAATATCTAAAAATGTACTTGGTATCCGGGAGAGATTTCCTACCTGCCAGCAGCGGGTAAAAATTCCCCCCGGAGCCAGCGTCGCAGCTCCCGGATGCCGAGCAGGGCTGACAAGGGGAAAAGCGCAGCGGCCCTTGCCAGACTGAGCAGAGCAGGCAGAAAGGAGCCAGACGCCCGGGGGGAATTCCCCCTGGTGAAGCTGAAGCTGCCTTTCCTGCCTGCATTCTGTCAACTGTTACAGGAAAACTCACGTTATCCCTGCGTTTCCACTGAGCCAAACAGGCCGGAAGCGACTTCGGAGGCCTTGCGCAGAGCATCATCATGCAAGTGGGCATAGCGCTGCGTCATCTGCGGACTGGAGTGTGTCAGCAGCTTTTGCAGCTCGTACATGGAAACCTGCCCAGAACTGGCCAGCCAGGAAGCAAAGGAATGGCGCAAGCCATGCAAGGGGCGGAAAGATTCCGGCAATCCCGCTTTTCTCTTTACGCGTTTCAGAAAGGGGGTGATATTCCCGCGCGGCTTGTCATCATAGCGGCCGGGAAAGACATAGGGACTGCGTGTCTGTGGCACAGAGGAAAGAATGGCTCTGGCCTGCTCATTCATGGGGATAGTCTCGGTTTTCCCCTTTTTAGCCACTTCTCCGCGTAACGTGATGAAACCGCGTTCAAAATCCACATCCTGCCATTGCAGATTGAGAAGGGCTCCGCGTCGCATACCGGTAAACAGTGCCAGGCGAACCAGCGAGGCCAGAGTTTGATCCGGTTCCTCATCCAGAGCCTGCAAAAGCTTTCGGGCTTGTTCCGGTGTCAGGTTTTCCGTCACCTTGTTGTCAACCGTCGGCATAGAAATATGCAATGTGCCGGGAATCGCCTCCACATAGCCCTTGCGCAAGGCAAAATTCAGCAGGCGTTTGATCAGCGTCAGGACATGCTTGACTGTCTGCGGGGATTTTCCGGCCTTTTCCAGACGGGAACGCAGTCTGTCAATGTCGTGAACAGTCAGCTCCGGGATGCTCTTTTTACCCAGTGCCGGGGCAATGTGCAGCGAATAACGGATGCGATCATCCTTGATGGTGCGGTTGGCGCTCTTGGCTTCTGCAAAAAGGGCCCAAATCCTGTTAAAGGAGTACCGGGATTCCTCAGCCTGTCGCGCGGCACGGGCAGCGGCTCTTTTTTCGTCGTTGGAGGCATCCTTGCCTTCGATGCGTAAGCCCCGGATGGAGGCGGCCTTGGCGGCAGTCATATTGTCCCGATACTGCCCGCCGACTTTTTCCTCAATGAGCTTTCCCTGCTTACGATAGCGGATATAGTAGATTTTTTCTGTGCCGTGTCCTGCTGCCCGGAGGGCCTCCACAAAGTAGACGCCTGCATACCCAACAACTGACTGCCGCTTTCTGCTTGCCATACCAACCTTTCCCCTGTTTGACGCTCTATGCCCCACATATGCGCAGCATGATGTAGCTTAACATATTGAAAATAAGGATATTCATTATTTTCATCTGCCCCACACCATGCCCCACAAGTAGCATAAAGTCCAGTCGATATCGGCGGCTTTTCAGCGAAGAAAAACTTCGTTAATCAGTTGAAACTTAAGATTTTATTAAAGTTTATCAAAGTAGGTAAATCTCACTGCAACGGCCTTTCACGCCGTCGACAGGGGTTCAAATCCCCTTGGGGACGCCAAAATAAGGTACAATAAAGGATATCGATGTGCAAAACACATTGGTATCCTTTCTTTTTTTGTGTCAACAGGGTTTCCCGTCGTCCACGTTTGTCCGGTTGCATCCAATTCTTGCAGGGGTATATCCGAGGGTAGATCCATGCTATGCAAAAGCGTGATACCCTCACGGATAACAAGGCTGTATTGCTGTATTTTTTGTCCTGAGAGGTATCGAAACATCCAGCATAAGCCAGGGAGTACCCCATGCCTCTTACCGACGTTCGTATCCGCAGTTTGAAGCCCGCAGACAAGCCTCACAAATATTCCGACGGCGGCGGTCTTTTCCTCTTCATTCCTCCCAGCGGCAGCAAGCTCTGGCGCATGGCCTACCGCTTTGAGGGCAAAAGCAGGCTCCTCAGTTTCGGGGCCTATCCTGCCGTATCTCTCAAGGATGCCAGAGAGCGCCGCGATGAAGCCCGACGCCTTCTGGCGAAGGGTATTGATCCTTCCGCACACAAGCGACAGCAGCAGGAAGCCCGAAGAATTGCCGAACGGGACAGTTTTCAGAACATTGCCCGCGAATGGCACGCCACACGCATGGCAGCATTCTCTGCAAAGCATCAGGGAACGGTCATGTACCGTCTTCGCAACTACATTTTCCCGTTTATCGGCACGACGCCCATCGCCCGGCTGGAAGTGCAGGATATCATGGCCGTGCTCAGGCCGCTGGAAATGAAACGCTGTTACGAAACATCCCGGCGCGTCCTGCAAATCATCAATCAGGTTTTTCGCTATGCCGTCATCACGGGGCGAGCGCGGCACAACATCGCCGCCGATCTTCGGGGAGCCCTGCGCCCTCGCCGGGTAACGCATCGTGCCGCTGTGCTGACGCCGGAAAAGGTCGGTCAGCTGCTCCGGGACATAAATGCCTATGACGGCTATTTCCCGCTGGTCTGCGCCTTGAAGCTGGCCCCGCTGGTCTTTACCCGCCCCACGGAATTACGGGCCGCGCAGTGGGACGAGTTTGATCTTGAGGCTGCGGAATGGCGCATTCCGGCCGAGCGCATGAAAATGCGGCGTCCGCATATTGTGCCGCTGTCTGCACAATCTGTGGCCATTCTGCGGGAATTGCAGCCCTGGACCGGCACGGGCAGGTATCTGTTTCCTTCTGTGCGCACGGAAGCGCGTCCCCTGTCTGACGCCACCATGCTCAATGCCCTGCGCCGCATGGGCTATCAAAAAGACGAAATGAGCGTCCACGGCTTTCGCTCCATTGCATCGACGCTGCTCAACGAACTGGGCTACAATCGGGACTGGATTGAGCGGCAGCTTGCACATGGCGAACGAAATGAGGTTCGTGCGGCATACAATTATGCTGAGTACCTGCCGGAGCGCCGAAGGATGATGCAGGAGTGGGCCGACTATCTCGACAAACTCCGCACGGGCAAATCCGAGCAGGCTTAACAGCCGCAGAAAAGAACGCTCTCTGATAAAACTACCTGAGGGGGGACGGCGTCCAAACATGCACAGAGAGCTTTTTTCCAGAAACAGGGCAAAATAATCCGTTGCTAATACACTCTAATTGCACAGTTTTTACGAACAGCTCAAATAAATACCGTTCGTAAAGACTGTGCTTTTTTTGTAACCTTTTGGCCGCTGACATCCCCCTCTGTGCTTACATTGATATGTTGTTACATTTTAATATGTTATAAAATTATATTTTGTCTTCAAAGGGAAGAATACATGCCATTATTGTACACTCAGAAATGCTGCTGAATGCAGCTGTATGTATCGTGGTTACAAAACATCTGCTCTGCACATGTCATTTCTTTTATGCTATATACTCCGTAATCCTCTTCTTTATACGGAGTTGTTACTATGACGACAAATATTCCCTCTACTGGCTTTCTTCGTCTCCCTCAGGTCCTGGCCCTTGTCCCCATCAGTAAAAGTGCCTGGTGGCAGGGCTGCCGTACCGGACGCTATCCCAAGCCTGTAAAGCTCGGCCCTCGTACCACTGTCTGGCGGGCGGAAGACATCAAAGCGTTCATAGAAAACGCGGGACGGGAGCAGGAAGACCATGACTAGCCTTCTGGAGGCCTTCCGGGAAATTCTCGCGCAGCATGACCTTCTGCCGGAAGATATTCTTGCGGACGGAAATCTACATCGCTGTCCGACACAGAACAAACCATACAAGCGCAACGGCGCATACATTGCTCATCAGGACAGGCCTGCAACTCTCTGGTGGTGCAACTGGGAGACAGGCGATCAGGGGACGCTCCACACGGAAAGTGAGCGGACGCTTTCACCTGTTGAGCTGTCGGCGTGGCGCAGGCGGCAGCAGGCCATGCGGAAACAGCGTGACGAAGAATGCGCCAGGCGTCATGCGGAGGCGGCGCAGCAGGCGCACAAGCGTTTACAGGCTTCCTTTCCCTGTTCAGAAAGGCACGCGTACCTGAGCCGCAAAGGTGTTCCCGCGCTTGCGGATATGCGTCAGGACAGAAATGGGATGCTCCTCATTCCGGTCAGGGACAGTTCCGGCACGGTGCAGAGTCTGCAATATATCGCACCGGACGGCACAAAACGCTTTCTTACGGGCGGCAAGGTTCAGGGCGGGCAATTCGTTATTCCCGGCAATGCAGAAAAACCGCTGGCACTTTGTGAAGGCTACGCCACCGGAGCCAGCATTCACCTTGCCTGTGCATGGACGGTCTATGTGACGTTTTCGGCCGGAAATTTGCCTGTTGTGGCGGCTGCCGTGCGAAAACAGTTCCCGGACGCGCAGATTCTGATCTGCGGCGACAATGACGAAACGGGCCGCGACAAGGGGCAGGAGGCCGCGCAGACGGCACAGGCCCATCTTGTTGTGCCGCACTTTACCACAGGCAGCGGCAAGGACTTCAACGATCTGCATCTGACAGAGGGACTGCAAAGCGTACGCCGCCAGCTGGAAAGCGCTCTGCCGGACAAGCCTCCGTCGCTGGTATCGCTGGATATGGGCGAGTTTCTTTCCATGTCCATACCTGAACGGGGGTATCTTTTATCCCCCATTCTTCCGGTTCAAGGGATAGGCATCCTGTATGCTCCGCGCGGCATCGGCAAGACGTTTGCCGCCTTGAGCGTCGCCGTTGCCGTGGCTTCCGGCGGCGCGGTGTTCAACTGGCGTGCGCCCATGCCCAAACGGACGCTGTATGTGGATGGAGAAATGCCCGCCACAGCCATGCAGCATCGCCTTGCCGCGCTTGTCAGCGGCATGTCCGTCCCGCCGCATACGCTGAAAAATATGGCACTCATCACGCCGGACCTGCAGCCCTGTCCCATGCCGGATCTCTCCACCGCGCAGGGGCAGGTCATGCTGGAACCATTTCTGAAAGGCGTAGATATGGTCGTGCTGGACAATATCGCCACCTTGTGCCGTACCGGCAAGGAAAACGAAGCCCAGTCTTGGCAGACCATGCAGTCATGGCTGCTGGAACTGCGTCGCCGGGGCATGGCTGTCCTGCTTATCCATCATGCCGGAAAATCCGGCGATCAGCGCGGCACCAGCGCCAGAGAAGACATCATGGATACGGTCATCAGTCTGCGCAGGCCCAGAGAGTACAGCATGGCCGAAGGCGCACGCTTTGAAGTCCATCTGACCAAGGCGCGGGGCATTGTGGGCGATGATGCCCGCCCCTTTGAGGCCAATCTGATCACCGAAGGCAACGCGCTGCACTGGCGCATCAGAGAGCTTGAGGATGTGGAACTGGCCGAGCTGAAACGCCTGCTGGCCGAGGGCTACAGCATCCGCGACTGCGCAGAGGAAATGGGGAAGTCCAAGGCTGCTGTCCAGCGCCTGAAAAAGAAGCTGGAAGGGAAAAATTGACCTGTCTGCGTGCAGGTGTACCGCTGTACCACTCTCTAAGGGGCGGTACGGCGGTACACCTCCCGAAAAAGCGTCCAGATATGTCCAGCATTGTCCGCTGGGGTCCTCTCCAGCTGTACCGCTACAACGGCAAAAGTGTACCGCTTTGCAGATGACTGAAACCCATGCGGATCAGAAATACAAGGAAGTCCGACCATGTCCTATCTCGTCCTGCATATGGACAAGTTCAAAAAAGAGGCCGTTAGGGGCATCCAGAGCCATAATCGCCGGGAACGCGAGAGCCATTCCAACCCGGATATCGACTATCAGCGCAGCTGCGGCAATTACGAATTACACGACAAGGCCGCAACAAATTACGTGCAGGCCATCCAGCGGCGCATTGACGATTTGCAGCTGATCAAGGCTGTCAGAAAGGATGCCGTGCATATGTGCGGGCTTATCGTCACGTCTGACAGCGCTTTTTTCAAAAGCCTTTCTCCAGAAGAAACCCGGCGTTTCTTTGAGGAAAGCAAAGCTTTTCTCACGGCTTTTGTGGGAGCGAAAAATGTCATTTCCGCGATGGTGCACATGGATGAAAAGACGCCGCACATGCACTTTCTTCATGTGCCCGTGACACGGGAAGGACGCCTGAATGCCAACAAGATTTATACGCGGCAAAGTCTGAAAAAATTGCAAAGCGATCTGCCGCTCCATCTGCAACGCTGTGGCTTTGCCATTCAGCGCGGCGTGGAACAGAAGCCCGGCGCGACCAGAAAGCATCTGGATACGCGCGAATACAAACAGCAGCAGGAAGAAAACAATCGCCTTGCCCGGGAAGGATTGTTGCTTGTCCGGGATGCGCTCCGTACCATCGGCAGGCTGGGGCAGCGAGAGGCGGAATTGAAACAGCGCGTTGCCGACTATGAGCGACAGGCCGAGGAGGCGGAACGCCTGCTGCGGGAGGAAGAACCACTCCCGGAAGCCTCTTTTTTTAACTACAGGCGCGTGCTGGAAATGTCGGCACAGACGATCAGCCGGCTGCGCACGGCCTTGTCCGCAAAGCACCTCATCGCACGCCAGAAGAATGAACTGCAACGCGAAGCGGCTGTTCTGAAAAAACAGCTGGCACAGCTTGAAGCTGTCTGCAAGGCCCGCGATCAGGAAAAGGCGGATATGGAAAGCCGACAGGCACGCATGGGCCAAGAGCTGGAGACCTACCGGGAGTTTGCCCGGGAACCGGAAATCCGGCAACGCCTGACGGACTTCCTTCAGGAACAGCAGCGGCAGGAGGAGGAAAGGCAACGCGCAGCGATTGCCGAGCAGGACAGACAGGGCACCGTGCGGATGCGGTAAGGTGTCTGGCGGGACATCTTCGCCCCGACCGAAGATATAGCCCACTATGCTTCACTGGCGTGAAGCCCGTGGGCAAGCGTCCCGCTTGACCGGGAAAGGCAAAAAACACAGGAGGACATCGGCATGAGCATTACCCCGGATCAGATCAAAACTATCAGGACGGAATTTTCCCGTCTCAAGCCTGCTAGTGTCAGGCTTGATGAACTCAGGCTCCCATTCTGAAACCACGTTACTCCACCAGAGATTTTATGAGAGCATCTCTGGCATCTGAATAAAACTGAACAGCAATTTTTGTCGCCATATCATCAGACATATCCAACAGTTGCCGACGGCAGGAAACCGGCATTAAAAGAGCTGAAGCTCCTTTTTCTACCGCCATTTCTGCAATGGTGACTGGATTGTGAACAGGTTCAATAGATCCTCCTAAGTTAATCTCACCTACAATGATAAGGCTACCGCGTACGCTCTTTTTCAAAAGGGCTGTACAGAGCGCAATAAGAGACGCCATGCCGAGGCCTGCACCGGACTTTGATGCGTCAAAGGAGCGGAGCTGGACGGAAAATTCATGGTGACGCGGCTCCTTATCCCCGACCAGTTGCATTGCACGGGCATAAAGGTTTTGCTCAGCATAGCCCATGCTTTCTTTGAAAGCGGGAGGTACAGGTTTATTAAGGATTTTAACGCCGGAGCCTGGTCCTTCGTTGATTTCGATACGGTAAAGGCCCGGATAATCTTCGCCACAGCCCGGAGAAATGGTCCATACCTGACCTGGCTCAAGGGGATCACTCCCAATGCCGCTTTCGCTTTGCAGCTCTGGTGTCGAGACAAATTTTTCCACGCCATCAGTACCCATTACATAGCTGAAATGGGTGTTACGAAACTCCACAGCCCCGATACGTTTCTGTTGCTCCTTGACGCGACGTCTTGCTTCCATGGCAATATGTACGGCCCGCTCAATATCTTCATCGGGGATTTCGCCATCTCCGGGATACAGGAGTTTAAGTAATCCGCTTACGGTTTTGTTGACGGCATTGGTATCACGTCCAGACAGAGCTCCGCCGAAGAAAACACGGTTTTGAAGTATGGCCACTCTGCTTTGCTGACGCAGCTGACTCCAGCATTCGGACAAGAAATCACTCACCAGACCGAAATGGTTTGTTAGTAGTTCTTTACTGATTTTTGGGACATCCCAACCAGGTAAAAAGGCATGGATCCTATCCATGAAAGCCGTATCATCTTTCATTTCTGGGGGCATGGGACCAAACAGGTGCCCCAGGCGCTGCTGATGTTCAACATCCACATCAAAGTTACCAACCATGACGATACTGCCATCGGCCCGAATGCTCTCCTTGCCACGGCTGAACTCTCCCGATTCCATATAGCCTTTCATAATGTTCACGCCGTCTTTCTGGTCAAAAGAGATGCCGGACACCTCGTCAAAACAGATCACATCATATTGGCAGACCAGCCCTCGCTGGCCATTTGCGTTATTGACAAACATCCGGGCGACCGTGGCCTTACCTCCGGAGATAAGGTGCGCATACGGAGAAACCTGTTGGAAGAGGTGGCTCTTGCCTGTGCCTCTGGGACCAAGCTCCACAAGATTGTAGTTGCGCTCGACAAAGGGAACCATGCGCAGCATCAAGGCATCACGTTGCCGCAGGGATAATCCGTCCGGCTCCAGACCTATGGAACGAAGCAGCAGGTCTTTCCATTCGTCGGTTGAGAAGGATTTGCGGGCCTCGGCCAGGATATCAAGTACATCGCGCCTGGAGAGCTGGATTTCCCGGAGAGAGGCAATACCAAAAGGCCTTCCCTTGCTTTCCTGAGCGATAGAGGCATCATAATTCAGGCTGATTTCTGCATAAAAGCCTCCTGTCAGCATGCGTTCATGTTTTTTTACTAATTCCGGGCTGATACGGATATCTGTCAGACGCAGACCGGGCAACGTTGCAAGGTAGGAGTCGGTTCTGGCATCCAAACGAGCAGTGATGAGATCAATAATTTTGACTTCGCCCTGCTCTCTGGCCCGGGCCTTGAAAAGTTCCTCTTCTCCGGCCTTGATCGTGCGTGAAGAAAGCTGGCGCTGAACAATTTCGATACCTTCATCTATCTCATCCTGCTCGGTGCTGGCGCAGTAACGGCCAAGCAGGAACTCGACCACATAGGTCGGCACAGGGAACTGACGACTGAATGTGCGGACGAGATCCTTTCGAACCAGATACCCCTCAAGCACGGCGGCTGCTTTTTTGTCGATCTGATCCATTGCAATCATCGGTCACCTCCACCAATCACAGTGGGATATTGCGCAAGCAGCATGCCCTGGGAATCAATCAAGACCACTGTTGCCTCCTGCCCTTCCAGCTCCTCATCCTCGACGACAACAGAGGCAGTGCCATTTTCCTTAAGAGGTTTGCGGCTGACGACTACACTGGACAGGGCATTACCGGCCTGACTGCGAATATCAAGCGACAGACCTGCATAGTTGCCGTCTACGGCAACGGTGCAGCGCAGCCTTTTCCATGCGACGTCGGTCAACTCGATAGCTGCGGCAGCGTGAACGGCTTCACCCGGCGTTACCGTCAAATGCAGGGTCAGACACTCTTGCAGACTTAGTCCGCCGTGGGTGTACTCCTCCCCCTTTCTAAAGCAGCTTACCCCGTCAGCAAGGGCAAAATACTGGCTGGAATTCCAGTACCATGGAAATAGTCGCTCTTCGGATATGGCCCCTGTTTTCAAGGCGGCGCACCGGCCCCATCTGTTATCTGTCAGAGCTCCGGGAAGATCAGTTTTTGGCAGGCCGCCGGGAACCAGCAACCAGCCATGATCCGTCACAACGCGAACACGCTTCCAGCCTGCTGTCACAAGCTCCCGAATTCGCGCTGCAATCTCGGCAATCAGGGCATCAAGATGTTTTGCAAGTTTCCAGCCTCGATTGTGACCTTCGTGATCGATATCGCCACATTCGCACCAGGCTTTCCCCTGCCCATCGCCAACAGCAGAACGATCCAGAATGGACCACCCCGCGTCGTCCAGTAACTTCTTCAAGGGGTGGCCGCCCTTCAATGATTGTCCGGTATCTGCCACTGACGGTTCAAAATCCAGAGTACCTTCTCTTCCACATATCCTGTCCCGTACCGGGGTGACTGCCGTCTTACCCGTTGCCGTTACACTGGGCAGGGCAGCCCAGAAGGGTTCCTCGGAGACTGTCAGCCCGACAGCCTCCAAGGCTCTGCGCAACCGTTTCCCGGCATCAAAACGAA
>OGGK01001570.1_pt1 | contig 14163 bp, 10 predicted proteins | sample 1571171 | NCBI WGS metagenome assembly OGGK01 (sample SAMEA2581958, study PRJEB24529) | metagenome | biome: Human gut stool | place: China | collected 2011 | reverse complement strand
TAATGGGCGGTGATGCAGGGCATGATGACACAGTCTGCACCGCAGGCTTCCAGATTCCGGAGGGCACTTGCCATTTCCGGTACCGGGTCCGGGCCGTTGCTGAGGATGGCGGCGGTGCGGTCGGGAATGTTGGCATTGCTGTCGATGTACACCCGGATATGATCCCGGTCCGTTTCCGCCTCCGTCAGCAGAGTGATCTTCTGAAACAGGTCGGCGGTGGCCAGAGGGCCCATGCCGCCTAAAATACCGATAGTCTTTTTCTCACACATATTACGCACCTCAACTCCAGAATTCCGGGAATAAAAGCTCGCTGCCCACCTTTACGGTCAGCAGAAGCAGGACTGCAATCACCGTGGGCCGGACGATCTTGCTGCCGTTTTTGATAGCCAGACCCGCACCGATATAGTGCCCCAGAATGGATGCCACGGAAGAGATCAGGCCAACGCCCACCAGCACATACCCGGCCCGCAGGGCGGTGAACAGGCTGCCCAGATTGGAGGCCAGATTGACCACCTTTACGCCGCCGGCCGCGTGGCGGGTATCCAGCTTGGCGAAACGCACCAGCGCGATCATCATGAAGGTGCCGGTGCCGGGGCCGTAATACCCGTCATATCCGCCGATGACAAAGGCCGAGCCCCAGATGATGAGCCGCCGCAGCCAAAGGTCCAGCGGCGCTGTTTTATCCGGCCACTTCCGGGTCCGCAGGGTGATGAACGCCACCACCGGCAGCACCACCAGCAGCAGGTATTTCAGCACTACCGCAGGGGTGTGGTGCTGGAGCCAGGTGCCGCAGACGGAGCCGGTCAGGGATAAGATTACCGCCGGGGCAAAGAGCTTCCAGTCCACCAGTCCCTGATGGATGAACCGGGCTGTGGAAAAAATCGTGCCGATGCCGGAGGAGAGTTTATTCGTCCCCAAAGCGTTATAAATGGGAAGGTTTGAGAGGCCCATGAGATAGGTAGGGACGGTGATGATCCCGCCGCCTCCGGCGATGGCGTCCATAAACGCGCCTAAGAAAACGCCAACGCAGATCAGCAGTACCACCCAGAGGGCTACGCCGTCCACCGTGATGTCAGTCAGGAAGGAAATCATGAAAACTCCTTGTTTACGGCCCGCGGGGCCTGAATTTTGCTGTCAGGCCAGTGGGTCCGACAGATGGAATGTACTCATCTTAACAGACCTTAAACGCCTTGTGCACCGGCATATTCTACAAGAAGCGGGAACAAAAACTGGAAAAGTAAGACAAATCGGACAAAGAGCGTCTTTCCTTTTCGACACCCTCTTACCTTGACGCTTTCGGCTATCCGGCGGTATAATATGAAATTAAAGTATGACATTTGTAAAATGACTTGCGGCTGCCTTGACGTAATCGTTTTAAAATGCTACCCTCAGTATGAGAAAAAATAATATGGCAGCAGAAAGGGGAGACCCATGGCAGATCAGACTCAACTGTACCACAGCGGCAGCTTGACGGACGGCTGGCGGCTCTTCGGTGCGCATCCTGCCACAGAGGGAGACGTCCACGGCTGGTGGTTCAACGTTTGGGCGCCTCATGCAAAGGCTGTTTCCGTAGTCGGAGATTTTAACGGCTGGGACCTGACCGTTGATCCACTTACCCAAAAGGGCGAATTCTGGCAGGGCTTTCTTCCGGACCTGCCCGTCTATACCAGCTATAAGTATGCCATTACCGGCGAGGATGGCAGAGTTCACTACAAGGCGGACCCCTACGGGTTCCATACGGAGACCCGCCCCGGCACCGCCAGCAAGCTCTATGACATTGAGCATTTTTCCTGGACGGATGAGGATTTCCGCCGTAATAAGCAGCCGGTGTACCATCAGCCGCTGAATATTTACGAGGTCCATCTCGGCTCGTGGCGGAAGCATGAAAACGGCGAGTTCCTGGATTACCGGGATATGGCCCGGCAGTTGGCGGCTTATGTGAAGGAGATGGGCTACACCGCCGTGGAGCTGCTGCCGGTGACGGAGCATCCTCTGGATGATTCCTGGGGTTACCAGTGCACCGGATACTTTGCGCCTACCTCCCGGTTCGGTACGCCGGAGGATTTCATGTGGTTTGTAAACCACCTTCACGAAAACAACATTCCGGTGATTTTGGACTGGGTCCCCGCGCACTTCTGCAAGGATGAGCAGGGCCTTTACGAGTTTGACGGTACCTGCTGTTATGAATATGCCGATCCCCGGAAACGGGAACACGCCGGCTGGGGTACCCGGGTCTTTGACTACGGGCGGCCGGAGGTGGTGAGCTTCCTCCTCTCCTCTGCCCGGTTCTGGCTGGAAATGTAACAAATCGATGGAATCCGGGTGGACGCTGTGGCCTCCATGCTGTATCTGGATTACGGGCGGCAGGACGGCCAGTGGACTCCCAATATCCACGGCGGACGGGAAAACCTGGAAGCAGTGGAATTTCTCCGGAAGCTGAATACCATGGCCTTTGAGGTGGATCCCAACGTGCTGATGATCGCTGAGGAATCTACCGCCTGGCCTCTGGTGACCAAGCCTGCCGACGTCGGCGGACTTGGATTCAATCTGAAGTGGAACATGGGCTGGATGAATGACATGTGCCACTATCTGAAGCTGGACCCCTGGTTCCGGCAGGACCACCACCGGGATTTGACCTTCTCCATGATGTACGCGTTTTCCGAGAACTATGTCCTTCCCATCTCCCATGACGAGGTGGTCCACATGAAGGGCAGTGTGGTGGGGAAAATGCCCGGAGACTACGAAAACCAGCTCCGCTGCACCCGGGGCTTTTATGCGTACCTGCTGGCCCATCCCGGCAAGAAGCTGCTGTTCATGGGACCGGAGATCGGCCAGTGGCACGAATGGGACTCCAACGGTCAGTTGGACTGGTACTTATTGGAGCATGAGGAAAATCAGCAGCTCCATGCGTTCTTCAAGGCCGCCAACGCCTTCTACAAGGCGGAGAGCGCCCTGTGGGACATTGATTTTGACTGGCAGGGCTTTGAGTGGCTGGTGCCGGATGACAATCACAACAACGTGGTGGTGTTCCTCCGGCGGGATCAGGCAGGGAACGAGCTGCTGTGCGCGGTGAACTTCTCCCCAAACGATTATGAAAACTACCGGGTAGGCGTACCGCCCCGCAAGCGGTATGTCCCCGCCTTTACCACCGACGCGCCGGAATTCGGCGGCAGCGGGTTTGCGGATACGAAGCCGCTGACGGTAAAGGACACGCCCTCCCACGGAAAAGAACAGTCTGTCACTCTCCGGCTCCCCGCGTTCGGGGCGGTATTCCTCCGGGGAGAGGGCAGCTTTACAAAGCGCGGTTCGGCAACCAAGGTGAAAAAAGTGAAAAATAGGAAAAGGAGCTGATCCACCCATGAAAAAAGAGTGTATCGCTATGCTGCTGGCTGGCGGACAGGGCAGCCGCCTGTATGTCCTCACCGGCGCCATGGCCAAGCCCGCCGTCCCCTTCGGCGGTAAATTCCGCATTATCGACTTTCCCCTGTCCAACTGCACCAACTCCGGCATTGACACCGTGGGCGTCCTGACTCAGTACCGGCCCATGGAGCTGAACAGCTACATCGGCTCCGGCCAGCCCTGGGATCTGGACAGCAGCAGCGGCGGTGTTCACATCCTGCCGCCCTATATGGGCAGCAAGGGCGGCACCTGGTACAAGGGCACCGCCAACGCCATCTATCAGAACATCGGCTTCATCGACCAGTATCAGCCGGAGTATGTGGTGATCCTCTCCGGTGACCACATCTATAAGATGGATTATTCCGAAATGCTCCGCCGTCACAAGGAATCGGACGCCGCCTGCACCATTTCCGTTATGGAGGTCCCCTGGGAGGAGGCCAGCCGCTTCGGCATCATGTCGGTGGATGGGGAGGATATGATCACCGAGTTTGCCGAAAAACCCCGTCAGCCCAAGAGCAATCTGGCATCCATGGGCATCTATGTGTTCTCCTGGAAAGCGCTGCGGCGCTACCTCACGGAGGATGAGGCGGATCCGGGTTCCGAAAATGACTTTGGCAAGAACATCATCCCCAAGATGCTGGCGGACGGCCAGCGGATGGCGGCCTTCCGCTTCCAGGGCTACTGGAAGGACGTAGGTACCCTCACCTCCCTCTGGGATGCCAACATGGATATGCTCTCTCCGGAATCCGGCCTGGACCTGTCTGACGAGTCTTGGCCCATCTTCGCCCGCAGCGTGGATGCGCCCCCCATTTACATGGGCGGCGACAGCCGTGTGAGCCACAGCGCCATCAACCGGGGCTGTGACATTGAGGGCACCGTGGAAAATTCTGTGCTCTCCCCCAGAGTCACCGTGGAAAAAGGCGCCAAGGTCAGCTATTCCGTACTCCTCCCCGGCGTTACGGTGGAGACAGGCGCTGTGATCGAATACGCCATTATCGGCGAGGGCTGCCACATCGGTAAGGACTGCCGGGTGGGCGGCGCACCGGATTCCGCTCTCGATGGGAAATGGGATCTGACGGTGCTGGCCCCGGATTGCCAGTTGGAGGACGGCCGAGAGGTGGCCCCCGGCATCATGCTGGACCACCATGGTAAGGAGGTGCTGAAATGAACCGGATGCATGGCATTATTTTCGCCTATGAACAGCGCGGAGAACTGCGGGAGCTGACAGAGCGCCGTACTGCCGCGTCGATGCCCTTTGGAGGCCGGTACCGGGCGGTGGACTTTGCCCTGTCCAACCTGCTGAACGCAGGTGTTACCGATGTGGGTATGGTACTCCACGGCCGGTATCAGAGTATGCTGGATCATGTGGGCAGCGGCAAGGTGTGGGATATGTCCCGGAAGCGGGGCGGCCTGCATCTGCTGCCTCCCTTCAACTACCTTCACGAGTGGGGCGTCACGCCCTTCCGGGGCAAAATGGAAGCCCTTGCCGGCGTCCGGGACTACCTGAACGAGATCCGGCAGGATTATGTGGTGCTGATGGAGGGCGACCTGGTGGCCAACCTCCCGCTGGCGGATATTCTGGAGCAGCATATCCGCACCCATGCCGACATCACCGCCGTCTGCGGAGATGACAGCTTCGCCACGGAAAACGGCACCTATTTTGAAAAGGACCCGGACGGACGCATCCGGGAGGTGCTGTTCAATATGCACCAGCCCAGAGGCTACCGGAGCCTGGACGTGTTTGTGATGTCCACGGACCTGCTGCGTTCTCTGGTGGACGAGTGCCAGGCAAGAGACCAGTACAGCTTCCGCCGGGATGTGCTGCAGGCCAAGCAGGATCTGCTGCATTTGCAGAGCTATACCTTCAACGGCTTTGCCGCGCAGATCCGCTCCGTGCAGGAGTACTATGACCGCTCCATGCAGCTTTTGGATAAGCAGATCCGGGAGGACCTCTTTACGCCGGATCGGCCCATTCGGGCCAAGGGCGCTGACAAGGCGTCTACCTACATCGGACCTGACGGCGTGTGCCTGAACTCCCTGGTGGCTGAGGGCTGCCGCATCGAGGGCACTGTGGTGAATTCCATCCTCTTCCCCGGCGTCACTGTGGAAAAGGGCGCAAAGGTAGAGGACTGCATCCTCTTCCGGGGCACCACTGTCCGGGAGGCAGCGCGGCTGTCCCATGTGATCACGGATAAGCATGTGGAGCTGCTGCCGGGCCGCACCATGGTGGGCCATACCGCATATCCCATTGTCATTGCCAAGGGCAGTGTGATCTGAGCAAGATGACCTGACGGTTTTTCGTAAAAGCTCTGGTCTTTCTTCTCAGGAAAGGAGTAACAATATATGAAGATTCTGTATGCGGCCAGCGAGGCCGTTCCCTTCTGTAAAACCGGCGGACTGGCAGACGTAGCCGGTTCTCTGCCTCCCGCTCTGGCGGAGCAGGGAGCCGAGACCGCTGTGATCCTGCCTCTGTACCGGCGGGTCAGAGAAAAATTTCCTGACCAGCTGACGTTCCTGTGCTACGATTATGTGGATCTGGCTTGGCGGCACACCTACTGCGGCCTGTTTTCCATGAAAAAAGACGGCGTGATCTGGTATTTTCTGGATAACGAGCAGTATTTTGACCGGCCCGAGCTCTACGGCTATGTGGATGACGGAGAGCGCTTCGGCTTCTTCTCCCGGGCTGTGGTGAAGATGCTGGATCATCTGGAGTTCTGGCCGGATGTGATCCACTGCAATGACTGGCAGACGGCCCTGATTCCCATTTATCTGAAGGATGACGGCGTCCGGGAGGACCGGTATCGCTCTATCCGGACGGTGCTGACTATCCACAACATCGAGTATCAGGGCCGCTATGACCCCTATTGCCTGGGCGACCTGTTCGGCCTGGACCGGGGCTGGGTGGATGACGGCACCCTGCTGCTGGACGGCGATCTGAATCTGCTGAAGGGCGCTATTCTCACCGCTGACGCGGTGAACGCCGTGTCCCCCACCTATGCGCAGGAGCTGAAGAATCCCTACTTTGCTCACCGGATGGAGGGCATTTTGACCCAGTGCGGCTATAAGCTGTCCGGCGTACTCAACGGCATCGACATGAAGCTCTACGATCCTGCTGCTGACGGACGCATCACTGCCAACTATACGGCGGAGGATCTGTCCGGCAAGGCTGCGGATAAAACCGCTCTCCAGAACCTGATGGGTCTGAACGAGGAGCCAAACACCCCCATTATCGCCATGGTGAGCCGTCTGGTATCCCATAAGGGATTGGATCTTCTGCGGGAGGTCATGGGCGACATCATGGAGCTGCCTGCTCAATTTGTGGTGCTGGGCAGCGGCGATGCCGGATATGAGGAGTTCTTCCGCCGGACGGCGGAGCGGTATCCCGGCCGTATGGCTGTGCGTCTGGGGTATAATGAGGCACTGTCCATGGCTATCTACGCAGGTGCGGATCTGTTCCTGATGCCCTCCCGCAGCGAGCCTTGCGGCCTTTCTCAGATGATCTCCATGCGCTACGGCACGGTGCCCATCGTCCGGGAGACCGGCGGCCTGAAGGACACTGTTCAGCCCTATGAGGCCTGGCGTGACGCCGGTACCGGCTTCACCTTTGCCAACTACTCCAGCGCGGATATGCTCCATGTGATCCGGGAGGCGGTGTATCTCTACAAGGATTATCCCGACGCCTTTGCCCGTTTGAGAGACCGGGCCATGGCACAGGATTTCAGCTGGAACCGCAGCGCCGGGGACTACCTGCGGATCTACGGCGCTGTCACTGGCCTTTCCTGGGAAAAGTCTGCCCCGGAAGCGCCTGCCGCGGAGGCTGCCGCCCCCACTGAGGAGCCGGTGATCGAGGTTCCTGCCGAGGAAGCTGTTGTTTCCGCTGCGGAGCCGGTCAGTGAGACCGCTGCAAAGCCTGCTGCAAAAAAGGCGGCGCGGAAAACGGCTGTAAAGAAGCCTGCGGCCAAAAAGACAACAACGAGAAAGACCGCAGCCAAGGCCACAACTAAAAAGGCGGCCGAAAAAGCGGTGGAAAAACCGACTGAAAAAGCAGCTGAGAAGCCCGTTGAGAAGCCGGCCGAAGAACCTGTTAAGAAAACTGCCGCGAAGACCATGGCGCCTGCGGACACCGTGGAAACCACGCAGCCTGTTCAACCCAAAAAGAAAGGAGCCGCTAAAAAAGCGGCAAAGTAAACCCGTATGACCGTACCATTTACCACGCAATCGTTACAAGACGCCCTGACCGCCAAGCTGGCCTTGAACTTCGGCACCGAGCCGGGGGAAGCCACGGATCAGGAGATGCTGAAAGCCTGCGCTCTGGTGCTGCGGGATGTGATGGCCCTCCGGGGCGTACAGACCGCCAAGGAAACAAAAAAGGAGCAGAAAAAGCAGGTCCACTATCTCTCTCTGGAATTTCTCATGGGCCGGAGCCTGATGAAAAACGCTTACAATCTGGGCGTGCTGCCCGAATTGAAGGAGGCTCTGGGCAACCTGGGCTTCAAGTCCGGCGACCTGTTTGAACTGGAACCGGACGCAGGTCTGGGCAACGGCGGTCTGGGCCGCCTGGCCGCCTGCTATCTGGACTCCATGACCACGCTGGACATCCCCGCTACCGGCTACTCCATCTGCTATGAGCTGGGTATTTTCAAGCAGAAGATCGTGGAAGGTCAGCAGGTGGAGCTGCCTGATGACTGGAAGGGTGTTGGCTCCGCTTGGCTGCTGCCCAAGCCCGACGAGGCGCAGGCCGTCCACTTTGGCGGTACCCTTCGGGAATTCTGGCATGACGGCCATCTCCACATCGTCAACGAGAACTCCACCACCGTGCTGGCTGTTCCCTGCGACATGGTGGTGGCGGGCTATGATACCGACCACGTCAACACGCTCCGGCTGTGGGACGCCCGGTCCACCCGCCCTGTGGATATGGCCCTGTTTTCCCGCGGCGAATATCTGAAAGCCTCCGAGGACGAGGCCATGGCGGAGACCATCGCCAAGGTCCTCTACCCTGAGGATAACCACTACGAGGGCAAGTCCCTGCGGCTGAAGCAGCAGTATTTCTTCGTTTCCGCCACGGTGCAGTCCATTGTCACCAAGCATCTGGAGACCTATGGCACCCTGAAGAACTTCCATGAGAAAAACGTCATTCAGATCAATGACACCCATCCGGCTCTGGTGATCCCGGAGCTGATGCGGATCTTCATGGACGAGGCGGGCATGAACTGGGACGAGGCGTGGGACATCACCTCCCGCTCCGTGGCCTATACCAACCACACGGTCCTTTCCGAGGCGCTGGAGCGCTGGCCCCAGCAGCTGGTGGAGACCCTGCTGCCCCGCGTGTGGCAGATCATTCAGGAGATCGCCCGCCGCTGGCAGGAAAAGGTGGAGAATTTCTTCCACGATCCCTCTGTTACTGAAAAGATGGCTATTGTCTGGGGCGGCGAGGTACGGATGGCCAACCTGTGCGTTGCAGGCGGCCTGTCCGTCAACGGCGTGTCCGGCCTCCATTCCGAGATCCTGAAAAAGGACGTATTCAAAAATTCCTATGCCATGGAGCCCTGGAAATTCACCAACGTCACCAACGGCATCGACCACCGCCGCTGGCTCAGCGAGATCAATCCGGGTCTGGACGGTCTGGTGCGGGATCTGGCCGGTGGAGACGACTACCTGCTCCATCCTCAGGCGCTGAAAAAGCTGGATGCCTATGCGGACGATGCGGCTGTCCTCAAGCGTCTGGACGAGATCAAGTGGCAGAATAAGGTGAAGTTTGCCGACTACGCCCGGAAAGCTCAGGGTGTGACCCTGGACCCCAACGCCATTTTCGACGTGCAGGTCAAGCGGCTCCACGAATATAAGCGGCAGCTGCTGAACGTATTGCACATCATCACCCTGTATCAGCAGTTGCAGGACGATCCCAACTGCATCACCCGGCCCCACACCTTCCTGTTCGGCGCCAAGGCCGCGCCGGGATATGCCGTGGCCAAGCGGATCATCCACCTCATCAATTCTCTGGCGGATGATATTTCCCATGATCCCCGCTGCCGGGGCAAGCTGCAGGTGGTGTTCCTGGAGAACTACCGGGTGTCTCTGGCCGAGCATCTGATGCCCGCCAGCGAGGTCTCTCAGCAGATCTCCACCGCCGGCAAGGAGGCCAGCGGCACCGGCAACATGAAGTTCATGATGAACGGTGCCCTCACCGTGGGTACTTTGGACGGCGCCAACGTGGAGATGCACGATGTGCTGGGTGATGAGAACATGTTCCTCTTCGGCCTCCATGCCGATCAGGCTGCTACACTGAAGCGGGAGGGCTATGTGCCCCAGCGCTATATCAGCCACGACCCCCAGATGGAGCGGTGCCTGAATGCCCTGCGGAAGGGCTTCCGGGACGGCGTCAGCTACGAGGACCTCTACCAGCGGCTCATCAGCCAGGACGAGTACCTCCTGCTGGCGGACTACCGGGCCTATTGCGACGCCGAGCGCCGCATGGCAGGGACCTATGAAAACCGGGAGACCTGGAACCGCATGAGTCTCCACAACATCGCCCGCAGCGGCATCTTCGCCGCCGACCGGGCTGTGGCGGAATATGCCGACAACATCTGGGACGTTCCCCACAGATAATCAGATTTGATCCACTATCAGCGCCGCCCTTTTGGGCGGCGCTGATATTTTTCACTCCTTCTGCCTTTGGAGTGTCCGCGAAGGGGAAAGTATTTAGATAAATTTCTAAATACCTGTTGACAGCCTGCGGGACATGTGCTATTTTCTATTTAGAAAATTTTCTAAATACTATGCGAGGGAGGGTTGCGGATGGCCTTTGCGGAGACCTTCAAGGCGCTGTCGGACCCGGTGCGGCGGGAAATCCTAAACCTGCTGAAGGGCGGGCGGCTGACGGCGGGCGAGATCGCCGGGCAGTTTGACATGACTGCCGCTACGGTGTCCTATCACCTGTCCCAACTGAAAAAGGCGGGACTGATTTTTGAGAGTCGGGAGAAAAACTATATCTACTACAGCCTTAACGCCTCTGTGCTGGAGGAAGTCCTGCTGTGGTTACAGGACTTGAAGGGGGAAGGAAAAAAATGAAGAACAACAAGAGGGAAATGCTGCTGACTTCGCTGGTCTGCCTACTGCCGCTGTTCGCGGGCGCGGCGCTCTACCCGCATTTGCCGGAGACCATGGCGACACATTGGGACTTTTCCGGCAACGCAAACGGCTGGTCATCGCGTGCCGCCACTGTGTTCGGCCTGCCGCTGTTTATTTTGGCACTGCATCTCGTCTGCTTTTACGCCGAGAGCCGTGAGACGAAGAAAAATAGGAATCCTGTATTGCGGACGGTGCTGCTGTGGTTCTGCCCGGCCGTATCGCTGCTCGGCGGGGCGGTCACCCTCGGCACAGGGCTGGGCTATGAGATGCACATCAGCACCGTGGTACCGGTGTTCGTGGGACTGCTGTTTCTGATCCTTGGTAACTACCTGCCAAAGATCCGGCAGAACCGCACCGTGGGTATCAAGCTGCCGTGGACGCTGCAAAGCGAGGAAAACTGGAACCGGACCCACCGATTGAGCGGCTTTTTGTGGGTGCTGTGCGGTCTTGTGATGATCCCCCTTTCCCTGCTGCGGCTGTGGAGCGGTTGGCTGTTTGGGGCGCTGCTGGCGGTGATGGTTCTGATCCCTGCCATCTATTCCTACGCGCTTCACAGAAAGGGCATCTGACACAGAATAAAAGCGAGAACCCCCTGCGAAATGGATGCGTCCATTCCGCAGGGGGGCATTTCTTGCTGTTTTTGCGTCGATCCTGATGTTACACAGAGAACAGCAGGTCGCTGTATACCGGGAAGGGCCACCGCTCGGCGGGGGCCAGCTCCTCCAGCCGGTCCGCCAGTTCACGGGCTTTTTCCATATCCGGGATCAGGTGATCATGGCTGTAAGCCATGGCCTTCTTAGCGTCTGCCGGGATCTTGCTGAGGTCCCGCTCCATTTTTTCCGTGGCAGCATAGAGCTTATCCGTCAGTTGGCCCATTTCACGGGCCACGGCGTCATCTGCCTTATGGCTGACGCCCATCTGCTCCTTCTTCCAGCCTCGCTCGCACAGCTCCGCCGTCACCGCGGATACGGCGGGCAGGATCTGCCGCCGCAGCATATCCGCCATGGTCCGGGCCTCGATGGTCAGGACCGTGGTGTAGTTCTCGATGTGGATCTCCGCACGGGCGTTGATCTCCTCTTTCGTGTAAATCCCATGCTTGACGAAGAGGTCCACGTTTTTCTTGGCGGTGTAGACCGGCAGAGCGTCCGCTGCGGATTTCAGGTTGCTGAGGCCACGCTTTTCCGCCTCGGCGATCCAGGCGTCATCATAGCCGTTGCCGTTGAAGATGATCCGCTGGTGGTCGGTAAAGACCTTTTTGATGAGCTTTTCCAGATCCGACTGGAAATTCTTGGACTTTTCCAATTGGTCGGCAAACTGCTGCAATTCCTCCGCCATGATGGTGTTCAAAGCAATGTTGGGACCGGAGATAGACTGGCTGGAGCCAAGCATCCGGAACTCAAACTTATTGCCGGTGAAGGCCATGGGAGAGGTGCGGTTCCGGTCCGTGTTGTCCTGGGGAATGGGGGGCATGGCGTCCACGCCGATCTGGAGGGTGCGTTTGCCGGCCTCCTTGAACTCCGTACCGCGGATGATGGACTGCACGATAGCATCCAGTTCGTCACCCAGAAAGATGGAGAGGACTGCGGGAGGTGCTTCGGAAGCGCCCAGACGGTGATCGTTGCCGGGAAATGCCACCGTAGCCCGCAGGAAGTCCTGATACTCGTCCACGCCCTTGACAAAGGCCGCCAGGAACAGCAGAAACTGGGCGTTCTGGCTGGGAGTCTTGCCGGGCTTGAAGAGGTTCTTGCCTGTGTCGGTGTTCAGGGACCAGTTATCGTGCTTGCCGGAGCCGTTGACGCCGGCGAAGGGCTTTTCATCCAGAAGGCATACCAGATCGTGCTTTTCTGCGATCTTTTTCATGACCTCCATGGTGAGCTGATTGTGGTCGCAGGCTGTGTTGGCGTCTGTATAGACGGGGGCCATCTCGTGCTGAGCGGGGGCCGCCTCATTGTGCTTGGTCTTGCTGTAAATACCCAAGGCCCAGAGGTTTTCGTCCAGGTCCTTCATGTAGGCTGCTACCCGGGGACGGATGGCGCCGTAATAGTGGTCATCCAGCTCCTGACCGCGGGGAGGCTTGGCGCCGAAGAGGGTGCGGCCGGTCATCCGCAGGTCCTCCCGCTGGTTGTACATCTTCTTATCCACCAGGAAGTACTCCTGCTCCGGGCCGACACAGGGCGTGACCTTGCGGGTCTCCGTGTCTCCGAACAGCCGCAGGATACGGATGGCCTGACGGCTCACGTCCTCCATGGACCGCAGCAACGGCGTCTTTTTGTCCAGCGCGTGACCGCCGTAGGAGCACAGGATGGTGGGGATGCAGAGGGTGCCCTCCTTGATAAAGGCAAAGGAGGAGGGGTCCCAAGCGGTGTAGCCGCGGGCCTCAAAGGTGGCCCGCAGGCCGCCGGAGGGGAAGGAGGAGGCGTCCGCCTCACCCCGCACCAGGTTCTTGCCGGAAAATTCCAAGATCACCCGGCCGCCCTCGGCAGGGGCGATGAAGCTGTCATGCTTTTCCGCCGTGAAGCCAGTCATCGGCTGGAACCAGTGGGTATAGTGGGTGCAGCCCCGCTCCACCGCCCAGGTCTTCATGGCCCCGGCAATCTCATTGGCGGCAGCCAATTCCAGAGATGCTCCATCGGTGACGCAGCGCTTCCACGCCTGATAGCAGGCGCCGGACAGCCGCTCCTTCATGGTTTCCTCATTGAATACTCTGCTGCCGAACAGTTCGGGCAGTTTCAGCTCGCTCATGGCGGTCCCTCCGTTCAAGACGATAAAATATCAAGTTTATCCTACCATAAATTCATGTAAACGCAAGAAAAACATTGAAAAATCTCACAATATGAAACTGAGTGTATCACGGGGCCGTCCCCCTGTCAAACGGTAAACTGCACAAATACGGCTCCGTCCGGCGGCTTGGGTCTGTCTGCGGATTTTTTTACCTTTTCTTCCCCGGCATCTTTCCAAAACCGACGGCCTGTGCTATACTTTCATTTATATGTTTAAAAACAAAAGATAAGGGGCGTTCATCATGGGAGCCATTGGGTTTGACAATCAAAAATATCTCACTACGCAGTCTGAACAGATCAAAAAGCGGATCCACCAGTTCGGCGGGAAGCTGTATCTGGAATTCGGCGGGAAGCTGTTTGACGACTATCATGCCTCCCGGGTACTGCCGGGCTTTGAACCGGACAGCAAGATCCGGATGCTTCAGCAGTTGAAGGATGATGTGGAGATCGTCATCGCCATCAACGCCGGGGACATTGAGAAGAATAAAATGCGGGGGGATCTGGGCATCACCTATGATGAGGATGTCCTCCGCCTGATTGATATTTTCCGGGACATGGGGCTGTATGTGGGCAGCGTGGTGCTGACCCGTTACAGCGGACAGGATGCGGCGAACGCTTTCCTTCACCGGCTGGAAAAGCTGGGCATCCGCTGCAAGGCCTTTGCCCCCATCCAGCCTTTCCTCTCCACCCACTATAACTACCGGGATCACCGGAAAATCCTGGTCATCGACGGCAAGGTGGCCTTCACCGGCGGCGTAAATCTGGCGGATGAGTACATCAACCGCAAGGAGCGCTTCGGCCACTGGAAGGATACCGCCATCCTCCTGCGGGGGGAGGCGGTGCAGAGCTTTACCCT
>OGGK01001550.1_pt1 | contig 14336 bp, 16 predicted proteins | sample 1571171 | NCBI WGS metagenome assembly OGGK01 (sample SAMEA2581958, study PRJEB24529) | metagenome | biome: Human gut stool | place: China | collected 2011 | reverse complement strand
GCACACTTTGTTTTTATCTTTTTCTAAATATTCTTCTTTAGTTTCTTCTATTTCGTATGTTTCGCAATCTTTCATCGGTAAATCAGGTTTTTCATAACCTATATGTATTTTATCTCTTTTTTCAAGATTGGTTAATGCAAGCAAAAGCATGTTAAATCCGTCTTCAGTGTCGCATACGGTTGATATTAAAATGATATATTCAAGAAATGCACCCTCAACCTCAATTTTGAATTTTCGCAAATGATTTGCTAATTCTTCACCGCTGTATCCGTCCGCTTTTAAAACTATTCTTGTAATATCATCATTTTTTAATAGGTGAATATTGCCTAATTTGTTTACTTTATTATAAAAATTATCAAGTAAAATTTTGTATTGCTTAAAATAACTTTCGCTGTTTTTTAAAAAGTCTGTGCATTTTTCGATTGATGCCATTATTACATAACTCGGTGAGCTTGTTTCGTATATATCCATATACTTTTTTACTTTTTTAAAAAACTTTTCATTGTTAATATGAATTACTGCACTTTGCGTTAACGCAGGCAGGGTTTTATGCAGTGATTCAATAACAATATCTGCTTTTGCCTGCTTTGGCAAAAAATCTGCAAAGCTAAAATGCGCCCCGTGTGCCGAATCAATGATTAAAGGAATGTTGCAGCTTACATTGCTTACATAGCCCTCATATGTAGGCGAGGTTATAACTACTGCACAGGCATTTGGATGTTTTGCAATTGCAGCATCAATACTCTTTTGAGTTATATTTTTATAACATCCAAATTCCGTATTATATTCAGGCTCAATGTATTCGACTTTTAATTTGTTGATATAGCACGCATTGTAGACAGATTTGTGGCAGTTGCGCGCTATGATAATTGTCGCATTTTCCTTTGCCACTGCACTGATTGCCGCTAATATGCAACAGGTTGAACCGTTAACACTTATTATGCTTTTTTTTGCACCGAAAAGCTTTGAAATCTCTTTTTGCATTTCATCAAGCAAATCGGTGGGGGAGTGCAGATTGTCAAATCCGTCAATTTCCGTTATGTCAATTTCACTTGCCGGGATATTAAAATTTTTATTTCTTTTATGCCCCGGCATATGAAACGGGTATAAATCATTATTTTGCAATTTATCGTTTAATTTCAATTTAGTAAATCCTTTTATTACTCGTTTAAATCAATGTTGTTTAATTGGGTAACGGTGCTGAAATATTCGTTTTCAGTTTTAGTTGTGTATGTACCGTTGTACTTTTTAGCAATATCAGAAATGATTTTTTAGCCGTAACCGTGATTTTGTGTATCTTTCTTTTTGCTTTTGTTCTATGCAAAAGCATTTTTGCTCTTGATTAAAATATCATTTGAATTTGAAACTATATTAAGTTCAATATCCTTGCTTAAACTACTATTTTCTACGGCGTTTATTGCATTGTCAATAATATTTGTTAACACGCGGCATAAATCATAATCTGATACTTTTATAGGCGCACTTTCGTTAACCTGTACTTTAAGATTTGCCTTCTTTTCAACTGCGTCTTTAAGCTTTATTGAATAAATTGTGTTAATTGTTTCATTCTTGCAAATTTCGGTGTTTGCCGATATTTGAATATCGTTATTTGCACTTTTTATCATTTCAAGTGCTTTTTGCGATTTGCCTATTTCGATAAATCCGGCAACAGTTGATAAAATATTTGCCATATCATGCCTGATTTTTTTAAATTTTTCTTTTTCATTTTTTAATTGCAAGAATTGCTGATAATCAAGTTCATTTTTGGTTATCAGCTTTTTATATTTTTCGTTTTCTCTTTCCTTTCGCTCCATATTATCAACCACAAATATTATTGAAAAATCAATAGCAAAGCAAATTGCCGCATAAATGCAGAATAACACCGTTATTCTTTTTGGAAAGTAATTGAGCGTTTTTACAAATAATTGCTGAACTACATGTATCAATTGAAATCAGAAAAAGTGTGTTAAAGGAAAAGCATAAAGATAAACGTATTTTATATTATGATTCAAGTCCTTGTGAAACTTTTTTTGTACAATCTTTACTAAAACAACAACCGCAAAAGAAAGTATCACCATAAACAGCGATACGGCAATAAGTGTAAATAAATCAAGTGAATTGGAATAAGCATTTGTATAATCGTATCCGAAAATATAATTTAATGTTGAAAAGTAAATTATAGATGACATTGTCATAGTCAAAAAAGAAAATACAATAGCTGTAATTTTACTGAATAACTTTCCTTCAGTTGCAAAGTTTACAATTATAAATTGCAATACAAAGTATAGTATTAAACATAAGTATTCAACTTTTTGCCCTTTATCATTTAATTGAAGCGTTATGTATGAATAAAGCATACTTGGTGCAACTATAACCATAAAATGCCAAAAGCTGCTTAATTTCCTTTTCGTCATTGCAGTAACAATGTTGTAAAAAACAAGCGCCCTTGCTAAATGAATTATCCAAGCAAACGGAAAAAAGTCAACCGTAGATATTTCGCCCATATTTGAATCTCCTAATAATATAATATTATAAGTTTATCAAATAATTTCTGTATTTGTCAATCATCTCGGCATACTTTTTAGGCGGAATACTGACTTGCTCGTTGTTTTTTAATAAAAATTTATGCGGTTCATACCCCTCAATAAAGTTCATATTTACCATATAGCTTTTATGGCACCTTAAAAAATTCGGTGTCAGCTCTTTTTCAAATTCCTTTAATGTTGAATAAACATGGTGCTTTTCGCCTGTTGCCATATGTATCATTATGCTGTTGTTAAAGGTTTCAATAAAAGTTATATCCTGTAAATTTATTGTATAATTTGTTTTACCGATTTTTATTATCTTTTGATTTGCTTCTTTTTTAGTAACGCAATTGATTGCTTTTTTTATTCCTTTTAGCAATTGCTCGTCTGTCATTTTAGATTTAATCAGGTAAAAGCAACTTTCAACTTCTGATATTCTGTAACTTTCAATAGGAAATGCAGTCATAACTATATATTGCTCTTTAAATGAACGATTTTCTTTTCTTTTAATCAGCCAATCAATTGAATTGCTTTCGTTAACCATTATGTCAAGAAAAACAATTTCAACCCTTTTGCTCTCAATAAAGTTTTCCAAATCTTCAAGACTGCTTACATAATCAATTTGGCATTCAAGATTAAGTTCATCACTGAAAATCTTCTTTATCTTAAATTCAAGTATTTCCTGATAGCTTTTTTCATCATCACAAATAACTATATTTATCAAAAGAATTCTTCTTTCCACATTGTTTTTAAAACATTATATCATAAATATTATAGCATTTCACGACTTTTTACCACGCAAACACAGTCCGTTACCCCGTCATTATTGTAAATCACATTGAATTGCTGTACTATTTAATTGGTTAGCAAGATTTGCCAATTTTTAGATTTTTTAGGAGATAGGGAAATGAAAAAAGTATTCAGTTTCTTTTTATCATTACTTATGATATTTCAGCTTGCTGTTCCTTTAACAGCAAGCGCAGGGGATAATCCGAGTGTATATATTAGTACAAACAGAATTACCCCCAGAGAAACGGTTAAAATGCCTGTCGTAATCAACGGTGCTGCAAATCTTCTTGGATTCAAACTCACTTTTGGTTACGATAAGGAGGTTTTAACTCCTTTAAGTGTAGATTATGGTGATTTACTTTCAAGCGGATTGCAGGATAATTTGGACGGTGACGCTACACCCGGCAGTTTTGGGTTTAGCACTTGCTGTTATAATTGCAATTTTTATTAAAAAGAGAAAATTAAGGCAGGAATAATCCTGCCTTTTTACTTTTTGAAAACTCTTTAATGTTTGTATATATTATGATATATACAAAATAACCTATTGAAAACATATTTTTTATTTTTATATACATATTTAATTGACATTTTGAAAAAGGTGTGATATTATAATATTGCAATTATTTGATTGTTGCAGATTAGGTTGAAAAAGTAAGATTTTATCTGAAAAGTAAGCTTTGCCTCGGCTGTCCTCGTCGTGTAAAAAAATAGAGGGCGTTTTTTAGTTTATGCGGATGTGGCGGAACTGGCAGACGCGCAGGTCTCAGACTCCTGTGGATAATGTTTCCTTGTGGGTTCAAGTCCCATCGTCCGCACCATCTTTCGCTTGCACTAATGTGCTTCATTATCTTTGTATTAAATTCATTCTTATGAATAAAATATGACATTATTAAACAGAAGAGGAGACGTCATGGATTTTGAACTAATTTCAACTGAAGATTTATATGAAGATGATGATGTTGTCGTAATTAAAAGAACAGGAAAAGCATTTAATGCTGTTGTTGATAATATTGATGTCGCAATAAAAAATGAAGACGGAGATATTACCAATATTGTTGAATTAAAAAGTAAAATAGTAAAATATATTTAATATTAGGCTATTTAGATGAAAAAAGCATTATCAATATTTTGTTTCTTTATCATTGCTTTTGTCAATATCTTTGCTATTGACGGTAATGCTTATGCATTTGACGGAGAATATGTAGATAAGTTTGGCAAATGGTATAATAAAGGAACAGTAATTGACATTGATTGCTCTTTTGTACAAGGTCAATTTCACTATATTATGGACGAGAAAAACGGATGTGCATACTTTTATTTTGCATATACCGATTTTTTAGATGAATATAGTGAAGATGATATTCAATTAGAGTTTTATGTTTATAATTCAATTAACAATTATACTTTTTCTGTTACAAATTCGGGAATATCAGATGATACAGTTTTAAAAAATCTTGATATTTACATCAACTTCAGTAATATAAATTCCGATTCGCATAATGGTCGTTTGTTAGTAGGATTTGAGCTGAAGAATAAAAACGACAAAAAATTAACTAACTTCATTTCATGTAATTTTAAAGTATCATCGACTAAAAGTTGTAACTTAGTCGATGAATGCAAATTAGATATGTATGTAAAACCTGTAACTACTGCAAAAAAGGTTACAACAACAAAGCTCACAACGAGCAAATTAAAAGAAAAACGCACAGTAGTTTCAACTGTTAGCAGTAAAACTACTAATAAAACAAATAAAACAAAAGAGCAAGTTTCCACGAAATTTGTTCCAAAGCAAAAATTAACTCAAAGTCAAATAAATGGCAGTAAAAATAAAAAAGCAAGTCGTAAATCCGGTATGAAATTTTCTGGAAGTACTTCAAATTCTGTGAGAACCACAAAATTTGAATACAGCACGGCAACTGCAACAACTGCTCCTAAAGAAAAAGCAGTTACAACTTCGACTGATTATACAAGTTATCCAAAGGCGGTATACTCAAAGAAAAGTAAAAATATTTTTATTTTCGGTGGAGTATTAGGTACAATCGGTTTAGTGCTATTACTTTATGGTGTTATTTCACATTCCCATACCAAGGAAGATGATGAAAAAATTGATAAATCGTAGTTGAATATTTATTATGATTTATCGAACAAAAAGTGTTGACAATCAGGTGATTTAGTGATATTATATTCAAGTCACTTGATTGTGACTCTTTCATGTGGGCCATTAGCTCAGTTGGTCAGAGCCACCGGCTCATAACCGGTTGGTCCGGGGTTCGAGTCCCTGATGGCCCACCATATATTTAGGGGTATAGCTCAGTTGGTAGAGCAGCGGTCTCCAAAACCGCGTGCCGAGGGTTCAAGTCCTTCTGCCCCTGCCAAAAAGAAACAGTCACCGTTTTGGTGACTGTTTCTTTTTTGTTAGACAAAACTTGTCCGAGGCACGCGCGTGCCGGGCTTCGTCGCCGAGCGCTGCCGGTGGCAGATGCAGCGAGGCGAGGATGGCGCAGCGTTCAAAATATGGCGTAACAACGCCATATTTTGGGCACCGCAAGAGGGGTTGCGAAGCAACTTCAAGTCCGTTTGTATATCATAGGCAATCTTGCGGGGATAATCATTGCTTTTGTTTTACGGCGATTTCACTTGCTTTTTCCATATAGATAAAATTACGGCGCACGGTTTTTTCCGTACGCCGCTTTTTCATTTTCACACCGTTATTTGTTCACTTTGTGCCGCACAGTCCACGCAATCCGTTTGGTACATCATCAAAAAAGCATCAATCATAATTCAAATTCATTAGTGATTACTTATTCTTTTTATCTAATATTTTATTTTTTGTGTGAATTCATATATGCAGATTTAATGCTGTTTGGTAATTCATCAGGAATCATACTTTTTATCCTATCTTCGTTTCCGTCTTTTATAACCTCACTGTAATACCAACATTTGAAATTTAACATATCAAGCGTTTTATTCAACTTGGTAATCTCAGCTTCTACTTGCTTTTTTTGGTTTTCAAACAATTCTTTTCTTTTGGTATATGTTGAACTTCCTTCCAAACACCAAGACATAAATTGCTTAATGTCTTTTATTTGTAAACCTGTTTTTTTCAAGCATTCAATTACACGCAATGCTTCAATTTCATTTTCGCTAAATTGTCTAATTCCTGATGTGCGATTTAATTCAGGAAACAGCCCTTCTTTATCATAGTATCGCAAAGTTGATACCGGTAAATCAAACATTTCAGATACTTGACCGATTGTATACATATTTTTCCCTCCAAAAAAATAAAAAAACTCTTGACTTAAAGTTAGGTTTAGGTGTTATTATCAATATAACAGAGAATAAAAAAATATTCAATAGCGAATTTTAATTTTTAGGAGGTTGAAATTTATGGCAGTAAAACAAACAGCCGGTAGAAAAGAATTAGGAGAATTTGCTCCGAAATTTGCCGAATTAAACGATGATGTATTGTTTGGTGAGGTTTGGAGCAGAGAAGACAAGTTATCACTCAGAGACCGTTCACTTGTAACAGTTATTTCTTTAATGTCGCAAGGTTTAATCGATTCCGCTTTTCGTTACCATTTGGAAAGTGCTAAGAAAAATGGAATCACAAAAGAAGAAATTACGGAGATTTTAACACATAATGCTTTTTATGCAGGATGGCCAAAAGCTTGGGCTGCATTTCGTATGGCAAAAGAAGTGTGGAATGATAAGAACGAGGAAACTGAAGATAATACGATTGAAAAACATGCTTCATAAATGATATTTCCGATTGGTGAGCCGAACGACAGCTTTGCACAGTATTTCAGCGGAAAGAGTTTTCTCGCCCCTGTTTCTAAAGACCAAGTTGGTATTTTCAATGTGACCTTTGAGCCCAAATGCAGAAACAATTGGCATATTCATAAAGCAAAAAACGGTGGCGGACAAATTTTGATTTGTGTTGCCGGACGAGGATATTATCAGGAATGGGGTAAGAAAGCAATAGAAATGATGCCCGGCGATGTTGTAAATATTCCTGCGAATGTCAAACATTGGCATGGCGCTGCTCCTGATAGTTGGTTTTCCCATCTGGCAGTAGAAGTTCCCGGCGAAGAAACCATAAATGTGTGGCTCGAAGAAGTAAATGATGATGTTTATAAAGCGAGTACACAAAAATAACAAGGTGATATTATGGCAATTACAATAAATTTATATTATACAGGCACAAACGGCTCTGCACGAAAATTCGCACAGGAAATGATTGAAAGTGGAACAGTTGAACGAATTAAAAAAGAAAAAGGAAATCTTAAATATGATTACTTTGTGCCGTTGGATGATTCAGAGACGGTTTTGCTTATTGACAGTTGGAGTTCTCAGGAGGCTATTGATATACATCACGCCTCTCCAATGATGAAAACAATAATGGAATTGCGTGAAAAAAATGATTTGCATATGCGGGTGGAACGATATGTAGATGACGGAGCAATACAGACAAACGATGAGCAATTTATCCGAAAATAAGAAACAGAGGAGATTTTATTATGAGTAAAAAAGTTTTAATTCTGTCAGGCAGTCCTCGAAAAGGCGGTAACTCTGACATTTTGTGTGATGACTTTGCCAAAGGTGCAACAGAAGCCGGTCATAATGTTGAAAAAATTCATGTGTCCGAAAAGAACATACACCCTTGTATTGCTTGTTACCATTGCAGTAAAAATAGCGGTGCGTGTGTATTTAAGGACGATATGGCTGAGATTTTACAAAAAATTATTGATGCTGATGTTCTTGTGTTGGCGAGTCCGGTTTACTTTTATTCAATAGATGCTCAGCTAAAAGCGGTTATCGACCGTACCGTTGCTCGTTGGTTAGAGGTTAAAAACAAAGAATTTTATTATATTACTACTATGGCAGACAATGAAAAATCGTCAGCAGACACAACATTGGCTTGCTTTAGAGGTTATGCCGATTGTGTAGAAGGTGCAGTTGAAAAAGGTGTTATTGTTGCCGGCGGTGTGTATGAAAAAGGTGAAATTAAAAATCACCCTGCAATAAAACTTGCTTATCAAATGGGTAAAAATGTGTAATGAAATTTCTATATTATTAAAGAATGGAGCAAAATTATGTTAGGAAATTTTAGTTATTGTAATCCGACAAAACTTTATTTTGGAGAAAATTCATTATCCAATTTAAGTGATGAATTGAAAAAATACGGTGATAATGTTGTACTTGTATATGGTACAGGTTCTATAAAAAAGAATGGCATTTATGACGATATAATCAAAATTCTAAAAGAAAGCAATAAAAACATCACAGAAATTGAGGGCGTGATGCCAAATCCGACTGTTGAAAAACTTTATGAAGGTATAGAAATAGCAAGAAATCATAATGTTGATTTTATTCTCGCAGTTGGCGGTGGTTCTGTTTGCGATTTTTCAAAGGCGCTTTCTGTTTCTGTTAATTGTAATGATGATCCTTGGGAAAAATACTTTGTTCGTTTTGAAGAGCCGGATTGTGAAATTATACCGATTGGCTGTGTTTTGACTATGGTTGGAACCGGTTCGGAAATGAACGCAGGTTCTGTAATTACAAATCAGAATACTAAAGAAAAAATCGGTCATGTCTTTGCAGATGAAAAGATTATGCCGAGATTTACAATCCTTAATCCTCGCTTTACAATGACATTGTCTAAATACCAAATGGTGTCGGGAATTTATGATATTTTCAATCATATTTGCGAACAATATTTTTCAGGAACTGATGATAATACAAGCGATTATATCAGTGAAGCACTTATGAAAAGTGTTATTCGCTCAAGTCTTGTTGCGGTAAAAAATCCTAACGATTACGAGGCAAGAAGCAATATTATGTGGACTGCCACTTGGGCGCTTAACACTCTTATTGCCAAAGGTAAAACAACCGATTGGGAAGTTCATATGCTCGGTCAGGCAATCGGAGGCTATACCAACGCAACCCACGGTATGACACTTTCTGCTGTTTCTCTCGCATATTACAGATATATTATGCCTTACGGACTTGATAAATTTAAGCGTTTTGCAATTAATGTTTGGAGCGTTTCCCCTCAAGGCAAAACAGATGAGCAAATTGCAAAAGAAGGATTACTTGCAATGGAAAATTGGATGAACGAAATCGGTGTTATTACTAATATATCCGATTTGGGAGTTACCAAAGATGATATAGAAAACATTGCCGATTTAACACTAACAATGGATGGCGGTTATAAGACTCTTAGCCGTGATGAAAAAATCAAGGTGTTATCTGATAGCTTATAATATTTATTTATCAATCACCATTTGATTTGGAAAATCTGACCATATAACATTTAATTGAATACTTAATTACTTACAGCGTGAGGAAATCTCACGCTGTTTTTTTCATCTGCTCAAATAACGATTATTCGTCTTATATCACAATTCAAATCCATTTGTAACGCCCATCAACATATCCGTGTTTCGTTTGACATAATACATTTCGGTTATTTCTGAAGTTGTGTGTCCGAGTAAGTCTGCCACCTGCCTCGGTGTTAATGCTTTTACCGTTCCGTCCTCAGCTCGTACTCCTGTTACAAGCTTTGTTGCGAAGGTGTGGCGCAAACTGTGTAAGCCTTTTTTCTCGATTCCTGCCACATCGAGTATGGAATAAAACCGCTTTCTTAAATTCAACGGTCTTGTAAAGTTTCCGTCTGCATCTGGTATCAACGGTGCGTCCTCACCGAAATATCGCTCGTTGCGTAACTCAATAATCGCTTGAATAGCCGTTTCGTTTAAGGGTACGATACGCTTGCTTGAAGCGGTTTTCAGCTTGCCAACTACGATTTCTCGTCCGCTTTTTCTCTCTGTTCCGTCACGCTTTTGCGCTTCTTTAACACCTCTTTGAATGCGCATCACTTTCTTTTCAAGGTCGATGTCGCTGTTGATTAAACCTAACGCTTCAGCGGTTCTCAACCCTGTGTTCAGCATAAGAATATATGCTGATGCTTGATTGTGTTTTGGCTTGCCTGAGGGGTAGTTCTTGTATGCTTCCGCTTTAAATTTTTCAATTTCCTCGTCGGTGAATACGGTTATCGTTTCGCATACGGGAAGCACTTCTTTGTTTTGCTTTGCAAGATAATTTGACTTTTTTATCGTCGGCACAGCGTTCATCGGATTCTTTTTTATGAACTCTTCGCGCATAAGATAATCGAAGTATTCATTGAGCAGATTGTATGTTTGCTTGACGGTTGAGAATGAATATCCCTTGTCGGTCAGCGTGCTAATCAGCCTCTTAATGTCTGCACCTGTTATGTTAGACACAATGAGTTTACCCATGTAAGGGACGATTTGATTTTTGTAAATCTGCTCGTTGCGGTCATAGGTTACTCGCTCAACATTCGGGTACTTAAACACTTGCAGGTAATTAAGCAGGCTGTCTTTTACAGTCTTGTTACCCTCAATAGCGTCGATGATTTCTTCTTCAAACTTGGTTATGTAGTCCGTCATTTTCTTGTTGACTTCGGCTTTGGTAGTGCCGGAAAAGCTCTTGCGTTTTCGTTCGCCTTTCTCATCTTTGTACCAAACTACGCCACCCCATCTGCCGTCCGTTCGTTTGAATGCGTTGCCGTTTGTCAGCAGTTGCTTTTGCATTTTATCACTCCTTTCGCACACACAATATCACAAACCTTTTTCAATATCCAGACCAAAGATTGTGTGTTTGTTTTTGTTGTTTTAGCTTCAAAAAGCCGTCACAAATCGCCCACAAGCCGTTTTTACTTTTAGTCCGACGAGTTACTCTATTTTTGAGCAAACTCGTCAATTTTTGCTCACAGCGTTGTCAAAATATCTTGATTTTCAATTATCATACCGCAATAGTCAAGTGAATACGCAAAAGCCTTGATTTTCTGCGAAAAACACCCCTTACTGCATACGAATTTGGAATCATACGCAAAAGTATTACGAATCGAAAAGCCGACAGGCTTTGCCAGACGGCGTTTTCGGGCATTTCAATGCCCGAAAATCATACCCCTTTATCCTGCTTTAAAATCGACGGCTTGAAATCCGCCTCAAAATCGATCCAAAAGCCGCAGATTTTCATTAAAAAATCATCGTTTTTTTCATTCACTCTTTTCATTCCAGGCTTTTATATTGTTTATGCATCAAAAATGCAAAAGTAGAAAGCAAAATCAAATCAACCGATGCACAGTATAAATATTTGAATTTTTTTTACCATTGACCGAGCAGTGTTCAACATCAATCAAGCATTGATCCTCAAGAGATTTTATTGCTTGTCTTACACTTTCGTAACTCATATTGCATTGCTCAGCCATTCTTCTTATTGACCAATAACTTTTTCCTTTTTTATCTTTTTTAGAAACCAAAAAACAATAGACCATAAATTCACGACTGTTCAATTTATATTTTTCAAAAAAGTCATTTGGCATAATCCAAAATCTTCCGCTTGGAATTTTTTGATATAACATTTTTCATTCCCCTTTCTAAAAATAAAAATAAAAAACCTATACGCATCTCAAAATAAAAATGCATATAGGTTCATCATAGTTTTATTGAATTTTCTCTCCGTTCTCATATTAGCAAATTCATAATTTTCTGTCAAGACCCCTTGCAGATGAAAAAATAACTTGAATTCAAATTGAACGGAAGATTGATATTGATTTGTGTTAAAAGTTGATTTTGGGGAAGGAAGTGTGTATAATAATTAATGAAAATAAGTTAGGAAGGAGCGTTGTTATGAACTATACTTTGATGCATAAAAACATAAAAGTAGCCGATTTATCATTAGACGAAGAAACCGGTTCAATCGTTGAAATAGGCGAAATATATAACTTTGCTCACCTTCCTATCGGTACAACTAAAGACAATTTATCCGCTGACAGAGCCTTGCTCAATAAATGGTGGACCGATCGTTCAATTCCTGCAAGCAGATTGGGTGTAAGAGATGCACTTGAAATATTGCGTGTAAGCGCTCCGAAACTGCTTTTGGCAAAATGCTACGGATTAAGCCTGTCGGATCAATATTGGGTTAAGCCTATTAATTCCGATTTGGAATGGGAATCAGTTAATTTCTTTGACAATGATTTTTCAGAAGATGTCGGTGATATTCTGTTCGGAAAAGCAAAAGATTCTGAAAATATCAGTTTAAACTCACCAGACAACACATCTGACGGTTGCTTAAAGAAAAGATGGAAAATAATTAATCAAAAGCGTTGTCTTCTTAAAGCAGGCAGTTTGCCTTATGAACAACAGCCGTTTAATGAGGCTATTGCATCATTGATTATGGATAAGTTGAATGTTGACCATGTCAATTATTCTGTCATTATTGATGACGAAAAACCATACAGCGTTTGCGAAGATTTTATTTCAAGCGATACAGAACTTGTTACGGCTTGGAAGATTTTGCAAAAATTCCCAAAGCCTAACCACTTGTCTGTTTATCAGCATTATATTAACTGTTGCAATTCTTTGGGCATTGAGGATATCGTTGATAAAATCAATCAAATGATTGTAGTTGATTTCATTATAGCAAACGAGGACAGACACCTTAATAATTTCGGTCTTATCAGAAATGCAAATACGCTTGAATGGATTGGCGTTGCACCGATTTTTGACAGTGGCTCATCGCTCGGTTATGATAAAGTTACACCTAATATGGATAAACAATCATTGATAGTTTGCAAGCCTTTCAAAAAGACTCATTTTGAACAGTTAAGATTAGTCACATCTTTTGATTGGATAGACTTTGACGCTTTGAAAAATATCGACAATGAAATACTCAGCATATTGAGTGATGCCGATGTAAATTTAATTGACGATGCAAGAAAGCAAAAAATCATATCTTCAATCAACCAAAGAATAGAATATATCCATAATCTTGCATTGGAAAAGACTTGGCAAGCCAATGACGACATTGCCGAAGATGTTGAAAACGATATTGCCGAGGATTATTCATCATTTGATATGTCAATGTAAAAATCTAAATAATAAATGTGAAAGACTATCCCTCCTGATGTTTATTCTGCATCAAGAGGGCTCTTTTTCTATTGCCCATTTTTTACGGACTTGTTCATTGTATTTTTGGAATTCACATATTCAACTAATCGCTTTCTGCTCTGCTCAAAGACTTCATCCATCATATACGTGTAGATTTTTGCGGCTACTGATATGTAAAAGTGTCCACACAGCGGCTACAAATGCGTCAAATTTGTAGAAACATCATCAGTTCGTCTTGTTGTCTGATTAACTTAGAAAACAGTCAACAATCGGCACACAAAATGCTATTATTCACAATTTTGCATAAAAGAGCATAATCATATCATAAAATCAGGAACTATGTTCAATAATATCGACATTATCTTATTTTCTGTTTATAATATTAAACATAGGAAGTGATGTTATGGGAAAGAAATCCATTGAATTATTACCTCAAACTATGGAAATATTAGAAACGATGGGCGAACAAATTAAAATGGCTCGCTTGAGAAGAGATTTATCGGCTGAGTTAGTTGCCGAAAGAGCGAATATCAGCAGAGCAACTCTTTGGAATATAGAAAAAGGCAGTCCGTCTGTTGCGATAGGAAATTATGCTGCTGTTCTTCATGCACTTAATAATATGGACAGAGATTTGCTAAAAGTTGCAAAAGATGATGAGTTTGGCAGAAAGCTTCAAGATTTGAATATTTCAACTAAAAAATGGGCTTCAAACAAGGAGAAATAAATTATGGAAATTTATGTTTATGAATGTTTCAGTTCTTCCGAGTCAAAATTTATGGGCACTTCGTTTCAATAGAATATATGAGACCTGCATTCAGCTTAAATCCGATCGAATAATGACCTTTTATATTCTTTGTCATCAAATGGTGCAGTACTCTGCTATAAATGGTAATGCGGATTTAGAGTTTCTTTCGACACCTCAGTGTAAGGTTCGCAATTCCTCATACGAATTTGCTGTGCTGAGCAAAAATAAAATTCTGAGAGATTTTTGAAAGACGCAAAGTCTGAAAAATGGCTTAAATAGGCGGTTTTGAAAAAAGATTGCGAG
>OGGK01001540.1_pt1 | contig 14383 bp, 9 predicted proteins | sample 1571171 | NCBI WGS metagenome assembly OGGK01 (sample SAMEA2581958, study PRJEB24529) | metagenome | biome: Human gut stool | place: China | collected 2011 | reverse complement strand
GCCTTTTTTCGGGGTTTGCAGCGTTTTTTTGTTCCTCCTTCTCCCGGTAATTTCACTTCTGTTACCGGGAGATTTTTATACGCCGCAAGCTTTTTTGTGATGGCGTTGGATTCGGCAAGGACGCATTGTTTACAATTTGGCGGTGGATTATCCCGCGCAGGGTGTGGTACAATATAAACTACACTGAAAATGCAGGGGCCGATGCTCACCATCGACCCGTGAACCTTGCGGCGGCCGCTATGTGCCGCGGGCGAACCATGTCGCCCTTACATTCTCGACGCAGGAAAGCCGCGCTGCATCTATTATAATTAAAGGGGTGTTTACCATGTGTACAGCTGCAACCTATACAACCGACAGTTTCTACTTTGGCCGCAATCTGGATTACGAATTTTCCTACGGTGACGAGGTCACAATCACGCCGCGCGCCTACCCGTTTAGCCTGCGCTGCATGGGGGACTTCCGCACAAAATATGCGATGATCGGCATGGCCTATGTGGCGGGGGAGTACCCGCTCTACTATGATGCCGTCAATGAGAAGGGCCTGGGCATCGCAGGGCTGAACTTTGTCGGCAATGCAGTCTACCACCCGGCGCAGGATGGCAAAAGCAACGTCGCCCAGTTTGAGCTGATCCCCTGGCTGCTGGGCAGATGTGCGACGCTGGCCGAGGTGCGCACGCTGCTTGCAAAAACCAACATCGTCAATATCCCGTTCAGTGAGCAGCTGCCCCTCGCGCAGCTGCACTGGCTCATTGCCGACAAAACGGGGAGCATCGTGGTGGAGTCCACCGCCGACGGCCTGCACATCTACGATAACCCCGTCGGTGTACTGACGAACAATCCGCCGTTCCCGCAGCAGCTTTTCGCACTGAACAACTACCGCGCACTCTCGCCGCGCACGCCTGCGGTTGCGTTTGCGGACGGCCTTGACCTGCCCGTCTACAGCCGCGGCCTCGGCGCGCTGGGCCTGCCGGGCGATCTGTCCAGCCAGTCCCGCTTTGTGCGTGCGGCCTTTGTGCGGATGAACGCGAAATCCGGCAGTGGCGAGGCCGAGAGCGTCGGGCAGTTCTTCCACATCCTGCACGCTGTCGAGCAGCAGCGCGGTTGCTGTGAGCTGGACGGCGGCAAGTACGAGATCACGCTCTACACAAGCTGCTGCAACGCTGACAAGGGCATTTACTACTACACGACCTACGGCAACCACCAGATCACTGCCGTCGATATGCACCGGGAAAACCTTGACGGGGACAGGCTGGTCCGCTATCCGCTGGTGCAGGGCGAACAAATTGCGCTGCAAAACTGATTTTACACCCAAAACGTGAAAAAAGCGCTTGCAACGTGCGGCAAACTATGCTATACTGTACGGTGCATGAGACTTTTCACGTCACGACGGCGTGGATAGAAATAGAAGGAGTGCTAATCTAATGAACTGGTATGAGATCGTTCTCGGCGTCGTCCTCATCGCCGTGTCCGTGTTGATCGTTGTTTTCACCCTCGCGCAGGAGCAGAAGGGCCAGGGCCTGTCCGGCGCGATCATGGGCGAAAGCTCCGCCACGATGGCAGCAGGCCGTGAGCGCGGCGTGGACGCCAAGCTGGCCAAGCTGACCAAGATCTGCGGCGTCGTTTTCTTTGTCGTTACGCTGGTCGTCTGCGTTTTGAGCGCGCGCCTGTGATTTTGGCAGGGTAACAAAGATGAAAAGGGTCCGCCAAGCGCTTTGGCTTTGTAAGCAGCGCCCCGGCGGGCCGTTTTTTGTGGATGTATATAAAGGTAGGGCACCGTCGGATGGCGGTGCGACGTAAATTAAAGGAGCAACTATGACACCGTTACAGAAATCTATTTTAAACGCAGTCAAGCGCCGTCCCATGACGCTGCGCGAACTGCAGAACAACCTGCAGGTGGACAACTCCCGCCTGCGCACCACCGTTTCCGCTATGGTCGCCACCGGCGAGCTGTCGATGCGCAACGGCACCTATGTGCCCGGCTTTGCGACCTATGAGAATGCTGCAGCCCCCAACACGATTCCCTGCACGCTCGTCAAGCTGGCCGCGCGCTTCGGCTTTGCCAGCCGCGACGACGGCGAGGGCGACATCTTCATCCCGGGCCGCGCGCTGCACGGCGCAATGCCCAACGATAAGATCAACGTCAAGCTGTTCGACCACCCGCGCGTGGAGGGTTCCTCCGAGGGCGAGGTCGTCGAGGTCACGGTCCCGAACAACCGCTTTGCGGGCACGGTCTGCCTGTCCGAGGATGGCCGCATGGCCGTGGAGCCGGACGGCTGCCGCGACGTGAAGTTCCTGCTGGCCAAGCAGGGGAGCGAGGGCGTGCACCTGGGCGACAAGGTCGGCTTCCTCATCACCCACCGCGGCAACCGCCACAGCGACCACCGCGCCGCCGTAGTCGAGAAATTCGGTTCCTCCGACTATGCGTCCGAGTGCGCCAAGGCCATCCTGTATGGCCGCAGCGTCCGCCAGGAGTTCCCGCCGGAGGTGCTGGAGGAGGCCCGCGCCTACGACAACGCCACGATTGACCCCGCCGAGGCCGCGAAGCGCCTGGACCTGCGCGGCATTCCCATCTTCACGATTGACTCCGCCGAGACGAAGGACATCGACGACGCCATCAGCCTGCAGAAGCTGGACGACGGCTACGAGCTGGGCGTTCACATTGCCGACGTCAGCCACTATGTCCGCCCCGGCTCTGCGCTGAATGAGGAAGCGTTCGAGCGCGCGACGAGCATTTACTACGCCGACAAGGTCATCCCGATGCTGCCGACCCAGCTGTCCAACGGCATCTGCTCGCTGAACGAGGGCGAGGACCGCCTGGCGTTCTCCTGTCTGATGCGACTGGACGAGAACGGCGAGATCCGCAGCTACAAGTTCGTCAAGAGCGTCATCTGCAGCCGCGTCAAGGGCGTGTACAAGGAGATCAACGCCCTGCTGGAGTCCACGGAATCTGAAACAGACGCCGACCTGACCGAACTCAAGACGAAGTATGAGGCCGTGCTTGACCAGCTGCCCACGATGGACGAGCTGTACCGCAAGCGCTTGGTCCTGCGCAAGGCCCGCGGCGGCATGGATATCGAGTCCAACGAGGCCAAGCTCGTCATGGACGAGAACGGACGCTGCATCGACATTGTCAAGCGTGACCGCGGCACGTCCGAGTGCATGATCGAGGAGTTCATGCTGCTGGCGAACCAGTGCGCCGCCAACGCGGGCCGCACGAACAAGGCCCCGTTCGTCTACCGCGTGCACGAGGCCCCCGACGCCGAGAAGATGGAGAAGCTGTCCGCCACGCTGTTGGCCTGCGGCCTGAACGCCAAGTTCAAGAACCCCATCCCGACGCAGCTCGAGCTGGCGGCCCTGCTGGACGAGACCCGCGGCCAGCCCATCCAGATCCCCGTCCACACCGGCATTCTGCGCAGCATGCAGAAGGCCCGCTACGCCCCGCAGCCCCTGGGCCACTACGGTCTGGTGCTGGCGGACTACGCCCACTTCACCAGCCCCATCCGCCGCTACCCCGATTTGGCGATTCATCGTATTTTGACCGAGATGCTGAACGGCGTCTCCGCCAGCCAGCTGCAGCGCGACTTCAACGAGTTTGCCCAGCAGGCCAGCGAGAAGTCCAGCAAGCAGGAGGTCGCCGCCGTGCGCATTGAGCGCGATGTCGAGGACCTGTACAAGGCCGAGTATATGCACAACCATCTCGGTGAGGTCTACACCGGCACGGTGGCCGGCATCACACCCCGCGGCGTCTTTGTCGAGCTGGACAACACGGTGGAGGGCTTTGTCCCCGCCGCGCAGCTCTGCAAGGGTGAACCGCAGGTCATCGACGGCGTCAGCATGCTGGACCCGCTGACCGGCAAGAGCTGGATGCTGGGTTCTTCCATGAAGATCCGGGTCGCCGCCGCCGATGTGGCGCTGGGCCGTATTGATTTTGAGTATATGGTGGAGTAATTTCCCACGCCATACAATAGAAAACTCCCTGTCCGCACCGGGCAGGGAGTTTTTTGCGTCTTATATCACCTTATGCTCCATCCATTTCCCGCGGGCAAATCGCACAAGGAAACACAGGCTGCGGCAGATCCAGTCGATGAACATACCGAACCAGACGCCGGTCAGTCCTAAGTGGAACTGCAGAACGAAGATGTAGCTCAGAATCACGCGGAACAGCCACATGCTGACGATGCTGACAGACATCGTAAACTTGGCGTCGCCGCCCGCGCGCAGGGCGTTGGGCAGGGTAAAGCTCGTCGCCCAGAAGAAGATGCTGAACAGGTTGAACCAGTGGACCACGTGGGTACACATGGCGGATGCCTCCGCCGAGAGGTTGAACCAGGTCACGACCTCGGGCATCAGGAAGAACAGTGCCGCGTTCGTGACGGCCAGCCCCGTGATGGCGATGCCCAGCAGCGTGACGGAATAACGCTGCGCCTGCTTTTTCTCGCCTGCGCCAAGGCACTGCCCGATGACCGGGATCGTGGCAAGGCTCATCGTGTTGCCGGGAATGTTCGCCAGCGTCGAGACCGAGTTTGCCACGGCATTGGCCGCGATGGCCGAGGTGCCTAAGGTAGACGTCAGGCTGCTGACACACAGCTTGCCGATCTGGAACATGCCGTTTTCCAGACCCGACGGGATTCCGATGGACAAAATCTGCATGATGGGCCTGCGCCGGGGCCGCAGGTCAGCGAAGCACTGCACGCGCAGGGGATTGTGCAGGTCCTGGTTCTGCCACAGGATGAACACCGCGGCGAACACACGCCCGATCAGCGTGGCCAGCGCCGCGCCGATAACGCCCATGCCGAAACCGTAGATCAGCAGCGCGTTGCCCGCAATGTTGATGACGTTCATGACAAGGCTTGCCAGCATACTGATGCGGCTGTTGCCCTGCGCACGGAACAGCGCCGCGCCGCCGTTGTACAGGCCGATGAAGGGGTAGGACACCGCACTGATAAGGAAGTACTGCTGCGCAAACCGCATGACATCCTCATCAATGCTGCCGAACACCATCCGAAGGATCAGGCGGGAGAGCAGCATACAGACAACACCCACCGCAACCGTAGAGATGCCCAGCACGCTGTACAGCTGGGCGGCGCTGCGGCTGGCGTTTTCCTCATCCCGGCGGCCCAGATACTGGCTGGCAATGACAGCACCGCCGGTAGCCAGCGCGGACAAAATCTGAATAATCAAAATATTCAGGCTGTCCACGAGCGATACGCTGGAGACAGCGGCCTCACCCACACCGGCGACCATCAGCGTGTCGGCCATGCCCATCGTGACGCTTAATGTCTGCTCCAGCAGCAGGGGCCAGATCAGGGTGAACAGCGCCCGCCTGGTAAACAGGGAACCTTGTGACTTTGCAGTGGCTGTCATGGTAAACTACCATCCTCTTTTACTTGGATTTTACCATTAGTATACAGCAAAATCTATGCGAAATCAAGGATTTGACACTTGTACAAAAAATGCCCGCGAACGCTGTAGCTGCGCCCTGTACAGCAAAAATCCGCAAAAATCAAATCGCAAGGATTTTGCCCACTTTTGCGGCGGCAAAAAGCCCCGGCCACAAAAGCTTGTGGCCGGGGCAGATCATGCGGCGGCTTGCAGGGGCCGCAGAGGGGCGGTGGTTAGAAGTCGACCTCGGTGTCGTAGTAGCAGCACTTCAGCAGCTTTTCCATCTCCTCCTGGGTCGGCTGGCGCGGGTTGGAGCCGGTGCAGGCATCGGCAATCGCGTTCTTTGCGATCTCGGGCAGTCTCTCGAGAAATACGTTCTCGGGGACAAAGCCCTGCTCGGCGGGGTAGGAGTCGGGGCCGTAGTGGCCGATGCAGTGCGGGATGTTCAGATCGTCGTTCATGCCGCGCAGATACTGGATGAGCAGCGCGACCTTCTCGTCGTCGTTCTCGCCGCCCAGGTGCATCTTGTCGGCAATGACGCCGTAGCGTGCCTTGGCGGTGGGGTCCTTCGCGTTGTAGGCGATGACCTTGGGCAGGTACATGGCGTTGGCTGCGCCGTGGATGATGTGTGCGCCGTAATCGGCAAACGCCGCGCCGGTCTTGTGGGCCATGCTGTGTACGATGCCGAGCAGCGCGTTCGAGAACGCCATACCGGCCAGGCACTGAGCATTGTGCATCGCGTCGCGCTTATCCATATCGCCGTTGTAGCTGCCGACCAGATCTGCCTGGATCATCTCGATGGCGTGCAGGGCCAGCGGGTCGGTAAAGTCGCAGTTCGCGGTGGAGACGTAGGCCTCGATGGCGTGGGTCATGGCGTCCATGCCGGTGTGGGCGACGAGCTTCTTGGGCATCGTGTGGGCCAGCTCGGGGTCAACGATGGCGACATCGGGCGTGATCTCAAAGTCGGCAATGGGGTACTTGATGCCCTTCTGGTAATCGGTGATGATCGAGAAGGCCGTGACCTCGGTGGCCGTACCGGAGGTGGAGGAGATGGCGCAGAAGTGGGCCTTGCGGCGCAGCGGCGGGATGCCGAACACCTTGCACATATCCTCAAACGTGATGTCGGGGTACTCGTACTTGATCCACATGGCCTTGGCTGCGTCGATGGGGGAGCCGCCGCCGATTGCGACGATCCAGTCGGGCTGGAACTTTTCCATGGCGGCAGCACCCTTCATGACCGTCTCCACCGACGGGTCGGGCTCGATGCCTTCAAACAGCTCTACCTCCATGCCGGCCTCTTTTAAGTAGGTCTCGGCGCGGTCCAGGAAGCCGAAGCGCTTCATCGAACCGCCGCCGACGCAGATCATGGCGCGCTTGCCGGGCAGCGTTTTCAACGCTTCCAGCGCGTGGGGGCCGTGGTAAAGGTCACGGGGTAAAGTAAATCTAGCCATAGGGTTTGCCTCCTTTAAAATAGCTCTCTCGGGCTTTGACAATTAAATGTCAAAATCTGCTATTAACAGTATACACCTTATGTGTCTAAACGGTCAATCGACAATACAGAGAATTTTCCGGCGATAATTCAGCATTTTGCCAGTGGAACACTCATAGGCTGTTCTATGGGGAAGGGGGCAGGAGCTATGCGTCCGATCACGCCGCAGCAGAATACAAAAATGCGCCTGCGCATGCGGCTTTTGGTGGCGGTGCTGGCGGTGGGGTGCCTGGGCGGGCTGGCGGTGCGGCTGTTTGTGCTGATGCTGCGCGACCCCGGCGGCTACGCGGCACGCGCCGCCGACCAGCAGCTGCGCGGGGCCACGCTGCCCGCCGCCCGCGGGGAGATCTATTCCGCCGACGGTACGCTGCTGGCCGCCAGCGAGACCTGCTGGACCATCCGCGCCGCCCCGCGGGAGATGGCCGACGACGCCGTAGAACCGGCTGCGCGGGCGTTGAGCGAAATTTTAGAGCTGGACTACGCCGATACGCTGGCCAAATTCAGCCAGCGAACCTCCAACGACTGCCTGCTGCGCCGCCGCGTGGATAAGACGATGGCCGACGCTGTGCGGGACTGGTGCCGGGCGAACGGTGTGGACGGCATACAAATTCGGCAGGATACCCGCCGCGTCTACCCGCAGGGGGATTTTATGGGCGGCATTTTAGGCTTTACCGACGTGGACAACGCGGGCCTGTGGGGGCTGGAGCTGCGTTACAACGACGAATTGACCGGGCAGAACGGGCGCATCCTGACCGCCAAGAACGCCTGGGGCTACGATATGCCGACGCACTACCAGACGCTGGTGGACGCCGTGCCCGGCAGCACGCTGACGCTGACCATCGACGCGAACATTCAGCACTGGCTCGAAAGCGCACTGTCCGCCGCTGTGACGGAGCATCATGTAGCCGAGCGCGGCGTTGGCATCGTGATGGACGTCCACACCGGGGCCGTGCTGGCGATGTCCTGCCAGCCCGACTACGACCCGAACGCGCCGCGGACCCTTATAAATAAAGAAGTCCGCGACGCTGTGAATGCCCTGACCGGCGAGGAGCGCAGCGCCGCGCTGCAAAAGGCACAGCAGGCACAGTGGCGCAACAAGGCCATCAGTGACCTGTATGAGCCGGGCAGCGTGTTCAAGCTCATCACGGCGTCGGCGGCGCTGGACTCCGGGTCGTGTAAGGCCACGGACTATTTCACCTGCGCGGGTAAAATAACCGTCGCAGGCACGCGGTTCCGCTGTGCAAACGGGCATATCCACGGCACCGAGACCTTCGCCCGGGGGCTGGCTGTCAGCTGCAATCCCTGCTTTATCCAGATCGGTGCGCGGCTTGGAAAAGAACGCTTCTGTGATTACTTTGCGGCCTTCGGCCTGCGGGAGGCCACGGGCATCGACCTGCCGGGCGAGGTCAGGCGCAGCGAATACTACACGGCGGACCGGATGGGCCCGGTGGAGCTGGCGAGCTGCTCGTTCGGGCAGAGCAGCAAGGTCAGCTACCTGCAGATGCTCACGGCGGTCTGTGCGGTGGTAAACGGCGGCGAGCTGATGCAGCCCTACGTTGTGGCGAAAATCACGGCACCTGACGGCACTGTTGTGAAGGAAGTGCAGCCGACGGTGAAGCGCCGCGTCATCAGCGAGGAGACCTCCGCCACGATGTGCCGCCTGATGGAGGGTGTCGTTACAGGCGGCACGGGTAAGCAGGCCGCGCTGGCGGGCTATCGCATCGGCGGCAAGAGCGGCACGAGCCAAAAGCTGGACAGCGCCAACGAAGGCGCGCGCATTGCGAGCTTTGTCTCCGTTGCGCCCATCGACGACCCCAAGGTCGCTGTGCTGGTCTGCCTGGATGAGCCCCACAGCTGGACGACGAGCGGCGGCGCGCTCTCCGGGCCGGTGTGCGCCGAGGTACTGGGAAAGGTGCTGCCGTATCTGGGGGTGGAGAGGGAAAGCGGCGAATAAAGACAGCCGGGCACGGGCGGATATGGAATCCGCCCCTACGGTGGATCTGGGAAAGTGCAGGGTGACGGGGCTCTGCCCGTTTGCCGCTGCACTATACAAAAAACTCTGCGCCGTCCCTCTTGACATTCCCCGATCCGGTGTTATACTGGTAAAGTACGCAAACGAACAGTTAGACAACGAACAATTCGAAATCTAACTTCTTGGACCCTAAAATCGTAAAGGAGGGAAGAAATGCACGAATCATCGCATTGTGACTGCGGCTGCTGCGCGGATGCCCACTTCGGCGCACTGCTGAACCAGACCTCGCGGCTCATCCGCCGTGCGCTGGATGCCCGCATCAACGCCGAGGTCAGCTCGGAGCTGTCGGGCGTGCGCGGCATGGTGCTGGGCGACATCGTCCGTGCCGAGCGCCAGGGCCGCGACGTCTACCAGCGCGACATTGAGCAGTGGTTCAACATTCGCCGCTCCAGCGTCACCGCCATGCTGCAGGGCATGGAGCAGGATGGCTTCATCACCCGCAGCGCCGTGGCGAAAGACGCCCGCTTAAAGCGCCTTATCGCCACAGAAAAGGGCCGCGCCTGTCACAAGCAGATCGAGGCAAGCATTGCGCGGTTTGAGGATGACCTGCAAAGCGGCATTGACCCGCAGCAGGCCGCCGCGGCCCGCGCTGTGCTGGAGCAGACCCTGCGCAACGCACAGCACATCCTGCAAGAGGAAAATACCAACCAAGAGAGGGGAAATACCAATTGTTAAAAACACTCGGACGTGAAACCAAGGGCTTCCGCCTGGTCTCCGTGCTGACGCCGATCTTTATGATCGCGGAGGTCATCATGGAAATGATCATCCCGAAGCTGATGGCCTCCATCATTGACAACGGCGTCACGCCGGGCAATATGCAGGTCATCTACACCGTCGGCGCACAGATGGTCGTCGCGGCGCTGTTCGGCCTGCTGTTCGGCATTCTGGGCGCGGTGGCCGGCTCCCACGCGGCCACGGGCTTTGCCCGCAACCTGCGCCGCGGCATGTTCCGCAACATCCAGACCTTCAGCTTTGCCAACATTGACAAGTACTCCACCGCGGGCCTGGTCACCCGCATGACCACCGACGTCACCAACATCCAGAACGCCTACCAGATGCTGCTGCGCATGTCGGTGCGTGCGCCCGCCAGCATGATCGTGGCGCTGATCATGTCCTACACGATCAACCGTCGGCTGGCAAGCATCTATTTGATCGCCGTCATCCTGCTGGGCTGCGCGCTCGCCTTTATTATGAGCCGCGCCACCAAGTACTTCGGCGAGGCATTCCGCAAGTACGACGACCTGAACGAGAGCGTGCAGGAGAATGTCTCCGCCATCCGCGTTGTCAAGGCCTATGTGCGCGAGAAGTTTGAGGGCGAGAAGTTCCGCAAGGCCAGCGAGAATGTGCGCAATCTGCTGATGCGTGCCGAGCTGATCCTGGCCTGGAACGCCCCGCTCATGCAGCTGACCGTCTACAGCTGCATCCTGCTCATCTCCTGGATCGGTGCCCAGCTCATCGTCAGCTCCGGCGCAACGACCTTCACCACCGGCGACCTGATGAGTATGCTGAGCTATTGCATGAACATCCTTATGAGCCTGATGATGCTGTCCATGGTGTTCGTCATGATCACGATGTCTGCGGCCTCCGCCAAGCGCGTGGCCGAGGTGCTGGACGAGCAGTCCGACCTGACGAACGGTGAGGACCCTGTTATGGAGGTCAGGGACGGCTCCGTCAAGTTCGACCACGTCAGCTTTGCCTATAAAAAGGATGGCGAAAAGGCCCTCGAGGACATTGACCTCGACATCAAGTCCGGCGAGACCATCGGCATCATTGGCGGCACCGGTTCGGCTAAGTCCAGCCTTGTGCAGCTGCTGCCGCGTCTGTACGACGTGACCGAGGGCAGCGTGACCATCGGCGGCGTTGATGTGCGCAGATATGACCTCGACACCCTGCGCAACAACGTCGCCATGGTGCTGCAGAAGAACGAGCTGTTCAGCGGCACGATTGCCGAGAACCTGCGCTGGGGCAACCCCGACGCCACCGACGCCGAGATCGAGGACGCCTGCAAGCAGGCCTGCGCCGATGAATTTATCGAGCGCTTCCCCGACAAGTACCAGACCCACATCGAGCAGGGCGGCAACAACGTCTCCGGCGGCCAGAAGCAGCGCCTCTGCATTGCCCGCGCACTGCTGAAAAAGCCCCGCATCCTGATCCTGGACGACTCCACCTCCGCCGTCGATACCGCGACGGACGCAAAGATCCGCCATTCGTTTGCGGAAAAAATCCCCGGCACGACGGTGTTCATCATCGCCCAGCGCATTTCCTCTGTGGAAAATGCGGACAAGGTCCTCGTGCTCGACAACGGCAGGGTCAGCGGCTTTGACACCCCGGCCAACCTGCTGAAAACAAATGCCATCTACCAGGATGTCTACAACAGCCAGACCAAAGGTTCCGGCGACTTTGATGAGAAGGGAGGGGAGGCATAATGGCACAGCAGCCTAAAGTCGTAAAGGTCGGCCCCGGCGGGCGCAGCAATGGCCCCCGCCCCAAGGTCGAAAACCCCGGCAAGGTGTTCAAGCGCATCCTCGCCTATGTCATGAGCCGCTATAAGGCACAGGTCATTGTGGTGCTCTGCTGCATTCTGCTGGCCGTGTTCGCCCAGCTGCAGGGCGTCATGTTCTCCCAGACGCTGATCGACAGCTACATTCTGCCGCTGCTCAAGGCGGGCAGCACGGACTTCAGCGGCCTGGCCGCGGCTATCCTGCGCGTGGCAGTCATCTACTGCGTCGGCATCGCCGCTGTCTTTGTGCAGAACCGCCTGATGGCAAGGATCACCCAGGGCACGCTGAAGGACCTGCGTGACGAGATGTTCACCCACATGCAGACGCTGCCCATCAAGTACTTTGACACCCACGCCCACGGCGACATTATGTCGGTCTACACGAACGACATTGACACGCTGCGCCAGATGATCAGCCAGAGCCTGCCGCAGCTCGTCAACACGGTTGTGACCCTCGTCGGCGTGCTGGCCTCGATGCTCTATCTGAGCGTCCCCCTGACGGTGCTGGCCCTCGCGATGGTCGGCGTCATGCTGCTGGCGACGAAGTACCTGACCGGCAACTCCGGCAAATACTTCATCAAGCAGCAGCAGGAGCTGGGCAAGGTCAATGGCTACATTGAGGAAATGATGAACGGCCAGAAGGTCATCAAGGTCTTTTGCCATGAGGAAATTGCCATTGAGGAGTTCGACAGGCTCAACGATGAGCTGTTCCACAGCGCTGACAAGGCAAACTCTTATTCGCTGGTAGCAATGCCCGTCAACGGCCAGCTGGGCAACCTGTCCTACGTGTTCTGCGCCATCCTCGGCGGTGCGCTGGCTATCAACGGCTTCGGCGGCTTTACGCTGGGCGGCCTCGCCAGCTTCCTTGTGCTGACCCGCCAGTTCAACCAGCCCATCAGCCAGATCTCCATGCAGCTGAACTCCGTCGTTATGGCGCTGGCCGGCGGTGCGCGTATCTTTGCACTGCTGGATGAAAAGCCCGAGGTCAACGAGGGCGACATCACCCTGGTCCACGCCAAGTACGAAGCGGACGATACTGTCACCGAGACGAACGAGTCCACCGGCATGTGGGCGTGGAAACGCATGGATGCCGACGGCAAGCCCCGGTACACCAAGCTGGAGGGCGACATCGTCTTTAAGGATGTGGACTTCGGCTACGACGAGAAGAAGATCGTCCTGCATGACATCAACCTGTATGGCCGTCCGGGGCAGAAGATCGCCTTTGTCGGCTCCACCGGCGCGGGCAAGACGACGATCACGAACCTTATCAACCGCTTCTACGACATCCAGAAGGGCCGGATCCTGTACGACGGCCACGACATCAAGTCCATTGAGAAGGACGCGCTGCGCTCCTCTCTGGGCATCGTCCTGCAGGATACCCACCTGTTCACCGGCACAGTTATGGAGAACATTCGTTATGGCCGCCTGACCGCCACCGATGAGGAGTGCATGGCCGCCGCGAAGCTCGCGAATGCGGATACCTTCATCAAGCATCTGCCCGACGGCTACAACACGATGCTGACCGGCGACGGCACGAACCTGAGCCAGGGCCAGCGCCAGTTGCTGGCGATTGCCCGCGCGGCTGTCGCAGACCCGCCGGTGCTGATCCTGGACGAGGCAACGTCCTCTATCGACACCCGCACCGAGAAGCTTGTGCAGGACGGCATGGACGGCCTGATGTATGGCCGCACGACCTTCGTCATTGCCCACCGTCTGTCCACCGTGCGCAACTCGGACTGCATCATGGTGCTGGAGCAGGGCCGTATCATTGAGCGCGGCACCCACGACGAGCTGATCGCCCAGAAGGGCCGCTATTACCGCCTGTACACCGGCAACTTTGCCGAGAACTCTTAAGCGCAGAGATGTCGAAAAAAGCCGCAAAACGGCATAAAATCAATCAAAACTGCCGGGATAGCATCTGCCGTCCCGGCGGTTTTTGTGCAAAATGCCGCAACAGCGCCAAAAAGTTGACGGGAAGGTAAAAAGTGGTTATAATAGGATACGTAGACACGCAAAAAGCGGTGTTTGACCACGCGGCATGAGGGAAACTACAAACAAGATTTGCCGCATAATATACATGATATACCTATAGGAGGAACAAATATGGCACCGAAGAAGATTGCACAGACCGTACTTACCGAGGGTAAGTTCTATACCATCAGCGCCGCCAACGGCAAGGTCATTGAGGTTGCTGACTATAACATTGACAATGGCGCGAAGATCCAGCTGATGGACAACGCCAACTTTGAATGGCAGCAGTGGAACTTCGTCGCAGCAGGCGACGGCGTTTACCGCATCCAGAACCGCTTCACCGGCAAGATGATGGATCTGGACATGGGCGGCGTCAGCGACGGCACCCGCGTCCACCAGTGGGAGGGTGCCCAGGCATCCAGCCAGCTGTGGGTCGTGGAGCCTACCAACGATGGCCGCGTCAAGATCAAGTCCAACCTGGCCGGCAAGCTGCTGGACCCCGGCATGGCTACCGAGAACGGCACCGTGCTGCAGATCTGGGCTGACGTCAACGGTGACAACCAGTTCTGGACCATCAACGAGGTCACCCGCAAGCCCAAGACCAGCGTGAAGGCCACCACCGTTAAGGCCAAGGCCGCAGCCGAGAAGGCCGCCACCGAGGTCGTCAAGGCTGCTGAGCCTGTCGTCGAGAAGGCCGTCAAGGTTGCCAAGCCTGCCGCTGAGAAGGCCGTCAAGGCTGCCAAGCCTGCCGCTGAGAAGGCTGTCAAGGCTGCCAAGCCCGTCGTCGAGAAGGCCGTCAAGGCTGCCGAGCCTGTCGTTGAGAAGGCTGTTGAGGCTGCCAAGCCCGCAGCCGAGAAGGCCGTCGAGGCCGTCAAGACCGCCACTGCCAAGACCAACACCCGCAAGGGCGGCAAGGGCAAGCGCCGCAAGTAATTTGCTTTGAACTTTTTCCCTGCAATTTTTGTGCTGTAACGAGAAAACCCCGCCCCGTCAGGATGCAGTTCCTGAC
>OGGK01001525.1_pt1 | contig 14561 bp, 22 predicted proteins | sample 1571171 | NCBI WGS metagenome assembly OGGK01 (sample SAMEA2581958, study PRJEB24529) | metagenome | biome: Human gut stool | place: China | collected 2011 | reverse complement strand
GCCGGCCCTTCTCATCGGTTCCGGCATCGATGAGCCCAAGCTCTCCGCTCAAGCGAATGGCATACCGCTCCATCCCTTCGCCAAGGATGATGCCTCCGCGAGATTCCAGTGCAAAATACCAGTCCAACGCCCGTTGCAGGTTGGTCCGCCCATCCTCGGCGGGAGCATCAAAGTTGAAAGACGTAGCTAGGCTGGAAAAAGACGCCGTGCGGTCCTCGACCATGACGACCCAGCCGCCCTGGACCTTGGTCTCGATATCCCGCCCCATGACTTCGAGCCAGTCTTCTGGATTTCCTTTGATGTCGCGTAGTTCGACGACAATCAAATGCTGTCCATCCCAGACCGAGATCGCCTGGACTTTACTACTACCTTCGAGAGCGATTGCCAGTATCCGTTTCCGTGAATCTTCCATAAGTGATCCTACCGGCCGATATCATGGCAGATTTTCCACCTCCTGCGCAGCACAAATGAACTAGATATGGCATATGTAGGGAAAATTTGACGCAAAAAGCCCCGATAGAGAAAAGTTCTACCGGGGCTGAACATAATGCGCGATATTTGTATTGATAGGAAGCTTAAGCCCTTTCTCCAAGTTTCTTGGTAGCCCGAGCTTCTTGGGCCCGCAAAGCATTTGCCTGCATTTTTACTAAATAATTCCGTGCCATCAGTTTCTGATTTTGATCATAACCGCACAAAAACTTGTATTCATCGGGAGAGATTCCATGCGTACTCAAATGGCGTGATGTCAAACTCAAGGCCTGCTTACCGCATAGGCAGCAGGTAATACATGTATCTTGGATTGCATTTTCTGGAACACAAACAAAATCTTCTTTTGAGTAAGATTTTTTCTGAAGTATAGCCTCTTGGTTAGCATGAACTTTTTGCTCTTGGCTCAGGTTATCCACAGTTCTTACTGGTATAATAAACTTATTTTGTTCAAGAATCCTCTTTTCAATCGCCATATTGAGCAATTTTGCCTTTTCATACTGTTCCATGACAAAGTCAATGGATTGATTTCCATATTTTTTAAAAATTGCCTCAAAAAGATCTTTATCTTCAAGTGCCATTTTTCTACTTCATAATCATTGAGAATGTTACAATTTTGAATCCAGAAGCTATAAACATCTGATGCATGTCCTCCTGCGTCACACTCGTTGCAGAAAATCTATCATATACGATAATAAATTCATTTTTCGCCAGGGAATGCGAAACAAATTTTTTATTAGCTTTGACTTGACGCAACACAGCCGGAAAATCATCCCCAATAGATGGCTTTATCTCAACGTACAATTTTATGGTGTCTGATTCTCGGATTAATTCTAAGTCAGATAGAATGTGATCTTTTACACATCCAGTTATACAAACATCCCAACCAAAGCATTCAAATGCTCTTTTGATTTTCAGTGCGTTATCAAGGTCAACTCCTACATAATCTTTCTTTAGTTGTTGCAAATCTTTTATATCCGATTCAGCTGAATACGAGAATAGTGAATTTGTTTGATTCCTGCGCCTTTCAATCTCATTATCGATTTTAGAAAGTATGTAGTCGTGATCAAAAATTCCCCAGCCAGACTTCTTTAATAACTCCAGACAAACATCATCTTTCAAAAAAAGAGCTTGAAAACGATTATGCTCAGGAGTTTCTTTTTGCTCTGAGAAATAATTAATAATAAGGGTATAAATAGCCGGATATCGTTCTTTTATACCTGCTTGAGAAATAAGCCATTCGCAATATTTAGGATCACCATGGAGTGCTTCAAGTGGCTGCCCTTTATATTTACCAAAGGGAATTATTTTATCATTTGACATATCCCCTCCATTTATTTTCAGCCCTACACATGCTTCATACAAAATAATTATGGAAGATGTCAAACTTATACAAATCCATACATCACATCTCCTACTCCCCCACCCAAGCCTTGGCCATTTCCAGGAACTTGCTCTGCCTGCTCCTGGCCCTATCTCCCACGCCAGCCGGGATGTAGTCGACGAGGAAGGCAAAGCAGCACGTGTCAGAGAGGTCAGGCGACTTGATTCCCTCGGCCCTCATCTTTTCCTTTGGCGACATGGCATAGCGCCCACGCTCGTCGAGTTTGTACGGTAGCTGAGATACCTGATCCACAAACTTGCGCATCCGAGGGCCACGAAATCGCTTCTCGAAGATGGCCTCCCTGAGCTTGCAATGGGCGAAGGCGCGCAGATTGCTGTATCTCCGCTGTGCAGCGCTGGTATGGCAGGGCAGGCCCCAGTGGATGCTGACTACAGGGATCCCCTGCTCTTCCAGCTCCAAGATAACCGTCCGGCCGGCACCGTCACCATCAACGGCCACGGTCAAATTGGGATACTCGTGGTACTTGCTGGCTATCCAGCGAGCAAACTCCTTTTCATTGAGATCCAGGAACTCTTCACAGAGAAGACTCTGGACGAGCCGTTTGTCATCCCTGCCGGCCATTTTGACGAGATGCCCGACGGATGAGTCCCGGTGGACACCCTCGGCGACGTCACAGAGCAGGACGTACCCCCAGTCATCGTCAGGAAATGTGATCTCCGTGTACTGGCAGTCCTCTGCCCATTGCCTGGGGATAAGGTATCCCCCCATGTTATCGGGGAAGCGCCCCAGAACCTTGATCTGGTACTCGGGAGAATGATGGCCGCCGTACTCGTACAGCTTCTCCCGGATGAATTGCAGGGAGACCAAAGGCGATTCTTCGGAGTTCATCGTAATGGCCGTGTATATGCCGCCGCTGCCATTCCCCTCTTTTCTGGCAAGGTTTCGCATGGCTTCCGCGAAATGCCCTCCGGGGCGTGTTGGCTGGGATGTCATCACATAGCGGTTACGACGGTGCGTCAGAGCACCACGAAGTACACCATGGATCGCATCGTCTACGCCCGACGCCTCGTCGACTACGATCAGGAGATTGTTGTTATGCTGGCCTGCCATATTTTCCGGGGCACTTTTGCTGGCGGTCTTGGGCAGTACATACCAGCTATCTTTGAAAGGCCTGGCGTAGTACCGACGTGTTTCTTTGACGAAGAAGCCGCGCATCCACGGGTACATCGTCTCCATGCGCTCGATGACCCCATCCAGGTACTTCCAGACGACAGACCGGGCCTGTTCGATGTTCGTTGCTGTGAGGATGGCATTCGAATGCGGAAAGGTCCTCAGGTGCCAATCCAGCAGCCAGGCGAGCACCCAGCTTTTGCCTGTCCCGTGCCCGCTGGCTACGGCAACCCTGGCGCCGGGCATTGAACACGCTTCGATCATCTCCATTTGTTGCCAGGTAGGAGTCTCGGGACAGTTCTCCAACACGTAGGCCGCGAAATCGTCATAGTACCGTTCCCGAAATTTGAGGTAGCGTGCATCGGACAAAATATTCTGACACCGAACAGCCATCACGCATCCTCTTCTGCTGCGGGTGTGGTGGCCCTGGGCGTAGCTCCGGCGGCGAAGGAATCAGCCATTTCTTTATGCAGCTCGTGCATCTCAGCACGGCGGGCCGGCAGCTGTTCCCGCTGCGCATCTTGGGCCTTTTTGCGCTCAGCAACCCGTCTCTCCATCTCCTCATCCGTCATGACACAATATGCCCCTCCTGACGGATCCACGGGCTCGGGCTGTTCTTTTGCCAGCAGGATCTTGATGGACTCGGGCAAAGCAATCCCAAGAATCTCAAGATCAAGCGCTGCCCTACTTGCGCTGATATTGCCGTCCCGAAAATCAGCCATGATTTTCTGCGCATCAGGGGACATCTTCTCGTTCACAGACTGCGGGAAGGCCTCTACATAACCACGATGCCGTCCCTGAGTGCGTAAAACAAAAAAGGCCGCAGAAAGATTCCCGGCCTTTGCTTTTTTGAACACAACCTGCTCGATCTCGTCGAGGTTCGCGTCAACAAGATCCCGGTAGACCTCTCCCAGCTTTGGGTACCTGCTGATGTAGCTGTCCAGCGTCGTCCTGGAGCACCCAAGGGCCCGTGCCGCGGCAATCTTGCATCCCCTGCTCTCGATGATTGCCATCTCGACCTGGTCCTTGGTGAATCTGCGTTTCCTGCCGGTCGGCTGGCTTTTCTTTCTGGGCTTCTTTACCTTATCTGTCGTCATGCTTCCGCCACCTTTGCCTGCTGCAGGATATCAGCGGCCTTACGAATCGAGCTGGATATATCCATCTGGACTTCCACGGTCTCGTGGGAATAGCCGCACAGATTGCACCGCCGGATCCTGATGATACAGGATGACAGAGACGACGTCTGGATGACGTGTGTCGTGGCCTTACCGCAGGCAGGGCATTGATATCCTTTTTCCTCACGCATCGTCTTATCCCTCCTCCTCTGCGCAGCACAGGCGACGGTTTCTCTCTGCAATCAGAGAGTTATAGAGCTCTTTCTTCTCCCGCCGGCACTGCGCCAGGATCAGATCAGATTCCACGAGCTGGCGCCTCAGCTCGTCATTCTCGCAGGGAAGACACAGGCCCTCGTCATTCAAGAGCAGCTTTTTCCCGCACAATTTGCAGCGCCCGATGGCGCGACCATTCCAGCTTGAAGCCATCACAGGCCCCGGAAAACATAAAAAACAACAGCGGCAGCGACCACCGCCACGGAAAGGACGGAAAGGACAGACGGCAGGAGCCCAGGCTGTCCAGTTGCAGCACACATTCCGCCCCTCCAGGGGAGGAGGCTCTTCCGGTAAAGCGCACAGCGAGCACCCAAACATGTCACGGGAATAAACGTCATTTCCCCACCATCGGGCATCTGCTGGATCACGAAGTTGAAAGCACCGGTCGGGATGGCATTGATCCGCCCCACCTCTTTTTGCTGGATGGAGACCCGGGCGAGCGGGCACCATTTTTTTTCGGCTTGTTCAGGCATGGCGATTACCTATCGTTTACTCGTTACAATCTGCCCTGTAGCAGTCATGCGGATTGCAGCACTCATCCCCCTTGAAGGGACAATTCTGCACATGCTGCCGACGCTGTTCAGGGCTCATCTTCTGTCGGATTTGGTTGATGTCGCCGGGATCCATCAGGTCAACGATCTGCAAGCCATGCTTTTTGCGCATGTACGCATCAAACAGCTTCAGGCCGACGCCATTCACCACAAGGACGATGCCTATCTTGACCTCAGGCGTCACCCCAGGATAGCACAGCGGTGCAATCAGGGCGAAGCCCAGAGAAACGGCGGAGGAAACCACGGAAGACAAGATCGTATTCCCGATCAGCTGCCATTTGTTCCGTTGCAGGTAGCTTCGCTTGATATGGCTGACACCAGAAGCCAGGGCGATCCCGAGACCGATCAGAAAGAGCGGCCACAGGTCCCTGGCGATAGTAACGTAGTTAGACACCTCTCCCGCATTTCCGGCCTGGTTCAGATTATTCACGCAACACCTCCTCCATTCCGTCGTAGTAGAGCCTGATAGCGGAAAGCCGGCTGTTGCACAGAGCCATAGCCTCGCGAACCGCGATAGCGTACCTGACATGGGCCAGGGCGGCTCCTTCGGTATCGCCAGCCTTGAGCAGTTCCAAGGTGGCGCCACTATTCTTGGGTTCAGCGCACGGCTCCAGCAGCACCCTCGGTGGCGTTATCACCGTCGGCTGCGGCGCCGGATGAGAGCACCCGAAGACAACAGTCAAAGAGCTCATCACCAGACAGAGCCCGGCATTCCTCAAGCTTTTTTTCCAAGTCCATGCGAACACGATATACCTCCTCCAAATCCTTAGTGTGCTGTACCAGGGAGGAGACAGTCTGCTCTTGCTGGGCAGTCAGGGCCTTGTTGACGCGAAGGGAGACCTCCGCGTCCACTTTGCTTTCTACCCAGGCATTCACACCGGCGACCAGAAGAAGGGCCACAAGCCCTCCACCTGCGATCTTGGCCTTCAGGTCGCCGCTCATATCGAGCCTCTCCCTCGCTTGGACAGCCAGCCATTCGTGAACACACGCCGGCTGATGTTCTTGGTGCCGAGGTTGATGTACCAAGCAGCTTGCAGGCCATTGATGCCGTTCTGCACAGCCTGGGCCCGCCCCTTTTCCACGATTGCCAGAAATCGATTTCTGGTGGCCGGGCCGTAGGCCTTATCGACCACGAGATCACTGCCAAACTCTTTGGCACCGTTTTGCAGCGGTTTGTTAAGGCAGTTGAGCGTGAGCTGGAGGTAGTACGTCGTTCTGGAGATCCCCAGATTGACCGCCTGCTCGAAAAGCTCATACGCGAGCCCGTCAGGCAGTTTGTCGCAATCCAGAGGCAGCCAGAACGTATCCTCGTAAAATTTCTCCGTCAGTGCCTTGATCCGCTCGAAGTTCCGGTGCCGCGTCACACTGACGCCGTCCGCTTTCGCTTGGTCGATGAGCGACCAGCCATCCCAGCGGGGATGGTTTTTGCGGCTGATGCCGCTCCACGTCTCCCCTCCGGGATCCCTGGGATCATGCTCCAGGTGCCACAGCCCCTCATCGGCCATAAGCGCATAGAAAGCTTTGCTGAAGTCCATGTTTTCTCCTTGAGGCATCGCCATGCCTATCTTGGCAGTCTGAAGCCTCCCAGGAGCTATGGACAGGAATTTTCTGCTATATATGCCAAATAGCGGGGACCTCTTTCATTTTGGGCCTTTGGGAAACGCCGCATATGTCCAGAAATATCGCAGCGTGAGAAAAAGGCGAAAACCAAGGCAGAGTAAGCCTATTCGGGCTTCAACTTGGGGAAATGTCCCCCCGGCGCCATGTCCAGAAATGCCATTCCAGATTTTCGGCATATTTTCGTTCTAAGGCATTTTTTCTTTTTCACACGACCAATCACACGCGCAGGACATGTTTCGAGCCTTAGAATCGAACGGAGGCTGTTTTTCAGGACAACCAGGATTCGTACTCTCGCATGATTTTGGCAACCAGCCAAAACAGCAGCGTGAGACAGATCAACCAGGCGCCCAAGAATACAGCCCAAAAACCTCGTCCCTGCATGGCTCTCCCCTACTGCATCCGCAGGCGTTCCATCTCGTTCTGGGCCTCGCTGTCTCCGTGCAAGGCTTGCAGGAGCAGCTTGGCCATGTTCTTGCCCGGCTGGGTGTAGGACACGGTCTCAACCGGCAGCGCCATGGGGCTTTCCATGCGGGCTGTCATGCGGCAACGGGGCAGCAGCCGCAGGATGTCCGCCGGGCATGGGAAACGGCTGGACTCCTGCCGGTGGAGCACGAAGGCCCGGCCTACGTCATCCCTGTCCTGCCCTTCCAGATCCTGGGCCCAGATATCGGCCAGCAGGAGCATTTCCTCGGGGCTACGCCCGGTGCGATATACGGCTTCACACTCGACAAGGCGCAATGTCAGCCACTGCGTGTCCACGACGTTTCTCATGGCAACCTCCTTCGGTCGCGATCATCTGGCGTTCTGAATTCCGTGCGGCAAGAGCGGCTGCCGCCATGCCTCTGGCTTCCTGCTGACGCTTCTGGAACTCCGTAGGGGCCCGGCTGCATGTACGGCTCGTCGTTCCAGCCCTTGCCGTGCAGCCACTTGGCCATGCGAGGAATCATCCCCCGGGCCCAACGGCTGTCTTCAGCCTGCAGGCGGGCGATGGACTCCCGGATGACATAGCAGGGGGCAAGAGTGCCGTTGGCGTGCAGGCGCATCCATTCGCGCCATGCATCCTCCTGTCCCTGCTTCACAGGCCAGAGATCCCAGCAGGAGAGAAAAGCCCGCCATTCAGGGTGGCCCTTGCTGGGAGCGTCGGTTTTCACCGGACCGTCAGGACGGCGTTCAGGCAGACACGAGATCTTTTCTGCCTGCGGCTCCACGCCGTCTGGCGAAAGAAGCTCACCTGACGGCAATACCGCCTCACACACCCTCGCAGGAGGATCAACGCGCACGCGCGTGTTTTGATAATTAAATATATACTCAGGTGTGTGTGTATTTTCTTCTTCTCTTCTCTGTTCTCCTCTGTTCTGTTCTGGTGGCGTTACGCTGGCGTTACGTGGCGTTACGCCGTTACGCGTTACGTTACGCGTAACGCCCGTAACGTTATGCGCCGTTACGTCCGTTACGTTTCCGTCTTCTTCCGTTACGCCTTCCCCGTCTCTTTCCAGCCGCCGCCGCTCCCGGTAACGCCGCTGGCGCTCGGCATTGGTCGATTCCTCGCGCTCACGCTGAGGTTGCCGCCTGCTCCATGAACATATGCAGCCATCCTCGATCAGACCTTTTTCCAGCATCGCAGAGAGAACGGCCTCGCACGTTCCGTCGCTGTAGCCGTAGAGGGCATCGAAGGTCTCGCAGTCGAAACCCTCGACGCTCCCGCGTTCGTCGTCCTGGCTGGCGTACTCCAGCAAAGCGACCCAGACGGAAACGACGACTCCGACTGTCGTATGGGCTTTGCGTGCGATCAGAGGCCATTTGGCGTCAGAGCACGCCCCGTGGTACCACCTAAACCATTCCATCAAGGCCTCCCTCAAAAAACATCCTTGTTCGTACAAGCATCACATCCCCCTTTTGTTCTCACTGGCGGCACACAGCGCTTCGTATTTGGCGTCAGAATGGCAACGCCGCGTGTATTCGATCACCAGCAGGCGCGACAGCGCCTCGATGGCCTCCGCGTTGCCCGCAGTCCCTGCGTGGCGCACCAGCCGCAGCGTCGCATCTTCCGTTGGAGCTGTTCTGACGATGGTGTAGAATTCATCCATGAGGTCGTTAACGGTACGTTCTCTCACTGCCTGTCTCCAATGGAGGGTTCCTATGTTTTCATTCGATGGGATTTGTCCGCACTGCGGTTCGGAAAAAGGCTTCAACGCCTTCGGTGTGAGTGCCTACGTCATAAGCGACCGCGACTATGAGCAGTTCCCGCTCACTCCCACGGAACAGCGCATCCAGGAAGCCCGGGAAGGGGTGAACCTGCCAGTCATGCGAACCTTGAAAGATCAGCAGCTGATCTTCACCCTTGCGGGGGAATGCCGCCGCTGCCACATGCCCGTTCTGGCTACCTGCATCGCACTGGGGAAGGACTTCCTTGAAATCTGCCAGTGCATCTCCAAGGCAAGGCGGGCAACGTACTGTGAGCCGCGCATCATAGCCTTCCACCCTGCCCCCGTTCCGCCCTATGCCCACCCCTCGCTACCGGAGGATGTCAGACACGCTTTTATCGACTTGCAGTCCATGCTCCGGGAGAAGAAAATGCCGCACTTCATCCTGACCGGTTGCCGCGCCGTGCTGGAAGCTGCGGTACGGCATCTTGGAGGCGGGAAGGACGGCGATGCTCTCTATGCCCGTATTGCGGACTTGTTCGACAAGGGCATCATCACCGCCTCCCTGAAGGACTGGGCCTCCGTCGTCCGCAGATATGGCAATGCTGCGGCCCACGAGATGAAAGGCTCCCCGGAGGAGGCCCGCGAGATGGTCGATTTCACGCGGGTCTTCCTGCAATTCACGTTTGAGCTGCCCAGCACGATCGAAAAGATCCGTAGCCGGGCCGAGTGAGCTGCTCGCCTGCCGGCCAGCAGTACTATCTGCCAAAGCGCCATCTGGCGTAGCTCTCGAAGCCGTCGAACAACCGACGCACAGCCGGTGGGCATTCGGACTCCAGCACCCACGTTTCCGAAAATTCATCCTCAGTCAGTACCTGCACCTCACCCGTCGCGGGCAAGATCAGCTGCCACTTGTGTCTGGGCAACGGCGCCGCATAGGCGCGTTGATACGGCATGGTCACTGTGATGACCCGCTGGGCCGACACCGGGTAGTCAGGCTGTTTGGTGCTCATTGCAACTCCCTGTGTTGTCTTTCCCATTCGGAGGCATACGCAGCTGATGTCTCGGCAATCTCCGTGGCCAGCTCCGTAGCCATTTGCGCGATGGTATGGGGATTGGCCTTCCCCTCCCGGACTGCTCGATGGAAAGTAGCCAGGGCCTGTCCATCATCCAGGCATTCATCGCGGACATCGTCTTTATCCGGTTGCACATCGTCAGAGACGAGCCGGAAGCCAAAACGCGCCGCGAGAACCACCAGCGGAAGTGGTGGCTCTTGCGGCGCATCCCCACAGCAAGCACGGATCAGCAAAGGCAACGTATCCACGCCTATCTTTGCGCCGTCATCCTCGCTATCGAGCTCACGGTAGAGCGTCGTGTATCCCTTGCCCGTCTCGGCAGCGATAGCCTTCAGCGGCAGGCCGCTGTCGTCCACCATCCGGCGGACAGCCTCACTCATGCTCATGGAGCCTTTAAAGTTTTTCATCGGGGAATCTCATGTGGTTCGGGCGTAGATGCCTGATGATGGGGCATGGTCGGTCCGACAGGAGGCTGTCCTTCTTCCGGTGGCCAGAGGTCTGGGCGGAGCTCGGACAGCGGGATGCCTAACCCATGCGAGTATTTCACAGCTGATTCTGCGGAGATAAGCCTACTGCCTCTACAGTGGTGAAGCACTGTAGATCGAGAACGGATAGCGCAGCGGTCAGCAATTTCCTGAAATGACAGTCCACTGGCCAATCGGAAATTTTCGATGGCATTTTTCATGGAGATATGTTCACACATGTGGACAATTAGCGCAACAAATAATTCATGCGTTTCTTGCCGTGAACGCAAGCCTAGCCTACGAAAGCTATATGGATAAATGGGAACATACCGCACTAATGGCGTGGCAGGCGATACTCTCCAGGGTTCAAGCCATGAAGAGTGAAGGGAAAACCCTCCAACAAATTGCCGATATCATTGGCGTCAAAAATCGCTCGCTCATAGGCGAATGGCTCAATGGTAACAGAGAAGCCGCCAACGCTCCTTTTTCAAATTTGATGGGTTATCTGGAGCGCCTTGGGCTTGACTATCAAGATTTTTTCCCAGCCAGGACTCCAGAGATTCGCAGGGTATCAAGCCATGCCCCAACGGAGAAAGTCCAGGGAAAAAATTTGCAGGAGCTTTCCGTCTATGACGTTGCCGGAGCTGGGCCAGCCATCGACGTTGCCGAGCTGACACCGCTCTTCTCTGTGTACGCTCCTCCTAGCTATCTGCGACAAGCTGATTTTGCCATCCTAGTAGACGGGCACAGCATGGAGCCCTTGATTCCACATCGCTCTGTGGTAGGGGTCAAGAAGGATGCCCCCTTCGTCGCCAATGAACTCTACGCGGCGCGCATTCCCTACGAAGGGATGGTGGTCAAGCGTATCGGTGTTGACCGCCAAAAAAACGAGTTCGTTTTCAAATCTGAAAATCCCAACAAAGAATCCTATCCCGACTTCCGCTTGGGTATCGCTGAAGCGGAACAAATCATTGTTGGACGCGTTGTCTGGGTCATGTGGGGATACTGATTAATTAGTCCCTGTAGGTAGTATGGAGGTATTATTCAATGTCTTATAGAATTTTTATAAGTCACTCTTGGACGTATGGTGATGCATACGAAAAACTTACGCGTATGCTTCAAGAGCACAATCTTGACTATACTGATTATTCTGTACCTAAAAGTGACCCTATTCATACAAGAGGGACAGATGCAGAATTATATACAGCTATACGAAATAAAATAATGCTTTGTAATGTTGTTCTTATCATGGCTGGAAAATATTCAACCTTTAGTAAGTGGATAAAAAAAGAAGTCCTTATAAGTAAATACGATTTCAATAAGCCTCTCTTAGGCATCTGTCCATGGGGAGCAGAGCAGATTTCTTCTTTAGTTAGAGATAATGCTGATGAATTAGTAAAATGGAATTCTAAATCTATAGTAGAGGCAATAAAAAGATGGGCGAAATAAGCACATACGATTTTTATAAACTATGTATCGAAGATGCTGGAAAAGTTAGTGAGAGGAGGATGAAAAATAATCAGTACTTCATAGTTCTTCATTCAGCACTTATTTCTTTTATTGCAACACTATATGTAAAAGAGACGACTATAAAAATTGTGTTTGCAATATTATTTTTGTCATTACTAGGGGCAGTCCTTTGCTATCTTTGGAAAAAGTCAATATTATCTTACAAAGAACTAAATAGCGCAAAATTTAACGTCATTTGCGATATCGAAAAGAATCTTGAATATAAATGTTTTACTGCCGAGTGGAACATCTTAAAAAATAACAACAAATATAAAACGCTATCCTCTCATGAAACTCAAACAGCCAACATATTTCTAATAGCGTATATAGCCTCAATTATTATCCATAGTGCATTATTTTTGTTTCCTTAACTGAAACTTCTCTACTCCCCTTCGTCCCTAGATGTTCCCGTCCTTACTGGGCGGGATTTTTTATGCCCTATTTGTTTCTTGTGGTGAACTTTTTCTTGACGAAGTTCACATATGTGAACATAATAACCTCACGAACACCGGGGAAGGCCGGGAACACGGGCCACGGCCCAGAGTACCATCAGCCTCCCCCGGTGAACGTTCCCCACAAGTACCGAGCTCGGCAAGCCGCAAGCCTTTGGGAGCGGGAAAGCACGCGACGGCAGGGAAGGGGAGAGGCAGAGACCGGGAGAATGCCCCGGCAACACTCGCGGGCAGACCGCACGGGGCGCAAGTGTGAGCCGTAGAGCCGGACAGCATGACGACGCCGAAAAAGCCGGGACAACTCCCGGAGATGCGAAGGCGGGGAAAGCCGCTGGGCCGATACCGTTTTCTGATTCCAGACTGGCATCCACCGGTGGGTGGCGGGAATGGAACCGGAAAACATACTCCAGAGAGGGAAAAATGAACCTGACAAACCGGGAGGGATTTTTCAGCACAACGGCCTGGGAGGTATCAACGCTGGCGTTGAACTGCGCATAACCAGCTGCCTACGCCAGCGTAGGGACAGTCCCCTGCCCTCCTCTCTCGCCCCCAAGGGCACAAGGAATGTGCATTTTTTTCTTGTCTTTCCAACGATTTTAGTTTATGGGCCAAAAAAAGAATAGAGGGAAACATGAATAAGCCAATAAAAATGATAGTGGCCGTTTTCCTTGCTCTCGGATCTATGATTTCACTTACGCCACGCGAAGGCAGATCGCGGGAAGAGCCGATAATGCCTGAAGATTATAAGCAAGGAATTGAGCGGCATTTCGTTGCAGCCTGGAACCACTTCAGCAACGCAGTAAAGCTTGATGAAAAATAGCCCATCTAAGAAATCGCAACCGGCGCAAATTCGGCATACAACAACTCAAGAGATTCATTACCAGGGCCCCGTACCCCCACCAGCCATTATGGAAAAACTGGAGCAGCTTTTACCAGGAGCTGCCGACAGGATTTTCACCATGGCAGAAAAAGACCAAGACGCAGCCCATGAGGCTCAGCGATTGGCCCATGCAAGAGCAACCCAAGTCGAGAACAACCAGCACACTGAAAATATGACAGCCCTTGTCATGGCATTTGTCGTCTGTATCGTCTTTGCCGTCTGCGGGGTTATTTTAGTTCTCAACGGCTTTGAGAAAATGGGCGCTAGTCTACTTGGGACGACCCTGCTCGGAGTTGTTACTTCTTTCCTATACAAAAAAAAGAAAAAATAGCTTCTCATAGCTAAAGAATCCAAAAGGCTCTCTAGTAAACTAGGGAGCTTTTTTTTGTGATTCAAAGATCATGGTCGGTGCCTGATCTGTTGCCGGTTGCGGCTTGGGGCCGCGTCTGGCGTAGCCACGCTCTCGGGGGGTGGCGGCGTATCATGCCTTTCCTCAGGCATATGCTGTCACCTCCTTTCATCCGCCGGTGAAGGACAAAATTCTCAAGTATCACTTTAAGAATTTCCTTCCCCCTAATCGGTAACGGCCTTCTGCTATCGCTACCGATGAGCAGGAAAGCATCTTGCCCCTCAGTCAATAACAAGCCCCGCCGGAGCGGGGCAGGGAGCGATAGGAAATGAAGAACGAAACATTTAGACGTTTTTGGGACGCCTATTTTGACTGGAAGCTTGACGGGCCTGAAGGCTTTCAAGGTATGAATCAGCAAGTGCCTCCCTCCCCTAAAGAAGACACTCCTCAAGTTCGTCACTGGACAGGGCTCGGCCAAATGAATTTTGTTTCAACTGGGCCAAAAGAAGCCCACAAATAGTTGAGTACCCTGCCATCTGCATGGCATAAAGATGGTCAATTTTTTCGTCAACAAGCTCAATTGTTTCATTTTTCATAAAAACTCTCCTGATTAAAGGTTGTTGTGCCTTTTTCTCTCAGGAGGCCCGGCACTGGGACAACCAGAGGCCGGGCTTTTTTTCCTCACCCTGACCGGCAGCGACAGTTACCCTACCCTGTCGTTGCCGGGACTGGGGCCCGGAGAATTGTCTGTGCTGCACCAGACAAGCTGTTTTTACTTGAAATGGGCCGGGGCCGTCAGCATCGGGCTGACGGCCATATCGGAGTGTAGCGCAGAGGCAGCGCACCTGCTTTGGGAGCAGGTGGTCGCGGGTTCGATCCCCGCCGCTCCGACCACAATTTTCCCACCGGGTCATTCTGTACTTTCCCAGGTGGCATCCCAGGCGGTCATCAGACCAGACCGCCTGGATCTGGGGCCATAGCTCAGCAGGGAGAGCGCCGTCCTTGCGCGGCGGTGAGGCGGGTTCAAGTCCCGCTGGCTCCACCAAAACGGAGGGATGGCAGAGCGGCTGATTGCGGCGGTCTTGAAAACTGCTGAAGGTTCACGCCTTCCGGGGGTTCAAATCCCC
>OGGK01001524.1_pt1 | contig 14561 bp, 12 predicted proteins | sample 1571171 | NCBI WGS metagenome assembly OGGK01 (sample SAMEA2581958, study PRJEB24529) | metagenome | biome: Human gut stool | place: China | collected 2011 | reverse complement strand
TCATGCCGCAGGCTGAGAAGCAGGTCAAGATCCGTCTGGCTCTGGAGGCTGTTGCTGCTGCTGAGAACATCGAGGCTTCCGAGGAGGAAGTTTCCGCTGAGATCAAGCGCATCGCTGACCAGTACAAGATGGAAGAGGACAAGGTTCGTGAGCTGGTCAATGTTGACGACCTGAAGAAGGATCTGGCCATCAACAAGGCCATCGACTTCATCAAGAGCCACGCAAACATCGTGGAGAAGGCTGCTGAGGAAGAGAAGGCTGCAGACGCTGAGTAATCAGCTCCTGTGTTCCTTTGAAGCGGGCAGTATGCTGCACGGTTTCAATCAAAGGTTGTAAAAATTGACCGATACGGCAGAACCGGCAGGGAAACCGTATCGGTCAATTTTGCAAATACTATATTCCATTTCAGGAGGCGAACTTTATGAGTTTTGTTCCTTACGTTGTGGAACAGTCGTCCCATGGCGAGCGTTCCTATGATATTTTCTCCCGTCTTTTGAACGATCGCATCATCGTTCTGAGCGAGGATGTCAATGATACCTCCGCCAGCCTTGTTGTGGCACAGCTGCTGTATCTGGAAGGGCAGGACCCGGATAAGGATATCAGCCTGTATATCAACAGCCCCGGCGGCTCCATCAGTGCGGGCATGGCCATCCACGATACCATGCGGTATATCAAGTGCGATGTCTCCACCATCTGCATGGGCATGGCAGCCTCCATGGGCGCGTTCCTGCTGGCCAGCGGCACCAAGGGCAAGCGCTTTGCGCTGCCCAATGCTGAGATCATGATCCACCAGCCCCTTATCGCAGGCGGTCAGGGTGGCGGCCTTTCCGGCCAGACCACGGATATCAAGATCCATGCCGAGCACATGGTTTATATCCGCGATAAGATGAACCGGATGCTGAGCGAGTACACCGGCCAGCCGCTGGAAAAGCTCCAGCTGGATACCGAGCGCGACAACTATATGTCTGCGCAGCAAGCAAAGGAATACGGCCTGATCGATGAGGTCATCACCCACCGCTGAGGGATCGCTGAAACCAATCGGCGCAGCAGGGGAGAACCCCGCTGCGTCTGACGACCCAGAATAAGGAAAAACGGCTATGGCAAACAACAATTCCGGCAGAGACAAAAACGAAAAAGATCTGGTTTGCAGCTTCTGCGGTAAGCATCAGGACGAAGTGGAGCGGATGATCATCGGCCCCGGCGTCAACATCTGCAGCGAGTGCATCGGCCTGTGTTACGACCTGCTCGCGGACAAGCCGGAGCATCCGGGCTCGAACCGCCCCAGCCGCGGCAATGCAAGCCGCGCCCATGTGCAGGCTGCGGACGACCTCTCGGTCAACATCCTGACCCCGGAGGAGATCAAAGACGGCCTGGACCAGTATGTCATCGGGCAGGACGAGGCCAAGCGTGTGCTGGCGGTCTCTGTCTACAATCACTACAAGCGTATCCTGAGCGGCAAAGGTTCGGACGTGGAGCTGCAAAAGTCCAACGTCCTGCTCCTTGGCCCCTCCGGTGTCGGCAAGACCCTGCTGGCCCAGACGCTGGCCAAGATGCTGGGGGTGCCCTTCGCCATCGCGGATGCCACCACCCTCACCGAGGCAGGCTATGTCGGCGAGGACGTCGAGAACATCCTGCTCAAGCTCATCCAGGCGGCCGATTTTGATGTGCAGAAGGCACAGATCGGCATCATCTACATTGATGAGATCGACAAGATCACCCGCAAGAGCGAGAATCCCTCCATCACCCGCGATGTGGGTGGCGAGGGTGTGCAGCAGGCCCTGCTGAAGATCCTGGAAGGCACGGTCAGCAATGTCCCGCCCCAGGGCGGCCGCAAGCACCCCCAGCAGGAGTTCATCCAGATCGACACCACCAACATCCTCTTCATCTGCGGCGGTGCCTTTGACGGCCTGGACAAGTACATCCAGCGCCGCACCGATAAGTCCGCACTGGGCTTCGGCAGCTCCCTGAAGGACAACTCCGATGATGCCCAGAAGGCGCTGCTGCGCAAGGTGGAGCCGCACGATCTGGTCAAGTTCGGCCTCATCCCGGAGCTGATCGGCCGTCTGCCGGTCATCACCGTGCTGGATGATCTGGACGAGAACGCTCTGGTCCGTGTACTCAAGGAGCCCCGCAACAGCCTGGTCAAGCAGTACAAAGAGCTGCTCAACATGGACAGTGTGGAGCTGGAGATCACCGATGAGGCCCTCCATGCGATCGCCCGCAAGACCATCGAGCGCAAGACCGGTGCGCGCGGCCTGCGCAGCGTGATGGAAAGCATCCTGATGCCCATCATGTACAAGGTGCCCAGCGATGCCACCATCATCCGCGTGACCATTGATGCGGACACCGTCGAGGGCGGCGAACCGAAGCTGGAATACGGCGCGGTCCGCAAGCGCTATAAGAATCAGACGTCCCTGAGCTGATCTGCCCACCCGGCAGGCTGCTCCGGGCCGCTGCCCCGCTGAAAGCTATGACTTTTGGCGGGGCTTTTTTTGAGATATGCTTGTTTTAAGAGCAGATATGAGCTATAATATTAAAGTCTGGACGGCTGGGCTGCGGCTCTCTCTGGCAGGAAGCTTCTTTTCAAAGCCCGGCGCGGACACTGTGGGAACAGGAAGTACGATAAAGGAGTGTGTTTTCAATGGCGAATTATTTTGAGATGAACCGCGACGAACTCGTAGCCGAAAAGGCAAAACTGGAAGATCAGTATAAAAAATTTCAGGCAATGGGCCTGAAGCTGAATATGGCCCGCGGTAAGCCCGGCCCTCACCAGATGGATCTGGCCATGGGCCTGCTGCAGATGACCGATTATACCACCGATGCCGGCACCGACGCCCGCAACTACGGCGACCTGGAGGGTCTGCATGAGGCCCGCGTCCTGTTTGCGGATGTCTTCGGTGTCAAGCCCGCAGAGGTCTTCGTGGGCGGCAACTCCAGCCTGCAGCTGATGTACAACCTCATCAACATCGGCTATGTGTTCGGCTTCCCGGAGTCTCCCTGCCCCTGGTCTCAGGTGGAGAAGCGCAAGTTCCTCTGCCCGGTGCCCGGCTATGACCGCCACTTTGCCATCACCGAGGAGTTCGGCTTTGAACTCATCAGCGTGCCCATGACCCCGAACGGCCCCGATATGGATGTGGTCGAGAAGCTGGTGGCCGAGGATGACACCATCAAGGGCATCTGGTGTGTGCCGCAGTATTCCAACCCCGACGGCTACACCTACAGCGACGAAACGATCGAGCGTTTTGCTAAGATGAAGACGGCCGCTCCCGATTTCAAGATCTTCTGGGATGAGGCCTACATCGTCCACCATCTGACCGATGAGATCATCGAGACCCCCGTTCTGCTGAACGAGTGCAAGAAGTACGGTACGCAGGACCGTGTCTTCATGTTCACCTCCACCAGCAAGATCACCTTCCCCGGTGCAGGCGTCTCCGCGATCGCCTGCAGCGAGAACTCCATGAAGTACATCTGCAAGCGCTTCTCGGTCATGATCATCAGCTACGATAAGATGAACCAGCTGCGCCACGTTCGTTTCCTGAAGAACAAGGAAGGCGTCCTGGCCCACATGGCCAAGCACCGCCGCCGCCTGATCCCCTGCTTCGATGCAGTGAAGACGGCCTTCTCCGAGGAGCTGACCCCCTGCGGCGACATTGCTCACTGGACCAACCCCAAGGGCGGTTACTTCATCAGCCTGTATGTGATGCCCGGCTGTGCCAAGCGTGTGGCAGCCCTGTGCAAGGAGTGCGGCCTGACCCTGACGGGGGCCGGTTCCGCTTACCCCTACCACAAAGACCCGGAAGATTCCCATCTGCGCATTGCGCCCACCTATCCCAGCCTGGACGAGGTGGAGACCGCTTCGGATCTGCTGTGCGTCTGCGTAAAGCTGGCCACGGTGGAAAAGCTGCTTGCGGAGCAGGAAGCGTAAGCGTCCCCGTTGTTGAAGATCTCCCCGCGCGGCGGAATCCTGCCGCACGGCGGAGGTTTATTATATTTTGGAGGTTTCCCGATTTTTATGAAGACGAAAGGCAAAGCATGGCAGCTTGTTGTCACAGTGCTTCTGATCGCGGCGTTTGTCTACACGGCATTCTTCGGCGTTGCGGTCAAATATGGTGATGTGACCCGGACCTATATCAAGGGCGCGCAGGATATCCGCTTCGGCGTGGATATCAAGGGCGGCGTCAACGTGACGTTTGCACCCTCGGACGGCTACGATGCCACCGATGAGCAGCTGGACGCCGCGCAGCTCGTCATTGAGAACCGTCTGGTCGGTCTGAACGTGACCGACTACGAGCTGTATGTGGACTACGATTCCGACCGTCTGATCCTCGAATTTCCGTGGCAGTCCGGCGAGACGGATTTCGACCCCGAAGCTGCCATCGAAGAGATCGGTACCACCGCCTACCTGACCTTTCGGGAGGGGAGCAGTGCGGACGGGGAGCTGATCCTGGACGGCTCCATGGTCGAGAGCGCAGCGGCGCAGTACGGCCCGGTGAGCGGCAGCTCTTCGGAGTATTATGTGGCCCTCAAGTTCACCGATGCGGGTGCCAAAGCCTTTGGCGATGCCACCACCCGGCTCTACCAGAGCAGCGGCACCATCAGCATCTGGCTGGATGACGAGAATGTCAGCACGGCCACGGTCCATGCGGCCATTACCGATGGTGCTGCCATCATCACAAGCTCGGCATCCAACCCCTTCACGCAGGACGATGTCGTCAAGATGGCCCGCCAGATCAACTCCGGCTCGCTGCCCTTTGCGCTGACCGTGGACAGCTACTCCACCATCAGCCCCAGCCTGGGCGAGAACAGCCTGAGCGCCATGGTGCTGGCCGGTCTCATCGCTTTTGCCCTCATCGTGGTCCTGATGACGGCGCTGTACCGTCTGCCCGGTTTCCTGGCCTGCATCGCACTGGCCGGTCAGGTGGCGGCTACGCTGGCCTTCGTCTCCGGTTATTTCCCGGTGTTTGAGAGCTTTACCCTGACGCTGCCCGGCATCGCCGGCATCATCCTGGCCATCGGTATGGGTGTGGACGCCAACGTCATCACCGCCGAGCGCATCAAGGAAGAGCTGCGCAGCGGCAAGTCTCTGGATGGTGCCCTCAAGAGCGGCTTTGCCCGCGGTCTGACGCCCATCATCGATGGCAACGTGACCATCGTCATCGTGGCGGTCGTGCTGATGGGTGCTTTCGGCCCCTCGGACGGTTTCTTTGCAAAGATGCTCCACTTCGTCTTCTTTGCCTTTGGCCCGTCCACTGCGGGCACCATCTATGCCTTCGGCTACACGCTGCTCACCGGTGTGCTGCTCAACTTCGTGTTCGGCGTCTTCGCCACCCGCGTGATGATCCGCGGAGCAGCGGCCATCAAGGCCCTGCGCGACCCCTGGCTCTACGGTGCGAATCGCCCCGGCAAGGAGCCTGTGGAGAAGAAGCCCATCGACTTTGTGGGCCTGCGCAAGCGCTTCCTGACCATTTCCTCCTGCCTGATGGCGGCTATCCTGCTCTGCGCGGTGGTGTTTGGCGTCCGGCTGGATACCGAGTTCACCGGCGGTGCGATGATCACCCTGAGCTATGAGGGCGAGTTCACCACGGCCGATGTGCAGAAGACTGCTTCTGCCGCACTGGGCAGCAAGGACCTGACCCTCCAGACCGGCGAGAACGTCGCCACCGGGGAGCAGACCCTGAAGATCTCCATGCCCGGCAACGAGACCGTGACCACCGATCAGGTGGAGAACCTGCTGGATTCCCTAAACGAGACCTACCCGGACAACGGCTTCGTTCAGTTGTCGCTGAGCAACGTCAGTGCGGCCATGGGTACCAAGTTCCTGCAGAAGAGTCTGGTCGCCGTTCTCTTTGCGCTGGTGCTCATCCTGCTGTATATCGGCTTCCGTTTCCAGAAGATCGGCGGCCTGACCGGCGGCATGATGGCCGTTCTGGCCCTGCTGAACGATTTGATGGTCGTGTTTGGCACCTTCGTGCTGCTGCGCACCCCGCTGGACGGCAACTTTATCGCTGCCATGCTGACCATTCTGGGCTACTCCATCAACGATACCGTCGTCGTGTACGACCGCATCCGCGAGAACCGCACCCTGATGGAGAAGAAGATCTCCTTCGAAGAATTGGTCAACCACTCGGTCAATCAGTCGGCCCGCCGCACCATCATCACCACCGTCACCACTGTGATGGCGCTGGGCGTGATGTGCATCATCTCCAAACTCTACGGCCTGGACAGCATCTTCACCTTTGCGTTCCCGCTGATGATGGGCATGATCAGTGGTGTTTACACCTCGCTGTGTGTGTCCACTTCCGCGTGGGTGCTGTGGAGCGAGCGCAAGACCGGCAAAAAGAAAGCGTGAGCTTCGCCCGAACGTGAACATGACCAAATCAGGAGGAACAAACCATGAAATGTCCCTATTGCGGCGATGAAGAATCCAAGGTCATCGATTCCCGCCCGACCGAAGATGGCGAGCGCATCCGCCGCCGCCGGGAGTGCCTGCGCTGCCACATGCGGTTCACGACCTATGAGGTGGTGGAGACGGTCCCGCTGATCGTCATAAAAAAGGATAATTCCCGCGAACCCTTTGACCGGCAGAAGGTGCTCAACGCCATGCTGCGCGCCTGCGCCAAGCGCCCGGTCAGCTACGAGTCGCTGGAACGTGCCGTCAGCAGCATTGAGCAGACGCTGATGAGCTCCTACGACCGGGAAGTGACCAGCGTCCGCATCGGTGAGCTGACCATGCAGGAGCTAAAAAAGATCGACGAAGTGGCCTATGTCCGCTTTGCGTCGGTCTACCAGCAGTTTGCCGACGTCGAGAGCTTTTTCACCGAGCTGCAAAAGCTGATGGGCGACCGGAAAAAGTAAGAAGATCCTTCAAAAAAGCGCACAGCCTCCGCCTGGATTTGGGCGGCAGGGCTGTGCGCTTTTTCGTTGCAGCAGTTCGCATAATTTCGATTATGCGAACTGCTGAATTGCCTCAGAGGATGCGACGGGCGAGCCAGGCCAGCGTTTCGACCTGGACCTGAGCGCGGCGCAGCTCTCCGAACGCTTCTTCGGGGGCGTTCCATTCCAGATGGCCGTCGGCGGCGCGGAGGGCCGCTTCCAGTTCAGTGAAGTCTTCCGTTTTGAGCAGGTGGTTCATCCCTTCGCGCATCCGGTCGCAGAGGTCGGCTCCTTCGGCAAGGGCCTGACGGGCCCCGGTCAGGTCATCCTCCCGGATGGCTTCCATCGCATGGTCGATGTCGCCGGAGATGTCTTCGGCGAACATCTGCACCCGGAAGCTGCTGTAAAAGGCCACCGCGAGCAGGGCGGCCACGATGCCGAGGCAGGCGTAGATACGTTTCATGCGTCCTCCTTTCTGAGCGGGCGGGCCATGCGGCGAGGCTCTTTCTTCAGCAGAAAGTAATCTTCGGTGTCGTTGCCGATCAGAAGCAGGATCTCCTCCACCAGCAGGGTATTGGCCTGTGCCGTCCGTTCCAGCCAGGCGTGGTCTTTGCCGCACCAGTGGAGGTTGTCGTCCAGCACCTGCCCATCCAGCACAAAGGGGATGGTCGCCTGACCGTGCTGGACCTTGAGCGCCAGGTCGGAGAGGGTGGCAGGCTCTTTTTCAGGGCGCAGCGCCACCGAAAGGCTGCCGTTCGTCTCCACAACGGCGTAGGAGACATCCCGTGGGTCAAAGACGTCCTTGCCGCGCAGGGCCTCCATCAGGTCGGCCGTCGTCAGCCGCAGGGTGCGCAGGGCATTCTGATCGATCTGCCCATCCAGAATGACCGTTTTGGGCCGGCCGGACATCAGATTGAAAAATCTCTGGCTCCGGAAGCTGAGAATGGACCCCAGAAGCTCCAGCGCCGCAATGAGGAAGAGCGGGATGAGGCTGGCGGTCACGGGGACTTCCTCCGATTCGATGGAGATGGACGCCAGATTGGAGATGAGGATGGTCGAGACCAGCTCTTCCGGCTGCAGCTCACCCAGCTGGCGCTTGCCCATCAGTCGCATGGCAAACAGGACGCAGAGATAGATCAAAACGGTGCGAACGATCAAGAGCTTCAAGGCGGAACACCTCCTGCGGGAATAACCGGCGCGGCGGCGGGTATCCTACTGCAAAAGGGGGATGGGACCATGCAGCTTTCCGAACATCTGGAAACAAACCTCGCGGCGCTCAACGCTAGGTTGGGCAGCTCCGCCGATTTTTATGCGAAGCGCATCGAGCTTTACCACATTCGGGGTGCGATTCTGCTCTTTGACGGGATGGCCAGCCTCGAATCCCTGTGGGAACTTCTGCTGGACGCCGCCAGCCGTCAGACACCGCCGCTGCGGCTGGGCGCGCTGCCGAGTGGGGAACAGGTCTATGAGCTGCTCAGCCGTCACTCGGCATTGCCCGCCGAGAGCAGCCCTGTGGAGAACTGGGAGAATCTGATGCAGCGCCTGACCGCCGGAATGGCGGTCTTACTGCTGGACGGCAGTGCGAAAGGGCTGGCATTTTCGGTGCAGAGCCTGAAATTCCGCTCGGTGGGGGAGCCATCCGGTGAAGGAGATCTGCGCGGCTCCCGCGAGGGCTTTTCCGACCTGCTGCGGATCAATCTGAGCCTGTTGCGGCGGCTCATCCGCACTGAAGCTCTGGTGATGGAAGTGCAGCAGGCAGATTGCGCGATGAAAACGGAATATGCCGTCTGCTACTGCAAAGATAAGGCCTCGCCCGCCGCAGTGGAGCAGGTGAAAGAGACGCTGCGCCGCGCAAAGCCGCAGCTGCTGTTGGATTCGAGCTACTTTCTGCCCTGGCTGTTCCCCTGCCGGGTGCGCACAGCCTCCCCGGTGAGCTACACCGAGCGCCCCGCCGTGGCCTCCGCGAAGCTCTGTGAGGGGAAGATCGTCGTTCTCGTCAACGGGAGCCCATCCGCGATGATCCTGCCGACCCTCTTCGGCGAAAACTTCGAGTGTCTGGACGACTACGCCCAGCCTGCGTTTTTTGCGTCCTTCCTGCGCCTTCTGAAATATGGTTCCTTCTACCTGAGCATCTTTCTGCCGGGGGTGTTCGTCTGCCTGGCGGTCTACCTGCCGGAACTGCTCCCGCCGCAACTGCTCTTCAAGATCGAAGCTGCTGAGCGGGCCACTCCGTTCCCGCTGTTTGGGGAGATGGTGCTGGTCATCCTGCTGCTGGAGATCATCCGGGAGGCAGGGCTTCGGATGCCGCAGACGCTGGGGCACTCGGTCAGTCTGGTCGCAGCGCTCATCATCGGGGACGCAGCCATCGCCACCGGTCTGCTGAGCACACCCGTCATTCTCATTGCAGCGGTTGCATCCATCGCCGTCTTCGTGGTGCCGTCCCTCTACGAAATGGCCACGGCCTTTCGCTTTCTGGTCCTGCTGGCGGCAGGATTGGCAGGCCCTGTGGGGCTTGTGTGCGCGGCGTTGGTCGTTTTGCTCGCTCTGGCGCAGGTGTCAGCGCTGGGGGTGCCCTATTGTGCGCCGGTGCGTTTCCCGAAAACCGCACTTTCTCCGGACGGTGTGACCCGCCGGACCTACCGCACCCTGTCCGCACATCCTTTTTCCATCTGGCAGAAACGGAGGTGAGCCAATGGAGCAAACCGGATCATTCCGTGCCGCCGTGCCGCTCAGCGTTCTGACCGCGGTGCTGGGGCAGTGCATCACTTCCGGCAGCGCCATGCCAGCCCGGCTGTTGCTGCTGCAGGGGTTCCCCATGGCGCTGGGCATCGGCCTGCTTTCGTCCTGCTTGATGCCCGCCGAAGGGGAAGAGGAGCTTCGTTCCGAAACCGGAATCCGCCCCCGGCTGCTCTGCCTGCTTTTGTCCGTGTGGTTTGGCGCAGAGCTGTGGGAGACGCTTTGGCAGGCACAGCAGGTGTGTCGGGAGCAGTTTTCGTCCATGGCAGTCCTCGGCGTTCTGCCGCTGCTGCTGTGGGCGGGCTGGCAGCTGAAGCCGGACGTCTTTTCCCGCAGTGCGGGGGTCTTGTGGTGGGCACTGGCGCTGGCGTGCCTTGCCTGCGTTGGGAGCCTGCACGGCCAGCTTCACTGGGAGAATCTTTTCCCCGCAGCGGAACCCACAGGAAATCTCCGTTTCCCGCTTTATGCGGAATCCATCGCGTGGCCGCTTCTGTTTGGAAAACGCGGATGCACCGGGAGGCGCTGCTTCCTGCTGCCGTTTCTGACGCTGGCGGGGCTGTTCGGTTTTGCGCTGGGGAGGGAACTTCTGTTCGGGTCCGGCCGTCCGCTTCCGGGGGATGAATTGCTGCGCACCGGGACGCTGGGACGTGTCTCCCGGCTGGATGCAGCCTTTCTGCTCGTCTGGCTGGCAGCGGCACTGTTCCGGGGCTGCTTTCTGGTGCGGGTCCTGCGGGAACTGCTCTGCCGCCCGGAGGAACCGGAAAAGGGGGTGCCGGAATGAGAGCTTCCCATGCACTGCGCTGGCTGGCAGGGGGCGTTCTGGTGCTCTGGTGCGGCGTCTTTCTGCGGATGGAGACCACCGAGAAAAGCATGGTGCGGGCACTCATCGTCCAGCCGAACCGCAGCGGCTGGGCGGTGCAGCTGCTCTATCAGTTCCCGGAAGCAGCTGCGGATGCCTCCGACGCCGTGGCAGAAATCCGAAGCTGTTCGGCCGAGGATGCCACGCTGCCGCTCGCGCTGCACAAAGCCGAACGGGAACTGCCCAAAGCTGCAAATTACCGGCTGTGTGAATATCTTCTCTTTGACGAAACAGCGTCGCAAACTGACATTCTGGAACTGGAAGAGTTTCTGCAAACGGAATCCGTCAGCCGCCTGTCGGCGCGGGTGCTCTTTGTCGCTGGCATCGGGAAACTGGCGGAAGAAACTCCGCCGGGCGGTCTGCCGGGCAGCGGGGCGGAACTGGAAGAAACTGTTGCAGCCCCGGAAACGCTTCCGGGAGCGCTTTTACAGGCCGCCGAGGATACCGCCGCACGGGCTCCGCATTTGTACGAGTGCGCAGCGGGGGCCGTGATCCCCATCTTAAAAATTGGGGAGAGCGGGGTGACATGGCAGAAGGAGAGCTGCCTTTTGACTGCGCAGGGAAGCACCCGACTTTCCCCGAACGAGACGGCCATGGCGCAGCTCTTGCAGGAACGGACGATGCCGGTGGAGTTCGCACTGGAAGGGGAGACTGTCACCCTCCGGCGCTGTGTCGTTTCGGTGGAAGCGGAAGGGAACGGGTTTGTGGTCACGCTGACCGGCCAGCGCAGGGCGGGCACACCGCCGGTGGCGGAAAGCGTGTGCCGCCAGCTGGAGGCGCTCTGCGAAGAGACCATCGTCCGGGCCTGGCAGTCGGGCGCAGACCTTCTCCGGCTGGGCGCAGTCCGTGCGCTGAAGGAAGGGCCGGGTGCCTTTTTTACAACAAAAAACGCCTGCCCGGAAGTGCGGGCAAGCGTGAAAATGCTGGATCTTTAATGGGCAGTCTCAAAGACGACGGTGATGGTCGTGCCGACATTGATCTCGCTTTCCAGCCGGATGCGGGCGTTGTGGATGCGGGCAATGTGCTTGACGATGGCCAGCCCCAGCCCGGTGCCGCCGGTGGCCTTGCTCCGGCTCTTATCGACCCGGTAGAACCGCTCGAACACGCTGGACTGAGCTTCTTTCGGGATGCCGATGCCATTGTCCTTGACGGTCAGGGTGCAGTGCCCATCCCGTGTGCAGGCGGTGATGAGCTGGACCTTTCCGCCGGGGCGGTTGTACCGGATGGCGTTGTCGCAAAGGTTCTGGCACAGCTCATCCAGCAGGCTCCGGCTGCCCAGCACAGGGGCGCTTTCGCCGAGATAGGTCAGGGAGATGAACGACTTCTGTGCGTTCACCTTCTGGCGCTCGACGCACTCTTTGGCCACATCCAGCAGATCGACCGTCTCCATCTGGGGGGTGTCGTTGGTCTCCGAAACGTTGTCCAGATGGGACAGCTGCAAGATATCGTTGACCAGCTGGATCATCCGGCTGGCTTCTACATGGATCTTCCGGCCGAACTCCGGCACATCCGCAGACTTGGCGATGCCGGTCTCAATGAGTTCGGCATAACCGGAAATGCTGGTCAGGGGCGTTTTCAGCTCGTGGCTGACATTGGCCGTGAACTCCTGCCGCATCTTTTCGTTGTTCTCGCGGAGCAGGCGGTCCGAGTGGATGCTCTCGGCAAAGGGGATCAGCTCCTTGTACGGCACATTTTCCTGGATGTGTTCCAGATCGTCCGTCATCTTCAGAATGGGCTGGACGAGGCTCCGGGTCAGCAGACCGGCCATCATGGCGGCTGCGCCCATCATTACGATGCAGCTCAGCACGATGGCCGGCAGGGCCGCATCGTAGATGGACCAGATGGTCTTGGAATCCTGCGCCACACGGAGGATGTCCCCATCCGGCAGGAGCATGGCGTAGTAATACGTCTCATACCCCAGCGTCTGAGAGTCGCGGCGGTTGCGGCCGATGCCCTCCTGCTTGGCCTGCTGGATCTCCGGGCGGCCCAGGTGGTTCTCCATCTGCTGGCTGGTCGCGGATTCGAACAGGACACTGCCGTCCGAGGCGATGAGCGTGATGCGCAGATCGCCGTTGACATAGGCAGAGAGCTGGGCCGGGTCATCGATTTGTTCACACCCGGCGGCAACGAGGCTGGCCTCGTTTTCCAGCGCCGCCCATGCCTGCTCCCGGAAGGCTCTGTGGAATACGAAGATGCAGAGCACGGCGGTGCAGATCAGCCCGACAAAGCCCATCCAGAACAGCCGATAACTGATTTTTTCTTCCATGCTCCGTGGTTTCATTCTTCGTTTTCCTCCTCGTTGTCGGCCAGCTTGTAGCCGACTTTCCGCACGGTGCAGATGTACTTTCCGGCATCGCCCAGCTTTTTGCGCAGGGTGCGGATGTGCATATCCACGGTGCGGCTCTCCACCGAGATGTCGGTGCCCCACACCACCTGCAAGATGGTCTCGCGGGTCACAACAAGGTTGGTGTTTTCCAGCAGCAGGCGGAGCAGGCTGTATTCCTTGTAGGTCAGGTCGATGTGGGTGTCGTTCACCGTCACGATGTGGCGGGCGTTGTCCAGCAGGATCTCATGGAAGGCGTAGACGTTCGTCTTTTCCTCCGGGGCCGAGCGGCGCAGCGCAGCCCGCACCCGGCTCAAAAATTCCATGATGCCAAACGGCTTGGTGATGTAATCGTCTGCGCCGCAGTCCAGCCCGCGCACGGTGTCCAGCTCGCTGGATTTGGCCGTGACCATGATGATGGGCAGGCGCCGCAGGGAAGGGGTATTGCGCAGCTTTTTCAGGATGGAGAAGCCGTCCTCACCGGGAAGCATGACGTCCAGGATGACCAGCTCCGGCACGGCGGCATTCATGGCCTGCCAGAAGCTTTCGGACGATTCAAAGCTCTGCACGTCATATCCGCTGGACTGGAGCGCATATTGCTCCAGCTCCCGGATGGCGGCGTCGTCTTCTACGATATAGATCATGCCTTGGGGTCCTCCTTTTCGCTTGCCACGGCGGGTTCACCGTCCGGGAAGAGATACCGCTCGCGGTAACGGTCCAGGCGGCGGCGGAACTGTTCGCTCTCCTTGGTGTCGTTGCCGTAGCGGAGATCGTTCAGATAGGCGTGGGTATCAAAGCTGTCCTGTGCGACTTCGATCTGGGCAACGGCAACGTTGCTGCAGTGGTCGCAGACACGCTCATAGTTGGTCAGCAGGTCTTCCAGCACGAAGCCGTATTCGATGGAGCAGCTGCCAGCCTGCAGGCGGGCCACATGCCGTGCCTTGATGGCGCGGACCAGTTCGTCCACAACGGTCTCCATGGGTTCGACCTTGCTGGCCAGATGCAGGTCGGCCTTGCGGAACGCATCGGTCGTGCGGCTCAGCACATCCTGCACCGCGCCTTCCAGAACCTGCAGCTCCTCGTGCGCATCCTGGGAGAACACGATGTTCTTGGCGTGGATTTCTTCGGCAGAGCTGAGCAGATTCACGGAATGGTCGCTGATTCGCTCGAAATCGCTGATGGTGTGGAGCAGGGTGTTCACGCTCTGGCTGTCGGCGTGGCTCAGCTCCCGGCTGGACAGCTTGACCAGATAGGTGCCGAGGGCATCTTCGTACTGGTCTACCTTGGCCTCTTCGTCCCGGACTTTCTGGGCCAGGGTGTCGTCCCACTGGTGGGTCAGGCTCATGGCCTGCACCACACCCACGCGGGCCAGCTCGGCCATATCCGCCGTGGCGGCGCGGGCGCGCTCCACAGCAACGGCGGGCGTCTTGAGCAGACGCTCATCCAGCAGGGCGAAGCTCTCTTTCTCTGCATCGTCCGGGATGGTGAGGATGGCCAGCTTTTCCAGAACGTTGGCGAACGGCAGCAGGACCGCCGTGGCCGCAATGTTGAACACAGAGTGGATGACAGCGATGCCCCACGCCGTGACGGTATCGTTGACAAAGGTGAAGTGCAGGACCAGATTCAGACCATAGTACATTGCCAGAAAGAGGGTCACACCGATGATGTTGAAGTACAGATGCACCATAGCGGCGCGGCGGGCGTTTTTGTTGGCGCCCACAGAGGAGATCAGCGCGGTGACGCAGGTGCCGATGTTCTGGCCCATGATGA
>OGGK01001499.1_pt1 | contig 14856 bp, 10 predicted proteins | sample 1571171 | NCBI WGS metagenome assembly OGGK01 (sample SAMEA2581958, study PRJEB24529) | metagenome | biome: Human gut stool | place: China | collected 2011 | reverse complement strand
TACACACACCAGAGTCACCCAACAATAAAACTCCTGGAGTCCCTGTATTTATCAGTATTTATGAACCAAAAAAGCTAATTTTTCAAAATATTTATACTTATTCAACATTTCCGGCGGTTCGAAATAACTTTAACCACCTGACAACACCCCCGGATGCGTACAAAATACGCATCCAGGGGTGCTGTTCTTCGGGTCTTCTGGCTACCTGGTGTTCCGCCACCACATCCGTTATGTTCTTCCCGTTTTCGCTTCAACCAGCCTCTCCTTCTTTACATCCGATTCATAATCTTGATGTGTGACTTAAAAAGAGAATAATATTTCATTCCCTTGTCCTTGCCATAATGTCCCTGCAATGCTGCTCTTAATGAATTAAGGTTCTTTCTCTTTGTATTTGCTTTATACAAAAACGAAGAAAAATCTTCCGGACAGTCCATTTTCGGATCACTGTAAGCAAATACCGTCTGACAGTAAACATCAAACTTCTCTTCCTCACTGATCGCAGTCTGATTTACACGACAGATTGCATACGCAGAACTGTTTTTTGCCTCCTGATAAAGTTCTTTTCCAATATCTTCACCAAAGAACAATACCAGCGCATTATGAAAATCTGCAAGCCGATCCTTACTGATGCAGGTAAGCAGACTGCGAATGACATCGTCCTGTTCCTGTGAGATCTCTGTCTTTTCAACTGCTTCCTTACGCGGATCTGTAAATGGCAGTTTCTGATCCGCATTTACAGTTTCATCCGGCCTCATGATTTCATCCGGTATCTCCATCTGGATTTCTCCCGGTTCTGACTGTTCATCTGTTCCTGCAGTTTTTTCCGTCTGTGCCGTTTCTTTTATTTTTGCTGTTTCCACCTGCTCTAGAGTTTCCTCCGGTTCTGCCATTTTATCCGGTTTTCCGGCTTCACCCGGTTCTGCTGTCTCATCCGGTTTTCCGGCTTCACCCGATTCTGCTGTCTCATCCGGTTTTCCGGCTTCACCCGGTTCTGCCTTCTCATCCGGTTTTCCGGCTTTTCCCTGCTCCAACACTCCGGTCAGTTCTGCAGTCTCCATCATTTCTGAGGCTTCATTCAGTTTTGAGACTTCATTTAACTCTGAAACTCCATTCAGCTTTTCGGCCTCACCCGGCTCTTCGCTTTTATCCGTTTCTGTCATCTCATTCATCTTTGCTGTCACAATCTCAGCTTCATCTGCCAGACTTCCAGCCACGTCCCCGGCGTTCTTCTCCTCCGCTTCAAAGAAAATTTCTCTTTCTCCATTCGTCTTTGCTTTTTGCTGCAGTCTGCGGTTTAATTCCTTTCCGCTCAAACGCTGCACCGGCATGTTACGCTGTTTCCAGTAGCGTACGGCTGCATCAAATCCGGTATCATTTGAAACGATCACATAGCTGTTTTCCTGATTCTCACACAACAAGTATCCAAGCTGTGTAACAAGCTGGAAATCCAGTGCATTGCTTCCCTCAAAACATTTTATAAACTCTGCTTCTTTCTCCGTCTCCTTCAGTAACCTCACATTTTCGTAATTCATATGCGGACTTTTCTGCGTATAAAATACGATCACTTCCTCATCGGGCTGTGATGCTACCAGTAACGGCACCCATATATCTCCTACATTCTCACTGTCAACCAAATATATTCTTTTCATCTGATCACCGGCTGATTGAAACAGTTTTATTATAACATAAGACGGAATGAAGCCTCCACTCTTTTTTACAAAATATCAATATATTCTCCTGCAAGCGCTTTGTTCATACTGCGCACTGCACAGAATTTTCCACACATGGAACAGGTGTCCTCATGCTCCGGTTTTCTACTGTTCCAGATTGCTTTTGCGGTTTCCGGATCAATCGCACATTCCCACTGCGCATCCCAGTCTAAGACGCGTCTTGCGTCTGCCATCTTATCATCGATCTCTCTCGCACCACGGACGCCTTTTGCGATGTCTGCAGCGTGTGCCGCGATCTTTGATGCAATGATTCCCTGTTTTACATCCTCCACATTTGGAAGTGCCAAGTGTTCTGCCGGTGTGACATAGCATAAAAATGCTGCTCCGTTTTGTGCTGCAATCGCCCCGCCGATTGCGGATGTGATATGGTCATATCCCGGTGCGATATCAGTGACAAGTGGTCCTAACACATAAAATGGTGCTCCCATGCAGATGCTTTGCTGGATCTTCATATTTGCTGCGATCTGATCCATCGGCATATGTCCCGGTCCTTCTACCATGACCTGTACATCTTTCTCCCATGCGCGTTTTGTCAGCTCTCCAAGTCTTACTAACTCTTCGATCTGACAGACATCGGATGCATCTGCGAGACACCCCGGACGGCAGGCATCTCCAAGTGAAATGGTAACATCATGCTCACGGCAGATTTCAAGGATCTCATCATAATATTCATAAAACGGATTTTCCTCCCCCGTCATGCACATCCATGCAAATACAAGGGAACCGCCGCGGGAAACGATGTTCATTTTACGTTTATGTTTCCGGATCTGCTCGATTGTCTTTCTTGTAATTCCGCAGTGCAGTGTCACAAAATCCACACCATCTTCCGCATGCAGACGCACCACATCAATAAAATCTTTTGCGGTCAGTGTCGCAAGATCTCTCTGGTAATGGATCACAGAATCATAGATCGGCACGGTACCGATCATTGCCGGACATTCTGCAGTCAGTTTTCTGCGGAACGGAATCGTATTGCCGTGGGAAGATAAATCCATGATGGCATGTGCACCCATGTTGACAGCCGCCATCACTTTCTCCATCTCCACATCATAATCCTTGCAGTCTCTCGATACACCGAGATTGACATTGATCTTCGTGCGTAACATTGATCCTACACCTTCCGGATCAATGCAGGTGTGATGCTTGTTGGCGCAGATTGCTACTTTTCCCTCTGCTACAAGCGGCATCAGCTCTTCTACGGTCATGCGCTCTTTTTTCGCTACAATTTCTAATTCTTTGGTCACGATGCCTCTGCGTGCGGCATCCATCTGTGTGGTATACTGTTCCATACGTTTTTCTCCTTTTTCGCATGGGGGACTGCTTGAGTCTCCGTTTGCCAGACAGTGGTTTTTAGTTTTTCGAACGGCAAATTGTACAATTTGCCGGCCACTAAACTTTGAACCACTGTCTGGCAAACGAATTCTCCACGTCAAAAAATCTCCTGCCGCAAGCGCGACAGGAGATAGCATCTTCCCAATACGCTCCCTACGACAGTATTAACTGACAGGTTCAAAGAGTCAGGCTTTAACCTTCTCAACCGCAATCCCTCCGGGCATTCTCCCGGACATGCAGTCCCTCTGCGTTGTTTTCTATTAAGTTTTATCGACTTGTTCAGTCTAGCCTAATCTGTGACGGTTGTCAATATTTGTACAACAAAAAAGACAGCCACTGCTGTCTTTTTTAGGAGAAGGTATTTTTACTATGGGGTATAGCAAAAACTATATATAATGTATTGGGGGGTTTTTACAGTGATTATAATAGCATGATTTTCTCAATAAGTGTTCACAAATGTTACAATTTTCTCATTTATTTTTTATGCAATATGCACAAGTATTTTTCGTGACTATCTACAAAAAAGAAGGCAAATCTTCTACATCTTCCCTATTTCAGGATTCGTCTCCCGAATTTTTGTTTTAATACGGGAGAGCGCATTATCAATAGATTTTGGTGATTTTCCCATTTTTTCTGCAATCTGCTGATAATGAAATCCCGCAAGATACTGGTCTAATACTTCCCGTTCCATCTTACTTAAATGCGTCCTGAGCTTCTCCCAGAACTGTGCCACATTTTCCTGATCGATCATCATCTGCTCCGGATTTCCGATTCCGTCCATGGTCAGCGTTTCCGCCAGAGGATATCCGTTTTCACTGTTTTCTGAGTAGAAAGAAACATAGGAATTGAGCGGCGCATGTTTTTTCCGGTTCGACGCCTCAACTGCCTTGTATAACTGTCTCGTAATACACAATTCTGCGAAATGAAAAAAAGATGTTTCTTTCGTATCATCGTAATCTCTGATTGCCTTAAACAGACCGATCATTCCCTCCTGGATCAGATCATCCGTCTCACCGCCAATCAGAAATACTGCATTTGCCTTTTTGCGGACCAGCGGTTTATATTTATCTAAAATGTAATCCATGATCTTTCCGTCCGGATCACCGCTGTTTTTTAATGCCGCAATCAGCTGTTCGTCTGTCAAATCCCGATATGACTCTAACATGTTCCTCCCAAGACTCCTGATACAATATCTACCACGGCGTTTTTTTCTACCGTTGCGGTGTTCTCTACCACCTGCGATGTCTTTTATTGCTGCTGTGTTTTTTACCGCTGCGGTGTCTTCTACCGCATGCGTTGCCGCACAATCTCATAGGCAAGCACACCTGCTGCCACCGATGCGTTCAGGGAATCGATATCCCCCTTCATCGGAATGGATGCCACAAAATCACAGTTCTCGCGCACCAGTCTGCCAACACCCTCGCCTTCACTGCCGATGACAAGACCGATCGGTCCTTTTAAATCCAGATCATACATGCAGGTTCCATCCATGTCCGCACAGACAAACCACATTCCTTTGTCCTTTAACTCTTTCATTGTTGCAGTCAGATTTGTCACCTTTGCAACCGGTGTATAATTGATTGCTCCGGCGGATGTCTTTGCCACAGTTGCCGTCAGACCGACCGCGCGGCGTTTCGGAATAATGACACCATGCGCACCGGCAAGATTTGCCGTACGGATGATAGCGCCAAGGTTATGCGGATCCTCGATATTATCCAGAATGAATAAAAATGGCGGCTCGCCCTTTTCCTCTGCCAATTTTAGCATATCCTCCACTTCGGCATACTCATATGCTGCAGCAACTGCGATCACTCCCTGGTGTTTTTTTGTCTCAGAAAGCTGATCTAAACGCTCTTTTTCCACAAAATGCACGATCGTGTCATGTTTTTTTGCCTCTCTGACAATCGTGCGCACCGGACCATCCTGACAGCCATCCAACACAAATAATTTGTCAATTGTTTTTCCGGAACGGAATGCCTCTAACACGGCATTGCGTCCCTCTATTTTCAGCTCTTCGTAGCCCATTACTCTCTCCTTTTACATTTTAAGTGCAAGTTCGTCCACACCGGTCTTTACCAGTTCCACCAGACGTTCAAACTCATCTTTTAAATACAGGTATCCCATCAGCGCCTCAAATCCGGTTGCTTTCCGGTAATCAGACATTGTGGCATTTTTTGCCATTGTCGGCGATTTTGCATTCCTTCCACGACGGTACACTTCTGCTTCTTCCTCCGTCAGCATCGGAAGTAATTTTTCAATCATTTCCGCCTGTGTGTGTGCTTTTACGATCTGGCTTGTCCGCTTGTGAAGTTCTCCTGCTCTCGTGTTTCCTTTTCCTACGACAACAGACCGGATCACCAGATCAAATATTCCATCTCCGATATAGGCTAACGTAAGAGGCGAATATGTCCGGATATCCACTTCACTGATTCCGAACTGTTCTTTGATATAAGAGTCTATTCCTTTCTGCATTGGCATTTCCTCTCTCTCACGCTTTGTGCCAGATCACACCTTCTCGTGTATCTTTCAGTACAATGCCTTTTGCAAGCAGTTCATCGCGGATTGCATCTGCTTTTGCAAAATCTTTTGCTTTCTTTGCTTCCTTTCGTTCTTCAATCTTTGCAAGTACATAGCTTTCTAATTCTGCATCGATCTCCTCTTTTGCATCTGCCTGTGCCGTTGTCAGATTTAAGGATAATACTTTATCAAAATCATTGATCAGCGCAAGTTTTGTCTTATCGTTCATATCATCTTTGAGCAGATCATAAATGATCGTGATCGCCATCGATGTATTTAGATCGTTGCTGATCGCATCCTCAAATTTTGCCTTATAAGCATCAAATTTATCCTGCTGTACGGTTCCCTCATCCTTTAATTCTGCGATTCGTTTGGTCAGTTTTTTATAAGCTGCAGCCATATTATCTAATACTTCATAGGAAAACTCCAACGGTTTTCTATAATGGGACTGCAGACAGAACATACGGTATACGATCGGATCATACCCCTTTTCCTGCAGCAGGGATACGGTAAGGAAATCCCCTTTGGACTTACTCATTTTTCCGGATTTATCATTTAAATGCTGTACATGGAACCAGTATTTACACCATGTATGGCCAAGGTAACTCTCTGACTGTGCGATCTCATTGGTATGGTGCGGGAAAATATTGTCTACACCGCCGCAGTGGATATCTACATACTCGCCCAGATGTTTCATACTGATGCATGAGCACTCAATGTGCCATCCCGGATATCCAACGCCCCATGGGCTATCCCATTTAAGCGCCTGATCCTCAAATTTTGACTTTGTAAACCAGAGTACAAAATCATTTTTATTTTTCTTATTTACGTCCTCTTCCACATCGTCGCGTACACCGACTAACAGCTCTTTTTCGCTCTGGGAAGAAAATACATAATAATCGTCTAATTTGGATGTATCAAAATAAACATTTCCACCTGCCACATAAGCATAACCTTTTTCGAGCAGCACCTCGATCATATGGATGAACTCCGGGATACAGTTCGTTGCCGGCTCCACAACATCCGGTGTCTTGATATTTAACTTCTTACAGTCACTAAAGAAAGCGTCTGTATAATATTTTGCGATCTCCATCACTGTTTTGTGCTCTCTTTTTGCACCTTTTAACATTTTATCTTCCCCGGTATCTGCATCGGAAGATAAATGTCCCACATCCGTGATATTCATAACACGTTTTACATCATATCCGACATAGCGGAGTGATTTTTCCAATACATCCTCCATGATGTAACTTCTGAGGTTGCCGATATGTGCAAAATGGTATACGGTCGGTCCACAGGTATACATGCCGATCTTTCCATCCTCATGCGGGATCACCGTTTCTACTTTTCTTGTCAGTGTGTTGTAAAATTGAAATTTATTTTCCATTTAAATAATCCTCCTTTAGTTTTGCGGAGCAAAATGCGAATCCTCTGATGAGCAGAGGATTTTACTCCTTGTTTTGCGGAGCAAAATGCAATTTATTTTGTTTTTTGTGCATCAGCACTTAAAATCCGGACTGCCTGCTCTAAATCAAGCACACGGTTGACCAGTTCTGCATTTTCCCTCTGCAGCACATTGATGTCCTCTTTGACCGGATCCGGCAGATGGCACTGATCCATATCACTCCGCGGCATCTTCACATTGTCACGTTTTACGATTCTTCCCGGAACACCGACTACGGTACAGTTTGGCGGCACTTCCTCTATGACCACACTTCCCGCTCCGATCTTGGAATTTTCTCCAACGGTGAAGGAACCGATGATCTTTGCACCCGCACTGATCATAACATTATCCCCGATCGTCGGATGACGTTTTCCGGTCTCTTTTCCGGTACCGCCTAGTGTCACACCCTGATACAAAGTAACATTGTCCCCAACGATCGCCGTCTCTCCAATGATCACACCACTTCCGTGATCAATAAAAAATCCTTTCCCGATCGTTGCTCCCGGATGTATCTCAATTCCTGTTTTTCTCGCTGCCCGCTGTGAAATAAATCTCGCCCAGAAGAAATGTCCTTTTAAATACAGCTTATGCGCACGTCTGTAGCTCAACATAACCCGAAAACTCGGATAAAGCAATACCTCCATCGGCGATTTGATCGCCGGGTCCCGCTCCTTTATCACTGTAAATTCTTCCTTAATATGACTGATGATTCCCAAAACTGGCATCCCCTTTCCTTAACCAAATAATAGAATGTACGCTCCGCGAACATTCCATTATCATGAAAAACGGATCATTTCATCTCTAAGAGACGAAATGATCCGTGGTTCCACTCTAACTTAAGGATCTTTTGATCCTCACTCAATACACTTAACGCGTGTTACTCGTATCCGGATACTGTACTGGCAGACAAACCGTTTCCCCGGACAGGCTCACGGAGGCACTTCGGAAATCTCTTTCTGAAAACTGCTTGCAGCCGATGGCAGTTTCTCTCTGTCAGCACTCTGATTTCTTACTCTTCCCGCTCAACGCCCTTATCGTATTTATACTGGTAAGTTGATTCGCTTACTCTAGTTTATGCACTTACCCCCGATTTGTCAACGGTTTTATTTTTTCTCAGTCTTTTTCTCATTGCACACAACCATTTTCCATGTTACATTATAGATAGTATCCTGTGGTTTCCAGGGGGATAATTTATAACTGATACGAAGGATTTTTTAATATGGAACAGTCAAAAGAAACTTTGCTAATCGTAGATGATTCACGCTTACAGCATGCCGTTTTAAATGAAATATTCTCTCCGGCCTTCAATATTCTTGAAGTATCTTCCGGTGAGGAATGTCTGCAGATGATCAAAGATAAAAAAAATATGATTGACCTTGTCCTTTTAGATCTTGTCATGCAGGGAATGGATGGTTTCGATGTTTTAAAACACCGCCAGGAAATGCCGGAGTTTAAACAAATTCCAGTCGTGGTTCTGACAACCACCGACACTCCGGAAGTACAGACGAAAGCTTTCGAATTAGGCGCAAGCGACTTTCTCAGTAAACCCACTGAACCTGCCATTGCACGTCACCGTATTGACAATATTTTAAAGACGAACCGCAGACTGAATCATATTTTACAAAAACAGGAAGCTCTGCGGATTAAATCAGAAGTGGATGAGATGACGCATCTGCTGAATAAGGCCACAGCAGAGCACGCCATTTCCCACATACTTTTATCCACTCCGGAAGAATTACATGCATTGTTTGCCATAGATATCGACAATTTCAAAGCTGTCAATGACATCTTTGGGCATAAAATGGGCGATCATACAATCTCTGTCGTAGCCGGTATTCTTGCATCTCATTTTTCCGGTTCCGACATTATCGGACGCATCGGCGGAGACGAATTTGTTGCTTTTATGCGGGATATAGCCTCCAGACAGGCTGTCTATGAAAAAGCACAGGAACTTTTAGATGCAATTTTAGATAAAGAAGCTTTATCCATTCCTGAAAACGTTACGATCAGTATCGGTATTGCATTCACAGAGCCTTATGAAACTTCCTACACAACACTTTTTCAGAAAGCAGACACTGCACTTGGGAATTCAAAAAAATCCGGGAAACAATGTTTTTCCGAGTATGGTGTTTCTGCACAGAAACCAGACACTGCCATGAAAAATATTTTATTATATACACATTCCAGAAATGTTGCTTCCACTTTAAAATTTGCATATTCTTACCCGGACAGACTCATAAAAGTATCTTCCGTTACGGAAATACGCTATGCCATTATGGATAAAAATAACCATGTTCCTGCCGTTTTCATAGATGTATCCGAAACCGGAGATGATGGCAGGCAATTGTGGGATGAATTAAGTCATGAGTCCTGGGCTTCGTCAACTCCCATTATCGCAATCTGCAAAGAGGGTAATCTGACTCAGATTCGAAATGCCATATTATCTGATCTGATCAATGATCTCATTTTTGAACCGATTGATGTGGAAAGCATAAAAAGACGTATCAAAAAACATCAAACCCTGTAAAAAAACAACGGTCAGATGTTACTTATCATTCATCTGACCATTGTTTTTCTTTCATCCGGTTTCTTTATCTGAACTATTTTTTTATCTGAACTGCTTTTTTCTTTGACCAGTCTGAGTAGATCCTCACTTTTTTTGTACCGGACTTTACTTCTTTATATGTACGTACTTTTACATAATATTTCTTTCCCGGTTTTAATCCTTTGATTTCTTTAACTGTCGTCTTATTACTTTTGATCACAGCCGTCTTCGTATTTTTTTTGCCAAACGATGCATCTGCTGTATATACTATCTCATAGCCGCTCGTCTGTGATGCCTGTTTCTTCCATTTCACAGTCATGGATTTTTTCCCGGATTTTACACTTGAAATAGAAGTTCCCTTTGGACAGATTTCAAATGTCTTTTTCAGTATTCCCGAATAATTTCCCTGAAACTTCACGGTCACTGTTGCTTTTCCGACTTTTTTATTATTCTGATACGAGACTTTATAAAAGCTGCCTGAAATCACTTTTCCCTTATTATCCGTCACTTTGATGGCAGGTTTTTTCGCTTTTCCATCATAACTGTAATGATCTTTCGACAATTTTACCGTCTTTGGTGCATTGATTTTCACCTGTTTCAATACTGTTTTGCACAAGCTGCACATGGTCACATTCTTTCCATTGCTGCCCGGTTTTGCAGGTGTCAGTTTTTTCTCCGGTGTATGGGACTTCTTTGCAATTTTTTCTGTATAACTGTCCCCACATGCACAGGAATAAATTTTTTCTCCCTCTTTCATGCAGGTTGCCTCTGTCGTTTTTTTCAACACATAACTGTGTTTGTGCACCGGTTTCTCTGTGTCCGGCTCCGGTGTCTCTGTTCCCGGCTCTTCTGTATCCGGTTCCGGTGCCGGTGTCTCTGTTCCCGGCTCTTCTGTGTCCGGCTCTTTCAGGGCTGGAATCACTATTTTTTCTCTGCTTAACTCCTCATGACATGTGGTGCAATACATTACTTTTTCATAGCTTCCTTCCACACCCACTTTCGCTTCCACGCGATTTTCAGTGACCGGCTCTCCTTTTTTGTGTCCTGATGCCGGAACCGTTATGTTCTCACGGAAAAGCTCTTCCCCGCAATCTTTATCCTTACAATAAACTACCTTATCATAGCTTCCTTTTTGGGTACAGGTCGCAGCTATCTCGTTTTCTTTTACCGGCTCGCCCTCCACATGCTGATGTGATACACCTGGTTCATCTGTGAATATTATTTCCTTTTCCGCCAACACGGTATCTTTCAGTGCTTTTACATCTGCCACAGTATCAAGATCATCAAACGGCTCCGAACATAATAATAAGGTGTATTTTCCTGTTTTCACTTCACCATATGCAATCAGATAATAGCGGTCTGACTCATTTTTATCCACATCCAGATAGATTGGGTTTCCCCAGTCCATTTTCTGTTGAATTTCTTCATCATCACTATTCCAGTCATCAGAGCGGATTAGTATCATATGATTATAAAATCCATAGCCATCATATTCATTTGCAACTTCATCAAACGTGTAATCTTCTCCATACTGATCCTTCCATATCACATCCAGATATGGCGCATCATCAGTTTTATCTGTAATGTCTGCCGGAATATTACCGGTGTAAACATTTTTCGGGCAGGATTTTATCTCGATACTTTCAAGTTCACGTTTCTCCGGTACATAATTGCGATACGCTGTCCATATCCCATTTTTGCAGACCAGGCTATAGTTGTTATTGATATCTTTATCTGATAACACAAAATTTCCTGCTGTTCCATTCTCTGCTATGATATAGGTATGCTCATTTAAAAGATTACCAGATATAGCATGACTTCCCACCTGAAACTGTGTAACACCGCTTACCTGTCCATTGATCTGAACGTATCCATTTTGATCAAGAACAAGCTTTCCCTTTGCCGCACTGCCACCACTTGTGAAATTGCCCTTTACCTGAGCATCTATTATTTTTGTAAGATCCAGACAACCACCGTTTTTCAGTGTAATATTGTTTAACTGCGCTGTTTCATCTTTCGGCTGCAGTCTTCCTCCTGCCTCTAAAACAATATCTTTAATCCCTGTTGTAACGACACCTGACACAGCACAATTTTTTACAGTCAACACCGTGTTGGCATTTCCTTTGATCCCTGAAATGCTGATCTCATCCATTCCATTTTGTCCACCTGAAAAAACAAGTGATGCAGATGTTGTGTCCTCTGCCGAAATAATATCCCGCACTTTTGCATCTGCGTCCAGATTTAACTCCACACTCCCCGTATAGGCAGTCCTCTCACCTGCTGACGCTTTATGTCCCATATAGATATTCTGGAACATTGTATCACTGTTTGCATTTACAACTGTGAGTGACGCTTTCGTCCCCACCGCTGTATTACTGTGATATCCTCCTGCATAGATGGTTGGAAGAAGTTCTTTTTCTGTGCCGCCAAAACCACCCAGGCTGGCGTCCCCTCCTCCCGGCAAATATGTTTTTACATTATCCAGTGTAAGGCTGTGCCCTGCAAGAAAAATCTCACGATGCGGCACAGAATTCATACTATTGGTAGAGATAAAACCAATCTGGATATCCCGGATCACAACACCGTCTCCCATGATCTGGATTGGTCCGCTGAACGTAATACTTCCTGTATTATTTCCAGTAATCACTGTCCCGTCCGGTATCTCAACAGGCATCATCTGTCCGCTCGCTTCTGCCTGACCTCTGACGGAAAAACTTCCAGTTACAACAATATTCTTCTGCTTTTGTGCAAGTGCCGACAGAAACTCATTCTCATTCGACACTGTAACTGCTGTCTCAGCCGCCGCAGCCACATTCCACAACAAATGATTTTGGGTTACTCCCTCTGCTCCCCCAGACGGTATGCCACAGATCAGCAGGCCCGCAGCCATAACTCCACAACAGAAACGTATCGTCCTTTTTTTCATATACTCATTTTCCCTTCTTTTGTACATAAAAAGACCCAGTATATATCCTTGTTTTGAATATCCCCTGATGTCCTTACAAAAAATATATCTGAGTCTCATTTCAATTCGCCAAAATATGGTTTATCATATCTTATTTCTGTGATCGTGTCAATACATTTTATATTTTATTTATACTTTTATCTTCCACAGGCACGTCCGGGACAGCCCGCACAGCCTCCTGCAGAATCCGCCACGCTGACACTGCTCTCATAGATCGTTGTCAACGCACAGATTGCCTGTGCAGAAATTCCCTGTTCCGTTCCGGTAAATCCCAGTCCCTCTTCTGTGGTCGCTTTCACATTGATCTGATCTTCTGATATTTTAAGTGCTGCTGCAATATTCTTCTCCATCTGTTCGATATGCGGACGCATCTTTGGTTTCTGTGCGATGATCGTCGCATCGATATTTTCCACAATATAACCTTTTTCGGCGATCAGTCCCGCCACATGTTCCAACAGTTTCATGCTTGAAATCCCTTTATATTTCGGATCCGTATCCGGAAAATGCTTTCCGATATCTCCAAGTGCTGCTGCCCCAAGCAGTGCATCCATAATGGCATGAAGCAGTACATCTGCATCCGAGTGTCCCAAAAGTCCTAATGTATGTGGGATCTTTACCCCTCCAATGATCAGGTCCCTGCCCTCCACTAATTTATGAACATCATATCCCATTCCTACGCGCATATTTTTCTTTTCCCTTCTATTAATATTTTTACTGTGGTGGATTACACTTTGAACACGGTGTAAGTCCTCTTGCTTTTGCCTCTGATAATGTCACTTCAATATCACTTTTTCTTAAATACTGACATCCGGCAGAGTGATATTTTTCTCCCGTTTTCGTGATGTGAACGATCACATCCGAATTTCCATCCGTCTGGTCTGTCGGATTACTTATGGCTGCATCTGTTTCTGCATTATTCTGGCTGTCAGCTGCTTTTTCACTTTTTTCTGTGTTCTGGCTCTTTTTTGCTTCCCCTGCCTGCCAGCTCTCTGATGGAGACATATTCCAGGTAAGTGTTGTCCCATCTGACGAGGCAACGATCGTTCCCTGCTCATCCGTGCGGAAAACAGATACTCCGGCTGCACGGAGTCTGTTTAATACTTCCGCATGCGGATGTCCATAAGAATTGCCTTCCCCAGCACTGATTACCGCATACGTCGGATGTACTGCATCAAGAAATGCCTGGGATGTTGCCGTATTGCTTCCATGGTGTGCAACCTTATAGACATCCGCCGAGATATCGATGCCATTCTGCAGGATATCCTGTTCTGCTCCCTCTTCCGCATCCCCGGTAAACAAAAACCGGTGGTTTCCATTCTGTAAGAGGACGCCGACCGACCAGGAATTCATATCATTTCCATACTCTTTGTTTGGAGCAATGATCGTAAATGCTGCTCCACCGATCGTATATGTTTCCCCAACAACCGGATAAGTGGTCTTATATCCCTTATTTTTCATCGTCTGCACAACATCATCATAAGTGCGCGTGTTATTTGCAACATCCGGCATGATGATCGTCTTACAGTCAAATTTATAAAGAACGACATCCATTCCTCCGATGTGGTCTGCATCCGGGTGCGTGCCGATCACATAGTCAAGTGTCTCCACTCCCTGATGCTGCAGATAATTCTGTACAAGTGTACCTTTATCATTATTTCCCGCATCGATCAGCATAGAATGACCATCACATTTGATCAGAGTCGCATCCCCCTGTCCCACATCTATAAAATGTACTTCCAGATTACCTGCCGTCTTTGCCTGCTCCGCATCATTTTCTTCCGCGACAGTCTGACGACTTTGCTCTGTCTGACCCTGTTCTTCGTTTTCCGACGTTTCCTCCTGTTTTGAACCTTTCATAGAACCCGGTACGAATTCCATCTGATTTTCTGTATCCTGCAGCTCATCCGAATCTACAATATAGCTGCTCTGTGATCCATTTTCTTTATTTTCCGTACAGCCACTCAATAACATACAGCCGGTAAGCATACTTAGTAATAATATGAAAAATGCCAGCTTCTTATATTTTTGTTTCATAGTTCTCCTCTCCTGCATCTTTAAAAGTAAAATTGAATTCTGCCTGTATAGGATTCGTATCATAAACTTATTATATAAAAAATTTTGCCGGTATACAACAAAAGACCTCAGAATCTCTGAGGTCTTGAAGTAGCGGAAGGGAGATTCGAACTCTCGACACTACGGGTATGAACCGTATGCTCTAGCCAACTGAGCTATTCCGCCATATTAAATTGTCATCAGAACTTCTGATGTAATGGGACCTATAGGGCTCGAACCTATGACCCTCTGCTTGTAAGGCAGATGCTCT
>OGGK01001487.1_pt1 | contig 14944 bp, 10 predicted proteins | sample 1571171 | NCBI WGS metagenome assembly OGGK01 (sample SAMEA2581958, study PRJEB24529) | metagenome | biome: Human gut stool | place: China | collected 2011 | reverse complement strand
TCCCTACACGACGCTCTTCCGATCTTATGTATGTATTTTGACAGACTTGAAAAAAATCTGATTGATATTATTAAAGAAGAACAGGCAAAACTGGGTTTTCGCAAAGAAGCCATCCGCCTGTACTATCCACTCAGTTCCCTGAATCATTTTTTTGATGCAGAGGATTCTGAAGCCGAAATGCTTACAAGGCTTTCTGGATTTCCGGCTTCTCTTACGAAAAAGCTGGGAAATGTCACGGTTACGGCTAAAAAAGACCGCTTCTGCTTTCATATTCCGGAAGACGGCAGCGTCTATGTGCATGAGCATACCGATGCCAACGAATTTATCCGCAGTCTGGTAGAACTGCTGCAAGAGCATGGTTGTACGATGGAAGATATTTTTACTTTATTTAAAAGCGTTTCTAAAAATGTAGTCTGTGAAGAAATGAATCATGGTGAATTTGACTGGCTGGTGCGATTTACCGATAATCAAAACGACCCTTATTACTACTGCTTTAAAGATGAGGGCTGTCATATCATCTATCACCGGTTTCTGCCGGAAGATTACGCAGATTTTGAATTTTAAAAGGGGAGCGGATGAAAGGACAGCCCTCAACGTTGTCACTTGACTTCGGTCTGTCCTTTCACACGCTCCTGCAGGGTGGTGGTGTCCCCGGAACAGACGCGACAACGGCAGGTCAAATGCCGCCACTGTAGTGACCGCCGCCTAATCAATCCTCCCCCCCAATGCTCATTCACTACAAATAAACCAACACCAATAAAGTCCCGACTGCCATCCACCCCATAAATGATAAATGCTCCTGCCGAAGTTAAGTGCTAACGTTGAGGCAGGAGCATTTATCATTTACCTAGTTGTGTTTTTCCTGATATTCCAGTGCCGCGCCGATGAATCCTCTAAAGAGCGGATGTGGTCTGTTTGGTCTGGACTTTAATTCCGGATGAGCCTGTGTTGCTAAGAACCATGGGTGGTCTTCTACTTCTACCATTTCCACAATTCTTCCGTCCGGTGAAATACCGGAAAGCTTCATACCGTTTTCTACTAATACATTTCTGTAATCGTTATTGACTTCATAACGATGACGATGTCTTTCATGAATCGTTTCTTCACCGTATACTTCATACGCCTTGCTTGTCTTATCGAGTACACATGGATAAGAACCAAGTCTTAATGTACCGCCGATGTCGTCTACCCCTTCCTGATCCGGCATTAAGTGGATAACCGGGTGTGTTGTATCCGGCTTTAACTCAACGCTGTGTGCATCGGAATAGCCAATAACATCTCTTGCAAATTCCACGATGGATAACTGCATACCAAGGCAGAGTCCTAAGAACGGCACCTTATTTTCTCTTGCATAGCGGATTGCCTGAATCTTTCCTTCGATACCACGGTCACCGAATCCACCCGGAACAAGGATACCGGATACATCTGAAAGCAGTTCGGCTGCATTTTCTTCCGTAACCAGTTCTGAATCCACCCACTTGATTGTTACATCGGCTGAGTTGTATACACCGCCGTGCTTTAATGCTTCAACAACACTGATGTAGGCATCATGAAGCTGGATATATTTACCGACAAGTGCTACCGTAACTTTCTTCTGTGGGTTCTTCCAAGCCTTGCACATTGCTCTCCACTCGTCTAAATCCGGTTCAGGGCATTCAAGCTGTAAACATTCGCAGGCTACCTGTGCTAAATGTTCTTCTTCCATTGCAAGCGGCGCATCGTATAAGATTTCCACATCGAGGTTCTGTAATACATGTGACTTCGGTACATTACAAAACAGCGCAATCTTATCTTTGATACCCGGCTCTAACGGATGTTCGGTACGGCATACTAAAATATCCGGCTGGATACCCATTCCCTGTAATTCTTTAACACTCGCCTGTGTCGGCTTTGTCTTCATTTCTCCGGAAGCCTTCAGATACGGAATCAGGGTAACATGGATTAAAATCGCATTCTCCCTGCCGACTTCGTGCTGGAACTGACGGATTGCTTCTAAAAACGGCTGGCTTTCGATATCACCGACTGTACCGCCGACTTCGATAATGGCAATCTTTGTATCCTTTGTTGAGAAATCCCTGAAAAAGCGGCTCTTGATTTCATTCGTAATGTGCGGAATAACCTGTACGGTTCCTCCGCCGAAATCACCGCGGCGCTCCTTCTGTAAAACAGACCAGTAAACCTTACCGGTTGTTACATTGGAATTTTTATTTAAGCTTTCATCAATAAATCTTTCATAATGTCCAAGGTCCAAATCCGTTTCCGCACCGTCATCGGTTACAAAAACTTCTCCATGCTGAATCGGGTTCATTGTTCCCGGATCAATGTTGATATATGGGTCAAATTTCTGCATTGTTACAGAAAAGCCGCGTGCTTTCAGCAGGCGTCCGAGTGATGCTGCTGTAATTCCCTTTCCAAGTCCTGAAACGACTCCACCTGTTACAAAAACGTATTTTACGGGCATTAGTTCCTCCATTCTGCCGTATCCGGCAATCCCAAAATTTACAGTAAAAAGAAATATCCGGCAGCATAAAACGGCTACCGGTATGATTTCTTTACATTATTATTCGTATTATACAACGGAAATAAATATATTTCTACTGTTTTTTTATAATTTTTTACTTTGCGAACTGACTCTGATACAGATTTGCATAAAATCCCTGCTTTGCAAGCAGTTCTTCATGATTGCCCTGCTCAATAATTTTGCCATCCTTCATGACTAAAATGACATCGGCATTTTGTATCGTAGACAGGCGGTGCGCAACGATAAAGCTCGTCCTGCCTTCCATCAGCTTTGCAAATGCGTTCTGGATCTTAATTTCTGTTCTTGTATCTATGGACGAAGTCGCTTCATCTAAAATGAGCATCGGCGGGTGGCACAGCATCACTCTTGTAATACAAAGAAGCTGTTTTTGTCCCTGTGATAATCCACCGCCATCTTCTGTGATAAAGGTATCATATCCCTTTGGCAGTCGCTTGATAAAGCTGTGTGCGTGAACCGCCTTGGCTGCCGCAATCACCTCTTCATCGGTCGCATCCGGTTTGCCCATGACAATATTTTCACGGATGGTTCCGGTCTTTAACCATGTATCCTGCAATACCATGCCATATCCCGCACGCAGGCTGTGTCGGGTCATTTCACGGATATCAATGCCCGATACGGAAATTTTACCGTCATTCACATCGTAAAAACGCATGAGCAGGTTAATCAGTGTCGTCTTTCCGCAGCCGGTCGGACCGACAATTGCAATACGCTGTCCTTGCTTTACATGCAGGTTAAAATCTTCAATGAGCTTCTTATCCGGCACATAAGAAAATGCTACGTGTTCTAAATCAACCGTTCCATCTACATTTTCAAGCACTGCGGCATCTTTGCTGTCCGGGATTTCCGGCTCTTCTTCGATTAATTCAAAGATACGTGCCGCACACGCAATCGCATTCTGTAATTCTGTCACAACTCCGGAAATTTCATTAAACGGCTTCGTGTATTGGTTTGCATAACTTAAAAAGCAGGATAACTGTCCGACCGTCAATCTGCCGTAAATGGCTGAAATTGCGCCGCTTACCGCAACCCCCGCATATACAAGGCTGTTGATAAAACGGGTAGACGGATTGGTAATCGATGAATAAAAAATGGCTTTGAGTGAACATTTCTGCAGACGGTCATTAATTTCATCAAATCTTTCAAGCGCCTCATCTTCATAGCAGTATGCCTGTACAACCTTCTGTCCGCCAATCATTTCATCAATCAACGCCGTCTGCTCGCCACGCGTTTCAGACTGTAATTTAAACATCTGATACGTATGCTTTGCAATAAAGCTTGCCACAAACAGGGACAGCGGAGTAATTACAATAACTACAAGTGTAATTTTCACATTTATAGATAACATAAATCCGAGTGTTCCAAGAATCGTCAGCACCCCGGAAAAAAACTGGGTAAAGCCCATGAGCAGACCGTCCGCAAACTGGTCTACATCGGCGATAACACGGCTGACGACTTCACCGTAGGAGTGTCCGTCAATATATTTTAACGGCAGCACTTCAATCTTTTCAATCGCTTCGTCACGGATATCCCTTGTCACATGATACGTAATTTTGTTGTTGCAGATATTCATAATCCACTGGGACAGTGCCGTAATTGCAATAACGATTCCGACTTCGGAAAGTATCGCCGTAATTGCCTTAAATTCTACATTCTGCGGTCCGATAATGTAATCAATCGCATTTCCGATTAAAATCGGCACATATAAAGATGATGCCACGGTCACTGCTGCCATTAAAATTGACAGAATCAAAAAGAACCAGTAGCGTTTAATGCGCAGCAGCACTTTTTTTACGGTTGTACCTGTATTTGCCTTTGCCATAACTTACGCCTCCTTTTCTTTCCGGAACTGTGAATAATAAATTTCCTGATATACTTCGCAGTTTTCAAGCAGTTCTTCATGTGTTCCGATACCTGCCACATTTCCGTCATCCAGCACGATAATCCGGTCAGCGTGCATAAGCGATGCCGCACGCTGGGATACGATAAACAGTGTCGGTGCATCTTTCATTTCACGGATTGATTTGCGCAGTGCCGCATCGGTTGCATAATCGAGTGCCGATGCACTGTCGTCTAAAATCAAAATATCCGGTTTTCTTACGACTGCACGGGCAATCGTTAAACGCTGGCGCTGTCCGCCTGATAAATTTTTACCGCCCTGGTCGACAAAGGAATCAAGTTTACCGTCTTTTTTCTCGACAAATTCCCGTGCCTGTGCAATGTCTAATGCTTCCATAATTTCCGTATCGGTCGCATCTTTTTTACCCCAGCGGATATTGTCACGGATTGTTCCTTTAAAAAGCTGTGCTTTCTGCAAAACAATGCCGACTTTCTCTCGTAAGGCTTCAATCCGATAGTCTTTGACGTTGACACCGTCAATATAAATCTCACCCTTTGTCACGTCATAAAAACGCGGAATCAGATTGACAAGGGACGATTTTCCGGAGCCCGTACCGCCGATGACACCGATGGTCTGTCCTTTCTTTACCGTAAAGCTGATGTCTGTGAGCGATTCATCGCCCGCACCGCTGTAGCGTAAGGATACATTTTTAAATTCCACTGCCGCAGCCCGTGTATCTGTGCTTTCCGTGGTACTGCCGTTTTGCATACTGGACTTAATACTAAATACATTTTCAATTCTGCCCGCACAGGCGAGTGCCTTGGTAATGTTGATAATCAGGTTTGCCAGCTTGATTAATTCAATGAGAATCTGTGACATATAGTTGTAGAGTGCCACAACCTGTCCCTGTGTCAGTGTTCCCGCATTGACACGCACCGCACCAATCCAGATCAGTGCGATAATGGAAATGTTGACCACCACATAGGTCAGCGGATTCATCAGTCCGGAAATCTTACCGACAAATTTCTGTAAATGATTGAGCTGTTCATTTGCCTGTTTAAATTCTCTGATTTCATTTTCCTGCTTGTTAAATGCACGTACAACACGCACACCGGTCAGGTTTTCTCTTGTAATGCCAAGAATCTTATCCAGTCCCGCCTGTACTTTTTTGTAAAGCGGTCTTGTGGAGAGCATAATGCCAAAAACGATAACTGCCAATACCGGAATCGCTACCACAAAGACAAGCGCCGCTTTGACGTCAATCGTAAATGCCATAATCATTGCACCGAATACAATAAACGGTGAGCGCAAAAACAGGCGCAGTACCAGATTGACACCGTTTTGCACCTGGTTAATATCACTTGTCATACGTGTAATCAGTGTTGACGTACCGATGGTGTCCATTTCCGTAAAGGAAAGGCTCTGGATATGCTTAAATAAATGATGGCGCATACCGGTCGCACAGCCGACTGCCGCTTTCGCCGCAAAATACTGTGCTGTAATGGCACAGGTCAGCCCGATAACTGCCAGTGTCACTAAAAGCAGGCTCATTTTTACAATGTAGCCTTTATCCGCATTGCCGATACCCGTATCAATGATTGCCGATACGACAAGTGGTACAAACAATTCAAACAGTGCTTCGAGCATTTTAAACAACGGTGCGAAGACACATTCTTTTTTGTATGCACTCAGATACATCCAAATTCGCTTCATATTTTACCCCTTTTCTATCCGCACCAGACCGCCTGTATTATCATAGGACCAGTTCTGATTTAGGACTTGATTTCATACGTTTGTTATTTTATCATAAATACATCAATACAGAAAATATTTATAATGTATATGTGATATACGTTTTTTATATAGGAAGGATTTTTGATATGGATTTGAAGCAGCTTTCTTATTTTGTGAAGATTGTTGAAGAAGGAAGTATTTCAGGGGCGGCAAAAAAACTGTTTATGTCACAGCCGCCGTTAAGCAGTCAGATGAAGCTTCTGGAAACCGAATTGGACTGCACATTGTTTGAGCGGGGTTCACGTACCATCCGTCTGACGGAAGCCGGAGAAACCCTTTATAATTACAGCCGTTCACTGTTGCAGTTAAGCAATGTTGCAAAGCAGGAAACCATGAATGCGGCACGACATTTTAACGGTGTACTGCGTATCGGTATTGTTTCTTCCTTAATCGGTTCGGACGCGCTTGGCTGGCTGTGCGGCTTTTCCAAGCAGTATCCCGGTATTCATTATGAAATTAATGAAGCAGACACCTACCACCTGCTTTCCCAGTTTGAAACCAATGCCATCCACCTTGCACTCCTGCGCACACCGTTTCACACGGACTCGCTGATCTGCAAGAAGCTGTTTACGGATTCACTGGTTGCAGTGGGGCAGGAATCATTTTTTGCCGACAACCGTTCTTCTGCCATTACACTTGATAACCTTGCCAAGCTCCCGCTTATCGTGTACCGCCGCTGGGAACACCTTTTGCGGAAAGAATTTGAAGATAAAAACCTGAGTGCGAACTGGTTCTGTATCAATGACGATGCCCGTACGACCCTTTATTTTGTGGAAATGGGCATGGGGGTCGGTATTATCCCGCAGTCTGCCGCCACGCTGGTTCAAAAAAAAGGAATTGTATGCAGACCGGTTAAAAACTGCGATATCGCAACCGATGTTGTCCTTGCATACAATTCCACTTATCTGCCGGAATGCTCCCGCGCATTTATTGAGTATCTGGACACCCTGTACCCAGATATTCCATAAGCCTGCTCCACGCATATCTGCGTTTCGTCTTAAAATATCCGTTATACACTTCAAAATTTGTATAAGAATGTTCAAACTGGCGCGAATACAAATGCGCCAGGTCGACCTGCTGTGTAAAGGTCAACGTCTTCCCGTTTTCAAGCCAGCACTGCATATCCAGATGTTTTAAAATGAGATATCCGATGACACCGATTTTCGCCTTTAAAAGAATTTCGCTGTCATTGACCGCATTCAAAAAATATCTGTATACATAATACATCATCAGCTGCTCGTATTCGTATTCCTTTTCCTTATAATATACCGCAAATTCAGACAGCTCCCGTTCATAGTCCTCCGCACCGGAACAGTTTTTAAAATATCTGCTGTTTCTTTCAAGACAGATGTACCAGTCCGGGTTGATAACTTCCATACCGGCAAAACGGTCAAAGAAATGCGGAATATTTTCATATGCCGTATGATTTTTTCCGCCGTATTTCTTTTTCAAATCCTTTAAACGGTCTTGCAGATAATCCGCCTGTGCGTATGCCTGTATTTCATAATCCATTAAATCTACTCTGTCCGTATCCAGCTTCTTTTGCAGTTTTTTTGCAAAATCCAGATACAGCATACAGCGCTCCTCTATTAAAAATGCCCTGTTGCGGATGATATTATACGCCGTTACCCTTGCCTGGCGCAGCTTAAAATATAACTGCGGGTCGATATTATTATAGGAAGAAACAGTTTCATCTGTTTCTTCTACCGTAAATGTCAGCGGCTTTTGATAGCTAAACATCAGCTCGCCGGCTGTTTTACAGGACGGCGCCAGTCCGATTTCCCGCTCACTGCCGTATTCGTTGATAAACCGCGGAAATTCGGCGCACGTATCACACAGCTTATCTTCGCCCAGTGCAATAAATAAATCACACAGGTTCTTGTCATTTAAAAACGGGCATCTGCCGTTTTGCAGCGTAAAGGTACAGCCGCCGCCCTCCTCCGGCACCATGACCGACTGTAAGCGCTGTCCGAAATTTCCTGCAACCGTTTTGTAATAGTCATACGACTTTTCATCTACATCCACGTCCCAGCCCGCACAACACGTATCCGTACATGCCCCTGCAATACATTTAAAATCTTTATAATATTCGGGTGTTCTAATTTTCATCATTTCCTGCTTCTTTCTAAATTTTTTGATACCAGGGTCAAAAGGTCTAAACCCACATGAGCTTGCTCATAAGTGGGTGAATGACCTTGTGACCCGCCCTAATATGAGCATAAAAGCAGGACGATAGTTCTGCGATATGCGAATATTGGGCAGGATTGTGGGAGTGCGCAGCACGGAACAATCCGCAGGTATCATTATTGGGGACTTTTGCCCCCAACAGCATTTTTAGTATAGCATATCTTATTTTTTTTACAAATACAGATTGTAGCATTTTCAATTACAGTGTATAATATGATACAATGTCAAAAAATAAATCGACAAAGAAAGGATAAAAGTATGCAACGTACAAAACAAAATCATGCTTGGCGCGTATTTCGCCTGCTGTTGATTTTTTTCTGTATCGGTCTGTCTTTACAGTTTACTTCCTGCGGCAAAAAGCAGGCTGAAAACACTGTTTTTTCAGTAGACGACCTTTCCGGCAAAAAAATCGGTGTCCAGCTTGGTACAACCGGCGATACGCTCGTATCAGATTATGAAACGGACGGTTCAAATACAACCGTTGAACGTTTCAACAAAGGAAACGATGCCATTCAGGCATTAAAACAGGGAAAGATTGATGCAGTTGTCATTGATGCACAACCGGCACAGTCTTTTGTTGCCGCAAACAGCGACTTAATGATTCTCCCTGAAGAATTTGCTAACGAAGACTACGCTATTGCAATTGCAAAAGGCAATTCTTCCCTGACAAGTTCTATCAACGACGCTTTAAACACATTAAAAGCCAACGGCACGCTTGATGCCATTTTAAACAATTACATCGGGGAAAATATCGGACAGACTCCGTATACCTCTCCTGAAAATGTAAACCGTTCCAACGGCACACTGGTTATGGCTACCAATGCTTATTTCCAGCCGTATGAATACTATGAAAACGGCACGATTGTCGGTATTGATGTCGATGTCGCCACGGCAATCTGCGATACTTTAGGAATGACCTTAAAAGTAGAGGATATGGAATTTGATTCCATCATCACTGCCGTATCTTCCGGTAAAGCCGATGTTGGTATTGCAGGTATGACCGTTACACCGGAACGTCAGAAAAATATTGACTTTTCAGATTCTTACACCACTTCACAGCAGGTTATTGTTGTGCGCAATAACGATGCCGTATCCGGCGGTACAAGTCTTTCTGAAAAATTTAAAACAGACTTCTTAACCGATAACCGTTATCAGTTCATCCTGACCGGTCTGAAAAATACACTGATTATCGCAGCCTGTGCCGCATTAATCGGTATTGTCATCGGTTTTTTAGTTGCCGTTGTCCGTTCAAGCCATGACAAAACCGGCAATTTAAAGATTTTAAATGCAATCTGCACCGTTTACCTGACCATTATCCGTGGTACACCAAGTATGGTACAGCTGCTGATTATTTACTATATTATTTTCGGCTCTATGAATATCAGCAAGCTGCTGGTGGCAATTCTGGCATTCGGCATTAACTCCGGTGCTTACGTTGCCGAAATTTTCCGTTCCGGTATTATGTCTATCGACAACGGACAGTTTGAAGCTGCAAGAAGCTTAGGCCTTACCTACCGTCAGACCATGCTTAGCGTTATTCTGCCACAGGCATTTAAAAATGTACTGCCTGCCCTTGCAAATGAATTTATCGTGTTACTGAAAGAGACCTCTATCAGTGGTTATATCGGACTGACCGATTTAACCCGCGGCGGTGATATTATCCGAAGCATTACATATGATGCTTTCCTGCCATTACTCGGTGTTGCATTTATTTACCTTGTACTGGTTGTTATTCTTTCGGCACTTGTAAAGAAACTGGAAAGGAGATTAAGAAGCAATGAGCGAAACTAAATCAGATGTTCTCCTCGAAGTCAAAAACCTGCACAAGGCATTTGACAAACATGTTGTTTTAAATGATGTCAATACGACCGTCCGCAAAGGCGATGTCATTGCCATCATAGGACCTTCCGGCTGCGGTAAATCCACATTTTTACGTTCGTTAAATATGCTGGAAACGCCGACCGGCGGACACGTTTTATTCCACGGCACGGATTTGACCGATAAGTCGGTCAACATCAACCAGATCCGCGAAAAGATTGGTATGGTATTCCAGCACTTTAATCTGTTCCCGAACATGACCATCCGTGAAAATATCTGTCTTGCACCGGTCAAATTAAAGCTGATGACAAAGGAAGAAGCTTCTAAAAAAGCTGATGAACTCTTAGAGCGTGTCGGCTTAAAAGATAAAGCGGATACCTATCCTGCCATGCTTTCCGGCGGACAGAAACAGCGTGTTGCAATTGCCCGTGCGCTCGCAATGAATCCTGAAGTCATGCTGTTTGACGAACCGACTTCTGCGCTTGACCCGGAAATGGTCGGCGAAGTTTTAACAATTATCAAAGAACTTGCCCAGTCCGGCATGACAATGTTAATTGTTACGCATGAAATGGGATTTGCAAAGGAAGTTTCCAACCGCTGTATGTTCTTCTCTGACGGTAATATCACCGAAGAAAATGCACCGAAGGAATTTTTTGAAAACCCACAGAGTCCAAGATTGAAAGAATTTTTATCGAAAGTACTTTAATAAAAATATCCCCCAGCCATTGTCATTTGACTCCGGCTGGGGGTGTGTTTTTATTAAAGACTTAAATCAATATCAACCGTTCCGTTGTTTGCATATTTCATATAGTCAAACAGCTTCGGTGCCGCAAGAAGTTCCAGCGGGTCTCTTTCATGTTCATCGTCTTCAAATATTTCTGCCACTTCTTTAATTTCCGGGTTTGATAAAGAATTCACATATTCTTTTAATTCCAGTACAGTCATATTAAAAAGTTCTTCTTTACTTTTCATGCGTTCATTACTCCTTTTCTTTTTCAAATTTAATCGCCAAAGCCGTTGAAAATAACCTTGCCGGCATTCCACAGTTCAGCTGTTCTTTTTGCCGCCTCAAGTCTTCCGGCATCGTCTTTAAAGCCAAATGTTGCCGACTGGCAGCCGCAGTCCATGCACATGACATAATAACCGCTGTTTTCTTCTTCTAAAATAGAAGGTCCTAAACATCTCGGACAGTCTTCTAATTCAATCATTTCATAAATTTCCATGTTAATCTCCATTCCTCAGGCATTTCACTGCCGTGATTTCAACGCTGTGGGAAAACACTTGCCGGATTTTCCCCACTTTCATGCTATTCTATTATACATGAAATTTGTCTGTATGTGAACCTAAAAATCCGGAGCAGTTCAAACTTCCCCGGATATACTCCTGTAATAACCCAGACTGTATGGCAATCTGACCGATAATATCTTTGTCCTAATAGTCTATGCCGGTTTTTTAGCTGTTTCTTCACCGATAAAACGTCCGCCGCTTCCAAACTCTCTGCTGATTGTAATAATTCTTTTTGCCATTGCTGCTTCCTCCTCAACTTAATTTTTCCACTCTATTCTTACTGATTTTCTTTAAAAATGCATATCCTGCTGCACAGGCAACAAGTTCTGTTATCGGAAATGCCCACCAAATCAGGGAAATGCCTGCTGTTCCGTTTTTTACAAAAATTGAAAAAATTCCTGCTAGCGGTAATATAATGACAAGCTGTCTAAGCAGTGAAATCACAAGCGATTCAAGACCGCCGTCCAACGCCTGATAAATGCCCTGATAGGCGACATTGATTCCCGCAAAAATAAAACTGATTGAAATAATCCGCATTGCACTGATAAAATACGTTCTTGACTGTCCCGCATTAAACAGCGTGGCAAATGCGTCCGGAAAAATTTCTGTAATAAAAATCCCTAAAATCATCAGTGCCGTCGTGTATATCAGACCATATTTGATTCCGTCCCGGATTCGTTTTTTACTTCCCATTCCATATGCATACGCTATGATTGGCGTAATGGCATCTCTTAAACCAAATGCTAAGAACAATACAAACTGCTGGACTTTATAAAACAATCCGTATGCAGTCTGTGCAGAAGGACTGAACTTCAAAATCAGATTCATGACATACACCATGACAGACATCAGCGCCTGTGCAATAATTGCAGGCAGACCTATTGAATAGATTCCTGCAATCGTTCTGCCATCCGGTTTCATGAATTTTATTCCATGTTCAAATTCCCTATTTAATTTCATATGAAAAATAAATAACAACCCTGCTGATACAATCTGACCGATTACCGTAGCATACGCAGCGCCCTCTACGCCCATTTCAGGAACGGGTCCGATACCATAAATCATTACCGGGTCCAGAATAATATTGACCACAGCACCCACAACCTGTCCGATTGTGGAATAAAGGGAACGCCCTGTTGCCTGTAACAGCTTTTCAAATAATGAAAAGAAAATAATTCCAAAAGAAAGCACACAGCATATTCTTAAATAACTTGTTCCCATTGCAATCACTTCCGTGTCAGCCGTCTGTGATGAAATGTATGCCTTCACTCCAAAAATGCCAAACAACAGACATACCGCACAAATTATCACACCTAAAAACAGACTGTTTCCGGCGACTTTCGCAGCTTTTTGGTTTTTTCCCTCTCCAAGAGTTCTTGCAAGAAGCGCATTCGTTCCCACACCGGTTCCGATTCCAACTGCCACCATAAGCATCTGTACCGGAAATACCAGTGTCAGCGCATTCAAAGCCGCTTCACTCCCCACTTTCATATTGCCGACAAAAGCACTGTCCACAATATTGTAGACTGCCTGCAGTGCCATGGATAAAATCATCGGTATTCCCATCTGCACCATGAGCCTATTTACCGCCATCTCCTTCATCTTGTCACTTTCTTCCATTTAATCCTCCTTGTTTGCGAAGCAAATGTCTGCTATGTATGCTATGCCCAATAGCTTGCATAGCATGCGCCCTTTGCAGGAGCAGAGGATTTGCCTCTTTGTTTTTTTGCACAAAAAAAGTGTGTAATTACCGCATAAGCTGGACTTACGCTGATAAGCTACACACTTTTTAATGGTGTTATAGATTTAAAATAAAAAAACGAGCAGCAAAACTGGATTTACGCTCGTCTGCTACTCGTTCAAGGACTATTATATTTCTGATTTTTAAAAAAGTCAAACAAAAAAGTTTTTATAAAAAAGCTTATTTTTTGAAAAAATGAAAATCACAGCAGTCACCGCCATAACCTAAGGTTTTTGTCCGCGTAAAACCTATTTTTTTCAAGCCGCCGTATGTCACATCATCGACATCACAGAACAGGCGGCACAAATTTTCACAGCCGTTTTCCACGCAGGCGGTGTGCCACAGGCATTTTTTAATCGTAACATCATAATAATCATTTCCATATGCCTGCGTACTTTCTTGCAAATCGGTTGTACGCATAATTTTAAGAAAGATATTGCTGTAAATGGCATAAAATCCCGGTACTAATTCCATTTTAGCCGTTGAAGCGTGTTTTTTTGCTGCTACTTTATCAAGCATATATTTTTTCATATACTTATATACATCTTCTTCTGAAAAGCCTTCCTCAGACAAGCACTTATGCAACGCTATGCGTGGAAGTATCGTCTGGGCAAGGGTTTTCATCTGATTTTCGGATTTATTTTTTGTATTCTGAATCAATGTATCCAGCATTTTTTCCTGCCTGTCAGATACTGCACATCCCTTTTTATTTCCGAATTCTTCAATTAAAAATGCTTTTATCTGCTTTTGCTGTTTTATTTTCATCGTTATCACACCCCTCTTTTTGTAACTTCTAAAAAAATTCTGTACCATACCTGTATTGTATCATAAAAATAACGGCACGGTATATTCATTTTAAAAATATACCGTACCGCTATTTTACTCTATTCTACCGGACCGCTCCATGAAGAAAACAGTTTTGCATGGCTGTCTAAATCCGCCGTATTTACGGTTATCTTCCCGTCTGCAACCGTATATTGAATATTCATCGGATTACAACCGCCCGCAGTGCCGCCTACACTGTCCATTTTAAATACATTTCCGCAGTTCTGACATACTAATTTGCCGCTTCTCTCCTTGAAATACGCTTTTGGAGAAGGATTGCAGGTCTGACAGGTGTTCAGTGATAATCGTGCTGAGCCATCAGACGCATTTACGGCAATCATCTGTATATTGGTTCCGTTTGAATCATAATTTACATATAACGGATGTTCTGTCAGTGTACCGATATCTATTGCTAACTGTCCGTTTTCTACGGCAGGCGTTATGTATGACGCAGCTGCGGCGTTTTCTGTCGAAGCTGTACTTTGAGCCGCCGTATTTTTAGAACCTGCACTTTTATCTTCTGTACCCGGTGTAAATTCATGGGTGATTCCGTAAGTCTTTACTATCATTTTGTAATTACAGCCGTTAATAACATCTTCCGGCACATTTATCGTCCATTTTACCGGAATACCCGTATAAACGGTAATCTCAGGATACGTCCCGAAATCCAGATTGCTTTCCACATACTGAATGTTCCCCGACTGCGCAATCACAGCCGTATCCAATTCCTTTGCACCGTCAGATACCTGAGAAATCCTATCCAGCCTGATACCCGCCAGCCCCGCTCCCTGTGAAAGCATTGCAAGTCCGAGCACCACAACCAGTATCGCACCTGTCTGCATGACAAGCTTCGTGTATTTTTTCCCAAGCGCCGATACAAGGCTTCCAAGCCCCAGCATCAGCGGAACCGTGC
>OGGK01001484.1_pt1 | contig 14963 bp, 10 predicted proteins | sample 1571171 | NCBI WGS metagenome assembly OGGK01 (sample SAMEA2581958, study PRJEB24529) | metagenome | biome: Human gut stool | place: China | collected 2011 | reverse complement strand
CCAGCTTCAGCCAGCCGGTGCGCACCGGCTGGGCCGACCTGCTGCTGAACTGCTTTTCGCCCTTTGCACAGGAGGAATTCCTGCGGGTGCTGCGCCCGGGCGGACGGATGATCTATGTGGTGCCCGGTGCCGAACATCTGTACCAGATGAAGGCCGTGCTCTACGAAAAACCCTATAAAAACCCGGTGCAGCAGATCGCCTATGACGGTTTTGCCGCCATTGGGGAACGGAAAGTGACCGGCCGCGTCACGGTGCCCCACGAACAGCTGGAAGCGCTGTTCGCCATGACACCCTATTACTGGAAAACGCCGCGCGGCGGGGCGGAGCGCCTTGCTGCGCTGTCCCAGCTGGAAACCGATATCTCGTTCCGGTTCCTTGTATTTGAAAAGCTGTAATGATAGCAGTTTGCGTTTTTAATGCACAAGCAGCATCCGCAAACTGCATATCGCAAATATGCCGTTTTAATAGGCACTATTTTTGAAAATTGCGGTAAAAAGCAGAAACGCTCGTCATGCAGAATTGTGTGACGAGCGCTTTTTTGCTTCAGTTTCTGTCAAAAGCCCCATCCCCGAGGGGGCTGTCGAGCGAATGCGAGACTGGAGGAGTTCCGTGTGATAGGTCGTCCACGAAAAACACCACTGCCCCCACCGCCGGAGGATAGGAGAAGTCCGGCAGGTGAGGGCAGCAGTGCTGTATCAGGATAGAGAGATCGCTTAGTGTTTTTCGCCCTTGGGCAGCAGACCGGCACGCTCCAGGGCCGGACGCAGGGCGAGGTACAGGATGACCGCACACACGGTGGAGGCCACGCTGTTTACAAAGGTGACGCCGCCTGCAATTTTGGTCAGCGCCTGTGCCACGGTGTATTCCTGACCAAAGATGTACACATTGCGGAAGTAGCCCAGGAACGGGTCGGTCAGCACGTTCAGCAGCAGGCCGGAACCGGCAGAAACGATCACCTTGACGAGATAGCCGGAGCTGTGCTTGTCGAGGTCGCGCAGCTTGAATGCCTTGTGCGCCACGGCACCGCAGGTGATGCCGATGATGAACTTGAGCACAAAGGTGGTGACGGCGTAGCCCGGGTCACCGGCCAGAATATCGGCCAGCGCCAGACCAATGGCACCGGCCAGACCGCCGGACACACCGTCCAGCAGCAGGGCGGTCAGGGCGGTGAAGGTGTTGCCAAGATGGAACGAAGAACCGCCGTAGAACGGCACACGGAAGAACAGATAGGCCACAAGGCTTAAAGCGGCCATGACACCGGTCATGGCCAGCTCCTTGGTGGTGAAGGTGCGCTTGTACAGCACACTTGCAAACAGAATGACGATGACAACGACTGCCAGAAGCAGCCACATTGCAGTAGTAGACATGATTTTACTTTCCCTCCAAATTTCCGTTCCCGCGGCACCAAAGCCCCACTGGGGCTTTGATTGCTTCGCAACCACTTACCTACAATCCTACTTGACATTTGGGTGTCCAGCGGGTATGCTCCTATTATACGCGGAACTGACACCATGAAAATACCCAGAATAAAGTTTTTTAATGGGGTCAGTTTGATGCAATACCCAGACAGGAGGGATAATTTATGGTCCATCTGACCACGGCGCTGGATGCTTCTTCTGGTGTGCCGCTGTACGAACAGCTGTACCGCAGCCTTGCCGGAGAGATGCGAAGCGGCACCCTTGCGGCGGGCACCCGGATGCCCGGCAAGCGGCGGCTGGCGGCAGAGCTGTCCGTCTCGGTGAATACGGTGGATGCCGCCTATCAGATGCTGGCGGCGGAAGGGTATCTGGAATCGCGGGAGCGCAGCGGCTTTTATGTACAGGAATATCTGGCCCTGCCGTCCCGGCCTGCCAGCGGGCCGGAACAGCCCGCACCGCCAAAACCGGAACCGCCTGTGCTGCCGGTGCGGTACGACCTTTCCACCCGCGGGGTAGACCCGGAGCTGTTCCCGTTCCGCACATGGGCGCGGCTGCAAAAGGAGCTGCTCTATTCTTCGCCCCAGCTGCTCACCCACGGCGATGCGCAGGGCGACCCGGCCCTGCGGCAGGCGCTGGCGGAATATCTCTCTGAATACCGCGGTGTGCAGTGCGGGCCGCATCAGATCGTGGTGGGTGCGGGATTGGAATATCTGCTGGGCCTGCTGGCACCGCTGCTGCCCGGCCCTGCAGCGGTGGAAACGCCGGGCTACCCCCGTGCTTTGCAGGTGCTGCAGAACAACGGTGTGCACTGCTGCTGCCTACCGGTGGACGAGGACGGCCTTTCGGTGGAAGCACTGAACCGGTCGGATGCAGCGGTGTGCTACGTCACGCCCAGCCACCAGTTCCCCACAGGCGTTACCATGCCTGCGGGCCGCAGGGCCGAGCTTCTGCACTGGGCAGCCCGCAGGCCGGGCGGGCGGTATATTATAGAAGATGATTACGATTCGGAGTTCCGTTTTGATACCCGGCCTCTGCCCAGCCTGCAGGGCATGGCGGGTGCAGACGGCCCGGTGGTGTACCTCTCCACCTGCTCCCGCAGTCTGGCTCCCAGCATCCGTATCGCCTATATGGTGCTGCCGGAGCATCTTCTGCCTGCATGGCGGAAAAAATACCGCCTTTACTCCGGCACGGTGAGCCGGTTTGAGCAGCAGACGCTGGCCCGCTTTATCACCGAGGGCTACTTCACCCGGCATCTGGCCCGGGAACGTGTGGCCTACAAGGCCCGGCGGGACGCGCTGGCGGCAGCGTTGAACACTGCCTTTGCTCCCGGCGAGCTGACCCTTGCGGGTCTGCACACCGGACTGAACCTGCTGGCAAAGCTCAAAGACCCGCCGCCGGATGCTGCGCTGCGCTGCGCGGCGGAAGCCGAAGGCGTGCAGCTGAGCCTGCTGAGCGATTACGACCTGACCGGAGAAGCACCCTCAGCGGCGGGCACGCTGGTGCTGGGTTATGGCTCGCTGAAGGACGAGGCCTGCGCCTCGGTGGGCGAAACATTGAAAAAGGTCTGCATGGCAGCGCGGGAAGCATCCGTGACTGTGTAAGTGCCGCTGGCGGCATTCCACTGGCCGGGCAGGGCCTGCGCCGCCACAGCGGCGTTGTTGTTAGCAAGAAATTCCAGTGTGCGTTCCAAAGCGTCATAGTCCAGCGCGGTCAGGTCGGTGAGCAGGGCCGAACTGCTGGCACGCAGGGCATCCGGCAGGGTGGCGGGCAGCAGGTCCAGATCCTGCCGGAGAAAAGCATCCCACACGGCAGCGCGGGCCGCTGCGGTGCGTACTGGTGAAAAGGCTTCGTCGGCCTGCAGCTGGCACAAGAATTCGTGCGCGTCCCCGGCGGAAATGCCCTGCACGGCCCGGCTGCGGCCATAGCGGGCAAGCTCTTCCTCGGTCAGTGCGCCGGTAAAGCCCACCCGCACCGGCCCGTACCGGCTGGCAATGCGCTCCAGCACATCGGGAGAAAAGGCCAGATACCGGGTGTCCTCCGGCAGGGCCAGCACCTGTGCCAGCGCTTCGCGGCAGCGGGCCGGGCCAGCGGCGGCATAGCAGCGGGCAAGGGATGTTTCTTCTTCTGCAAAAGGCACGGTGAGCACGGCAGGCACGCTGAGCAGATGCACGCAGTTCTGGCTGGCGTTCAGGTAGGCCAGCACAAAGCCGGGCTGTTCGCCGGAGACGCACAGCAGCACAGTGAGCTGGTCGGTGGTCTTGGGCAGCTGGATGGGCACACCGCTCTCGCTGCGGGCAGCCTGCCGCAGCTGGGTGCGCAGCTGCTGACGGGACAGCAGCACCGTGCCGCCCACCAGCGGCACCAGCACCAGCAGCGAAGCAAACAGTGCTGCCCAAAAGGGCTTCCAACCTCCACTGCGCATGGGATACACCGCCTTTCCTTTGCATAAAGCTTTGGCCTGCAGGCAAGACTTTATGCAGAAAAGGAGGCGTTTGCAGATGAAGAACAAAAAAGAGACAGCACCGACCACAGAGAAAGAACGGGAGAACTTCTGGCTGGAGATCGGCCCCGCCAGCGCCTATTACGGCACAGATTCTTACGAAACCGCGAAAGAAAATGGCGATGCCAGCCCGGATGGCAAAGCCCGGGGGTTTGAAGGCGCAGAGCCGAAAGAAAAGTAAAATAAATTTATGGCAGCGCTATGATGAGGGAGGACAAAAGTAATACCAAAACAAAATTCATCTGTCGGCATAATAGATGAAAAAGCAGCGTATGATATACAAAATGTCTTGCGCACAAGGACAGAATATGGTATAGTCTTTCTATCGCGCACAACTGTGCGCCAGAAGAACTGAAAAAGACGTGCACGGCGGGGAAAGACCGTGCACTCTGGAGAAGCCCGCTTGTAAAGTGGGTGCCGAAGGTGTAAGGCCGCAGGGAAAGCGGCTGTATCTCTCAGGCAAAAGGACAGAGCCATCGTCTTTGCGCAATGGGGCGCAGCCGGGAATGCGGCGCACCCCGGCTGCGGAAAATGAGAGCGCTCCGAATTTTGCGGGCAGAGCCTTTGGTGGGTTCTGTCCGCTTTTGTTTTGTGTATAGGGGGAAAGAGAGAATGGTCGAGATGATCACGCAGGTGAACAATGCCATCAATGGCGTGGTGTGGGGGCCGTTTGGTCTGGCACTGCTGTTCTGCACCGGCTTCTGGATGAGCGCCCGCACGGGCTTTTTCCAGTTCCGCAAAATGGGCTACTGGCTCCGGCACACCATCGGCGCGATCTTCACCAACAAGGACATCACCGCGCACACCAGCAAGGAGGATATGGCCATCAGCCAGTTCCAGAGCATGTGCACGGCGCTGGCGGGCACCATCGGCACCGGCAACATCGTGGGTGTGGCAACGGCCATCGTTTCCGGTGGGCCGGGTGCCATCTTCTGGATGTGGGTCATGGCATTGCTTGGCATGATGACCAGCTTTTCGGAGAATGTGCTGGGCGTGTACTACCGCCGCAAAAACGAAAAAGGCGAGTGGTCGGGCGGTGCCATGTACTACCTCACCGATGGTCTTGGCGCAAAGAAGGGCTGCAAACAGCTGGGCAAGGTGCTGGCAGTGCTGTTTGCCTGTTTCTGCATTCTGGCTTCCTTCGGCATTGGCAACATGAGCCAGATCAATTCCATCGCGGGCAACATGAACGCTGCTTTTGGCGTACCGACCCTCGTCACCGGCCTGTGCCTGATGGTGGTCACGGCCCTTATCGTCATTGGCGGTTTGAAGCGCGTTGCCGCTGTTACCGAAAAGCTGGTGCCGCTCATGGCCCTGTTCTACATTGCAGGCGCGCTCATCATCGTAGTGCTGCACGCGGGCAACATCCCAGCGGCATTTGCGGCTATTTTCAAGGGTGCGTTCAACCTGAACGCGGCAGGCGGCGGTGCGCTGGGCTACGGCATCAGCCAGACCATCACCTGGGGCTTCAAGCGCGGTGCCTTCTCCAACGAAGCCGGTCTCGGCTCTGCCGTCATGGTCAACTCCGCTTCCAACGTCAAGGAGCCGGTGCATCAGGGCATGTGGGGCGTGTTTGAGGTGTTTGCCGATACCATCGTGGTCTGCACGCTCACTGCTCTGGTCATCCTGACCACCGGCGTGGTGGACCTGCAGAGCGGCGCTGTACTGGCCGGTGTGCAGGACAACGCATTGGTGGGTCAGGCCTTCACCGCCGCATTTGGCAGCTTTGGCCCCAAGTTCATTGCTGTTTCCATTCTGTTGTTTGCCTACTCCACTACGCTGGGCTGGAGCCACTACGGCACCAAGGCCGTGGAGTATCTCTTCGGCACCACCGGCAGCCGCATCTACAAGGTGGTCTTTGTGTGCATGACCGTGGTGGGTGCCACCATGAAGCTGGGCCTTGCGTGGGATCTTTCCGACACTTTCAACGGTCTGATGATGATCCCGAACCTGATCGGCGTGCTGGTGCTGTCCGGCACTGTGGTGGACATCACCCGCAACTACTTCGACCGCCGGGTGAAGGGCAAGGACATCGAACCCATGTGGTCGGCTTTCCTGGAGTACCAGAAGCAGGAGGAGGCCGAAGCCGCCGCAGAGGAAGCGGAGCTGGAAAAGGCCGCAAACGAATAAAATACCCAAAAGCAAGGGCTGTCTGTGAACGAGGACAGCCCTTGCTTTTGTCTGCTGCCCTGCCTTATAATAAATTAAAAAACAGGGGAGGGAACAACCATGAGCGAATTTTCCCATCTGAAAAACAAACTCCTTGCCGAACAGGTGGAGGACGAAATTTACCACTATATTCTGGATACCCCGCTGGAGCCGGGAGCCAAGCTGCCCAATGAATTTGAGCTGGGCGAAAAATTCGGTGTGGGCCGCAGCACGGTGCGCGAAGCCGTGAAGCTGCTTTCCAGCAAGGGCATTGTGGAGGTGCGGCGCGGCTCCGGCACCTATGTGGTCACGACTGCCAAGGGCCTTTCGGACCCGCTGAACCTGCGCAGCGTGCAGGACAAGAACGCACTGGCGCTGGATCTGGTGAACGTGCGCCTGCTGCTGGAACCGGGCATGGCCGAGATGGCAGCGCTGAACGCTTCCGACGAGGACATCGAGCGCATCCAGCGCCTGTGCGACCGGGTGGAGAGCAAGATCCACAGCGGTGATCTGTACATTGAGGACGACATCGCATTCCATACCTGCATCGCAGAGAGCAGCAAGAACATGGTGGTGGAGCAGCTCATCCCCATTATCGATACGGCGGTCATGATGTTCGTGAATGTTACCCACAAAAAGCTGACGGAGGAGACCATCCTGACCCACCGCATGATCACCGAAGCCATTGCCCGGCATGACCCCATTGGCGCCCGGTCTGCCATGGTGATGCACCTGAACTTCAACCGCAACTGCATCCGAAAGCTTTACGACGGCGAATGGGAAACCTGACGCCGCTGCATTTTACGTCCCCGCACAGTGCAAGGTCTGTGCGGGGACTTTTTATGCCTGAAGTTGTCTGATGACTTTTTAAGACGAATGACACAGAAAAGTCGAAAAACTGGTTAGATTATATGATGTATCCAAGATTTCAGAGCAATGTGCACGAAAAACTGGGCTGGTTATTGTTATAAAGTGGGTTCTGACTGCGACAACTTGCAAACGAGGCGGGATTCGATTAGAATAAACATGTAAGATGTCCGACAGTCAAAAGGACGATTTGCAAAGCAGAAAAAAGAGTATTTTGGAGGTACGATCATGGAACTGCGTTCTCAGGCAGTGCGTAAACTGGCACCGGAAAACGATCCGCTGAAGATCGGCATGGGCTGGAAGGTGGACGACCTTGCAAAGCCCCAGATCATGGTGGAGAGCACCTTTGGCGACAGCCACCCCGGCAGCGCCCATCTGGATCAGTTCGTGAAGGAGGCTGTACAGGCAGTCAACACCCACGGCGGCAAGGCTGCACGCTATTTTGCGACCGATATGTGCGACGGTATCGCACAGGGCCACGACGGCATCAACTACTCGCTGCCCCACCGTGACGCCATCGTGAATCTGGTGGAAGCTCAGGCTAACGCCACCGTGTACGACGGCGGCGTGTTCATCGCCAGCTGCGACAAGTCCATGCCCGCCATGCTGATGAGCATTGGCCGCCTGAAGGATATGAGCGCCATCGTGGTCACCGGCGGCGTGATGGAAGCCCACACCCTGCCCAAGAAGTACGTGGTCAACGACCCCGCCTGCGCCATCAACGACCTGCTGACGCTGGAACAGATCGGCAAGTTCGACGCATGGGAAAAGACCGGTGTCATCCCCAACGAGCAGCTGGACTACTACAAGCACAATGCCTGCCCCAGCTGCGGTGCCTGCTCCTTCATGGGCACCGCCTCCACCATGCAGATCATGGCCGAGGCACTGGGCCTGATGCTGCCCGGCACCGCCCTGATGCCCGCCACCGCCCCGGAGCTGAAGCAGGCCGCCTATGACGCCGGCGTTCAGGTGATGAAGCTGGTGGCCGAGGGCATCAAGGCCAAGGACATCGTCACCATGAAGAGCTTTGAAAACGCCATCATGGTGCACGCCGCCATCTCCGGCTCCACCAATGCCACCATGCACCTGCCCGCCATCGCCCACGAGTTCGGCTTTGAGATCGACGCCGACACCTTTGACCGGATGCACCGCGGCGCACACTATCTGCTGAACATCCGTCCTTCCGGCGACTGGCCCGCACAGTACTTCTACTATGCAGGCGGCGTGCCCCGCGTGATGGAAGAGATCAAGTCCATGCTGCATCTGGACGTGATGACTGTCACCGGCAAGACGCTGGGCGAAAACCTGGAAGACCTGAAGAAGAACGGCTTCTACGAGCACTGCGACGAGATCCTGCAGGAAAAGACCAAGGGCCTGGGCATCAAGGTCACCCGCGAGGATATCATCCACAGCTTTGACAACGCCAAGGGCACCGACGGCAGCATCGCTATCCTGAAGGGCAATCTGGCCCCGGAGGGCAGTGTCATCAAGCACACCGCCTGCCCCAAGAACATGTTCCACGCCACCCTGCGCGCAAGGCCCTTTGACAGCGAGGAAGAGTGCATCAGCGCCGTTCTGAACAAGCAGGTCCAGCCCGGAGATGCTATCTTCATCCGTTACGAAGGCCCCCGCGGCAGCGGCATGCCCGAGATGTTCTACACCGGCGAGGCCATCTGCGCCGACCCGAAGCTGGCTTCCAGCGTGGCGCTCATCACCGACGGCCGCTTCTCCGGCGCAAGCCGCGGCCCGGTCATCGGCCATGTCAGCCCTGAAGCCGCCGCAGGCGGCCCCATCGCACTGGTGGAAGAGGGCGATATCATTGAACTGGACGTGGAGGCCCGCCGCCTGGAGATCACCGGTGTGAAGGGCGAGCACAAGACCCCCGAAGAAATGGACGCCATTCTGGCAGAGCGCAAAGCCAACTGGAAGGGTTTTACAAGCAAATACACCCATGGCCTGCTGAAGCTGTACAGCCAGCACGCAGTCAGTGCCATGAAGGGTGCTTACATGGAGTAAGGAGTGTAAAAACTATGGCAGAAGCAAGAAGTCTGGCCGATATCAAACTGGATAACGCTTACAAGTTCGGCGCTGGCCGTTACCTGCAGGAAGCAGGGGCCCTGAACCTGCTGGGCGGCGAGGTGGCACGTCTGGGCAAAAAGGCCCTGGTCATTGCCGGCCCCCGCGCCTGGGCAGCCACCGAAGGCAAGGCAGAAAAGAGCCTGAAGGATGCCGGTGTGGAGTTTGAACTCTCCCTGTACCCGGATCAGAACACCTACGAGCGCGCCAAGGAGCACGCCCTGCAGGCCCTGACCACCGGCTGCCAGGTCATCGTGGGCATCGGCGGCGGCCGCATCATGGATCAGGCCAAGGCTACGGCACACTTTGCAGGCGACCTGCCCATCGTGGAGGTGCCTACCTCCATTGCCACCTGCGCGGCATTTGCCCCGCTGAGCGTCATGTACACTGCCGAGGGTGCCTCTCTGGGCAGCCTGCGGTATGACCATGAGGTGAACGCCATCGTCATGGATATGGACGTCATCTGCAAGGAGCCGCCCCGTTACGCCGCCAGCGGCATCATGGACGGCATGGCCAAGATGATCGAGATCCAGAACGGCCGCAGCGAGATCCTGCTGGACGATGTGAGCATCGGTCTGTTCACCGCTTACACCATCGCAGAGATGGCTTACCATGTTTACGAGAAGGAGGCCCATCAGGCCTGCCATGACATTGCCGAGGGCAAGCTGACCAAGGCCGTGGAGGATATCGCTTACCTGAACGTTGCTGTGGCCGGCATCGTCAGCGGCGTGAGCAAGGGCTTTGGCCAGACCGCTCTGGGCCACGAGACCTACGAGCTGGTGCGCACCCACTTCACCCAGGAGGCAAAGCCCTACCTGCACGGTGAGATCGTGGCCATCGGCGACTGCCTGCAGCTGGCCTTCAACGGCCATCCGGAGCAGGTGGCACCCTTCCGTGCCTTTATGCGGAGCATGGATATGCCCCTGACCCTGGAGGACATCGGCATCGACCCGAACTCCCCCAAGATGGAGAACCTGTTCCAGGATCTGTTCCACAGCCCCTTCATGGAGCCCACCGCAGAAAATGAGGCACGCCTGCGCAAGGCCATGCACTATCTGTCTGCAGACTGATCCCCGCAGCATTCCCTGAACCGCAATGACAGCGCCCCCTGAACCGTCTCGGACGGCGCAGGGGGCGCTGTTTTGTCTTTTTGGCACAAAGAAGCCCCAAAATCCTCTTTTCCATTTGTGATTTTTCCGCTATACTAGGGGTGCAGGAATTCCAATGGTACAAGAAAGTCATCGCATCCAACGGCGAGGATCTGGACTGAACCTGAAATTGCAGACGCTGCCGGGCGTTCCCGGCGTGAGGGCTCCGCTTCGGCGGGGCCCTTTGCGTTCTGCCCGGCAGGTTTTGGACGAATCGGCTGAAAAACAGCAAAATTCGGTCAGAATGCGCTAGAATGCTGGACAGCATCCTGTGAATTGTGGTAGAATTGCAATAGAATGCGTGGAAGCGCAAAACCGATGCTGCGCGGTGAACGCAGCAAAGATGAAAGATGAAAGAGGTCGTTTGTGATGAAGATTATTCGTGCAAAGGATTACGCAGACATGTCCCGCAAGGCAGCAAACATTATTTCCGCACAGGTCATCATGAAGCCCAATTGCGTGCTGGGTCTGGCCACCGGCGGCACCCCGGTGGGGGCCTACCAGCAGCTGGTGGAGTGGTACAACAAGGGCGACATTGATTTCTCGGAGGTCACCACCGTGAACCTGGACGAGTACCGCGGCCTGCCCAAGGACCACCCGGAAAGCTACTGGAGCTTCATGCACCGCCACCTGTTCGACCACGTCAACATCAACCCCGCCCGCATCAACCTGCCGGACGGCACCAACCCCGATGCGGACGCAGCCTGCGCCCAGTACAACCAGATCATCCACAGCGTGGGCGGCATCGACCTGCAGCTGCTGGGCATCGGCCACGACGGCCACATCGGCTTCAACGAGCCGGGCGAAGCCTTTGAGCTGGAGACCCACTGTGTGAACCTGACCGCTGAGACCATTGAGGCAAACAAGCGCTTCTTTGACGGCAATGTGGATCTGGTGCCCAAGCAGGCTTATACCATGGGCATCAAGACTATCATGCAGGCACGCAAGGTGCTCATGGTGGCAAACGGCAAGGGCAAGGCCGAGATCATCAAGAAGGCATTCTTCGGCCCCGTCACTCCGGAGGTGCCCGCAAGCATCCTGCAGATGCATCCGGACTTCACGCTGGTGGGCGACGAGGAAGCTCTGAGCCTGATCTGATCGTTCCACGCTCTGACTGCCGCACAGTGCAATGCTGTGCGGCAGTTTTTTGCTGCCAACGGCTTTACAATCGCGTAAAAAGGCGGTATTCTTTATACGATACTTTTCTCAGGGAGGAAACCATGGATATCCGCCAGCTGCACTACTTTCTGGTATTGTGCGATGAAATGAATTACAGCCGCGCGGCACAGCGGCTGTTTTTGTCACGGCAGGCACTGCGGCAGAGCATCTCTGCGCTGGAAGCCGAGCTGTGCGGGCCGCTGTTCCTCAGCGCCCACCACAAGCTCACCCTTACCGACCGCGGCATGAGCCTGCAGCGCCATGCCGCGCCGGTAGTGGAGCAGTTCCAGCAGATGCAGGCATCCCTGCGGGCCGAGATCCAGTCGGCGCAGCCGGTGCGCATCGGCATCAGCGTGTCGCTGGTGCCGGACTACCTGCCCGGATTGGAGACCCAGCTGGACAAGTTCCGCCAGCAGTATCCCCATGTGGAGATGCGCTTCCGCATGATGGACAACGATGCGGTGGCGGACGATGTGGAGCAGGGGGAGCTGGACGCGGGTCTGGTCATCGATCTGGGCTGTGCTGCACCGGAACTGGCCCGCACCACCCTGCGGGCAGACCCTGCCTGCCTGCTGGTGCCTCGGGGGCACGCGTTCTGGGATAAGGAGAGCATCCCGCTGGCAGAGCTGCGCGGTCAGCGGGTGCTGCTGCCCAGCTTGCGGCAGGATCTGTTCAGCCCGCTGTGGTCGGCCTGCGCCCGGTTGGGCTTTGCGCCGAATGCGGAGATCGGCCCCAGCTTTTATCAGGCCTATTATCTTGTGCAGGAGCAGCTTTGCACCTGTCTGACCCGCTATGAACCGGGAGCCAGACGGGAACTGGACCGTGTGCGGGATGTGCTGCTGGAAGATCTGCCCCCGCTGTGCGTCTCACTGGTGCAGCGGCGGGATCATTCCTCCGCCTACATCGACCTGCTGCGCAGCTACCTGATGGAGGTGCTGGGCGGTTCGGCCAGCCTGCCGCCCCGCCGCGGACGGCCCGCAAAGCCGTTCTACAATTTTCCGGTGCTGTCCAGCGCTGCGGCAAAGGCTGCACCGGCCCACCCGGTGCCCGGCACCCAGCTGGATTTTGCCGGCGGCACCAACTTCCGGGAGCTGGGCGGTTACGAAGCCGACGAGGGCAAACATATCAAGTGGGGCCAGATCTGGCGCGGCATCCCTACCTGCAAGCTCACCGGTGAGGCCGACCGCGCGAAGCTGGACGCGCTGGGCCTGCGCCTGATCCTTGATCTGCGCAGCAGCGGGGAAGTGCAGAAAGAACCGGACTACGTACCGGACGGTGCACGTCTGGTGCAGATCTGCGGCTTGTGCGCCGAGGACGGCCACGAGATCTCCTTTGCGCCGGATGATATCGCCGCCCTGATGAAGGGCTATGAAGAAAGCGCCGACGGCAGCACCTTCGTGCAGGCTATGTACGAGCGGATGCTGTTTGGCAACAAGGCGTTCAAGGAGCTGTTCCGCGCGCTGGAAGCAGGCGAGACCCCCATCCTGTTCCACTGCTCGGCCGGCAAGGACCGCACCGGCGTGGCGGCCATGCTCATTCTGCTGGCACTGGGCGCTTCGGATGAGACGATCTGTGCGGACTATGAGCGCACGAATCTCTGCCGCAAGGCTGAGATCGACGCAGTGCTGGCGGAGCACGTCGAAGAGATCGCGGCAAACCCGGCCTGCCGGATGCGCTATTACCGCAAGGCGGGCGTGGACCCGGCAGCCGCACCCTTTGTGCTGCGCACCATCCGCGCAAAATACGGCAGCGCCGAGAACTATCTGGAAGCCGAATACGGCCTGACCCCTGCGCGCCTGATGCGGCTGCGCAGGATGTATCTGGAATAAACGGGAACGGGGACGGCATCCGGTGCGGATACTGTCCCTGTTTTCTGCACAAAATGTTCTGCGGGGCAGGGTTTTCCTCTTGACAAGCGGGCAATTGTTTCGTACTATAAATAGTAGTATGGAATAAAAGACGCTGTGTGCAGGTCGTTCCCGTGACCCGTGTCCCTTACAGGCAGAGCCTGCCTGTTTTTATATAAGATAGAACTGTAGATAGAAAAGCTTGCAGCCTGTTCGTGCGGCATTGGCCGTGCGTGTGGTCTTGTTGCCACTTTTTGCATTGAAAGCTCACTTATAAAAAATGTTTGCAGCCTACACCTGCCCTACAGCGTCTCCTGCTTATGATTCAGAATTTTGAATTTTAACAAAGGAGAGTGAAATGCGATGTCCACGATCATCTGGATCGTGATCTTGATCGTCGCGCTTGCTGCGGGCATCGGTGCAGGCTATTTTATTGGTTACAACAACCGTAAAAAGACCGCCGAAGCCCAGATCGGCAGCGCAGAAGCCGAGGCCACCCGTCTGGTGAACGAAGCGATCAAGACCGCAGAACAGAAACGCAAGGAAGCGGTTCTGGAAGCAAAGGACGAGGCCTTCAAGCTGAAGGCCGAGGTGGATGCCCAGAAGGCAGAAGCCGATAAGGAGATCAAGCAGCGCCGTGCGGAGATCAGCCGTCAGGAGAACCGCATCGACCAGAAGGAAACCGCCCTCGACCGCAAGACCGAGGTACTGGAAAAGAAGGAAGAGGAGCTGAAAAAGCGCGCCGCTGAGGCCGAGGAGCGTCTGGCCGAGATCGACGCCCTGCGCGCCAAGGAGATGGAGCGTCTGGAAACGCTGGCCGGTCTGAGTCAGGAGGACGCCCGCGAGGTGCTGCTGCACAAGGTGGACGAGGAGCTGACCCACGAAAAGGCCGTGCGCGTTGCCGCCTACGAGACCGACCTGAAGGAAAACTGCGACAACATCGCACGCAACCTGATCGGTCAGGCCGTCAGCCGCTGCGCTGCCGACCACTGCAGCGAGACCACCGTCAGCGTGGTGCCGCTGCCCAGTGATGAAATGAAGGGCCGCATCATCGGCCGCGAAGGCCGCAACATCCGCGCTCTGGAGACCGCGACCGGCGTGGACCTGATCATCGACGATACCCCGGAGGCCATCACCCTGTCCTCCTTCGACCAGACCCGCCGCGAGGTGGCCCGCATGACGCTGGAACGCCTGATCGGTGATGGCCGCATCCACCCCGCCCGCATCGAGGAGACGGTGGAAAAGTGCCGCCACGAGCTGGAGCTGCAGATGAAGCGCGAGGGCGAGCGCGCCGTGATGGAGCTGGGCATCCATGGCCTGCACCCGGACCTGATCAAGCTGATCGGCCGGTTGAAGTACCGCACCAGCTTTGGCCAGAACGCCCTGACCCACAGCATGGAGGTGGCATGGGTGGCCGGTCTGCTGGCAGGCGAGATGGGTGTGAATGTGACCATGGCACGCCGTGCCGGTCTGCTGCATGATATCGGCAAGGCACTGGATCATGAGATCGAGGGCAGCCATGTGCAGATCGGTGTGGATATCTGCCGCAAGTATAAGGAAAACACCCAGATCATCCATGCCATTGAGGCTCACCACGGCGACGTGGAACCCAAGACCCCGCTGGCCTTCATCATTCAGGCTGCCGACGCCATCAGCGCTGCACGCCCGGGTGCCCGCCGCGAGAACGTGGAAAGCTACGTCAAGCGTCTGGAAAATCTGGAGGAAATCTCTTCCAGCTTTGAGGGTGTGGAGCAGGCCTTTGCCGTGCAGGCAGGCCGCGAAGTGCGCATCATGGTCAAGC